>Ga0105048_10016379_pt1 | contig 11462 bp, 10 predicted proteins | sample MAT05_FD_78382 | JGI IMG/M metagenome (GOLD analysis project Ga0105048, IMG submission 78382) | Freshwater microbial communities from Lake Fryxell liftoff mats and glacier meltwater in Antarctica - MAT-05 | ecosystem: Environmental > Aquatic > Freshwater > Ice > Liftoff microbial mat | place...
AGCACAACCAGAAAGTTTCCGTCGGCATCTTTAGCGGCACGATCAACAGAGTAACCGGCGTAATTTTTCGTAGTGTAAGCAGTCACGGCTGCAGGCAGATCTTTCGTAGCAACCGGCGTCAGTTTACCAATTCCGGTTTGGCCTGAAGCCTGAGCCCCCACACGAGCTGCACCTAACAATGCATCCGTTGTAGTTGGATCCACAACAGAATTTGTGGAATTGCAACTGTACAAACCTGCCAGCGAGGTGGCCACCAGGCACGCTAAAAGAATCTTTTTCATGTAGTAAATTGGTTTTATTGTTTCGACAAGACAATCAGAACTGGCGCCTGCTGTTCTCAGTAGTCATTACTTAGAAAGGATATAGAGCGTTGCAGAAATATCAAAAAAGTTAAAGGGTGCCATAGCAGACCTACCCAGTAGGTCTGCTATGGCACCCTTTAACTCAACCTCTTTACAGGTTTAACTCCACTCCCGATCCCAGGAGTCACGGGTATTCCACATATCGGTGGGAGCAAACCAGGTATTTCCCTTTTTGAGGAATAACTTGGCCACATCCTCATTGAGGTCGACGCCCAAACCGGGTTTGTCAGGTACTTTCACAAAGCCCTTGTCAGCAATTGGTTTTAACCCTGTCACGATGTCTTCCCACTTATCAACGTCGACACCGTGATGTTCGAGCGCCACAAAGTTTTCGGTAGCAGCCGCGCAATGTACGTTGGCCATCATACAAATGGGCGACCCGGCAAAGTGCATGGCCATTGGAATACCGTTTTCTTCGGCATAGTCGCCAATTTTTTTGGTTTCCAGAATACCCCCCGAGGAGGCCAAATCGGGGTGGATCATGTCGACTGAACGCTTGTCGATCAACTTAATGAACTCTTCTTTTCCGAACATATCCTCGCCAGTAAGCGTAGGTGTTTCAATGGCATCCGAAATTTGCTTCCATTGATCATAGTAAAACCAGGGCACCATGTCTTCAAGCCAGGCCAGCCGGAATGGTTCCATGGCCTTACCGATCTGGATAGCGGTGTTTACGTCGAAATGTCCAAAGTGGTCGGCTGCCAATGGCGTTTCGTAACCCACAATGTCGCGCACTTTTCCTACGTGCTCCACCAGCCGGTCGAGCCCTTTTTTGGTTACCTGAATGCGGGTAAACGGGTGACGCGTGTTGGCGTAGTTGCCTATTTTGCCCAACTGTTGGTCATTATACGCTTGTTTGACACTCCAGTTCTTGGCATTGACAAGCGTATCTTTTTCGTCGGCCAGCATCCCGATGCCAAAGTCCATTTTCATAAATGTATACCCCGCATCCTTCCGTTTTTTCATATTCACGGCAAACTCCTCGTAGCTCTTGCCTTCTGGCGTGTCAGCATAAAGCCGGACATAATCACGGTATTTACCACCGAGCATCTGGTAAACAGGTACTCCGTAAGCTTTACCCGCCAAATCCCAGAGGGCCATTTCGACGCCACAAACGCCCCCAGCTGCTCGGCCCTGTCCGCCAAATGGTTTAATGATTTTGAACAATTGCTCTACGTTGCAGGGGTTTTTGCCTAGTAAGCGCGATTTGAGCATCAGCGCGTAATTGGCCGAAGCACCGTCACGTACTTCGCCCCAGCCCACCAGACCCTGGTTGGTGTCGATACGAATAATAGGGCTGGTGAAGGGTACACCCGATAAGATAGCTACCCGTAAATCGGTGATGCGAAGTTCCGATGGTTTTGAGTCGCGGGCAACCCGTTGCGTAATAAATTCGAGTTCGCGCTCCGGCTGCTTGTCGAATGCCAACCCCAGCGAAAGCCCCCCGAGCATGGATTTTTGCATAAACGACCGCCGGTCGGTGATAACCCGGCGGCTGGTTTGGTCCAGTGATCTATGTTCCAGCGGTCCGGTTAAGTTCGGAGAGCTTGAGTGCTGGGTCTGACCCTGAACAGAGAGGTTAGGGTCAACCATGCCGGGGGGGAGTTTGAAACGGTCTAGGATCGATTTCATAAGAATGAAAGTCAAGGTTCTGATTCACACACAAAATCATTACTTCGTGCTGATTTACTGCCTTTCGGTTGAAATACTAAATTGACAGTTCAGTAATGGGTGTGGCTTCTAACTGCGGGTTTAGGCGTGAGGAAGAAAAGAATAGTGTAAAAACAGAATGCCCGGCCAATGTTGGCCGGGCATTCTGTTTTTACACTGGGTAAAAAATTTCCTAATCAGAAATTATTGGGCTGCTTAGGGCATCAGTACGGTATCAATTACGTGAATTACACCATTTGATTGGTTCACGTCGGCGATAGTAACTGTTGACATACCCCCTTTAGCATCCGTGAGCACCAGTTTTTTGCCGCTTATTGTAGCAGTCAGGTCGCCACCAGCTACCGTTTTCAGGGTTGCTTTTCCGCCACCGTCTTTGATTGCTTTCATCAGGTCAGCTGCGCTCATTTTGCCGGCTACTACATGGTAGGTCAAAATGCCTGTCAACGTTCCTTTATTTTCAGGCTTCACCAGCGTTGCAACGGTACCTTCTGGTAGTTTGCCGAATGCTTTGTCGGTTGGTGCAAATAAGGTGAATGGACCAGGACCCGAAAGCGTTTCTACTAAACCAGCTGCTTTTACAGCGGCAACAAGTGTAGTGTGATCTTTGGAGTTTACCGCGTTCTCGATGATGTTTTTAGATGGGTACATTGCGGCACCACCTACCATTACTTTTTTTCCCTGAGCCACTGCAAACTGGCCAACTAAAAGCATGGCGATAAGTGTGTAAGCGAATTTGAACGTCTTCATGTGTTTTTAAGTCTTTTGTGAAATGAATGATTGTTATTAACCAATCCACCTAAAAACTTACGGTTTAACGAAGATGTTTGGATTGCAGCTAGTTAAAAACAAATTAAAACGGCCATTGCTGCCGAACCCGCGCCGAGACAAGAAAAGCTATTACGCCGAGGGCAATGACAATTAAGCCCGACAGCATAAAGGAGAAGCCTGTAGAAACGAAAATGAAGAGCCAAACGCCCACCGCCAGTATAATAGGTAGGGGATATAGAGGCATTCGGAAAGGGAATGAAGCAGCGGCTTTTCGGCGGTGAAGCACCCATAATCCAACGGCTTGCCCCATAAATTGCACCACAATACGCATGGCCAGAATTGCTGTGATGACATCGGCTAACCGGAACAACAGACTGAATATAAACGCCAGTCCGCCCAGAAATAGTAACGAAACATAGGGGAACTTCCGGGTAGGGTGTAAGCGGGCGAAGATCGGGAAAAACTGCCCATCAACGGCCGCTGCATACGGTACGCGGGAGTAGCCCAGCAACACAGCAAACAACGACGAAAAGGCTACCATAAGCACCATTCCCGTAGCGATTTTGGCGGCCTGAGGTCCATAAGCGGCTTCGATGACACTGCTGACAATGAACTGGCTTTTCTGAGCTTCCTGCCAGGGAATAACGCTTACTACACTGACATTCAGCAACAAATACAATATGGCAATGCCTGTAATGGAAAGGAAGATACTGACTGGAATGTTACGACCTGGTCGGCGAATTTCGGAGCCAAGATGGCAGACGTTGTAGTAGCCCAGATAGCAATAAATAGTTTTGACAGATGCTGCTCCTAAACCCGCAGCCCACCAGCCACTACCAGCCGGTGTTGGGTCTGTTGCCGCCGATAGAACCTCCCTAATTGGTACAGTTGCGTGCGTTAATCCGCCAATAATAATCCAGCCGAGTGTAAGTAAAACAGCGGCCCACAGTACCAAGCCAATTCGCCCGATTGAGTCGATTTTTCGGTATAAGAGACTAATCACGATTAGCACTGCTACCCCTGATACAAGCTTGCGCTGCCAGTCGTCTAACGGAACGAGATACGAGAAATATTGGGCAAACCCGATCGATCCTGAAGCTACTACTAGGGGTGCCTGAATAAGCGTTTGCCAGACGTACAGAAAGGAGAGTAATTTTCCCCAGCGCTGTTCGCCATAAGCGATTTTTAGGAAGTTATAACTTCCCCCAGCCAGCGGATAAGCGGCACCTAACTCGGCCCAGATAAATGCATCGATAAACGAAATAACGGCACCCAACACCCAGGCCCAGATAAACTGCGGGCCACCAATAATCTGAATTACCAGCGGCAACATCACAAAAGGCCCAATACCAACCATGTCGATCATGTTTAGGGCGGTTCCCTGAGCTAAGCTAAGGCTTCGGGGAAGTGCTTCTGCTGAACTAGTATGAGCCGCGGGTTGATCAGAATCCGTAGAGTTTGTCAAGTTGGTAGCGGGGAATAGGGTGAAGTCTGCAAGAATCAGATGTAAAGCTAAGTAGCATCACCGGCCTATTAGTTCCTCTTTGGCGATTGGTGCCTGGGCGATCAAGAAATCGGGTAAGTGGCTGTTATCCACTTACCCGATTTTATCCACTCTATTTTTGTTCAAGGCGCCCGTCTGATTAGCCGATCTTTCCTGTATACTCTACTACACCGTTACCTCAGCCAAAGCTGGATAATTTGTATAGCCTTTTTCGCCAGGCGTATAGAACGTTGAGAAATCAGGTTCACTTAAGTCAGCACCTGATTGGAATCGCTCTACTAAATCGGGGTTAGCAATAAACGGGCGACCAAAAGCAATCAAATCAGCTTTGCCGTTTTGCAAGTTATTTTCAGCTGTTTCGGCAGTGTAGCCACCACTCAGAATCAGGATACCCTCGTAGTGTTGGCGGATGGCTTCAACAATTTCAGGGGCCACCGCTGGCGCGCCCATACTGGCGTGGTCAACCAGGTGAACATAGATCACGTATTCGTTCAGTTTCTCGGCCAGGTAATGATACATGGCATCATAAGCCGGATCATACGGCATGTCGTTGAACACACCATAAGGTGAAAGCCGGATGCCTGTTTTCTCTTTGCCAATAGCAGCAGAAACGGCTTCGGCTACTTCGAGGGCGAATCGGGCGTTGTTTTCAGTGCTACCGCCGTATTCGTCGGTGCGCTGATTTGACGTATTCCGCAAAAATTGCTCGATCAGGTAGCCGTTGGCTCCGTGAAGTTCAATCCCGTCGAAACCGGCGTCAATAGCGTTTTTTGCCGCTGTTACAAACTCTTGAATAACCGCTTTCACCTCGTCGGTTGTGTAAGCGCGGGGCGTTGGCTGATCCTGCATTCCTTGCGTATCTGTATAGATCTGCCCAGCCGCTGCCACTGCCGAAGGCGCCAATACTTCGGTTCCTTCGTGCATATTCACCGAATGGCCAATGCGGCCCGTGTGCATTAATTGGGCAAAAATCCGTCCACCTTTTGCATGAACGGCATCCGTTACTTTTTTCCAGCCAGCTACCTGATCGGCTGTGTACAGGCCGGGTACGCGGGCATAACCGTTGCCATTTGGAGAAGGGGCAATGCCTTCGGTAATAATGAGGCCTGCCGATGCGCGTTGCGCGTAGTACGTGGTCATAATGTCGGTGACCTCATGGTTGGCAGTGGCCCGGTTACGGGTCATGGGTGCCATCACAATGTGGTTTGATAAGGTTAGGTTGCCCAACTGGGCGGGTTCAAAAAGCTGAGTTGCCATAATGATTGATCTGGTTAATTCGAGTTTAAAACCCATTCAATCATTTAAAAGTTTAAATGTATTTTGGTAAATTTTAACCCAATTTTTTCAGAAAATCTCCCAAATCACTGAGTGTCTGCTTGTTCAGGCGGAGAAATAAATTGCGCCCTTCTTTCTGAGCGTCGACCAAGCCGCTATCTGTCAGTAGCTTAACATGATGCGATACACAGGGCTGCGACAGACCTGTCAGCTCCTGTACATCGGAGTTGGTCAAGGTGCCTTTTTCTGCCAATTTTATCAGAATTGATAAACGATATTTATCGGCAATGGCTCCTGTTACTTTTTCAATGTTCTTTGGCTCCATGGTGATTTCGGTTACAAGTATGTTGATTCACCAAAAATACAGGCAAACAAAGGATAATCTGACTTTTACCGTATTTTTATAGGTATGAATCCTAAACACTACTTATTGAGCCTATTGCTGTGTTTCTGCATAGGCTCCTGCTTTGGCCAATCGCTTTCTTCGTCTGACCTCCCCATTATCGTAATTAATACGGGCGGACAGGCTATACCCAACGAACCGAAAATTGTGGTCTCCTTTTCGCTGATTCATAACGGACCAGGGAAACGAAATACATTGACCGATACTCCTATTTATAGTGGGAAAATAGGGATTGAAAAAAGAGGCTCAACGTCGCAGCAACTATTTCCTAAAAAACCCTACGGTATCGAGCTGCGTGATGCAAAAGGCGTGGAGTCGGTAAAGGTGTCGCTGTTGGGGATGCCTGCCGAAAGTGATTGGGTTTTAAATGCAACCTACAATGACAAAACGCTTGTTCGCGAGGCTTTGACGTATGACCTTAACCGGCAAATGAGTAGCTACTATACGCCCCGGTTTCGTTATTGCGAGTTGATACTCAATGGAAGTTATGAGGGCATATACATCCTGTTTGAGAAAATTAAACGGGACAAGAATCGAATTGACATGGCCAACTTAAAAACAACCGATGTGTCGGGGGACGAACTCACGGGTGGTTATTTGTTGAAGATTGACAAAACAGAAGGCTCCCCGTCGCGTTCGTGGGTTTCGCCCCAGAAAAACGTAAATGGTAGAGCAGCCATTATCCAGATTGACCGACCCAAACGCGAGGATCTGGCCGAGGCCCAGTTTCAGTACATTAAAAAGTATGTTACCGATTTTGAAACAGCGCTGGCTGGCACAAACTTCCGCGACCCAAACACGGGTTACCGGCGTTATATAGATGAAGAATCAATTATCGACTATATGCTTATAACCGAAGTTTGCCGCAATGTGGATGGGTACCGACTCAGTACTTTCTTTTATAAAGACAAAGACAGCAAAGGCGGGAAATTGACTATGGGGCCAATCTGGGATTATAATCTGGCGTATGGAAATGCCAATTATTGCGATGGTGAAAAGTCGGAAGGTTGGGAATATAATTTTAACCGGGTATGCCCCAGTGATGGCTTTAGTCAGCCGTTCTGGTGGGAGCGTTTTTTACAAGACCCTACATTCACTACCAAGCTAAGTTTGCGTTACAAGGCGCTACGTCAGACTGTTCTGGCAACCAATCGTATTCATGCCTACATCGATTCGTCGGCCAAAAGCCTGACTGAATCTCGAATTCGCAATTTCACCCGCTGGCCAGTAATTGGCCAATATGTATGGCCAAACGGATATGTAGGCAAAACGTATGATGACGATGTTTCTTTCCTGAAAGACTGGATTCGGAAGAGGCTGATCTGGATGGATGCAGCTATGCCATTTGTTGATAACTCGGTGCTGGCTATTGAATCAGACCCAAACAACACACTCTCTTTAACGGTTGGGCCGGTTCCAATGGCCGAAAGGGCTACAATCCGTTACCGGCTTCACAAACGGGCTGACGTAAATGTTTCTCTGACCGATGTAACCGGCCGACCTATATTTGTGCTGGACAAACCGGGCCAACTGGCGGGTGAACACGAACATATTTTGGATAACACGCAGATACCATCTATGCCGGGAATATATCTATTAAAACTCCAGACCGACGGACAGCTAAAAGCCACTCGGAAGGTAGTTAAGTATTAAACCCGATGACCCCCGAAACTATCTCCTGGACTGACTTCGAAAAAGTTGATATGCGTGTAGGTACTGTTGTAGCTGCACAGCCCTTTGCCAGGGCCCGCAAACCAGCTCACCAGCTTACTATAGACTTTGGACCGCTGGGGATTCGCCGGTCTTCGGCGCAGATTACTACGCTTTACCAACCCGACGAGCTGATTGGAAAGCAGGTAATTGCGGTTGTAAATTTCCCCCCCAAACAGATTGCCAACTTTATGAGCGAATGTTTAGTACTGGGTTCAGTAGGAGAAGATGGTACTATAACGCTTTTACAACCCGAACGCCCGGTTGAAAATGGGTTGCGGATTGGGTAAGTTGATGAATAATGCACAATGGATAATGTAAAAGGGTCACCGACCACTTTCTAATGAAAAACCAAGATTTGCTTACTCTCCGCAACGTCGGAACACTTTTGTTCTCCCTTCTTTGTTCGGCCACTTTCGGCCAATCCCGCCCCATGACTGAGGACGATTATTACCGGATTGTGACACTGCCCGTACCTGAGAACGTCAGTCTGGAAGTGGGCGGTTTGGCTCCTCTGCCCGACGGGAGGCTAGCGGCCTGTACGCGCCGGGGCGATGTGTGGTTGATTGGTAACCCGTATATGCAGGGCAGTAGAACGCCTACCTACAAGAAATTCGCGACTGGGATGCACGAACCACTGGGGCTAATGTGGCATCCAAAAGGATATTTGTTGTGTACGCAACGGGGCGAAGTAACTAAACTGATCGACAACGATGGCGATGAAGTGGCCGACGAATACAAGTCATTTTATAAGTGGCCACTGTCGGGCAATTACCACGAATACAGCTACGGCCCGGTGCTGTTGCCCGATGGCGACATGGTTATTACGCTTAACCTCGACTGGGTTGGCCGGGGGGCAAGTTTGGCCAAATGGCGCGGCTGGATGCTCAAGTTGAACGAAAAAGGCGAAATGACACCCTGGGCTACGGGTCTTCGTTCGCCAGCAGGTTTCACGGCCTTGCGTGATGGAAGCATTTTTTACGGCGAAAATCAGGGCGACTGGGTTGGTTCTGGACGGGTAACCCATCTTGAAAAGGGTGATTTTGCGGGTAATCCTGCTGGTTTGCGCTGGACAGACGAAGCCGGTTCTCCCTTGTCGCTCAAACCCCAGGATGTTCCCAGCACAGGTAAACCGATGTATGAAGTGGCCAAAACGGTGAAAAATCTGAAAGTTCCGGCAGTTTGGTTTCCGCACACGCTGATGGGTATTTCGACGTCAGATATTAAAGAAGATACCACCCGCGGAGCGTTCGGGCCGTTTGATGGACAATTGTTTGTGGGTGATCAGGGCCACAGCAAAGTGATGCGGATGACGCTCGAAAAGGTGAATGGAGAGTGGCAAGGAGCGTGTTTCCCCTTTCGTGAAGGGTTACAATCGGGCATTTTACGTATGGTTTGGGGGCAGGATGGCTCTATGTTTGTGGGCATGACAAGCAGAGGTTGGGCATCAACAGGTGAGTCTCCGTACGGTATTCAGCGGTTAGTCTGGACAGGTAAGGTGCCGTTTGAAATGAAAACCATCTCGTCGTGCCCCGACGGATTCGACGTAAGATTTACGCTGCCTGTTGACCGCAAAACGGGTGAAGATCCTAGCTCGTACAGCCTCAACAGCTTTACCTATAAATACCACCAAACCTACGGCAGCCCTATCGAAGATGCCCGCGCCGTACCGATTCGGGGTGTTATTTTGTCAGCTGATGGCCTATCGGCCCGGATTGTGGCCGACACAACACTTAAGCTGGGTTATATTCACGAAGTAAAAGCCGAAGGTGTTCGGGCTCAGTCGGGAAGTTTGCCCTTGTTGCACAATACAGGCTATTACACGCTTAACAACATTGCTCCCGGCGAGCGTATAACGAGCTTACCCGCTCGACCCGCGAACAACATTACCGCTTCGGCGAGCATGGGAATGGCTGGGCACAACCATGCCGACATGATGGCAACAGCCGGAAAAGGAACGGACGCTAAAGCTAAACCGGACACCAAAAAACCGGTTGCTACCAACGTCAAACGCCTTACCGACCAGCCTGCCGACTGGACAAATGGCCCCGATCAGACGGTTACGATCAGTACTAAACCGGGTCTCAAATTCGATACTGAGCAGGTGCAGGTAAAAGCCGGAAGCCGGGTAAAGTGGGTATTCAATAACAACGACGATATGTTGCATAACTGCGTGATTGTGAAGCCCGGTGCTGCCGATAAAGTTGGCAATGCGGCTATGCGGCTAAACCTGAATGGGGCAAAAATGAACTATGTTCCCACAACGCCTGACGTTGTGTATCATACCAATATTCTGCAACCTGAATCGTCAGAGAGCATCTATTTCGTCGCTCCCACCGAGCCAGGCGATTATACCTTTGTATGCACGTTTCCAGGGCACCACACCCTGATGCAGGGCACATTGAAGGTGACGAAATAAATATGGAGGAATTTTTAAACGGTAAAGTGGACTGTCTGTAAGCAGTCCACTTTTTTTATAGGTTTGTATCTCACTACTTCTCTCCATGAGAAATCAAGGTTTATTGATTCTACTAATTTTTAGTGCGGTTGGGGTCGGCTACGCCCAAACGCCCACGTTCCAATCCGCACTGGCCCATCTTGAACGCATTGAGCAGGCTCCTGGCTCGACTATTTTGGGTACTGCTTTTTTTTACAAGGGACGCCGGTTAAACTCACCATTTTCGGTGGAAATTCCCATACTGGAATTGAACGACCCACTAGCAAACCGCCATTTTAAACAGTTCCGAGCCTGGACAACCGTGGGCCGGTTAACTGGGCTGGCCTCTGTCGCTTATGTTCTGTTTAACCGGACGCCAGACCAGCAAACCAGACGTGTCATCTATTTCGGATCGTTAATCGCATCGGTGGGATTTACAATGCTGAGTAACCACCAGGTAAATAAAGCAGTTAAGCGCTACAACGCCCTGGTGAGTGCGCCCAGAGTAGGGCTTATGGTGATACCAAGGGAAGGTAATGATACTATTGTTGGCGTAGGTATGGTTGTCTCATTACATTAATTAGCGACTAAAAATTAATACTATAAATGGTTTCATCGCTTAAATCGGCAAATAGTCTACTAAATAACGCCTTTAATGCATCGCTAAATGGGTAGTGGTATTTGAGGCAGTGCGGAATATTGAGCGAGAAATTCCGGGTGAGGGAGCAACGTTTAGAGTGGGGTTACCAAGCGGAGACGGCATCTTAGTTCAGAAAGATGTCATCTTGGCCAGTCTGCTCACAAGAGATAACATCTTTCTAAACAAGATGTCATCTCAATAGTATCTTGCAGCATGGAAATTTTGCTTACGATATATCGCGTAAAGCCCCGCGCCTTTAGACCGGGGAGTGTGTGCGATTCGTTCGCCCGAAATTACGAAAGTAAGGGATGGGCGGCAAGACCTGGCTAACAATTAGGTCTTGACAACTTGATAATCGTGAGGGTGTAAGTCCCTCTCCCCGGTGCAGGGGTAAAAGCACCACCCCTACGGTAGCGATTGGTCATCAACCGACCCGTCGGACCGCCGTAAAGCGGGGGGGAAAGACGGTAACGGCGAACCTAACGCCGAACCCCGACGAGCAGGAGTTTATGGATAACGAAAGTGAACGGGCCCGCCCGAGCGGATGTGGTTAAACTGTCGTCACCCGGTAAACAGCCAACCGCAACGGCGGACCGTGTAGGTTAACAGGCTGTAGTCAAAAGACAAAGGATAAGGGGCTGGCTGTTTGTATTCAGACCAGTATGCACACCCACTAAACCCGGCAGATAGCA
>Ga0105048_10016380_pt1 | contig 11462 bp, 8 predicted proteins | sample MAT05_FD_78382 | JGI IMG/M metagenome (GOLD analysis project Ga0105048, IMG submission 78382) | Freshwater microbial communities from Lake Fryxell liftoff mats and glacier meltwater in Antarctica - MAT-05 | ecosystem: Environmental > Aquatic > Freshwater > Ice > Liftoff microbial mat | place...
CTGTAAAATCCTCACGGTTGATATCAGCCTCTTTAGACACAAGCTTTTCTGCAAATGGCTTATAAAATCTAGCCAAAAATTCCTGCCAATCTACTTCGCCGTTGGCAATTTTGTCCAAATCATCTTCCATATTTGCAGTAAAATCTCTGTCAACAATCTCCGAGAAATGCTTAGCCAGCAGTTTGATCACTACGAAAGCAGTATCAGTGGGTTTAAAGTAACCGTTTTCTTTTTCTACATATTTGCGCGCTTGAATCGTGGAGATAATGGGTGCGTAGGTCGATGGTCTTCCGATCCCATATTTTTCCAATTCTTTGACCAAGGTTGCTTCGGAGAACCTTGCGGGTGGCTGCGTGTAGTGCTGACTTGCCAATAATTGACCTAAATTCAATTCCTGCCCTTTAGCTAATTTAGGCAAAACGTACTCACTGACTTTTTCGGGATACACTTCTAAATAACCTGGGAATACAACTCTTTGACCATTAGCCCTAAACTCAAAGACTTTAGATTGTGCACTTAATTCAATTGTGGCTGTGACGTTTTGCAGTTGAGCCGATACCAACTGTGAAGCCAGAGCCCTTTGCCAAATAAGCCTATACAGTTTCTGCTGATCTAACTCTAGCTTATTGAATTGCTTACTATCTAAATCGGCATTAAAATTGGCTGGACGGATAGCCTCGTGAGCTTCCTGGGCTACCTTTATCTTTGTACGGTAAATGTTTGGCTTAACAGGTAGGAATTTTTCCCCCAAGTTCTTAGTTGCATAGTCTCGTGCTTGTCCCAAAGCCTGCTGAGAAAGATTAGTTGAGTCAGTACGCATATAACTAATCAACCCAGACTCATATAGTTTCTGTGCTAAGGTCATTGTTTTCTTGGCACTAAAGCCTAGCCAATTGGCCGCTGTCTGCTGCAATGTGCTGGTAGTAAAAGGTGCTTTAGGATTACGCGCAGTCAACTTTTCTTGTACATTAGTTAATATCCACTGAGATCCCTCCAAACTTTCCACAATCTTAGTCACTGACTTTTCATCTTTCGCATCCAGTTTGGCTCCTGAAACCTTTGTAAGATTGAACTTTATCTGACCCTCTGGCAAACCTGGCAAGTCTTCTCTTTGTGCTTCAGTAAATAGTTTTGCGGCTTTTTCGGCAATTTTAGATTCAGATAAATATGCAAAAATATCCCAGTATTCCTCTGCTACAAATTTTTCTCGTTCATGCTCCCTATCCACGATAAATTTGACTGCCACTGACTGTACTCTGCCCGCAGATAATCCAAACATGATCTTTTTCCAGAGAAGTGGTGAAAGCTTGTAACCCACCAATCTATCCAATACACGTCTAGTTTGCTGGGCATTGAGTAAGTTCAAATCTAAGTCTCTTGGAGCTTTTAAGGCTGCTTGCACTGCCTCCTTGGTAATTTCAGTGAAAACAATTCTCTGCAAAGGCTTGCCTTTCTTGAGTTTCTTTCCATTTAACCCTATTGCACCGAGTTTATTGGCTACATGCCAACCAATCGCCTCTCCTTCTCTATCAGGGTCTGAGGCAATAATTAGCATATCTTTGTCAACTAAAGCTCTTTTCAATTCTGTAATAACTTTTTGCTTCCCAGGCACTACAGCATAATCAGGCTTAAACTCGTCGTCTACATCTACACCCAGCCCTGATTTTGGTAAGTCAACAATATGACCTTTAGAGGCTTTGACTGTGTAGCCTTTGCCTAGGTATTTTTCAATAGTCTTGGCTTTAGCTGGTGATTCTACTATTACAAGTGCAGACATTTCTCAAGCAGCAAATTAAACTAAATACACTAAAAGTCATTCTAGCAGACTCTAACTTATTAGAGCAGAATTACGCAACTGATAACTTGCCGTAATCATCCTGCTTCAAAATTCCTGCAATCTGCATTTTCGCAAGGGTAACATTAAGTCTAGTATTATTCAAGCTAGAAGTACCAAATTCGCTGCGTTCTTCAAATTGCAAGACGTCTAAAAGTGCGCTGATGCCTATAACACCTTGATTTATAAAAGTAATAATTTTCCTTTCAAAGTCTGATAAAGATTTCCAGTCATAATTCTTTGTCTTTGGCAATTTAGAGGCAACTTCTTGGAGGTCACTATTCTGAGATACAACTGGCGCAAAGCCTAGGTCCTGGCGCAGTTGACTATAAGTAATACTCAGAGGCTGGGCCTTAAAACGTTCATACAATAGTTGGGTGCCTAAGAAACTTGATAGACCTGGATCACCTAGATTTACGTATATCTGCCTATTTTCACGCAGAGTTAGATCTGCAGTAATCAAAGCCCCACTTTTCACTGGGGCCTCCATGATTGCAGTCACTTGTGAAAGCCCCGCAATAATTCTATTTCTGCGAGCAAAATCGAATTTAGTCAAAATCTCCGGTTGTTCGCTGGGCGCAGTCTCGCTTAATAATAGTCCTCCCTGCCTTACGATCTCCCTTGCTAGAGCTATGTTACGGCGCGGATAGACTTGAGTCAATGATTTTGGCAATACAGCAATCGTGGGGACTTTAAGTCTCAGGCTGGCTTCATGCACACAGGTGTCTATTCCCCTGGCAAGGCCACTGACAGTTACTAAGCCAACTTCTCGGCAGAACTCCACAAGTCTAAGCGTCTCTTTTTTTCCCAATAGACTAAATTCTCTAGTACCCACGATGCTGATTGCTTTAGCGCGCAGCAGATCCAGATTACCTTGGGCGTAAAGCCATTTAGGTGGATCGTATGTGCTACGCAACAGCTCAGGGTATTCTGAACCATTCTGCCAAATTATTGATATCTCTCTTGGCAATTTGGGTAATTCAGGCACTCCCCCAATTGAGTTAATGATCCCTTCAATAATACTGATCACTTCTGTCCGGAAACCTGCTTCAAGCAGCCCCTGCTTTAGATTTGTATTTTTGAAGATAACCTCCAACAATTTCTTATATCCAACAGTGCCAAGCCCTGGAATATTTCCTAGAGAAAAACTTAGTTCGTTTGAGATTTTCATAATTTTTGTTAATTCTATTGCTAGTATATTGCTAATTTATTGCTAGTTTAGTGCTAGCGAGAAGTAATTAATTTATAGCCATGTCCGTTGGTATAGAAGCTGATAGTGCCATGCAAATCGTTGCGCAGGACTCTTGTGCCAGTGGCGCTCAGATTACTTAGGACTTCTGCATGAGGATGGCCGTAAGTATTAGCTTTGCCCAGCTGAATGACACCTAGTGCTGGTTGTAACTTTTGCAAAAACTGCAGACTAGTACTAGTCTTGCTTCCGTGATGGCCTACTTTTAAAATATCAACTCTTTTCCCACCTAGAGCCTTCAGTGTCAATTCCTCTTCCTTAATAGGTAGATCAGCACCTGCGTACATACTAAACTCAGCATACTCCAAGAAAATCGCAATCGAGTAAGGGTTAGTCTCATTAACATCAGCCTCAGGTGGATCCCCTGGCCATAGAAAGGTGATTCTCACACAACAGCCTATGTTGAAGCTATCTCCAGCGATTACAGCCATTGTCGGAACTGAACGGGCTCTGATAGCCTCCAGGAAGGCAGTGTACCCGGCGCTTGGATGATTAATGTGGTTGTAGATTACTTTTGAAGGATTATATTGTTTAATGACCTCAGCAAACCCAGTCACATGGTCGCCGTCAGGATGAGTTGATAACAAAATATCTACATTCTCCCCTAACCTCAGCTGTTCTTTCAAACGACTAATCACACTGCTATCCCTGCCTGAATCCACAAGCATTGTGACTTTATCAGGGGTTCTCACCAAAAAGCTATCTCCCTGACCAACATCCAGAAACTTTACCTCCAGAAGTCTTTCAGCCTCATAGACATAGCTTGTGTAGGCAAACACATTCAGTCCAGTTACTAACAGCAAACTTAAATTAATAAGCAAACGCCATTGCCGGCTCAAATTTGGCATAATTCTTACACTTTAAATAAAAGTAGGCACTGATCATGGTAATAAATATTGCCCAGATGAAATTGGCCAGATTGGTTTCTGCTAAAACATTGAGCTCAATGAAACTTAAACTGTGCAATAGTTCAGAAAATTTGAGAATTATGTAATCTAGGATTCTACCCAACAGTGCAGGAAAGACAGAAAACGTTGCGAGCCAGGTACTTACAATCAAAGCGATGAGGTTGATTACCCCCACAACTGGCACCAAGAGTAGATTCCACAAGATTGAAACCAAATTTACCTGGCCAAAATACTTTATTGTCAAAGGAAAAATTAAACTGGAACCTAACACACTTACACCCAATTCAGATTTAAGCAGATAACTGAAATCTTGCTGTTTTAGGAACCTATCCGCTGCAATAGTTAATAGCCCCGAAGCCAAGAAAGACAGCTGCAGGCTCACACTTAGATAAGCAGTAGGCTGGATAAATAAAATAATACTCAAAACGACCAAATACTTGCTTATGACAGGCAATTTTTTACCTAAGAATTTTTCTAGTTGAGTCCAGAGCATGAACAGACAAGCACGCAATGCTGCTAGATTAGCTAGGCCTATTAATAGACAATAACTGGCTCCCAGCATGGCAGTCAAAAGCAATCTAGCCCTGGCCGGTAAGCGTCTATAAATTAGCTCAAAGGCGCTGATAACTAGAGCAAAATTCCCACCTGATACGGCTAACACGTGGCTTATACCTAAGCCTTCAAAGCTTTCCTCTAGATTAGGATCAAGCAGATAAGTCTCTCCAAAGACTAAGCTAATAAACATTCCCGCAGTAATAGGTTGAAACTGATTTGTGATAGTTTGAAAAATTGCGAATTTGAGTTCATGCATACTCGAATTTAGCGTGGATGGGCTATTCAACAAACTTAGGCTGCTTACCTGCAACTTCACACTGGAGCAAATTCCTCTGCCAGTCAGGTAGCTTTGGAAGCCGGGATTTCCACCAGCTACGTCGATATTGAATTCTGCAGAATAGATCGATTCTGGTATTAATGCTGGTCCGCCGGTCACTCTAGCCCAGTATTTGTTTAACTGGCCAGGTTGATTAAAGACTAGCTCTTGAATATTCGGTGCTATCTGGCTGACTTGTTGGATCAGAATCTGGGAATTCACTTTGCCCGTGGTTACTTGACCATCAGGGCAATAAGCGCCCGTAGCCAAAATACTTTGAGTTTGTAGAAACTGCAACCCAACTACACCCAACAACACTAGTAAAATAGTATTAGTCAAAAATCTTTGCTGTATTAACTTAAACCAAATATTCATGTCAGATTTCTACTAAGTCTTTAAGTTTGTCAAAAGTGACATCACCAATACCTGAGACATTTTGCAGATCTTGAACTTGGGCGTAAGGCCTAGCGTCAATGATCTTTTGAGCGGTAGCTGCCCCAACTCCTGGAAGAGTATCTAATTCTGCAATTGAGCCAGTGTTTAAGTTTATTTTTTTAGCCGCACTAGGGACAGCTAAACCTGAAATCAAAGGCTTAGCACTAGTTGACCCTAGGAACTTTTCCTCACCTAAACTGGGGATATAATATTGTGAACCACTAGCCAGAGGTTCTGCTAGGTTGAGATTCTTAGCCAAGTAGACTAGATCAGCTTTTTTGTTAAAGCCGCCTGCTTTCTGGAGAAGAGTCTGCACTAGATCCCCATCTTGCAACTCGTATACTCCTGGACTATTTACCGCACCCGTAACACTGACTTTTAATTGCCGAGGTTGGGCATTGGTGATTTGCTGTGTACCTGCAATAGGAGCAGAATATAGCTGTTGATTTTCAGTGATACTACCGCTGCGAAGTTTACTCAGGGGCTGCAGTGGCTCAATGATATATACCTGCTTCAATTGCCATGCAAGCCAAACTAAGCTCACACACAGGGGTATGACCAATAGCGGCTGTAATTTCTTCCAAATAATTTGTAAATACTCTTGCACTCTTTCTTGCATAGAAAGAGCTTAGCAAAGGTATTTAAACGAAAACTAAAAAAACGGGAAAAATTCTCTTACAGTTCTAAAATTTCTACCTGCTGGATTACTACTTCTTCACTTGGACGTGGATAGCCTGGATTAGACTGTTCACGAGCAAAACCATTGATCCTATCGACCAATTCTTGGCCGCTAATAATCTTGGCAAAAACTGTATGCTTTCCATTTAAAGACGCAATACTGGGGTCAGTTCCGTCTGTAGTCACAATGAAGAATTGAGAACCGTTAGTGTCGGGACCTGCATTGGCCATAGAAATTGCATACTTCTCATGTGCAATTGACTGCACATTGGAATCGGACTTAAACCCTTGATCTTCCAAAGTCTTTCTTGCCTCACTAGCAAGATTTATAGAATCCCAATTAATTTCATTGGCAAAACGATACCCTGGGCCGCCAAAACCGTCATTAGCAGCATTATTGTCCAATGAAAGTCTACTACCGCCTTGAATTACAAAGTCTTTTTCAACTCTATGAATCTTGATTCCATCAAAATATCTATCCTTAGCCAAGAACACGAAACTATTGACAGTGTTAGGTGCATTCTTTTCCAACAAATCGTATTTAATTTCGCCAAGGTTGGTACGAATTACTGCTTGATAGTCTTTACCATCAACTAAAATCTTATCTGGAGCTTTAGTGTAAGTTTTACTTGGATCAGGGTTACCTAATACTCCGAAACCATTGCGGCCCAGCTGTACGATCCCTAATACTGCTAGGAGAATCAATACCAATATCCCTCCGATAACTAATATATTGTTTCTCGCTGATTTGTCATTCATAATAATAAAGCTGTTAAGTTAAACTGCTACAAATTAAACTGCTGCTAACTAAACTGTTACTAGATTGAGTAATTTATCTGGTACAAATACCTCTTTCTTGATTTTACTACTATCGCTGACATATTTAGCTATTTTATCTGATTTTAATGCCAAATCGATAATCGTGGACTTTTGTGTACCTTTGGGTACCTTTAACTGTTCTCTCAATTTACCATTTACCATTATTACTAGCACTACTTCCTCATCCATATCACTTGAAGTAGCAGACAACTCTACTTCAGGCCAGGTTTGAGAATCAATTCGGGCATTACCAGATCCACTGGCGGCTCCACTGGCGGCTCCTTTGGAGGCTTCATTTAAAGCTAGCACTTCCCAAAGCTCAGAAGTCAAAAATGGAGCAAAGGGATGCAACACCAACAATAAATCTTTCCAGCCTGAAAGACTTATTGCCCAGTTACTTTCTGCCAAGAAATTTATAAACTTCATCATTTCACTGATCGCAGTATTAAACTTCAGATTTCCTATATCACTTTCTACTTTAATCACCAGTTCCTTCAGCCTACGCTCCGTTTTCGGCGAATTAGACTCAGTACCAGTAGTAATTATCTGAGACTGGGCACCATAAACTCTTTGCAAGAAGCGATGTATGCCACGTACACCACCATCATTCCATGCTTTTGTCTGATCTAGTGGCCCCATAAACATCTCGTACATCCTTAGTGTATCAGCTCCATACGAGTCTATGACATCATTAGGATTTATGACATTCCCCCAGCGCTTACTCATCTTGCGATTGTCTGGACCGAGGATAATTCCTTGGTGTCTAAGCTTCAAAAATGGCTCATCGAAATCGATAATACCAGCGTCAAATGCCACCTTCGTAAAGAAGCGTGAGTATAGGAGATGCAAAACAGTGTGTTCTGCCCCACCAATATAAAAATCAACTGGACCAATCTTATTTATCTTAGTGCTAGAAGCAAATTCACTGTCATTTTTAGTATCTAAGAATCTAAAGAAATACCAACTGGAGCAGACAAAAGTATCCATAGTGTCGACTTCGCGACGTACACCACTACCATACACCCCTATCTTGATAGTGCTGTTGAATTCCTGAGAAGTGGCCAATGGCGACTGGCCTTTAGGACGATAATCTACATCATTAGGAAGATTTACTGGTAAATCAGCGTCATTAACAGCCATGATATCCAGTCGCACAGGAGCTAAGATCTCACGCAGCAACTGCGGAAATTGACTATAGCCGGTTTCCTTAGTGAAATGACCAGCGTCCCGCACATTAATCAATCTAGCAAAGGGGAAGTTCTCCCTGAAATAGGCTCTAGTAGCTTCTAGAGGAATATATTGGTCATTAGTGCTCAAAAATACTACTATCTCACTTACATTGTCTCTAACTGCTTGAATATCCAGGCTTGTTTGACCAGTTTGACCAGTTTGACCAACTGGGATCCCTTCCACAAAATTAACCATATGTTCCCAGGCTTGCGGACCGACAGCATTTATGGCGTTTCGAGCCATATCGTTCTGTAGCTCTACTGGTGTAGTTGGGCAGACCAAGATTAACTTACGCAATTTATGTGTCTGCGCAAATTTCAAAGCAGCCCATGCCCCAAGTGATCTGCCGGTTACAACTAAATTGTCAGTGATGGTAATATTTCTCGTAACTAAAGTTGATTCAGCCGTAGTTAACCACTCATTCAATATTGGCAATTCGGAATTGGGCAGCTCTGGAGTCATGGACACCAAGCCTTCTGAATTTAAAGCCTTATCTACATATGCATGGTATGCATCGCTAGGTGCGCTACCCCAGGCGTGAAAATTCAAAGCTGCCTGCGGTTTGTTAGCATGGCTTGGCACCAAGGCTGACTGTTCAGCAGTCAAGGTTTTATAAATAATTGGAATAGGTGCGCCCCAATAACGCTGTCTAGAAATTGACCAATCCCGTAATTTAAAATTCGTATGCCTTTTGCCCCAACCCTTAGCTTCTAAGTAATCCATCATTTTCTCCTTGGCCTCCATAATCACAAGGCCGTCCAAGAAATCACTATTGATCATGTGGCCCGCATCTTCCTGCACCTGCTCAGCTCTGACTATTTGGCTATTGTCACTGTCTGGGCCAACCACTACACGGATAATCTCAATTCCCATAGTTTGCGCAAACTCAAAATCGCGAATATCGTGACCTGGAACGCCCACCAAAGCACCAGTACCTACATTACCCAGTACAAAATCGCTGACGAATATTGGAAGTTTTTTCCCATTCAAATTATTTACTGCAAAAAGACCAGTATTGACGCCAGTCTTTACTCGGCTCAAACTTGTGCGTTCAATCTCGCGCATACCTGTAGCCATTTTCACATAGGTTTCCACCGCATCTTTATTGGGAAATTTACCCAAGTTTGAACGCACAAAATGCGATTCAGGAGCCACTGCAATGAAACTAGCACCGAAATTTGTGTCGGGGCGGGTAGTAAACACGGTCACTTGCAGATCAGGCTCCCCTTCAACCAATACAGGATAATCTATAGTAATTCCAGTACTTTTGCCAATCCAGTTACGCTGGGCTTGTTTGGTGGAATCCGGCCAATCCAGCTTATCTAGGTCGGAAAGTAAACGCTCTGCATATTCCGTAATACGGAAGAACCACTGCTCCATTTCCTTTTGCTCTACCAAGCTGTCACAACGCTCACAGCGCCCATCAATCACTTGCTCATTGGCCAGGACTGTTTGGTCTTGAGGGCACCAGTTTACGGCTTGTTTTTTGCGATATGCCAGACCGCGCTCATACAAGAACTTAAACCACCATTGAGTGAATTTATAATATTCAGGATCAGACGTTGCGAATTCTCTACTCCAGTCATAGCTAATACCAATTCTTTTTGTTTGTTCGTGGAAATTTTTGGTATTCTGCTCGGTGGCTACTTGCGGGCTTAGATTGTTCTTCAGAGCATAATTCTCTGTAGGCAGACCAAATGAATCATAGCCGGTGGGCATTAATACATTTTTGCCTTGCATGCGCTGAAAACGTGCATAAATGTCCAAGGCCACTTTCTCTTCCACATGACCCACGTGTAAGCCGCTTCCAGAAGGATAAGGAAACATATCCAATAGATAAGATTTTTCACCAGAATCAAGAGCTCTTTGCTCAGAAAATAGCCACGCACTAGTCCCATTTTCTAGGTCTTGATCCCAGATCGCACGCCATTTCTGTTCAATACTAATGTGGTCAAACATTAAATTATCTTAATACTTTAAATATTTGAATTATAATCGATTGAATGAATTATATGCTATGTATTTACAAGAATAAAGTTTTTAAGCTAGTTAGTCCTACAAAATCTTTTTTATTTTCAGTGCAAAAAGTCAGTTGATGCACTTGTGCAGTAGCGGCAATAATCAGGTCCTTCAACCCTCTAGAAGCAAAGGCAGATTTATAAGCACCTGCTAGTGTGGAAATATCAGCGGTTACTGGCAAAACCGTAAATGCACTAAGGAATTCCTGCACATCCATCAACGCATTTTTGGGGGTACCAGCGTAGATTTCAGCCTGTGTGAGCGCAGAAATATAGAGCTTCTTGGCTTCCGCTAGAGAATCGCTGACATCATATGCTCCATTGATCTGTGAAATAAGCACATTGGTGTCAAGCAATAAGGACTTACCTTTGCACTTTATAACTTTAGCCATCGCAGTTTCAGTAATTTAGGTGAAATTGACAGCACTAACCTTGATTTTACGCCTTGCAAGTTTACGCTTCAAACTCTCCATTTGCGAGATATCATTGGGTAATTCAGGCATGACAGGATTGCCATTTTCATCCGCAGGAAAAATCACTAAAACTGGCTTTTTATACTCTTCCACTACTACCCTATTGCCAGTTTCCAAGATTAGACTTTTCAAGTCTGCAAACTTTCTCACTAATTCCGTTGACTTGATTTTGATTGTGCTCATTAATAGAGTTGTGGTTATGTATATATGTTACAACGCGCAAATGAAAAATCCAAACTTAAGTCTCAACATCAATAGCTTCCACCTTGCCCGTATTCTGGGAAACGCTGAAAGAATTCCCGCATATAACTATTCCACACTGGCAAAGCAGTCGACGATCCTAGCGCGCTACTAGTCATCCTGTCGTTATCATTGTTACCACACCAAATTCCCGTGACAATCTTGGGGCCGTACCCTATATAATACGTGTCTTTATTGCCATCGCTGGTACCAGTCTTGCCAGCCAGTTTCTGATTACCTACGAACTTGAGCCTGTTGAAATTGGCATTATGTCCCCTATCCCCCAAAATATTGTTTACCTGCCCAACCGCGTTAGGGTTTAGGTTGTAGGTTATATTTGTCTGACTGGTATAATAATCGCCACCACCAGGTTTAATTATGCGCAATATAGCTCGCTTCTGCATAACCCGACCGCCATTAGCCATGCCGGTATAGGCTCCCACATGATCTAACAGGGTTTCATCAACCCCTCCAATGACCGCTGAGAGACCGTAGTTGTTGATCTTTTTGTAACCAATCTTTTTCATGAACTCTCCAAAGCGCCAATCACCCATCTCGTACTGCAACTTCAAAAATGGCAGATTCCGTGAATCTAACATAGCATTCCGAATTGTCATTTCCCCGCGGAATTTGCCATCTACATTTTTAGGACGATAATTTCCGTTAAATTTCTGAGGTGAGTCATTGACGATGGACTCGGGGTTCCA
>Ga0105048_10016382_pt1 | contig 11462 bp, 12 predicted proteins | sample MAT05_FD_78382 | JGI IMG/M metagenome (GOLD analysis project Ga0105048, IMG submission 78382) | Freshwater microbial communities from Lake Fryxell liftoff mats and glacier meltwater in Antarctica - MAT-05 | ecosystem: Environmental > Aquatic > Freshwater > Ice > Liftoff microbial mat | place...
ATTAATTTACGCAATCAGTTTAACCAAACTTTTTTAATTGTTACCCACAATGATGAACTGGCAAAAATGAGTGACAGGGTATTGCAAATGAAGGATGGTAAAATAATTACCTGATTATATATAATCAATCAATCTTATTACTGATATAATATTACAGGATTAGTTCTTAGATGGCAAAGCCTTGTCAGTATTGAATTAGACTCTATTTACTTTTTTGCCTCCCGATTTTTTCGGAACAGGTTGATTCAAAAAAGTTACAAAAAAAATAAAGCCCCACTGACGCCAGTCGGGCTTAATTTATTAGCGGATTGCGTTTAAATTTTTCAGCACTTTTTATTCTACGCCGCAGCAGTATTCATTTGCGAAGTATGTACCACATCCTATAATATTAATATTTTGCTATCTAATCCTTGGTTTCCATGGTATTTCTTCAACCTGTAGTAAGTGACCGGCATATCTTGATAACACAAATAGATAATCGCTAAGGCGATTTATGTATTTAATTACCAATGGATCTACAAACAAATCATGCACCTGCATATTTACGCAAAGTCTTTCTGCCCGGCGGCAAACACAACGGGCAATATGTGTGGTAGAGATAGCGGGATGCCCCCCTGGTAAAACAAAAAATTTCATTGGAACAAGCAGTTCATTCATTTGGTCTATCTCTGCTTCCAATAATTCTATATCCTTTTCTATAAGATCAGGCATCTTCATCAAGGGTTCTTTATCAGGATCGCATGCTAATGAACTCCCAATGGTAAATAAACGGTCTTGAATTTCTTTGAGTATTATTTTGGAGTGTGTATCCGTAAATAAATCTATCACTAAACCTACGTATGAATTTAGTTCATCTATTGTTCCATAAGTTTCTATTCTAAGATGACTTTTGGGTACTTTGGTTCCCCCAATAAGACTAGTTGTGCCTAAATCTCCGGTTTTGGTATATATTTTTAAAGCCATTATTGCTATTGTTTGTAAAAAAGTAGCAACAAAGAAACAAATAAATAGTTTAGGATTAATAATAAGACGGTTATACCTATATATATTAAAATATATGTCTTTTCTATATGCACATCCTAAAAAATTAAACAACTAAAACCTGTTGTGGTAGTTAGGAAATTGCAGCATGTTCAATTACAACCGGGTTTTCATTAATGATATCAGTCTCTACAGATCCATCCCTTAGCCTTATTACCCGGTGGGCAAAGTGAGAGATATCCTCTTCATGTGTTACCAGAATAACGGTGTTGCCATCAGCATGTATTTTACCAAGAATATCCATTATCTCGTAAGATGTTTTTGAATCAAGATTGCCAGTTGGCTCATCTGCTAAAATGATGGATGGGTTATTGATTAGTGCCCTCGCTATTGCAACCCGCTGGCATTGCCCGCCACTTAGTTCATTTGGCTTGTGCGTACTTCTGTCAACTAATTTTACTTTTTGCAGCACATCCATTGCTCTGTCTATTCTTTCTTTTTTTCCAACACCGCTATAAATTAACGGCAGTGCCACATTCTCTGCCGCTGTTAACCTTGGCAACAAATTAAATTGCTGAAATACAAAGCCAATTTCTTTATTTCTTACTTCGGCCAAATCATTGTCTTCCATGCCGCTTACATCTTTCCCATTTAAAATATATCTTCCTTTTGAGGGAGAATCGAGACAGCCCAGAATATTCATTAATGTAGATTTACCCGAGCCGCTTGGCCCCATTAATGCCACATACTCATTTTTAAAAATATCAAGATTGATATTCTTTAATACTGGTAACTCTTGTTTTCCCAGATAATAACTTTTACAGATATTTTCTAAATGTATAATGCCCTGCATAATGATGGTTAGTTTACTTTTTGTAAAAAACTTGTATTGTACTTTAAATAAAAAAAATTAATCTATAATTATATTATTGGTATGCTTATTTTTTTATCACTTTAGGAACTTTAAAAAAAGCTCCATCTTGCTTAGGTGCATTTTTTAAACCGATACTTCTTTCAATACTTCCTTTTACAACATCTTCTCTGAGTACATTTATTCCATCGCTCATGTGTAAAATGGGTGCTATTCCTGTTGTATCTACTTCATTTAGTTTTTCTACAAATTGAATCATCTTTTGTAAATCACTTTTTATTTCTTCCTTTTCCAGGCTGCTAAATTGTAACCTGGCAAGATGAGCTAGTTTATCAACCATTTCGTTATTTACTTCCATCTAACAAAAATAATGGTTTAGCAGGTGATGCTATCAATATTTGGATAAATGGTTTGTGTTGCTGGTTTAAGGACAACAGGTTAAAGCTTTAGAGGTTTAACTTTTATAATAAAGCTCGTTATGTATAAAGGAGGCCGTTTAGCTGTATTATTTTGAAGCCCTCACTGCTCTTTAAATTGCAAAATGTGGGTTAAAGGTTAACCTTAAATATTTATATTTGCAGCCTTATGACAGATAGCAGGGAAATTGTAATGAGTGGCATACGTCCTACAGGTTTTTTGCACCTTGGCAATTATTTTGGTGCCATTCGCAATTATGTAAAAATGCAGGATGATTTTAATTGTTTTTTTATGGTAGCCGATCTTCATTCGCTTACCACACATCCAGATACAAAACAGCTAAAAGCCAATGTACACAGGGTTTTAGCAGAAAATATTGCCTGTGGATTAAACCCGGATAAAGTAGCTCTTTACTGCCAGAGCCATGTGTATGAAACAGCAGAATTATACCTCTACTTAAATATGCTGGCATATATTGGCGAATTGGAAAAAACAGTTACGTTTAAAGATAAAGTGAGACTAAATCCTGAAAATATAAATGCAGGATTACTTACTTACCCGGTATTGCAAGCTGCTGATATCATTTTGCACCGTGCCAAATACGTGCCTGTTGGTAAAGACCAGGAGCAGCACCTGGAAATGGCCCGCACTTATGTTAATCGCTTTAATCATCGCTACGGTGAAGTTTTTCCAGCGCCGCAAGCTTTTAATTACAACCAGCAATTAGTTAAAGTGCCGGGTTTAGATAATAGCGGAAAAATGAGCAAAAGCGAAAATCAAAATGCCACTCTGTACCTGGCTGATGATGATGCCACTATTCGTAAAAAAGTAATGAAGACTTTAACAGATGGCGGACCAAACAAACCTAATTCCCCAAAGCCAGATTATATTGATAATATATTTGACTTAATGCGTTTGGTAAGCACAGAAGACGTTATTAAAAAATTTGAATCGGATTATAATAATTGCACTATTCGTTATGGCGATATGAAAAAGCAATTAGCAGAAGACATGGTTGGCTTTATAGCTCCAATAAGAAATAAGGTAGATGTGATTTTGCAAGATGAGCATTATCTTAAACAGGTTATGGAACAGGGAGCAACTAAAGCAAGGGCGAGTGCAAAAGCTACAATTGAGCTTGTAAGAACAGCAATGGGCTTAAATTATTAATAGTATCATTTATCAATTACTACAAATACATTTACCATTTGTAAATATGCCCATTTAAAGTTTTATAGTACTTTAAACTTTAGTACATTCATTTTTTAAATCATTTTTTTCACAATTATAATTAAGCCTCCATAAAGGCTGTAGGGTAGTATGGCAAAATCTAAGAAACCAAAACACATAGCAATAGCGGGAAATATAGGTGCCGGCAAAACTACACTAACAGAAATGCTGAGTAAGCATTACAAATGGATTCCTCAGTTTGAAGATGTTGACCATAACCCTTACTTAAATGACTTTTATGAGGATATGCCCCGTTGGAGCTTTAATCTTCAAATATTTTTTTTGAATAGCCGCCTAAAACAATTGCTGGAAATACATCATGGTACCGAAACGGTAATACAAGACAGAACCATTTATGAAGATGCTAACATCTTTGCACCCAATTTGCATGATATGGGCCTAATGGGTAAACGGGATTTTGATAACTATTACCAGTTTTTTGAAACATTAAAAACTATGGTACAGCCTCCGGATTTACTTATTTACTTAAAAGCCTCTGTACCTACGTTGGTAGCGCAAATTCAAAAAAGAGGCAGAGAATATGAAGAAAACATACGCCTTGATTACTTAAAGAAATTGAATGACTATTACAACAGTTTTATAGAAAGTTACAAAGAAGGCCCACTATTAATTATCAATGCAGATAGTAATAAATTTGCTGAGGATGAAGAACACTTAGGGCAAATTATAAGCAAAATTGATGCAACATTATTTGGCTTGTTTTAGACTTGTAAGGTTAAAGCAAATATATTTTTAACCTGTAGTATATAATTTTATAAGATAATATCGTTGCCTTTTTTAGTCAATTAACTGGTTTTTCATTGCATAAAATACAAGGCCAACAGAATTTTTTACACCAAATCTTTCCATTAGCCTATCTTTTATAGCTTCTACAGTTCTGGAACTTATTTCCATTTTTTTTGCAATCTCGGTAGCAGTAAACTCCATACACACCAGGGTAAGTACTTCTTTTTCTCTTTCGCTAACTACAACATCTGTAGTTAGATTAGGGTTAAATTTTGGCTTGCCATAATTCTTTTTTATTAAAACCTTATTTACAAATGGGTTTAAGTAAAATCCCGTACTTACAACATCTTGTATAGCTTTTCTAATTTCGGATGGTTCTGTGCTTTTAAGCAGGTAGCCTGCTGCACCACAGTCCATCAAGTGACTTACAAATCTTTCATCCTCGTACATAGTAAGCACTATCACACGTATTCTTGGAAAGTCTTTGGTAATTTGTTTAGTAGCGTCAATGCCATCCTTGATAGGCATTTTTAGATCGCAGAGTACAACATCAGGCTGGTCCAAAGCTATTTTTTCTAATAAATCTTCTCCGTTGTCGGCCTCAATAATAAATTTCAGATTGGTATATGATCTTAAAGAAAGTATCACCCCTTTTCTGAATATTTGATGGTCATCTGCTATGGCAACTCTAATTTGTTCCATTCATTTTGGGGTCTTTTAGGCTGAAAAATAGATATTGGTTAATTTACTAAAGGAAACAAACTTTTTGTAAAAAAATAAAACTAACTTATTTGCGTATTTATTTGTCTAAACTAGTTCATTTGTTCTTTATATTGTTAATTACATTTTTTACAGTTAAAAAATTGTCCTTCTATTAAAATCTTGCATCTTTAGGAATTTCTATCGTTACTTTATAATACGTATGGCTTGGATCTATTTCAAAAAATATTCTACCATTCAATACTTTTATCCGGCTTGCAATATTTTTTAATCCAAGGCCGTGGCTTACATGGTTCAATCTGTCAAATTCTGTTTGTATTATGCCCTGTCCATCATGATGAAGGCGTAAGTAGCTATGGGTAGCGTTTGCGTTTTGTGTAAGGTGAATAAAGCCGGCATTGCTATGTTTTATAATATTATTTACCAGTTCTTGTATAATTCTAAAAATAAGTAGCTCCTGCTCTAATTTTAAACGGGTGCGGTAATCATGAAACCTTACACTTGCATTTAGCGTGCCACTACCATTTATTTTTTGAAATAAATCACTCATTGCACTTTCTAAACCAAAGTTTTTAAGCGTTGGAGGCATCATGCTGTGGCTTATATTTCTAATAAGTTGTATTGCATCATCTATTATTTGCTTTGCTGTAAAAATAGATTGTAACTGAGCGGCCGGCTCCTGATTAATCATATTTTCATTAAGGTAAAGGCGTGCTGTAGCAAGTAAAGGCCCTACATCATCATGCAAATCGGCTGCAATCCTATTGCGCTCCTCTTCTTGAAATTTAATGGAAGCATTGAGTAGAATTTGCTGTTTTTCATCTTCAAGCTTTTTTAACTCAGCATTAAACCTTGTTACTTTCCGCTGGTGAAATATTACAAAAAATACAATGCCTAATGTAAGGCTCACCATACCTAGTGTGCCAAAAAGCATTACATAGTTTGCCCAGTAAGAACTTGTACCAGCCAATGTTTGAAGTAATATCATATTTTGGTTACAAGTTTTTGTTATAAGGGTTAAAAGTGCCTAAGTCTATATCTATTGGTTTTGCTTCCATTTGCTGTTGGTTTACCAGGTCTTTATTAGTAATAACGGCTGTACACAGAAAAATATTTTTGAAGATGGTAACTATACTGTAAATAAGTGTGTACTGTGTTTTAAAATTTTCATCCTTGTACATTGAATTTGAAAAAAGAAAAAGAAAAAAGTTACCCGAAAAGTAAATCAAAAAGCCTACGGATATCCAAAATACGGGAGATGTATATATAGGAGTGGATATGCTGTGTTGAATTTTTTCGTAAAAAAAATATACAATAACCAGTAAAAAAAATAAACATTCAATTACCAGGGGTATAAAACTAAAGTTGCTGCTAAAACTAACTAAATAATCTTGAATGGAAAGGATAATAAAAATTATTGTGGAGGGAAAGAATATCCACATTTTATATTTATTGGTAATACTGTAGTTGTAGAAAATGGAAAGAAAAATAAATTCTAAAACAAGGAAGATTCTATTTAATATTAACCTGCTACTACCATCTTTTAAATAAAACTTTAAATAAATTGAAATACAAATTGATAAAGCCAAAACAAATGTGTACAAAAAAAATACCCTTATATCTGTTGATTTAATTTTTTTAAAAAATATTAAAAACAGAATAAAGGGAAATAGTTCAGCTAAGTAAGTTAAATAAACTAGATATTGCAATGTAAGGTTTTGTTTTACCAAAAATAACTAACACTTTTACAATATCAAAATTTACTTAATTTTTGGTTTTTAAAGATTCCACATAAAAAAGAAATGTTTAGAGGTTTACTTGATAGTTTCGTATTGTAAACTTCTATTTAATTTTCTTTTGTTACAAGGGGTCTAAAATATTTTTATACAGGAATTTTACATAAAATATTGATCCAGTAAGGCTTTAGATAGATTTTTAAAAAATTTTTTCTTTAAAAATTTGGTAATTATACGTGCTATCGGTAGTAATTTTACTATGCCAAATCGCTGTACCTTTACCTAAGTAGTTTTACCTTTTAAAAATTGGGAATTAAAATATTGAGGTAACGGTCTATCTTATATAAGAATAAAATATTTATTTGTTTCAAATGATGCACGGTAAAATAATGAATAGACAAAAAATATATTCGATAAAAATACTTCTCAAAAGGAAAAATGTTATAGTAAAAAAAAGATTGGCACTAAATTCAAGTATACTGCAACATCCAATATAGAAAGCAATACTTTTATTTAGATAGGATAAGTTTTTGTTGAAACGAAACTATCAAGTAAAACATCCACTGCCAATCAACATTGTAAAGGTACCCTAAGTATAATTTAAAGTAAAAGTGTAAACACTCTTTATTTAAATTGATGTAAATACTGTTAAAATAGTAGAAGTTTGTTTATTTAAAAGTATAAGTACGATGATATAAATGTTGTAATTACGTAGTAGTTTTACAGCCTTTTTTTCAATAATTTTTTCTTCTGTAAAGCATGTAGAAATATCACTATATTGTATGAGAATTTTTATTAAATTTTTTTAGAATTAATGTATAATCATTTGTTATTAACAACTATTAATCCCTAATTTTAAGAAATAGTTAACACAATATTAATATCTATGTCCATTTCTTACAATCCAAATGATTTAATAAAATTTGCAATTGCCGATGACCATAAAATTTTTAGAGATGGTATTAAAATGGCACTTTCTGGCAAAGAGAACCTAAAAATGATTTGGGAGGCCGAAAATGGTAAAGACATGATGCATAAGATTGCCATTAAAAAACCCGAGGTATTACTAATGGACATAAGAATGCCGGAAATTGATGGAATTAACGGTATTGAATTAATTCGCAAAGAGTATGAAGATATTAAAATTATTGTACTTACAATGTACGATGACCAGCAAATGATTAGTAAAATGATGGAAATGGGTGCAAACGCATACCTAACAAAAACCACTGATCCTGAAGAAATCTACAACGCTATACTTACCTGTATGAATGATGATTTTTACTTTAATGATCTTGTTAACAGGGCCGTTATGGGTAAACTGATGCAAAAGAAAAACGTGCGGCAAAATTACACAACTATCAACACCATACATTTTAACGAAAAAGAAATTAAAATACTGAAACTATTGGCAGACGATAAAACTACGGAGGAAATTTCTAAAATCATTTTTCTTAGTCCTAGAACTATTGAAACAATACGGCAGAATATGAAAACTAAAGTACATGCCAAAACTATTGGTGGCTTACTTATGTATGGTATGCGCAATAAGTTGATAGATTAAAAAAGTAGTTTGCTACAGTGAGCTTTTTGCTTAGTATTGAGTCAGCAAAAAAATATCATAAACCAGGTTTCAAATAACAGGGATATCTTTCAAACTATTTTTTAAAAACCTTCTGTTTAATAATCTAACTTAATCTCAATTTTACACTTTTATCTTTCAATATACTTTTTACAGTATCTCTTGCTTTCATCCAAAAATTTTTATTTCCACGGTTATATATCTAATTTTTCAATTTAAAGTTAGCGTTTACTAATTGGTCAAATAGTATTACTTTTATTTGGTATGCTTATATACTTTAATTTTCTATAATCCTCTATTTTGGTTTATTTGTAACTTTTGCCTTTTTTATTTGGTGAAATTATTTAAATTATTTTTATCTTGGTTATAAAAGTGAGCTTTATAATATGCAAGTGGAAAAATATACTGAAAATCTGGTTTTATACCTGTCATAGGAATATTACGGTTAGTAGATTTACAAATAATTTTAAAAAAAAGTACTAATACGTGCGTATTTTCCGTTGTATTAATGTGAAAGTAGTTTTCCTAAATTTTTTGCTGTATATATATTCTTATTGCATATTTTCGTTTATCTTAAACCTTATGTAAACCTAAATAGTATTTCTGATGCAACAAACTAATAATAATAAAGAACCAATCAAAGTATTAATAGCTGATGACCATGTTTTATACAGGGCCGGTGTTAAAACAGCTTTGAGTACCAAGAAGGACATAAAAATAATAGCAGAGGCAGATAATGGTATGCACCTTATTAATATGCTTAAATTGGTAAAGCCAGATGTAATTCTGCTTGATATACAAATGCCTGTAATGGATGGTATTAGTGCTTTACCAGAAATAAAGAAAAACTGGCCTAACATAAAAGTAATTATGCTTACTATGATGGACGACCATAGTATGATTACAAAACTTATGGAACTAGGCGCTAACAGTTATCTTAGTAAAACAAGCGATAGTGAAATTATTTACGAAGCTATTAAAACCTGTTACGAACAGGAATATTATTTTAATACACTCACTAACAAGGCATTGCTTACTAATTTAAAAATAAAAAATACTATTACTCCACAAAAAGTGGTGCAAATGGAAGCAAACCTTAACGATAAGGATATCCTTATCTTAAAATTAATGTGTGAAGAAAAAAGTACCAAAGAAATTGCTGATATAGTAGATTTAAGTCCACGGACGGTAGAAGCTATAAGGGATAAGCTAAAAGTAAAGACCGGGGCTAAAAGCACTGCCGGTTTAATTATGTATGCTGTAAAACACAATATTTTAGACGAAGATATGTAAAGCCCAAAAATAAATTATATCCCACCAAAATTTTGGTGGGATTTTTTATGCCTTATAGTTTGCAATTATTTTCCTTAAAACTGGCTTTTATACGTTTGTAAGTTGTATTAAATATACACTCAAGTAATAGCTGCCTTAACTTTGCAAGATGAATTATTTTAATTACAATGGAAAGCTATTTAAAGAGGGAAGTTCTATAATTGGAGCCGATAGCAGGGCCCTTAGGTATGGCGATGGTCTTTTTGAAACTATGAAAATTAGAAATGGTATAATTGAGTTGGCTGATGAGCATTTTGCACGTTTATGGAAAGGAATGCAGGTACTTCAGTTTGAAATACCAAAACATTTTTCGCCCGAAAAATTGATTGAACAAGCGATTGCTTTGGCAAAAAAAAATTTACATGAATCTGCTGCAAGGGTAAGACTAAGTATAATACGGGGCGATGGTGGGCTGTACGATGCCGAAAATCACAAACCAAATTATATTATACAAACATGGCAACTTCCGGAGGGTAATGGCGATTGGAATAGTAATGGGCTGGTAGCAGGAATTTATAGTGAGGTTAAAAAGAATTGTGATATCCTCAGTAACCTTAAACACAACAATTATCTTACGTATGTTTTGGCAGCATTACTTGCAAAAAAAGAAAAATGGAACGATGCTGTTTTGTTAAATACCACCGGTAATATTTGTGATAGTACCATTGCCAATATATTTATAGTAAAGGGCGAATTAGTTTTTACACCGGCCTTATCAGAGGGGTGTGTAGCTGGCGTAATGCGGCAGGCACTTCTGCAGTTTTTGAAAACGAATCAATTTCAGATTGAAGAAAAAGCTATTACCATAAATGATTTATTAAATGCCGATGAAGTATTTTTTACCAATAGCATCTACAACATACGTTGGGTTCAATCAATTGGAAATACTAATTACGGTAATGCATTTACTCAAAAAATTTATGCTGCCTTTGTACCAACTATTTAATATGTAGCATGTTTATAACCAAGCAATACATAATACACTACCATGCAATCAATTAATATTTTTTGGTTTAGAAGAGATTTACGACTTGCAGATAATACTGGTCTTTACCAGGCATTAAAAGCCGGTTTGCCTGTAGTTCCTATCTTTATTTATGATAAAAACATTTTAGATAAATTAGAAGATAAGGCCGATAAAAGAGTGCAGTTTATACGGGATGCAATCAACGAAATGCAACAACAGCTTGCAGTTGTAGGTAGTTCGCTTGAGGTTTACTATGGTAAGCCAAACGAGGTATTTGAAATGCTTCTAAATAAATATAGCATTACTGCTGTTTACACCAATCATGATTACGAACCTTATGCTATAGAAAGAGATGGACAATTAAAATATTGGCTTGCTGAAAAAGGAGTGCAATTTAATACCTTTAAAGACCATGTTTTGCTCGAAAAAACAGAAGTGGTAAAAGATGATGGTAAACCATACACCGTATTTACACCGTATAGCCGCAAATGGAAAGCAACCCTTACAGAAGATAATTTGAAAGCTTACCCTACAGATAGGTATTTCAACAATTTTTACAAGCAAACTGTACAATTAATTCCAAGCCTGCCATCGATGGGCTTTAAAGAAACAACTATTAGTTTTCCTTCAAAAAATATTAATGATGAAATTGTAAAAAAATACGCTGATCAGCGAGATATTCCTTCAATTGCCGGTACATCAAAATTAGGAGTGCATTTACGTTTTGGTACAATCAGTATCAGAAAGTTAGCTAATCATTGTAAGGGCCTTTCAGACACATTTTTGAACGAATTAATATGGCGTGATTTTTACCACATGATATTGTGGAATTTTCCACATGTTGGGCGCAACAAGGCTTTTAGGCCGGAATATGATACA
>Ga0105048_10016385_pt1 | contig 11461 bp, 10 predicted proteins | sample MAT05_FD_78382 | JGI IMG/M metagenome (GOLD analysis project Ga0105048, IMG submission 78382) | Freshwater microbial communities from Lake Fryxell liftoff mats and glacier meltwater in Antarctica - MAT-05 | ecosystem: Environmental > Aquatic > Freshwater > Ice > Liftoff microbial mat | place...
TTCTGTGGCAGAAAGTCCACTCTCTGGTTGATCGGCAAAAGCGCAAAAGCGCCATTGTAGGAAACATCCAACAGCGTGTTTTTCATCACCTCACGCTGCATTCCAATCCGCCACGACAAAGCCCGGTTGAACCGCTCCCGAATGCCTCCCTCATACTCATACCGCAAGCCCGGTGAAAGCCGCAGCTTCGAACTCACCCGCCAATCATCCTGGAAGTAAAGGCCCCGCCGCGGAGTCGTGTACGCCGTCGAATCATTCGTGTCGATACTGATCCCGTTCGGCACCCCCCCTCATGAACGCCGCCCAATCATGACCATGGCCCGCCGCTAAATTGTCCACATTCGATGCCCGCGTAAACGCATTCCCAAAACCAAACGCACCCGAAGAGTTCCCCGGTCCCAGGCCGGCCCATAAGTGCCGCCGCTCCTGAATCCCGTACTTGAAGCTATGGCTTCTCCTGATCGTCGTCATCTGCGCCCGTAACTCGCCAGTGCTGCCAATCGCGCCCACCACCGGATACCCCCCACTCACGTTGCTGATCGTGTTGAAGCTCATCGCCGGCAACACGCGATTCGCGCCCGCCCGCGCTTCAAGCGAGTCCGGCAAGCCCACATCCTTCGGTCCGAATTTCGTCCGCGCCAGGTTTCGGCTCCCCTCTTCAAACCGGGACAATCCAAAACTCACGTCCAAAATGTTCGAAGCATTGATCGCGTACACCCAGGTGAAATTGCCCCCCCGATTGATCCGCGTCAGCCCATTCGAGTGCAATCCCCGCGCCGTCTCATACGTCCAGTCATACTCATCCGCCAGCCGGTCATTCCATTGCCAACGGAAGTTGAAGTTATGCTTGTCGGTGGCCTTGAAGTCAAAGCGATTGATCAGCGAGTTGAACTTCTCATCCTTCGGCATGGCAAACGCCAGGTAGTTCAGCGTCTGCTCCGGAGCCACCAATCCAGCTACGTTATTCGGCGTCGGATATAGCTTCGAATAGAAGTCATAGGCCGGGTTCAACACCGGAATACCGCGATTGCCCGGAAACGGCGTCCTCACCACCACATTTCCTTCCAACCGCGCCGACCGCGGATCATAAATCGTAAACCGCTGCGCCCCGTTCGGAGCCCGCAGCAACTCGCTAAAGTCCCCTTGCCGCATCAACATCGTCGGCACCGTCCGGTTCAAATCCCCCTCGATCGTCTCCGCCTTCGACTGCCGGATCCCGTTCCAGGTCATCGACCAGAACATCTTGTTTCGCCCGTCGTAAATCTTCGGCAGCCATACCGGACCCGATGCGTTGAACCCAAAGTTGCTCGACCGGCCCGTCGCCTGCTTCTGCTCGCCCGGCTTCAACAAACCCGCCCGCTCTCTCGCGTTAAAGCTCTCCCGCTGAAACGTCCCCGTCCCGTTCCACCGCTGTTGCCAATGCTGATTGAACATCGATCCATGAAGCGTATTGCCGCCCCCGCGCGAACTCACGTTGATCGCCGCGCCCGAAGTAAATTCCTGGCTGGCATCAAAATTCGAAGTCTCCAGCTTAAACTCCGTAATCGCATCCGACGGGGGCACATAGCCCACCCGTCGTCCCGTTCCCGTCACCGACATGCCGTCAATCGTGTACTCGTTCTGCCCCACTCCCCCCATCGTGTTGAAAGCAGACGTTCCACCGTTATCAAACGGCCGGCGATACTCCGGCTGCCCCGTCCATTGCATTCCCGGTGCCAATGTGGTCAGCGCAAACGGATACAGATCCGAAAACGGCAGGTTCACCAAATTCTTCTGGTCGAGCACCCGGCCTCCGCTCGCCGACGTCGTTTCGAGCAACGGCACTTCGGCCGTCACCTCTACGGTTTCCATCACCTGCCCCACTTCCACTCGCACGTCGATGTCCAGCCGCGAACCCACCTGCACCGTAACATTCGGCCGCACTACTCTCTTAAACCCGGCCGCCTCCACGGTAACCGTATAGTTCGACGGCTCCAGATAATTGAACTCATAGTATCCGGTAGAGTTCGTCTCGCCCCGGCGAGTCTCGTTAGTGGCCTTATTCCTTCGCGCCGGCGACCACTGCCGCCAGCGGGTCCAAAACCCGCCCCGTAATCGCCCCGCGCGATTGCTGCGCGTATCCACTTAGGGTGGCGAACAGCGCCGCCGCGGCAAATATTCCATTAGTTCTGATCGACATAGAAGCCCTATTTCTGATGGCACCCGGACTCTAGACCCAGGCAGAGACTCCAGACAGTTTACATCGAACAACACCACAAAGGCAGGGCCCCTTACGGGGAGGCCTCCGTCTCGAACTGCCAACGATCCTCGAGCACCTCCAGCCCCAATCGAGCCTACGGCAATCGCCGCAAGCCACCCAGATTCCTCATTCGACCTAAGCACGAGAAGATCGAAAGTCGTTAATTTGTTGCGGCTCCCGGTTTCAGAAGAAGCAGAGTGACACGCCGCGCGGCCTCTGGAAACACCTCGCCGCAGGAGGAGCGCAGATTGGGCGGTACCCCGACGCCACAAGCCTGGAATGGTTTGCCAGCCATGCCCGCTGGCTGACCTAGGAACGAACAGTCTTGGCCGATCCGGCGTGCCGATTCAATCCGCGCCTCGAAACGCAAAGCAAAAGCTCGTGGAAGTGCTCACTTCTTTTTAGCTGATAGAGCCCGCTTGACATCGCCTTGCCACTCAAAGACCGTAGTCAGGTTTTCAAGGGCCAACTCCCGGCGAAGCGATCTAAGGATAGCTTCCTGCGATGCCGAGTCGAACGCCCGCGGTGACTTGTAGGAGAGCCGCAATACTGGCCCATCCTTGCCGAACCCGAATTCATAGCCGATCAATTGGGCCGCATCAGCCGGCCACACGGCCTGCAGCGGTTCGTCCACCATGGGACGTATCGATGTGAACAGAGTCTTGATCGTGGGCGGCGGGGGTGGGGGTACCGCCAGGGGGGAGCGCATATGCTCCCGGAGGCTAACTAGCTCCTCTTCGTTGGCTACTTGGCGCACTTGTATGGAACTGAGCTTGCCGGTGCGCCGCGAGAGTTCGATTTCCGCTGCGGCGATGCGCTTCTTGTCGACCGGCGTCGTTGTGACCACGCGCTCGATCACACGGTCTGGCAGGATCTCTAATTGCTGAGTGAGCAGGTGATCGGCCGGGACGATCGAATTGACGGCTTCGCGCGCAGCTGCCCGGCACAAGTTCTCATCGCGAAGCCGCATCAGGGATGCTCGGAGCGGAATGAATAGAGCACAGAACGTCACGGCTACCATCAAAATCCGCCACCGAATGTGGCCGACATCACCGAAAAGCTTACCGAGCGCGGACTCGTGAAGGATGGCGTACAAGCGGGTACCGGTAGCCTCGCGCAATTCCGATTCAGAGATGCCCCCTCTCGCCTCCGGCGCATCCATCCCCACGAGATAAAAAACCAGAAAAGCACTGCCGGCAATCGCTACGAGGTTAGTGAGGAAGAGCAACGACGCTCCAGAGATGATCTGCCAGTTCCAGCCACTACCGACACCGAAGCCGACTGTGCAAAGCGGCGGCATTAGCGCTACCGCGATCGCAACTCCAGGCAGAGCGCTTGCCGCGCCTCCACTCAGCGAGCGCGCGATCACCAGCGAACCCGCTAACCCTGAAAAAACGGCTACGCCAAGATCCAGCAGGTTGGGCTGCGTTCGACCCAGAAGCTCTGATGTCAGCGATTGAAAGGGCATTAGCCACACGACAGCCGCGGAGAAGGTGACCGAAACCACAATGCTGCCAATGAGACTTAGAAAGGATTTAATCCCGAGATAGACATCCGAAACAGCGAAGGCCAGCCCCGCCGCCAGAATCGGACCCATGAGCGGGGAAATAAGCATCGCCCCGATAACGACGGCGGGGCTGTTGAGAACCAGTCCAAGCGTAGCGATGCCCGCCGAAAATAGGAGATCAAGCAGATACCCGGCAGAAGCGATCTCAGCCGATTCATAGATCTGCGCATAGAGTTGAGGTTTGGTCGATGGATCGAGGCGTAGAGCTTTGCTAATCAGTGGGCGAAACGGCATTTGTATCTCCGTGGGGAAACTTCAGAATAGCGCCGGCCTTCGTCAACTGATGATTTTCTTCCGCACGGCGTAGAGTACAATTTCTGCCGTGTTATGCAAATTAAGCTTTTGCATGAGGTTATTCCGATGGGTCTCGATCGTGTAGGGGCTCAGGTTGAGCACCGTGGCTGCTTCTTTGTTCGATTTGCCCTCGGCAAGAAGCTGCAGGATCTCCCGTTCCCTCTCCGTTAGCAGATCATAAGAATCGACTACACCCTTTCTCTGCATCTGACGAGTGAAATCATCGACTAACATCTGGGCTACGGCCGGACTGAAAAAAGCCTTCTTACTCGCAACCGAACGGACCGCTCGAACCAGGTCGATCTGAGCCGTTTCCTTCAGCAGATACCCCCGGACCCCGGCCGAAAGAGCTCGCACAAGATAGTCCTCTTCCTCGTGCATGCTCAAAATAATAACGCCGATGTCCGGGTGGCGCCGCGCAATTTGAGCGGCCGCATCCAATCCGTTCAGGTGGGGCATAGCGATGTCCATAACGACCACGTCCGGCCCTAGCGAGTTCGTCAATTCAACGGCAATCCGCCCGTCTTCGGCCTCCCCAACCACTTGGATGTCGCTCTCTTTATCCAGCAGCGAGCGCGTACCTTGGCGAACAATTCCGTGATCGTCAGCAATTAGAACCCGAATCATGTTCTCCTCTTCATCTTGGTTGGAATCTTCACCTGGATCAGTGTACCCGCCCCGGGGGTGGGGACCACCGCGAATTCCCCGCCGAGTTCAGCAACTCGTTCTCGCATTCCCAATAGCCCAATGCCATTCGAGGCAGCCGGGGTGAAGCCGCTTCCATTGTCCTGAACGGTCAGGACAATCTCTCGCGGACTCTCCTGCAGTAAAACCCGCACGCTGCTCGCGCCAGAATGCTTCACGCAGTTGGTCAACGCTTCCTGGGCGACACGGTAGAGGCAGGTTCGTACGTGGTCGCTAACCTCGCCAAACTCGCCCTCGATCTCAACATCGACATCCAAGGCGGCATGTTTAGAAAAGTCCCGGCTGAGCCATTTCATCGCGGGTCCCAGCCCCAGATCGTCGAGCATTGCAGGGCGAAGGCCACGAGCCATTTCGCGCACTGTTTTCAGAGATCGATCCACGAGTTCGGCCGCTCGTACCAGGTGTGGGTCCGGCGACTCGGATGTCTGAATCTGGCCAAGTTGGACTCGCAGAGCTGTGAGAATCTGGCCAACTTCGTCATGAAGTTCGCGCGATAGCTTCTTGCGCTCATCCTCCTGGCTCTCGACGAGCCGTTGCGAGAGCGAACGCAGTCCATTTTCGGCTTCTGTGAGGCGTTCCAGATGCATGTTCCGCTCAGACTCGAAGCTTCGGAATCGCCAAATCGCCACGCTGGCCAAACCTAACCCAAGAATCGCGCAAGCTCCTAGAATCCTCAGCATCAGGGTCTCAATTCCATGTAAAGTTTCCGTTTGCGCCGAAACACGCGATTGGTGCAACGAGCGGACTAAGCCGACAATCAGTCGCGCCGTGTCGGAGAATCGCTCGCGGAGCGGCGATAACTGCTGGATTAGGTATTTGCCTCCGAGTGCCTGCCGGTCGGCCTCCTGCCAAGCGGAGACAGCTGCGGCAACTGTTAGAAACTCGACCTTAGCCACTTCGACGGCTTGGACGTTCGCTTGCATCTCGGACGAAAGCCATACCGGACTTTCAAGCGAGCTGCGGGAGAGTTGCCGGAGCAAGTCAACCAACTCACGCTGCGCCCGCTGCTCCTCTGGACCTTTCAGGATTTGAACGTCGCGGAGCAGGATGGATGTCCGGTACAGGTCTCGCTCGGTATCCGCCAGCCGATTCAGAAACTGTTGCTCTTCGGCCCCGACTCTAATCAATTCCCCATCGATCCCGCGCAACTTCAGCATCAGAATGGCCGCGGAAAAGCCCAGCAGCGCGACCTGAGTGAGGGCGAAGAGTGCAAAAATGAAGCCGACCCGGTTCTGCATGTTGCCCACTTCATGATAGCGGTTGTTAGCGCGGGAGCCGCCTATCGTAGGAATCAGACTCAGCATCGCAACCCCCATGTCTCAGTCAGAACGCCCGGAACGCTGATTGTGATTTTCGCAGTTGGGCTCGCGTTGGTCATCTCTATCCAGCTTGAGGTCGCGGCCGGAAGATCGTCATCCCGAAAACGCCGTAGCAAAAGCCCCAAAGGAGCACGAGGTGCAAGCCTGATGCTCTTTGAGCAGAGCCCTCCCTCCCTTTAGGGATGGCGGACAGTGCGCGGAAATCGGAAAATGGACATGTAAGTTTAAAGGGAACGAGGGATATTTATGAAACGAAGAACTCTCCCGACCATACTAGGGAGTGGGGTATGTCCGGTGCGAGCAATCACGCAACCCGAGTTAAGAGACGAGCTCGGCGACCGTATCTTCACAAGCATCGACCTGCCGTACCAGAGCCTTTGCCAGCAGATCGAAAGGCTGGAGCGCGCCGAGAGTTCGGCTCTCGTTTTGCGTCCGGACTTTCCGAGCCGGACCGCCGCGGCCAGCCCGGCCGGAGCGTCATGAAAACGGCTGCCCTCGGCGGTGGACAGCGACTGACGGTCTACTCCCGCCGTGGCTGGCTTCTTTTCTGCTTGTCCACGGCGGCTCTCGCCGCGGCTGGCAAACGCTCGGTTTCTGGCACCGTCACCGACCAGCATGGAAAGCCGCTGATTCGTGCTGCCGTGCAGATGAAAGATTTACGCACCCTCCGGGTCCGCTCGTTTCTCACCGGACAGAATGGCCACTACCGCTTCAGCACGCTCAGCCCAGACCACAGCTACGAGTTGCAAGCGCTCTACCACGCCCACCGAAGCGAGGTGAGGAACGTTTCGATTTTTGATGAGGAACGCGAGATCGTCATCGATTTCACGATTGAGGTTGCGCTGACTCCAGTCCAAGCCTGATCTTGCCGGAAGTCAGACTTGCTGCAGTTGCTGGAATACCTGACGGATAAGGTTGGCTGAGTTCGGGTCCGCCTTTGCGATCGCTGCAATGATGGCGTCGCGGCTTTGCAGTAAAGTCTCAAGCTGGCCACGGATGGGCTCCTCCGCTTGGTTGGTGAATTGTCGAAGGTCGGTGAACAGCTTGGAAGCTTGCTCGGCGGCCGAAGCGAAATTACGGTTCTCGACCTCGAAATAGAGTTGCGCCGCACGATTTCGAAAATCAGCGATTCGACGGGTTTTCTTCTCGGCAGTCAGTTGTCCGGTCAAGCTCGCGGCGTCGGAACGCGCATCGTTCAAACGAAAATATTGAGGCAGGAAGCCCAAAAAGAATCCCGTCACAGCCAGGCAAGCACCAATGATCAACTGATTCTTCATGTCAACTCTCTCCTCGCCAACTCATATACCGAGCCCCCCAACTCTACCAGAGGTTGTCACCCGAAACTTCGGAAGTTTCTGTTGCCGGATCCGAAGTGAGTACGGCACGAAAAGACCACTTGAGTAACGCCGGCGACATCGTCGCCGCGGCAACCGCCATGAAGACGATTATCGAGTGCGTATCGGCGCGGATCGCTCCGAGCGCCAGTCCAGTTTGGGCACTCGCGCCCATACCGCATCCGAGCAGCTCTTCGATATGACGGCCACCGGCAACAGGAGCGCGGCCAGTACCACCACTCGTGGATCCTCGAACACCTTCAGATCAAAATGCAATCCGATCTCCGCGAGAAAAAACGGCACCAGCAGTTCGGCCACCCCGTGCGAGAGTTCATGTACCCGATGCGGAACCGACTTCGAAACGGCCATCCCGGCATAATCGATGCCACCCCAATGGTCTCGGAGAGAGCAGCGAGTCCAAAAAGCGACACCATGGCCATCGAGAACTCAGCCTCGCCTACCTGCAATTGCGCCTCCACCCATCTGGCTAACCGGCCGCAGGCAACGCCGCCCCACCGGGCAACGATAGCGATAAACCCGAGAGCAAACACAGTAGTGAGGCCAACCTGAACTAGATCGACTGCTCCCGATGCGATGGAACTGACGAAGCCAAGCAGCAACGGCGCCAGGATGTCGTCGATCACGGCCGCGCCTAATATGATCTTGGCCGAGGTGCGATGCAGCAGATTGTTTGCCGCCAGAACTTGCGCGGTAATCCCCACGCTCGTGGCTGTGAGGGCCGTAGCCAGGAAAGAGTGTTTCCAACTGCCCCCGGCCCGCCAGCCAATAGAAAAGGTACCCCGCGGCAAACGGCGCGACCACCCCCGGCACGCCACCAGCACCGCGGTCTTTCCGAGCTTCAAAAGCTCGTCCGCGTCGACCTCCAGACCGACGCGAAACAAGAGGAACAGAACGCCGAGTCCGGCCATCGTGTGCGTGAATTCGTCAGGATAAATCCATCCAAATACGCTTGGCCCGATCAAGACGCCAGCGAGAATCTCGCCAATGATTCCAGGCTGACCAAACCGCTCGCAGAGTTCAGCCAGAACCTTCGCGCTGCTAAAGATAATCAGCATGCGGACGGCCAGGGAAAGGACGCGGCTTGGGTCGCCACTCAGGAAGAATGCCAGATCCGCAAAGTTCATCGGCCGTGACCTTCTGTCCAATCCCGATCGCCGTCCGCACTCTTTAAACACTGAATCATTTGTCCCTTGATCACCAGCCTACGGGACCCCATCCATTAACTCCATCCTGAAGACGCGCTAGTCTTCCCTTGGTTCTCCACCAGTCAGCGAATTACTACCCGCAAAGCCTCAATCTACGGCCTTTTCGGGATGGGTTACAGAGGCTCGATTCGCTAGGCTCGAAAGGAAGGGAGAAGGCATGACCCGAACATCAGGAACCGAATTGACTACCACCGGCACCGGCTTGCCTCAAGATATTTCTGCCCAAAGCGAATCGAGGCGCGTATGACAAGCGTTGTGATCCCAGCCCTGAACGAGGGGAGAAACATCGACTATGTGATCAATTTGGTTTCCTTATCCGGAGGCGTGCATGAGGTGATCGTCGTGGACGACGGCTCTATCGACGACACCAGGGACGCCGCTCTCCGGGCGGGCGCGCGCGTAGTCACCAGCAGCCTGCTTGGAAAGGGTGCGTCGATGGAAGACGGTCTGCGGGAATCAACCGGCGACGTGATTGTCTACCTGGACGGAGATCTGCGAGGCCTTGATGAACACCTGATCGCAAAATTGGTGGAGCCGATTCGAGAAGGTAAAGCGGATTTTGTGAAAGCCCGGTTCAGCCGTAGTTCGGGAAGGGTCACGACGCTTACCGCAAAACCGTTAATCGAGACGTTCTTTCCAGAGATGGCTTACTTCGCCCAACCGTTGGGAGGAATTATCGCGGTGCGTCGCGAGGTATTGGAACGCCTTACTTTCGAAACGGACTATGGGGTGGATCTAGCGCTTCTGATCGATGCCCACTTTGGGGGCGCGCGGATTGTCGAAGTGGATATCGGGCATCTCGACCATGACAGCCAGTCGCTGCAGGCGCTGGGCGAGATGGCCAAGCAGGTTGTGCGGTCTCTGCTGCATCGCGCGGAGCGCCACGGCCGTTTAACGATTGGACAAGTTCAGGAAGTTGAGGAAGTCGAACGTCATTCCAAAGCTGAATTCGCGATCGTGATGAACCACATCGGCGGCACGGAGAAGTTGGCTCTCTTCGACATGGACGGTACGCTCCTGCGGGACCGGTCCATCCTTGCCCTTGCGCGTCATACTGGGCGGCTGGATCAAGTAGAGCGATATCTGGACAATCCGGACCTTTCTCCCATCGAGCGCACCCATTACATCGCGTCCTGTCTCGAAGGAATACCGCGAAACGAATTCGTAAACCTGGCCAGAACCATGACCCTGAGCGAGGGCGCCGCCGAGACCATCATTGCCTTGCGACAACAGGGTTATAGAGTCGGCATTGTGAGCGACAGCTTCCGGATCATAACGGAAATCGTCCGCCGCCGTGTCTTCGCCGACTTCAGTATTGCCAATCTTCTTCGCTTCCGTGATGGGAAGGCGACCGGGCAGGTTTCGGTGGCGCCCCTATTCCTACACGAGGAAGGTTGCCCCCGGCATGAAATCTGTAAATGGAATGTCCTCTTGCACCTCGAAGAGAAGCTAGGCATTCCCGCCGCAAGAATTCTGGCCGTCGGTGATAGCACAAACGATATTTGTCTCCTGAAGCAGGCGGGTCTCGGAATCGCGTTTGAGCCGAAGACCGATGCCGTGCGGATGGCATCGGGCAACTGGATTCAAGGTGATCTCCGGAAGGTTTTGGAATTCTGCACAAACTGGGAGTCAGCCATGACACAAGCATGATGGAGTGGACCGCAAATCTGCGCGAGGCCCTGGAGATTTCGCTGTTCACAGAATCAGCCGAACACCGCCGAGCTCGGCGATGTTGTGCGGAAAACTATCGCCGGGCGTACCGATGAACACGTAGTTCTTGGGCACTCCCAAACGAAGGGACAGCTTTTTCAATCAGTTGTGAACCGAACTTCCCCTGCACGAGCACAAGGTCTATGCGAAGGTTGGGATAGATGTCGTCGAGAACGCGAAGGTTGCCGGCGAGCTTCTTCGGGACTCGCGAGAAATTACCCACCCATACACAAAGAGTTGACCAGCGATACGACTTTTGCGTCCGACCTTCTCCGGCTCACTGCCGCGCGCTATCGGCCGCGCACGATCGTGTCGACTTAAGTATGTCTGCTGAGGAGGAAGGAGGTACACGCGTTCGGCGCGGATGCTGGTGCCACGCTCAGTAGCCTGCCACGTGGCCGCGCTTGATTTCGGTGTGGTCAACTCTATCCGAGCAGAGGTGGTCAATTCCCCGTGAGCGCCGAGGGCGAGCTTTGGCGAAATATCAGAATCTTGTTCAAAGCAGTGAACAAACTTCAGGTTATTCGTCAACTCGTTGCCGAGCACACAGACTGCGGCGCGATTAAGTGCCGCGAGATCGTCTCCCCGTGTGAAGTACACGACCTGCGGTGCGTGGATGCTGGCGACATGGGCGATCAGCGAGCTATTCAGCCGGTCGCTCTTGCTGTCCTTCGAAAATGGTCAGTTCTAACCGTATATACTGCTATCACTTAGCTTAATCGCCGTCGCCCGTTTCCGGTCGGTACCCGACCCAGGGGCGGGAGCCCGCAGATCGCGCGCGTTGCCGCCGGCCGACGCCAGAATCACCCAGATCCTGACCCCTTTTCATCCCCTCGGGTGCCGTTTTTGGGAACCCGGAATCGAGATTCACAAGGTAAAAAAATAAATATTCTCCCGGCATCTCTTTGACTACAAATCAGTTATCGATTTCGGCCAATCGGCCGGCGTCCGATTCGGTACTTCCGCCGTCGTAGATTAAAACTGAGGAAGCGCTTGTGTCCAATTGCGGAAACAAGCGCTTTTTGCATTTCGAAATCTCGATCGGAGTTCTCATCATGACCGAAGAA
>Ga0105048_10016386_pt1 | contig 11461 bp, 4 predicted proteins | sample MAT05_FD_78382 | JGI IMG/M metagenome (GOLD analysis project Ga0105048, IMG submission 78382) | Freshwater microbial communities from Lake Fryxell liftoff mats and glacier meltwater in Antarctica - MAT-05 | ecosystem: Environmental > Aquatic > Freshwater > Ice > Liftoff microbial mat | place...
AAGCTTTGCTAAGGCAATTTCATTTTTTGCAATCACCATAATGCCTGTAGTATCTTTATCTAAACGATGCACCAAACCTGGTCGTGGGCTATTTTCGTTAAACAGCGGCAATTCTTGAAAATGATACATTAAAGCATTAACCAATGTGCCTGAATAATTCCCAAACCCAGGATGTACGACCAAACCAGCTTGTTTGTTAATTACAACCAATTGGTCATCTTCAAATACAACATTCAAAGGAATATTTTCTGGTTGAATTTCTGTAACCCTTGGTGGATGAGCCATTACAATGCTTATTACATCATATGGCTTTACCTTATAATTTGATTTAACTGATTTATCATTTACTAAAATATTGCCTGCTTCTGCGGCTTGTTGTATTTTAGTTCTAGTTGCATTTTCAATGCGTGTCATCAAAAACTTATCAATTCTTAATAACTGCTGACCTTTGGTCATTACCAACCTGTGGTGTTCAAATAAATCTTGCTCTTCGGTTTCTTCCGGTTCTTCGTTATTAGTCATTTATTTTTATTTGATTTGCAAAAGCTGATTTGCTCAGCGTTTCCAAAAGTTTAGATAATTCTCCTGATTTTATTTTTAATTTATAATTTACTTGCACTTCAAAATCTCTAGCTTCAAATTCAATACTAAAAGCTTTTAATATTCTGTCGATTTCTGATTGCAAATTGTAGCTAAAAGTAATATTAATATTGCTACGTAAGATAACTTCTATAGGCTTTGCCATAGTTAAGCAATCAATTGCAGCTTGTTTGTATGCATTTATAAGTCCTGATGTACCCAATAAAGTTCCACCAAAAAAGCGCACTACTATTACAATAATATCACTTAGTTTAAAAGATTCTATTTGATTTAATATAGGTTTTCCTGCTGTGCCAGAAGGTTCACCATCATCGCTGCTCCTGCAATTGTTATTGCCAGCCCCAAGTTTGTATGCATAGCAAAAATGACAAGCGCCTTTAAATCTTGCTTCTTTTCTGTATTGCCCTAACAAAACTTTTGCTTCATCGGCACTTTTTATATGGTGCGCAAACGCTAAAAACCTACTCCCTTTATCTTTAAAGACAGCATCATAATGCTGATGAATGGTAAAATATAAATCGTTCAAAAAGTTTTATAATAAAGCGATTAATACAATGGCAAAAACGCTTAATACAATTCCCATAATATTTAAATTACTCAGTTTTTCTTTAAAAGCGATAATGCTGATTATTGTTCCAAGAACCACAATTGACATGTTGTTTACAGGAAAAAAAGTTGATGCGTTTAGGAAATTGCTTTCAAGAGATTTCATTACTAAAAACATGGAGAAAAAATTAGGAATACCTAGCACTAGACCAGTAATAATACTTTTTGTATGCCATACTATTTTTTTCATTATTAATAACGATAAAAATGAAAAGGCACCGCCAATGGCTGCAAACATAAAGGCCGTTGATAAGATATATTCATTACTAATTTCGGCTCCAGCAAATGTTTTTTGCAAATAGTTAATTAGTGCATCTATGCTACCGCATCCAATAAATAAAATTAATGGTAAAAGATAATGCCACTGTGCATCTATTTTAACCGATTGGTCAGATTTTTTGTAACTTACCATCACCACTGCTGCCATTGCCAATACAATACCAATAATTTGAATAAAGCTAAGGGTTTCGTGATACAAATAAACAGCCAGGGTAACAGGAATTACAATTGACATTTTATTGGCTACTGATGCTACAGATACGCCAAATACAACTGTGGTAACCGAAATTAAATAAAATAAACTCACAAATAGCAAGCCCAGCACCATGGCATAAAAAACCCAAGGTTGTTGGGCAATAAAACCTAAACTAAAAGGTTGAGCGGCTATTTGATAACCTAAGAAGGCAGCAACAAAATAATTAGCTACTATGGCTTGAAAACTATCTATTCCGAACTTTGGAAACAATCGGAATACGAGAATTAAACCAGTATTTACTAAAATGCAAAGTATAATATAAATCATAAAGAGTAATTAGGTTTAAAAATTTGATAGCTATCCGTTAAATTAATTTTGTCATAAACTTTGGTATCTTTTTTAATTATTGGGGCTTTTATACCTTTTTGCCATTCTCGTGACGATGTAAATATATGTGCTTCGTTCCATACTTTTTTATCAATAAACAATTGCAAGGTTTTTGGTCCGCCTTCAATCATTACCGATTGAATTTTTAATTCAAATAAAGCATTTAATACCTCATTAACTATATTTAAGGTTGAATTAAGTTTAAAGTAAGATACATGCTGAGTATTTTCTTTAGGCTTAAGTGTAAAAACAATAGTTTGTTTTTCATCATTGAATAACCTTAAGTTTTGTGGCAATTCTCCAGCTAAATCAAGCACAATTCTTAACGGATTTTTACCAATCCATTTTCTATTGGTAAGTTCAGGATTATCATTTAAAGCTGTATTATATCCAACTAAAATGGCGGCCTCAGCACTTCTTATTTTGTGCACCAAAATATTTGAATACCAATTTGTAATTTTACTCGATAATTTAGCATTGGGAATTCTACCGCAAAAGCCATCAGCCGTTTGTGCCCATTTTAAAACTACGTAAGGTTGTTTTTGGGTGTGAAACCAAAAAAATATTTTGTTCAGTTCTTGGGCTTCTCTTTCTAAAACACCAGCCTCTAGCTCAATACCTGCACTTTTCAAGTGTTTTACGCCCTTTCCTGCTACCATTGGGTTTGGGTCAAGGCAGGCTATTACTACTTTGGTAATTTTATGTTCAATAATCAAATTGGTGCATGGTGGTGTTTTTCCGAAATGTGCGCAAGGTTCTAAACTAACATAAATGGTTGCGCCTTTTAATTGGGTCTTATCCTTAACAGCTTCAATAGCATTAACTTCTGCATGAGGACCTCCAAATTCTTTATGATAACCCTCTCCTATTATCTTTCCATTTTTAACTACAACAGCACCAACCATGGGATTTGGTGTGACCCATTGCTGCCCCATTGCTGCCAACTGCAAACAACGTTGCATAAAAATATTGTGATTAACCATGCTGCAAAAGTAAGAAGCCGCTGTTAATAAACTAAAGCGGATTCTTAATATTCGAAAATTTTATTTTACGCCACTAAACCAATAACCAGTTATTAAAAAATGAACTCTTTGATTTAGTTGGGTTAAAATTACTTATTGACGATCATTTTTTTGTACTGTTTTTTATTGTTTTCTGTTACTTGAATTAAATAAACGCCTTGATTTAACTGAGGTAAATCAACAATTAGTTTTTCTTTTCCGGATGGCAAGGTATTACTCCAAACCGTTGTGCCCATTGATGATATGATATCAACTGAGATTTGATTTTTAAAGTCGTGTTTCAATGAAAGCATAAAACTTCCATTGTTGGGGTTAGGAATAATATCGAAAATGCTTAAACCTTTATTGATTGGCTTCATGCCTGGAATTGTAATAATATCTCTTCTAACGATGTTAGAATTGGTTTTTGCACTTGCCGCCCTAGAGGTATCGCAAACATTTAGTGGTACTGTAATCCAATAAGCATAAACTGTATCTGGGCTGGTGTTTACATCAGTGTAGTTAAAAACATTGCTTGAAACATTATCAAAAATTAAATCGGGATTTGCTGAAGTTTCTTTATGTAATTCAAAAACACCATAAGGCAAACCTCCATACGCATTCCACGTTAAATCATAAGTTAATCCATTATTTGAAGTATTAAACTTTATGTTAATTGTGGTGTGAAATAAGGTTGGGATACTAGTACCTCCACAAACATCCTTTAGTGCCAAACCATAAGTATAATAATGAGCATCTGGATTTACAGGATCGCTTGTAACACCCCAAGTAGGTACACTTATGCTATCAAGATCTTCGAAAGAATAAAATGATGCAGCTGCATCATACGGAATAACTGCAATTGTATCAAAACCAAATTGTATATCAGATTTTCTTAATAATAAGAAACTATCTAATTGCACTGTGGTTACAGGATTTACCCAATAAACAAAATTATGTTGTGTAGGTATATCTACGCTTACAAAACAAATTGAACTTGGGTCAGGACCAAAATTGGCAATTGGTAAAAAAGTTGAATTAGTACAACCATTGTTGTCGGTAACTATTACGTTATACACTCCAGTTTGCGAAACTGTAATTGTTTGCTGGTTCCCAATAATTACTGGATCAATTAACCGTTGCCATGCATACGAAGCGAAACCCGAGTTAGCCTGCAAAGTAGCTGTATTGTTTGGTGTACAAGGGTCAAAAGGATCAACAATAGTAATAATTGGAGGAGCAGGAGGTTGGTTAAATACCACTTGAACAACATTTGACATACTCACACAATTATTTAAGGTGTCGGTAACTAAAACACTGTAAAAGCCTGAGTAACTTAACTGAGTGCCGTTATAAAAGCAATTATAACTTGAGGTATTTGCCCCTCCTATTACCGAACCATTAAAATACCATTGGTAGCTAGCACCAGAAATAACAGCTGTAGTTAACAATACTGGTGAACCACTACACCCAATAATTGGACCAACTTGGTTAATTGTAGCAGAATTTGCACAATTATTTCCTGAGATATTAATTGAAAAAGTTGCAGGAATTGTATCAATACACCCTGTTAGTATATCCTGCGCTACTAGAATAACTGAGTATACACCATTATTGTAATAGGTATGAGAAAAGTTTTGGGCATTATTAAATTGAGTAAAGCCATCTCCAAAAATCCAAGTAAAATTGTATTGACCAAGTGTAGCGTATGGATTTGTAAAGTTTACTACGTAAGGTGGCTGCTGGGAAAAGGTGATAGGATTGGCAGTAAAACTTATACCAAATGAAATTTGATTATAATTTACCTCCACAGTGTCTGCATCAGAACAAATTCCATCACTAACTTGTACAATGTAGGTGGTATTAACACCTGGAGCTGCTAGTGGATTTGCAATTGTTGTATTGCTTAACCCTTGAGCAGGCGACCAACTATAGTTAATATTTCCTATTCCAGTGTAATTTACCGAAGCATTTAATTGAGCTGTATTGCCACAACTAATAGTTTGATCAGATCCTGCATTTACAGATAAATTAACTATGTTTAAATTTTGACTTGCAGTGTTTGTACAATTGTTAGCATCGATATAAATATAGGTAATTTGAAAGTTGCCCGCTCCATTAATAGTTGGATCAAATTGATTTCCACCAATTACTCCGCTACCAGCGTAAGTACCACCACTAGGGCTCCCGCCTGTTAAACCAAAAGCTTGTAATCCATTACAAACAATGTTAAATGTGTCTAGAGAAACATTAGGCAATGCAAATATTTGAATTGAAGCGTTACTTGAATTTGTACAATTATTAGCATCGGTAAAGGTGTATGTAATTACATGTGAACCAACGCCTGCGCTTGTTGGCGAAAACACATTTCCTGAAACACCATTTCCGCTGTATGTTCCACCTAATGGCAAGCCGCTATTTAAGGTAATTGGTGTGCCATTAACGCAGCTTAGTGATGGTGTAGTAAATAGAATTATCGGTAAATCATGTACAACAATAGAAATAGTATCGTAACTTATACAACCATTGGTAAATGTTACTGTATAAATAATTTGATGGCTTCCTGCACCTGCAATGTTTGGATTAAAAGTATTACCTACAACCCCTGTTCCACTAAATGAACCTCCGATAGGCGCATATACAAATGAAACGGGACTGCTGTTTACACAAACAGGTGCCACTGGCTGCAACACGGGCGAAGCACTAGATGTAACTGTAATATTTTGTGTTATGGCGGTCGAACAAGTGTTTCCATCGGTGTAGTTATAAGTGATATTAAAAGTTCCAAGCCCAGAAAGTGTTGGGTCAAAACTATTGCCGACTACTCCTGCACCTGAAAACGCTCCACCAATTGGTGTTCCTGCTAATGTAACTAAACCGCCATCTAAACATATAGTTCCAGGAATAATTATTGAAACTACTGGAGCTGGAACTAATGTAATAGTTTGTGACGCAGAACCACTACATCCATTGTTATCAATATAATTGTATTGAACAATGGTTGAGTTTCCTGAAATTAAAGATGGATAAAAAATAGAATCGTTTAATACGCCCAATCCTGAATAATACCCCCCTGCAGGTAAGCCTCCTGTAAGAATTACATTACCTGTATTTGAGCAATAGGTTGCAGCAGATGCAATACTAACACTTGGCAATGGATTTACAGTAATGCTTTGAGTAGCATTAGCAGTACAACCAGTGTTGGCATCGGTATAAGAATAACTTACATTTGTAATGCCTGCAGCAACTGCTGTAAAAATACTTCCACTTGGTTGACCGTTTACCAAAAGTGTTCCTCCTGAAGGTGAAAACAACAAATTTACAGTACTTCCCACGCAAGTACTCGCAGGAATATTAAACGATATATTTGGTGGTTGATTTACAAAAATGAATTGTGTTGCCGATGCTGAGCAACCGTTAGCATCAATATAACTATAAACTATTTGATGATTACCTAAACCAACGTTTGTAGGATTAAATTGAACGCTTGCAAGTCCATCTACAGTATAGTTACCACCCAATGGCAAACCTCCGCTTAACGCGAATGGCAAGTCATTTAAACAAACTGAGGCAAAAGGACTTAAAGTTACAGTTGGTAATGAATTTACTATAACATCATCTGAAGCGCTTGCAGAACAACCATTTGAGCTGATATAAGTAAAGTTTAAAGTAAATGTTCCTTGCCCGGCCAAATTTGGGAAAAAACTATTGCCAAAAACTCCTTGTCCGCTGTATGAGCCACTGCCACCTGCCGGAAGGCCGCTTCCTCCGTTTAACAATATTGCGCCTGCATTGATGCATAATGCTGAAGGTGCAATAAAGCTTACTGTTGGCAATAACTTAATAGTTATATCGCTCCCATTATCGCTCCCAATTGTACTTGGATTTGTAGCTTTTACACGAATACGATAAGCACTTCCTGCAACAGTTGCTAAAGGAATAGTTCCACTTATATTACCAGACCCAGTTCCTAAAGTTGAACCTATTGCAACAGGCAAAGTAAAACTCCCTGTATTATCGCTAAGTTCAGCAACAAAAGTGTTTCCTGCATTAAAAACACCATTTACTGAAAATGAAATATTAAATGTTCCGTCTTCACAAATAGAATTATTGCTCAAAGGCAAGGTACTTATTGTTTGTGCTTGTGATTTTGTTGCCACAAAACCAATCAATGCTAAACCAAATATAACTAATTTCTTCATGTTATTTATTCTAAAGTTCAAAATTCTCTGTCTTATTTATTTATAATTAATCTCTTATTGATTACCTTTTTATTACTTGTCACCTGCAATTGATAAACACCTGCTGCTGCTTGTTCTAAGGGCACAAAAACAGTTGTTTTGCCATTTACCTTCTCAAGTTGTTTAGTCCAAACTAACGCTCCAATTTGATTGTAAATTACAAGACTTACATTTTCGGTTAATTCACTCTCAATGCTAATATTGAATGAGCCATTGTTTGGATTAGGGAACGCATTTACTTCAAAAAGCAGGTTGTTTTGATCAATACCTAAAGCATTGCCATAACTTATGGTATTTGAAATTGACTGTTGAAATACATTGCTATCGCTATTACAAAAATTATTTAGGTTTGCTCTTACTTGGTAATATACATAACCCGAAGAGTATGCCGGAGGAGATAGATCTTTAATAGAGTGAAAATTTGCGTTGTTGTTAAATGTATAAGCACTACCTATAGGAGCAAGATTTAATGCAGAAGAGCCTCTATAAAGCGTATAGCTTAATGAATCAATTCCAATATATTTAGTAAAGAAAATCTCAAGACTATCGCTTCCAGCACCAAGTGGTGTCATCCATGTTTTAATGGTTCCATGTATATCACCTTGAGTTGTCATATTACCACAACTGTCTTTTATGGCCAATCTGTATCTATTGTTATTAATATCTGGATTTGATGCAGTGTCAATATACTCACTGTTATCTTCGTATGCTACTCTACCAATTTCGTTATATACTCCAGCTAAAGAAGATTCTCGGTAAACAACAAATGAATCGATTGCGGTCGTTATTGGCTTCTCCCAAATAATTCTGTTTTTATTTAACAGGGTATCTACTGTTGAAACGCAGATGTATTGAGGCAACATATTGCTTCCATTTACAGCAAAATCTAATGATTGTGAATAACAACCATTAGCATCAAATCCTTGTACCCAATAATTTCCTGAATTATTTATAGTTATATTACTTTGGGTTGAACCAGTTGACCATAAGTAAGAACTATATCCTGCATTTGCAGTTAAAGTTAATGAACCGCCTCCACAGAAATTGTTAGATCCGCTGCTAGTAATGAATGGAACATTTGGTGCAGGTAAAACAATAACATAAACTGGACTTGATAAATTAATACAACTGCTATCTTCAACCCCAACAGTGTAATAACCTGTTACTGTAGGTGCATATTCACTTCCATAACCACTTTGTAATGGAATGCCATTGTAATACCATTGATAAGAGTAATTTGCACCTGTATTGCAACCTAAAACAAAGTTTTGATTGGCACAAATAGTTGTACTGTAGTTACTGTTGTTTGGAATTAAAACACCATCAATAATTATGTTTGCACTATCGTTACAGAAAATACCATTGTTGCAAGTTATTAAGTTCGACATCACTAAAGTATCAATACAACCGCTTCCCAGCGTTGTAGCAATAAGCGTTACTGTAAAGCTTCCATTGCTTGTGTAATTATGATATATTGGTTGAAAACCGTTATAAGAAGTTCCGTCTCCAAAATCCCAAACAAATGAATAATTTGAAGGACTAGGTGTATTGTTATTAAAGAAAACAATAAAAGGTGCAATATTTAAAATTTGCGCATTTGGCGTAACTGATAAGTTGAAGTTCGGTTGAGAAACTAAAACCAAAACAGTATCATTTGAACTGCAAACGCCATCACTTATTGTTAATACATAATTGGTTGATGATGACGGTGTCGCCACTGTATTTTGTGCGCTGGTGCTACTCAATCCGAGTGAAGGGCTCCAAGTGTAAGAAAGTGTTCCAATCCCTGAATAATTACTTTGACCTTGCAATAGCGCAGATGTGGTACAAGATATACTTTGATCAATACCAGCATTGGCTTGTAGGTTATAAATATTATATGTTATTGATGTAGAATCAATACAACCGTTGCCATCACTATAAGTATATCCTAAAGTTTGTGTTCCATTAGGCAGTATAGTTGGATCTAAAACACCATTGGTAACGCCTACTCCATAATAAGTTCCTCCAATTGGTAATCCATTATTTAAAGTAATATTTCCTGCACCAGCACAAATATTGCCTAATGACGACAAACTGGCAACAGGTAATGCATTCACTACCAAATCAGCGCTGGCACTACTAGTACATCCATTTACATCGGTATAAATATAGTTAATTGCAAATGTACCAGCACCGCTAATATCGCTATTAAATATACCGTTGCCAACAAAATTTCCACTATATAAACCTCCTACAGGTAAACCATTGTTCAATACAATTTGTCCGGCATTTCCACATGTAGCTGCATAATTGGAATGAGTAACTAAAGGGGCTGCATTTACCACTATATTTTGATTAGCTGTATCAATACATCCATTATTATCTATGAAAACATATAATAGATTGAATGTACCTACCCCCGAAACAATTGGTTCGAACATATTGCCATTAACACCATTACCACTATATGTTCCTCCTATGGGTTGAGCAAATGTTAAGGTAAAAGAATTATTATTATTGCAAACTGTAGGAACAGCAATTGTGGTAATTGTTGGAAGTGCATTCACTACAATTGTTTGGCTTGCTATAGCATTACAACCGTTGGTATCGGTTATTTGATAGCTGATAGGATGAACTCCAACACCAGCAATTGCTGGATTAAATATATTTGCAATAACTCCATTACCGCTGTAGTTGCCACCTAATGGGCTTACCGAATTCAATAAAAATGCTGTTGAGTTTAAACAAACAGATGACATTGGGGCGAAACTAATTGCTTGAGGTGTCAATACATTGATGTTTTGAGTTGCAGAAGAGCTACAACCATCAATATCAGTAAATGAGTATATAATAATGTTATTGGCATTCGCTAAATTAGGATAAAATATTCCTCCTAAAACTCCTGCACCAGTGTATGTTCCACCAGCAGGCAAGCCACCGCTTAAAACTAAAGGTGCAGCTGTTTCACATATTGCTGCAAAGCCTGGTAAACTTACAATTGGAAGTGCATTAATTGCAAACTGTGTAGATATACTATTTCCACATCCAGTTGCAGGAGTATAATTATACGTTACTGTATGAACACCTTGTCCAACAGTATTGGTATTAATTTCAGTTGCTGGAATACCATCAATCAAATAAGAACCTCCGCTTGGAAATCCAATGTTTAATTGATATGAACCACTGTTCACACATAAGTTTGAAACAGGCAATAAAGTTAACTGTGGCAAAGGATTAACAATGATATTGAAGCTCGTAACTGAAGAACAAGCATTGCCATTGGTAAACGAGTATGTTATGGCATGAATTCCAGGACCAGCAATTGTAGGGTCAAAACTGTTTCCAACAACACCAATGCCTGTAAATACACCACCAATAGGCAAGCCTGTAAGCGTTGTTGCTGCATCATTTAAACATAAAATTGTTTGTGCAGCAATTGCTGTTACAATTGGAGTTGGATTTATTGTAAAGTTTTGAGATGCAACAGCAGTGCAGCCATTTATATCATTAACAACATAATCAATAGTATAAACACCACCCGGAAGTAAAGTCGGATATAGAATATTATTAATAATGCCAGCACCAATATAATTTCCACCAACTGGCGCACCGCCACTTAAAGCTATTGAAGCACCGCCTTCACAAGCAACATTATTAACTAATGTGAATGTTGCAGGAATAGGTGTATTTAAAATTATTTGCAAAGCATCAGAGGTTTGACTGCATCCGTTTATATCAGTATAAGTTACCGTATAATTTCCTGCAATTGCAGCTGCAATTGATTGTGTTGTTTCTGCGTTGCTCCAAACATTTCCGTTTGGTTCATTGGAGGCTAATGTTACTGTTAATCCATTGCAAATTACCAAAGAGCCAAAAGCTGTAATGATTGGTGTGGCTGGTAAAGCATTTACTGTTACATTGAATGGCGCTGATGTTGATGAACAACCATTAGCATCTGTTTGCGTTACATCAATAGTATAAAAACCAACTGCACTTATATTGATTGCATCTGTTATTGCTGCATTTGACCATGTATTGCCACCAACATAACTTGAGGTTAAATCAACAGAATTACCAAAGCAGAAAGTGGTTGTGCTATTTGCTGTGATTATTGGAGCTATTGGTAAAGCATTTACTGTTACATTGATTGGTGCCGAGGTTGATGAGCA
>Ga0105048_10016387_pt1 | contig 11461 bp, 5 predicted proteins | sample MAT05_FD_78382 | JGI IMG/M metagenome (GOLD analysis project Ga0105048, IMG submission 78382) | Freshwater microbial communities from Lake Fryxell liftoff mats and glacier meltwater in Antarctica - MAT-05 | ecosystem: Environmental > Aquatic > Freshwater > Ice > Liftoff microbial mat | place...
GCTGCATAAGAAGTAGTGCTCCATTTCAACAAATATCCATCTGGCAAAACTGAACCAGTGGCTGCGGTAAAGGACAAGGGAATAGAATTGATGGTGGTCGTTCCACAAGTAAAAACAGTTGGGAAATTACTAGGCTCAGCCTTTATAAATGTTCGAACGTTCCCAGCAGCCACCGGGTCTGTACCTGTTTTATTTCCAGATGAAAAACTGATGTTTGAAAACAGAGTCGTGGATAAACTGATTGTATTTCCAGTGGTTGCGGTCGCTGAAAGATCTGCGGTTATAAAAATATATCCGGTTGATCCTGATGAAATAACCTGAGAAGTGAAAGATGGAAATACTTTAGAACCTGCAACTCCCGGAGTAGTTAATGTACTTAATGTAGCATCACTTCCATCTAGTGTTGCATCAGTAGAATAGCGAACTTTCAAATTGCTGACATCCGCAGAAAGGTAAGTTCCTGCTGTGGTTACCGTGAATCCGGTTAGGGTGGCTGCTGAAGAAGTTACCGCCAAATCAAACCGATGCAAAACAACATCGGTACTGCTTTGTAAGTGCGTACTTGCAGCAGGAGAACTTCCAGAAATAGCAATGGATGAATTTACAATGGTTCTGGCATTTCCAACGGCAACTGGATCAGTTCCAGTTTTGGTTCCCGCTGAAAAGGATATGTTTGAAAAGGCCGTCGTAGCCAGATTGGTTGTATTTCCACCTGTAGCGGATGTAGCAATGTCGGCGGTTACAAAAATATAACCAGTTGAACCAGCAGTAATCAATTGAGAAGTAAAAGATGGGAACACTTGCGCACCTGCAGCCAATGAAGTTGTTTTGGTAGAAAGCGTGGCATCTGCAACATCCAATGTAGCATCGGCAGAATAACGGACCTTTAAATTCGTAAAATCCGCTGCTGCAAAAGATCCCGCAGTGGTTACCGTTAAGCCGCTTAGCGTAGCATCCGTAATGGTTACAGCCAAATCAAATCGTTGCAACACCACATCAGTGCTTCCTCCATTATGGTTGCTGGCTGCGGGTGAAAAATTGGAAATGGCAATTGAAGGCACCAAACTGGAAAAAGTTTTGGCACTTGCTGTCGCTACAGGGTCTGTTCCTGTTTTTGTTCCTGATGCAAAAGTAAATTCTGTGAAAGCATTGGTACTAATGCTGATGGTGTTTCCGGCGGTTGCTCCAGGTGCCACATCTGCCGTAATGAAAATATAACCTGTGCTTCCACTATTAATTGTTTGGGCGGTGAAAGATGGAAAAGTTTTTGAACCCGCTGCACCAGGAGTGGTCAATGTACTCAAAGTTGCATCTCCGGCATCTAATGTCGCATCAGTGGAATAGCGGACTTTTAAATTGGTAATATCTGCCGATATATAAGTTCCGGCGGTAGTTACATTAAGACCTGTAAAAGAAGCATTTGACGCGGTTACAGACAGATTGTATTGTTGAAGAATAACATTATTAGTTCCTACCGTTACGCTGCTTGCGCCTGGGTCAACCCTTGAAATGGCGATGGAAGGGTTAGAAGCTGTAAATGAAACATTATCGAGACCTATAGATGTATTTGTAGAACCAGAAGCATGATTTCGCCAGCCAATCCACCTAAATTGGTAAACTGTACTTGTGCTTAATCCAGAGAGGGACAAAGATTTACTTACTACAGAATTTAGGGTCGGGCTCGCTGAATAAGATTCGGGACTGCTACTTACAGTTGTCCATGAACCCAAAGTTCCGGCCCGGTATTGCAGTGCATTTCCCATAGTTCTGGAACCTGAAAATCGGACGATAAGGTCATAGGCTATATTTATGCTTGTATTAGACCCTGTATTAATTGCAGTAATTGGCTGATTTAATCCATCTGTTGTGCTGTTAGAAGTAGCAATAACCAAGTTAGCATTCGAAGAAACCACTTGTCCATAAATTCCACCAGTAGGTTCGGCACCGAAAGCTGCCGCTTGTGAAGTTAATGTTGAATTTCCGAAGGGAACGCTTGTTTCTGCTCCTGTCTGTGTGCTTATCGACGAACCATTGACCCCATACCAGGCTGTAAAACCAGCTGGAAAATTGCTGAAAGCTGTAGTACCAAAATTTTGGGTATATGGCAATGTTTGGGCTGCAGGGCCTGGATGAAAAAGCCTAAAATCATCCACCACCCAACGTTCATTGGCATCGTTATTAACAACTGTAATCCTGACCCTTAAATTTATTGAAGATGGTAAATTGGTAATTGATACTATGCTATAACCATCGGTGGTTCGATTTCCACCACCACCAGTTGCCAAATTTACAGTAGCAAAATTTCCGTCGTAGTTTGTTTGGGCAGTAGCTGTTCCTCCGGCATACGACCAATATGCGTTACTATTACCTGCAATCTCTAATGTATTATAATATGTAGTTCCACCATTTGGGCTTACCTCAACCCGAACGTAATCAGCCCCATCAACACCATTTCCCGTTGACGAAATTGAATATGCGGCCAATCGGAAACTAAGTTGTGTTGGTGAATAAGCAGTGGTATTTATATCGGAACTGGTAAGAGTCGCAGTACCATTGGAAACGCCTCTCGAATGGCTGCCCTCTATGGCAAAAGGAGAGCTTGCTACACGATCTCCAGATGCCGAGTTGCCAGTGAAATAGGCTCCACCTGATAAAGTAAAAAGGGTAGAACTATTGTTTAGTCCTTCGATCACGATATTGGTCTGCCCGTAACCGGAAAGAGAAACCAATAATAGACCAATAATTAAAAGAAAAAATGAGTGAATCGCTCGTAAAGAAGATATCATAGGAGTTAGAATTTTTTGAGCTTTTAAGGAGCACCGTCCCGGACACCAAGCACCTTTCTGTTAGATTGGTTCAGTATCCGGGAGCGTTCTCCTATTTGGTTGCAAAATTCGCCTTCCTATATAACTTCCAACTTCACCCTAAATGACTATTCCATGACCGTAGTGTTATGAATGTTATCTAATAGTTACTGCAACATGTTTTTAATGTTTGGGCGGAAATTAGAAAATATAACACTTATCGATGATTTCTTAAGAAAGGTTTGCTGCGACGGGCTGTTTTTTTTGCTTTTAACGGTGATTAAAGCACCATCGATTTTGAATTGCCTCCATCACCAAATTTAATTCTGAGATGCTGCAAAAGCGAAGACTAATAATTATAATCTGATTATAAACTATATGGAACCTACACGAAGCAATAAATTGAAAATTGCAGTCACCAATTAAGATTCTCAGGAAACATCTACTGCAGTAATTAACATAAAATTAACAAAATAAATGCGTTGTAAAAATACTATTATCCTATTAAAATTCCTGATGTCTGAATTTACAGGCTCTCTGGCCGAATGTTAACAAATGCACCTTAACCTTATAGTAACAGCTACTATATTTTGTGGTTCGCCAATGAAGATACATTTACCGCCCTGAACATCTCATTAACATCTCGACTACAAATAATTAATCATTCTTCACGCTTATGAAAAAACATCTACTTCCTCTACTGTTTACTTTTGCTTCCCTTCAGTTGTTTAGTCAAAATGGACTTGAAGATATTATTGTTGAGAAATATTATATTTCTGATGCGAATGATGCTTCAGTAAACGATGTTGGAGGTGTTTTGCCGCCAAGTTCAACAACATACCGTATCTATGTTGATATGCTGCCCGGTTATTTTCTACAAGCCATTTACGGCGTGCCAGCACATGAACTACGTATAGAAACAACAACCCTCTTTTTTAACAATGAGGATCGTGGCGCAGCAACCCCTGCGTTTTCAAAAAACCAGGCAAATAATAATACGGTAATGCTAGATTCATGGATTTCTGTGGGAGCTGCCTGTACCGGAAATTTCGGAGTTTTGAAGTCAGAAGATGACGGGGCAGCTACCCTTGTAAATCCAGACGGTGTATTGCAAAATACAAATGCATCTGCTGGAATTCCTCTTACCGAACAGGACGGATTTCTTTTGGGAACACCGCAACCAATTACAACTTTAGGCATTGATGCTCAGCTACTGGTTTTCGACAACCAGAACGATGGTACCAACGGACCTCTTTTTTCGACGTTTGATGGCACCTGGGCCGCTTTAAGTGAAGCGAGTGGACCAACAGCTTCAAACCGGGTTTTGGTCGCTCAGATAACAACAGATGGAATTCTTTCTTTTAAATTGAATGTTCAAATAGGCATTCCCGAACAGGGGATCGTCGAACGGTATGTTGCAGAAAATCCCGACACGAATGCAGGTGAAATACAATACGACCTCCTTTCATTTATTTCTGATGACCCTACAAAAGCTCATTTCTTAAATACAACTGAGCAGTTTTTCACCATTTATCCGAATCCAGCCGATCAAACAATTTCATTGAAAACAGAAACTCCGGTAAAAACAAGCGCACGTTATTCAGTTTACAATTTGACCGGACAATTAGTTGCTGTTAAAACAATTCATTCGTTAACAGGCGCTCAAACAGAGCATCTTGACATCAGTGCTTTAAGCAAAGGCGAATACATCGTTGAGATGATATTTGATGGTAAAAGATCCACACAGAAATTCGTAAGAAAATAAAAATAGAGACAGCCATCGAGCTGTCTCTTTAATTTTAAATAGCATGAAAAGCGTTATAGCAGCATTCGTATTATTTATTCTTACCGGCGCAGAATACTTCGCCCAGGGCACTATAAGGGGAAAAATAACGGATGAACTTGGAGAAGCAATTATTGGCGCTCCGATTATTTTAAAATCCAACAAGCAAAAGGGAACAACCACAGACCTGGATGGTAATTATTCCTTAACTGTCCCGGATAGCTTGCCACAGATACTTGTGATAAGCTATGTGAGTTTACAAACGATTGAAGAGGCGATTCAGGCAAAAAAAGGTGAAGTGCTGATCCGGAACTTCTCCATGACAGCGAAAGAATTCATGGTCACTGGAGTTGTAATCGAAGGAAAGGCCGTAAGAAATAAAGATACATACCTGGAAAATATAAAAAAGAAATCTGCGACTTCTATCGATTATATCTCATCTGAAACGATGAAGAAAACCGGAGATAACAATGTTACTTCTGCCGTAGCAAGAGTAAGCGGTGTTTCAACAAATGGAAATTTCATTACAGTAAGGGGAATTGGGGACCGTTATTTAAAAACAAATATCAACGGCTTTCGAATTCCTACACTTGACCCTTTTACTAACAATATTAAGCTCGATTTATTCCCATCTGCACTTGTCGATAATATTATAATTACTAAAACAGCATCACCTGATCTTCCCGGCGACTGGGCAGGCGCCTACTTGTCCGTTGAAACAAAAGATTATCCGGATGCACTTTCCATTAACATTGAAACAACCGTTACTTATAACGCGCAAACGACCGGAAAAGATTATTTAAGCACACAAAGAAGTCCAACTGACTGGTTAGGATTTGACAACGGCTCCAAGGAAGTAGATCACCAGGCATTTGTCACTGTAAATGCAACTCCCACACAATTCCAGGAATTCAGAGCATTGGGACTTGGCAATTATTTCGCGGGATTAGGAATCAATGAAAATTCGCCCTGGAACGAAACGTTCACTAAACTCGGACTCGTTCAGCTTGGGTTGCTCGACAAAGCACGTTTTTACGACAACGACGCATATTTGGCTGCTTCGAATGCTTATGAGAGCGGCCAATACGGCGAAAATGCATTTGCTTCAATTAACAAGACTGCTGCTGTGCAGGGACAGAGATTCCCGAATAACTGGGATACCCAAAAAAGAAAAGGACCAGTAAATTTTACACAGGGTTTTACAATTGGCAATCAGGTATTACTTTTCGGAAAACCGTTGGGCTTTATTGCAGGTTTTCGTTATGGAAGTTCTGTATTAAACGATCCTGGATCCATTGCACAACGCGCTGCTGTGGACGCAAACGGTGAAGTAAATGTGGCACGTGCGATTTCACAGCATGTGAGCAGGGAAACTAACGGCATTAGTGGAATTTTAAATTTATCTTTTAAACCCAACCCCAACAACAGTGTTTCTCTGCTGTTTATGCCGAATTTTAATGGTAATAACAACGTCAGAAATGATTCGGAAAGAGATTTTTACGAAAGCGTTCAAAATATCTATTCTAAAGTTCAGTTTTATGAAGAACGTGAGCAGATTATTTACCAATTAAAAACGGATCATTATTTCCCCGCATCAAAAGTAAAACTTGATGTAAACGCTTCTTATACGAGAGGAAAAAGCAGCGTTCCGGACTTTAAAGGCTTTGACTATTTCCTTGATCTTGATGGCTTCTTATCCCTTGAGCGGGTAGCGTCAAATACAAGCCGTTTTTACCGCTATCTGAATGAAGATCTATTTGATTCAAGGGTTTCCGCTGAAATTCCGATTGGCGATAAGCCCGGACTTTCACGTAAATTAAAATTTGGAGGTGCCTACCAAAGAAACGAACGGAGAAATGATCAATATAATTATTTAATGCGTTCGACCATACCGGATAAATATATCATTGAAAATAATAATATTGATCCCTTTTTCGGCCTCGATAACTTCGCTATAAACAGTGAAAATCAAATTATTTCATTCTACGAACGGGATGAAAATCCAGGGAATAAAAGCATTGGTTACAGCCAGATTATAGCAGGTTTTGGAATGATCGATTATAGTATTTCCACCGCATTAAGAATTTCAGGAGGTTTTCGTATTGAAGATGCTTCAATTTATACAGATGTTTTTGCTTATGATTCCCTTGGATATGCACCAAATGATGGTCGCCGGTTTTTTCCGGGAGGAATCATTTCCCTTGCGCCAAACCCAGGCGATCTCAAAGAACTAAGCTTTCTGCCGAGCATTAATGTGATTTACAACCTCGGAAAAAACGATGAGGCACCGAAAAACCTAAGGCTAAATTTCAGCAAAACAGTAGCCCGACCAAGCATCCGCGAACTCTCAGAGATAATTGTATTTGATTATGAATTAAGATCACCGGTCTTCGGGAATTCAGATCTCAAAATGGTAGAAATTTATAATTACGACCTGAGGTTCGAATCCTATTTTAAATCTGGTGATAATATTTCTGTGAGTGCATTTTATAAGGACTTTAAGAACCACATAGAACTGGTTACTTCCAATATTGGTTTTAGTTGGCAGAATGTGGATAATTCCCGGGTGATTGGAATTGAAATCGAGGGTAAAAAGCAAATCCTGAAAAACCTTGAATTTCGCGCAAATATCAGCCTTATTAATTCCAGATCTGAATTTGTTGCTGAAGCGCTACAGCTAAATAATGGAATTAAAACATATATCCCTTTTGATACATTAAACAGAAGCATGTTTGGACAGGCGCCTTATGTATTAAATGGAATCCTTAGTTACGCAATGGATTCGCTCGGATTAACCGCAACAGTAAGTTATAACAGACAAGGACCTCGTCTTGTAATTGCCGCAATTTCCGGAACTCCGGATATCTATGAAGTCCCGCGTAACCTCCTTGATTTTAAATTCAGCAAGTCGCTCGGAAAACACTTTAGCATGACTGTTACGATAAGAGATATTCTGAATTCACCAATCCGCAGGACATACACGTTTGAGGATGGAAGAGTGATAGATTTTGACAGATTCACTTATGGCACAAATTATCAGTTGGGAATTCAATACAGGTTTTAATATGAAACATCCAATTGATTCAGCGAAAGAAAACATGCACATTTCGGCAAACTATTTAAAAAAACTATTGACGCTTCTTTCCGGATGCTTTATGGTTGCATTTGCTAATGCCCAAATTGAAAATGTGATTGTTGAAACTTATTACATTTCCGATGTAAACGATGCGACTGATACGATTGGGGGAGGAATTGAAGCAGGAACGAAAACATATCGCGTCTATCTTGATCTTGCGGAAGGCGCCAAACTAAAAAAAATATATGGTGATCAATATCATCCTTTGATATTCAGCAGCAGCGCAGACTTTTTCAACAACAAAGAAGACGGGCAAACTATAGGGAAGGAATTTTCGGTATCACGATTACAGGAAAATACAGTGGCACTGGACACCTGGATCACGTTGGGCCAAACTTCAAGGGTTGCAGTAAGAACCAATTTTGGCGTTCTTAAGATTAATGATGATAATGGTTCATTAATCGGCGGAATTAATAACGACGGGGGAAGCGCTACAATTACCGAAGGTTTATTAATTAACGAAGACGCGGCGGCCGGTATTCCGCTCACCGAAGAGGATGGAATGGATACCATGACTGTGATACCGGGTTCATGGGCCGATTACGGTTTTGCTAATATTATCACGGGTGAAGACTCCACTATTTTCGGCTCCGTAATTAGCGGGAATCATTTCGAAAGCAGAAATGCAGGCTTGCTCAATTCCGGTGTAACCGGTGTAAATCCATCAACAAACCAGGTAATTGTTGCACAGCTCACAACCACCGGAGATCTGACATTTGAATTAAATATTGAAGTTGAAATAATCACTGGTACAGGGATTCGGACGATAAAATACGTTGCACGAGATTCTTTTTTAACGCAAGGCGAACAGCTAAGCCCGTTTTTAAAGTATCCGCAACTTTGCGGTTGCCAGGATCCTGATTTCATCGAATATAGTCCTGCTTACGCGTGTGGCAATTCTGACTCCTGCAGAACTGCAATTGCTTTTGGTTGCACAGACCCGCTTGCTTGCAATTATGATCCTTCTGCAAATTTTAATGTCCAGGAAATTTGTTGTTATATTGGAGATTGCAATGATCTGGATATTTCACTTGTCTGCCCTTCTTTAACGATCGAAAAAAATGTAAGCTTAACTGCCATGCAACTCTACCCAAATCCAGCAAACAGCCTCATAACACTCGAATATCCCACCAACGTATCCGGTGATTTTTCATTAAAAGTATTTGATCAAAGCGGTCGCCTGATCCACCACGAACCAGCAGTTAAGGCGGTACCTGAAAAGCTTCATTCAATTGAGATATCATCTTTCACATCAGGTATGTATTATGTTCAGCTAATTGCCAAAGAATTACTTGCTTCTGTAATTTTTATCAAAGAATAAATCATTTAACAGACACCATTTGATTTCCGCAAATGCGCTTTCAAACTAAATTCTTCTGCATTATTTCATTTGTGATCCTTGGGTTATTCTTCTCCTGTGATAAAGATGAAAAGATCAAACCTGTTCCAGAAACAGGAACGGTAACTGATATTGAGGACAATACCTACAAAACGGTTAAAATCGGAAACAAATGGTGGATGGCAGAAAACCTGAAAGTAAAGAAATTCAGAAACGGGAGTGCAATTCCGGTGGCCCAAACTAACGCAGACTGGCTTATGGGTTCTGCAGCCTGCTGCTTGTTTGATAATAATTCCACAGCGCCTGGACTTTTGTACAATTGGTTTGCAGTAGAACGTGCAGATGATATTGCTCCGGAAGGCTGGCATGTTGCAACAGAAGCAGACTGGAAGGACCTTGAAAGAACAATGGGAATGCCCGATTCCTTAATTGATAAATTAAACTGGCGGGAACCAGGAGTTTGCGGCGATAAGTTAAAGATAAAAGCACCAACCGGCTGGACGAACTATGCTCCTATCTGGGGAACGAACGAATCAGGATTTACGGCCCTTGCTGGCGGATGTCGACTTCCCGAAGGAAAATGGGCCACGCCGGGATTGTTTGCAACCGGCTTTTGGTGGACCTCAACTGGAAATGACAGCAATTCTGCCTGGTTCCGACAGCTTGATTATAAAAAGTCCGGCGTATTCAGATACTTCGTTTCCAAAAAATACGGAATGAGCGTTAGGTGTGTGAAGGATTGAAAACCTTAGAAGCGCTTAAAAAACAAAAGGTATAGCCGCAGCAGCAGGACACAAATTCCAATCCCTGGAAAAACATCCCAATTAAAGCCTGCAAGTCGAAAATTCTCAGGCAATTCAATCAATACAATATCACTGATTAAAATTGTTTGCTGGAAAGCATGAATTCTTTCATTCCACTCTTTTTCACATGCGGACATCAATGATTTAACGAATAATTATTAATGAATAAACCTCGGGTACATCTAAGGAAAAAATATTCAAACTATACATTTACTTTCTTTTGGAACATAACCGGGAAATGATGCTGAATTCCCATTCCAACAGCTCATTAAATACCGAAAAATTAAATACTCCGGCTGTTTAGTGAATTAGCATTAAGGATTAATAGATTCCGTTATTAATTAGAATTCTCAGCAACACATAGATAAAATAATAATCCAATTAAAGGTTAAGCCGATGTGAAATTTCGGTTTCCAAATATGAATGTAATTGTTTAAGTAATTGTGAATTTAAAGGTCACTTTGAACATCGTTAAGGATGATCTGGAAAGTAAGATTTTGAAGCGAACAAAAAATAAAAAACCAGTCACACCTAAAGCCAGGAAGCTTTTAACTCCGAAGTTCAACGATCATACGTGGCTTTTTAAAGGTTCGAATTAATTAATGTTTTAGTAAGAATTACTTTCTCTCATTGCAATGGTTAACCAGCACATTTGTCCCGCTCAATGTTGAGCTAAAACAACCAAAATAAATCATGAAAAAGAACATTACAAAATTTGCTGCAGCAGCCCTATTTGCTCTGGCAACCAATTTCGATGTTTCTGCGCAGCTAGCTTCGCAGCAGAACCTCGGAGAAGCATGTGGATGTCCTCCGGTGGCATCAAGAACAACAGTTTTAATGTCTACGTTAGCTATCATTGGTGGTGGTAACGATGGCGATTTAACTGCTAATAACACAATCCTTACCTGTGACAAAACGTACATTCTTGACAACAAGATTTACGTTCCTTCTGGAAAATCGTTGACCATTCAACCAGGCACAGTTGTAAAAGGACGTGCTACAGGAACAACCCTTGCAGCCAATGCGATTCTTGTTATGCGAGGAGGTAAAATTTATGCTGCAGGTACCGAAAGCTGCCCGATCGTTTTCACTGCAGAAGCAGACAACCTGAATGGTACATATCCGCTAACTAATAAAGGCCAGTGGGGTGGTATTGTTCTGTTGGGTAAAGCAAAAAATAACCTTACAGCTCCTGCGAACGTCGGAGGTGCAGGTTTCTACGGTGTTACAACAGGAATTGGCTACATAGAAGGATTTACCTCAGCGGATGCCCGTAATCTTTACGGTGCTGATCCAGGCCAGGAAGACGACAATGACAATTCAGGGATCATTACCTATGTTTCAATCCGTCACGCTGGTGCATCGGTTGGTGCTAACAACGAGCTTAACGGTCTTACCTGCGGTTCTGTAGGTCGCGGAACAACATTACATCACATCGAAGTTATTTCGAACGATGATGATGGAATTGAATTTTTTGGCGGTACTGTTGACCTTAAATATGCAACAGTAATGTTCCAGAATGACGATGCATTTGACTACGATCTAGGTTGGACAGGTAAAGGGCAATTCTGGTTCGGAATTAAACTGGATGCTGCA
>Ga0105048_10016391_pt1 | contig 11459 bp, 9 predicted proteins | sample MAT05_FD_78382 | JGI IMG/M metagenome (GOLD analysis project Ga0105048, IMG submission 78382) | Freshwater microbial communities from Lake Fryxell liftoff mats and glacier meltwater in Antarctica - MAT-05 | ecosystem: Environmental > Aquatic > Freshwater > Ice > Liftoff microbial mat | place...
GACGACCTGCGCCGCGGCGCAGACGCTGCGCAACACCACCGGGGCTTGCAGGGCGCGGTCGACCTGATTCGGCGGTCGTACGCCGAGCCGTTGGAGGCGGCCCAACTGGAGCGAGCGATGCGCAGGGCTCTGGGCGTCTCGCCCAAGCAGCTCCTCATCCGCACACGCATCGAGGAAGCGGCCCGCCGGCTCGACGACACCGAGGCCTCGCTCGCCACGATCGCCAGCGCCTGCGGCTTCTACGACCAGAGCTCATTCACCCGCCAGTTCCAACGGGCAGTCGGCATCACACCGGGCGGCTATCGAGCGCACCAGCAGCGAAGGTAAGCTCCTCCTCTTATGGCCAGCACCCAACTCTCACGGTCGGCGTTCGATCGCCTGCAGACAGAGCACTACGACCTCAGCACGCGTGGCCGCATCGAAGTCGCGCAGAAGATCGAGGTTGCACGCCTGATGGGCGACCTCAGCGAGAACGGCGACTACCACGCAGCAAAGGATGAGCAGGGCCACATGGAGGGCCGCATCCGGCAGCTGGAACACTTCCTCGAGAACGCCGAGATCCTGGAACGTGGCGACGAAGGCGTGGTCGCCCCCGGCACCATCGTCACCATCATGTACGAAGGCGATTCAGCCGACGATGCCGAGACGTACCTGGTGGGTCATATGGAAGAAAAGACCGGCGAGCTCGACATCATGAGCCCACATTCACCCATCGGTGCCGCCCTGTTGGGCGCGGCGGAAGGCAGCTGGGTGGAGTACCAAGCACCCAATGGCGTGCTGCGCGTGCAGGTGCTGAAGGTGGCATTCGCCTGAGCTGTGCGCGCAATCTGATGATGACGAGGCGATAGTGGCGATTCGTGATGGGAAGGTGGTGGACGTTGCACCCGACCTGCCGCCGGGCGCGCCGATGGAGCTTCCTGGGCGCGGCACCACCTTCGTTCGCACCCTGGACGGCCCGCCCGACGCACCAACGGTGTTGCTGTTGCACGGGTGGACAGCCAGCTCGGACCTCAACTGGTTCACCTGCTACGGGCCGCTGTCACGGCACTACCGGGTGGTCGCACTCGACCATCGCGGCCACGGACGCGGAATCCGTTCGAAGAAGGCATTTCGCCTCGAAGACTGTGCGGACGACGCGCTCGCGGTGTGCGATGCGCTGGGCATCGACAAGGTCATTCCTGTCGGCTACTCCATGGGTGGACCGGTCGCGCAGCTGATCTGGCGACGGCACCCCGAGCGAGTGCGTGGGCTGACTCTCTGTGCGACGGCGCCCTATTTCCTCACCTCTCGCGAGGAGCGGCTGGGTTTCATCGGCCTCTCGGGTCTCGCCACGCTTGCGCGCCTCACCCCTTCCCAGGGCCGTCAGTGGCTGACCGAGCAGTTCTACCTGCAGCGCAAGAGCGAGGAATGGGAGCCGTGGGCAATCCAGGAAGCCGCGCTGCATGATTGGCGGATGGTGCTGGAGGCCGGTCGCGCGATCGGCAAGTTCAACTCCCGCGACTGGATCGCCGACGTCGACGTTCCCACCTCGGTATTGATCACGATGCGCGATCGGGTCGTACCCGTGCGCCGCCAGGTCCGACTGTTCGAAAGCATTCCGAAGGCGGAGGCCTTTCGAGTTGATGGCGATCACGACTCCGTCGTCGCGAATGCTGACCGCTTCGTACCAACACTGCTGCGTGCCATTTCGTCGGTGGTCGAGCGCAGCTGATGCGCCGACTGGTTCGCATCCTGGGAGTTGTTGCAGTTGCAACAACAGCGATGGCCCTCGTCAACCGACGCCGGGCAGTCGCCGCCCTGCGCACGGGTCGCGGCCAGCGAAACGCAGACCTTGCCAGGTTGGGCGTCAGTGTCGGCGCCAACTACGCGGGTACCGCCGCGCGCAAACTGTTCGCCAACGCCGAGCGTCGGATCGAGCTCGACGAGAGCCGAGAGCTACGTACTGCGGAGGCCGTCGCCGAACGGCTGGGCAACATGAAGGGTGCGCTGATGAAGCTCGGCCAGATGGCCAGCTACATCGACGAGGCGCTGCCAGCGCCGCTGCGCGACGCACTCTCGCAGTTGCAGTCCAATGCACCTCCGATGAGCGCCGAACTTGCGGCGCAGGTCATTGCTGACGACTTCGGTGTCGGCCCCGATCAACTGTTCGTCACCTGGGACCCGCAGCCGATCGCGGCCGCGAGTATCGGCCAGGTCCATCGGGCCGTAGTCATCGACCCCACCACCGGCACCGAACGCGCGGTTGCGGTGAAAGTGCAGTACCCGGGCGTCGGCGAAGCTGTGGCCGCCGACCTCCGCAACGCCGACCTGCTGGGCATGCTGCTGCAGCAGGGCTTCGGTGGGCTGAACCCCGACGAGATGGTTGCGGAGGTGAAGGAGCGGCTGAGCGAGGAGCTGGACTACCGCCTGGAGGCTCGCAACCAGCAACTCTTCGCCGACTTCTATCGCGGCCACCCGTTCATTCACGTGCCCGATGTGTTGCCCACGTTCAGCAGCGCTCACGTGATCACCAGCGAGCTGGTCGACGGCGCGACGTGGCAGCAGATGTTGGAGTGGCCGCAGGCCGAGAAGGATCGCATTGGTGAGGTGCTCTTCCGGTTCGTCTTCCGCAGCCTGTACCGAATGCACGCCTTCAACGGCGACCCGCACCCGGGCAATTATCTCTTCCACCGTGGTGGAAGGGTGACCTTCCTGGACTTCGGTCTCGTGAAGCACTTCGACGACAGCGAGATGACGACTTTCATCAAGATGGTCAAGGCAGCGGCCCTCGATCAGGATGTCGCCGAGTTTCGTGCGATCGTCGAAGCGGCCGGGATGTTGCGGCCAGGCTGCCCCAGCCCCGATGCTGACGTCGGCGAGTACTTCAGCCAGTTCTACGAGAGCGTGCGTGACGATCGTGACGTGACGTGGAGCGCCGAATACGCCAGCCGAATCGTGCGACACACCTTCGACCGCACGAGCCCGATTGCGCAGTACGCAACGGTTCCCAAGGCGTTCGTGTTCATCCAACGGATCAACCTTGGCCTCTACGCATTGTTGGGTGAGCTGCAGGCAACGGGCAACTATCGCCGGATCGCTGAGGAGCTGTGGCCGTTCGTCGCCGGGCCGCCCAGCACGCCATTGGGCGAGGACGAGCAGCCATGGTTGCACGCACTGCCGACCGACCGGCGCGACGGCATCTCCGCGTGACCGACAGGTAGCGTCATTCAGATGCGTGCTCTCCGGCCCATTGCCGTCGTCGTTTCCTGCTTGCTCTTCGTCTCCGCGTGCGGGGACGCAGGTTCCACCAGCGACACCGTCAACTCGACGGGGACGTCAACGGCAGAGTCGACGGCACCCGCAACGACGGTTCCCCCGGAAAAGCCGACCGTGTCCGTTCCCAGCGAGCTGCCGACCACGTTGGAAATCACCGATATCAAGGTCGGCACCGGTCCGCAGGCTGCCGTTGGCGATGCCGTCATCGTCGACTACGTCGGCGTCCGCACCGCGGACGGGGCTGAGTTCGACAACAGCTACGACAATGGAGAACCATTCGAGGTCACCCTCGGTGCCGGCCAGGTGATACCCGGCTGGGAAGAGGGGTTGGTCGGGGTACAGCAGGGTGGGCGCCGCCAGATGGACATTCCCGCAGACCTCGCCTACGGCGACTCACCGCCGAGCGGTGGCATCATCCAAGCCGGCGATGCGCTGAGCTTCATCGTCGACGTCGTTGCCGTGCTACCAGTATCCGATGTGGCCGATGAACCACAGATCACGATCGAGCCGGCCGACAACATCACCGTCATCGACTCAACGGAATTGATCGAGGGCACTGGTGCCTCGCCGGTCGACGGCCAGAATGTCGCGATTCACATCATCTCCTTCCGCGCCGACACCGGTGAGGAGTTGTCGTCGGGCTGGGGCGGCCCACCGTTGACGTTCCTGTACGCCGCCGACACCACCACCTACCCCGGCATGCTCGCCGCGGTGAAGAACATGAAGGTCGGCGGCCGCCGCCAGGTACAGATTCCCTTCCCACTGATGTTCGATGGCGAGGGCAGCCAAGGCTTGGGACTTCCCCCGTCGATCGACCTGGTCTTGGTCATCGACCTCGTCGCCCTCTACTAGCGGGCGAACCGCCTCAAGAACTTGAGGCTTGTGCGTCATGCGTGGCCGATGCAGACGTCGTCCAACCATGACCAGTCGCCGGTTCGTCGCGCTCAGTTCGCTCCTCACCCGGTCTGCTGTGGCGTCGGTGATTTGTGGGCTGGTGGTACCGGGCCTCTCCAGCAGCATCACCTTGGCGACACCGGTTTCGATTGCCGCCATCCACACAGCGTCGCGCTCGGCGGTCGTCGACGCCTATCGGCAATATGTGCTCATTCCCGATCGCACACCGGCGGCACTGGGGTGGACAGGCTCGATAGCCACCTGTACGCCAGGCACGATCAGCGCTGCCGCGAGGGACGCATCGTTCAACCGCACGAACTGGTACCGGGCGATGAGCGGCGCCGTGTCGGTCACCGAGAGCGTTGCCCAGTCGGCCGATGCGCAGGCCGCAGCGCTCGTCCAGGCGGCGTCAGGGAGTTTGAGTCATAGTCCACCGCCGACGGCTCCGTGTTACACGGCGGCGGGCGCCAACGGGTCAGCGAACAGCAACCTGTACGGCGGTGGCGGTACCCCGACAACGCCGGCGCTGGTCGACGGATGGATTGATGACTACGGCGTGAGCGGCGTCGGACACCGTATGGGCACGATGAGCCCGACGATCACCACCATGGGCTACGGGCACGTGCAATCGGGTGGTTCGTTCGCCGCCGCGCAGTACTGGATCCCGACCACTTTCGCAGCCCGCTCGGTAACCGGCAACGCCGGCGTGCCCGCGTCGCCTGTTACTGGGACGCTGGCGATGGCGTGGCCTCCGAACGGGTTCGTGCCGCACACCAACGTCTACCGGATGTGGTCGCTGAGCTACCCCGGCGCCTGCTTCTCGAGCGCGACCGTGAGTGTGGTGCGTGCAGGCGTCCCCTACACGCCGGCACTTGTCGCAGATGCGAGCAACTGCTACTCGGCCGCCTACTCCCCTGAGTCGAGAGCCACGTGGGACATGACGAGCGTGCTCACCGGCACCGAATCGTGGAGCATCTACGGCGATCGTCGTCATATCAAGCCGACAGCGGACGTTCCCTACACGGTGACGGTCTCGGGTGTGGTGATCGGCGGCGTGAGCCGATCGTTCACCTACACCAGCACGGTGATCGACCCGTCGACGAAGCCGACCGGTTCCTCGTTGAGTTCGGCCACTGTCGCCGAGGAGTCAGCCACTGGCACCGTCATCGGTACGCTCAGTGCGCTCGGCGACGTCGACTATCTCGACGCGTGGACGTTTGCGCTCGATGGCACCGTTCCCGGGGCTCTGAACAACTCGCTCGTCTCCATCAGCGGCTCCCAGTTGAAGGTCGCCGGACGTATCGACTTCGATGCGCCCGCCAATCTGTCGCAGCTGAAGGTTGGGGTGAAAGTGACCGACGATGCCGGCAACACTGCGTCGACGTTGCTGACCATCAGCGTCACACCGGTCGCAGAAGCGCCAACTGCAGTTGGCTTCGGCAGTGGCTTTGCTGCATCCTCCACCGTCCTCGAGAACAAGGCGGTCGGCACGGTCGTCGGGTCGCTTTCGGGCGCCGACCCCGAGGGCGGCGTGCTCACGTACACACTTGTCGCGGGCCTCGGCAGTACCGACAACAGCAAGTTCGCTGTCTCCTCGGCAGGGGTGCTCACCACCGCCGCCGTGCTCGACTTCGAGACGCTTCCGACTGCGGCCCTTCGGGCTCGGGTCACCGACAGCACCGGTTTGTGGTTCGAGCGAGCGTTGACAGTGGCGGTGACCAACGTCAACGAGTCACCCACGAGTCTGAACATTTCGTCGTCGATCGTCGCCGAGGAATCCGCGCTGGGTTCGTTGATCGGTGTGTTGTCACCGGTGGGCGACCCGGACGCCGCCAACACATTCACCTTTACGCTCGAGGCGAGCGTCGCAGGCGCAACGTCGAACGGGTACGTCACCGTCACCGGCGATCAGTTGCTCGTTGCCGCACGAATTGACGCCGATGCCCCCACTTCACTCACCGTGCTGAAGGTGGGCATACGGGTCACCGACCAGGGCGGTTTGAGCGCCACCCGGTTGCTCACGCTGACGGTTGCACCGATCAACGAGAGCCCGACCAGCTTCGGTTTCGGCGCTTCGCAAACACCCTCGACGAACGCGGCCGAGAACTCCCCCGCCGGCACAGCGCTCGGAACGCTGTCGGCCAGCGACCCCGAGGGTGGCCCGTTCACGTACGCGCTCGTCGCCGGTGCGGGTGGCACCGACAACTCGTCAGTGCAGATCTCGCCAGCAGGTGTGGTCACGACGACGCGTTCGTACAACTACGAGGCGACACCGACGCTGTCCATCCGCGTGAGCGTCGCTGACGGAACCGGGCAGACGCTGCAGCGAATCTTGACCGTCATCGTCGGCGACGTCAACGAAGCCCCCAGCGCGCTCTCGTTGAGTTCCACAACGGTTGCAGCCGGTTCGGCACACGCAGCAGTGGGCACGCTCACCGCCGCCGACCCAGACGCCGGCGCTCTCCTCACCTACAGCCTGGTGGGCGGCACCGGAGATTCCGACAACGCCCTGTTCACCATCGCTGGTCAGTCGCTGGTCTCGACGACTTCGTTGCCGCTCACTCCGTCAACGCGCAGCGTTCGCATTCGTGTCAGTGATCAGTTCGGCTTGTCGTTCGATCAGACGTTCACGATCGTTGTCGTCAGTCAGCGCACCTACGTCCCGGTCAACCCGGCCCGGCTGCTCGACACCCGCACCGGAGGCGCCACCATCGACGGGCTCCTCGCCGGCATCGGCACCCGCAACGCCGACACCACCACCACCATCCAGATCAGCAGCCGCGGCAACATCGCCAACAACGCCACCACCGCAACACTCAACATCATCGCCCTCACCCCCACCGGCACCGGCTACCTCACCCTCTGGCCCTGCGACCAACCCCGCCCCAACGCCAGCACCCTCAACTACACAACCGGCACCACCATCGCCAACGCCGCCCTCACCAAACTCAGCGCCACCGGCACCGTGTGCATCTACACCAGCACCACCACCGGCCTCATCGTCGACACCACCGGCAGCTACACCGACTGATCAACGGCGCTGAGGCGTCATCGGCTCGATCCTCGTCATGCGATCGCAGGTTTCCACGCAGTCGGGGCATGACATGGTGGTGCGGCCGGGCCGGGGCCTGGTCGGAAGGGTGGACTGATGGGCTGCTTCCTCCAGCGAGACCGGCCCACACCCAGCCGCAGACCGGTCACGAGGCGGATGCGAGCACGATGAAGTCGGGGTCGTTCTCGAACCGGATGATGGTGACGCCGACGTCATCGAGTACCAACTCGACCACCCTTGCCCGACGGCGAGGTGTGAACTGACCGGGCCGGGTGAGCCCGTGAGCGGCCATCGGTCGCCACTCCACGGTCACCAGTGCCGCTGCGTCGAACGCGACAACCGAGTGCGAGTCGGGGTGAGCCACCACGCTCTCGCGGTCGTCGGCTTCGGCAATGAACGACACACGAGCTGCCGTTGGATCGCCAGTATCCAGACCTTCCGGGTCGATCACCTCCAGTCCATAGAGGCGGCACCCACGCAGGCAGAAGCCGACGGATTCGTGTAGTCGGCTCTCGAACCAGCGCACCAACAGGACCGGAAGAATTTCGTCATCGCTCACACCCTGACTGGGCATGGTGAGCTCGCGAAATCGGCAAAATTTCCGAGACGCTCAGCGAGGAAGTGCAGCCGTCACGGCGACCGCGGCCGCCTCGACTGCCGTTCCGAACTTCTCGATCGGCTTTCGCGTCAGCCGTTCCACCGGTCCGCTGAGGCTGACTGCGGCGATCACCACTCCGCGTCGGTCGAGTACCGCAGCGCTGACAGACGCAACGCCGGGTTCGCGTTCCTCCACGCTGTCGGTCACACGCGGCCCGGGCTCGGCCAGCACTCGTCCAGCGGAGCCCAATCCAATCGGGAGCAGCGCTCCCTCGGGAACGATCCACCGCAACGCATGGATGGATTGCAGCGACACCACGCATCGCCGGCTGTCGCCCTCGCGCACGTACAGCTGCACGCTCTCGCCGGTCAGGTCGCGCAGTGCGGTGAGCGCGGCGGTGGCGAACTCGGCCAGCGGGAACGCATCGGTGGCGGCCCGACCGAGGTGGATCAGCTCGAAGCCCAGGCAGAAGCGGCCCTGCGGATCGCGACGCACGAGATGGTGGTGTTCGAGTGCGACGGCCAGACGGTGCGCGGTCGCCTGCGGCAGCCCCGTCGCCTGCTGCAGCGCGAGCAGCTCGAGCGGGCCGCCCACCAGCGCCTGCAAGATCAGCACGCCCTTGTCCACGACACCGACACCACTGCCATCGGGGCCGGGAACGTCATTCATCGCAGGAAGGCTATCTCACAGGCTGAGATTCTGGCCGACGGCACTCCCACCGCCGGGCGGCTACCCTCCCCACCATGCAGCATCCCGGCGGAGCGGCACGGCCACGCGAAATGAGACGGCCACGTGAAAAGAGGCTGTCGTGATCAACGCTTCCTTTGGTCGCGCCTATCAGCGCCTGTGGTCCGCCAACGCCCTCTCCGCCGTCGGCACAGGAATGACCACGGCTGCGCTGCCGCTCCTTGCTTCCATCACGCCGCCCAGCGAACTGCTACTGGGCTCCATCGCCGCAGCCGGGCTGTTGCCCGGGGTGCTGCTCGCCGTGCCCGCCGGCTTGATTGCAGATCGTTACGACCGTGGCACGGTGCTGGTGGTGGCCGATCTTGCTAGGGCAGTGGTGGTGATTGCCGCTGCAATCGCGCTGGTGGTGGGCTCGCTACCCGGCGTCGTTCTTGCTGCCATCACCTTCCTGATCGGCGCCGGCGACACCATCTTCATCACCGCCTCGCAGAGCGCGGTCCCCTCATTCGTCGCAGTGGCTCATCTCGACGACGCCAACGGCCGGCTGCAGGCCGCCGACGACGTGGGGCGCGAGTTCATCGGACCGCCGCTTGGCTCGCTGATCTTTCGAATTGCGACGTGGGTGCCATTCGCCGCCGACGCGGTTTCCTATCTCGTGTCAGCCGCATTCCTCGCACGGCTGCCCAAGGCGCCCCCGTCCGAGCCGACCGACTTGGATCCGCGGCCGACAATGGCACCCGCGTGGCACTACTTCCGCCACACGCGCACGCTGGTGGTACTGGCCGGCTCGATGTTCACGCTGTCGCTGTGCGGGTCGGCGGTGCTGGCGATGTTGGTACTGCTGGTGCGCCGTCAGTATTCGCTCGATGGCGGGTGGTTCGGGCCGGCGCTCACCGTCATCGCCTGCGGCGCGACACTGGCAGGCATGGTGGCCGGACGCTTGCGAGCGCGGCTGTCGGCGCGGGTGGCAATGGCGGGCGCGGTTGGCGTCAACGCGGCCTCCTACCTACTCCTGGGCACCACGAGCATGTGGCCCATCGCTGTTGTGGCGCTGTTCGTTTGGGGCTTTGCAGTCACGTTCGGCAACATCACCTCCATCGGCATCCGCCAGCGGCTCATCCCCTCCGACCTCCTCGGCCGGGTCATGGGCCTCTTTCGCGGCGCGCTCAGCGCCGGTGGTGTCATCGGCGCGCTGGGTAGCGGCCTGCTCGCGAACGCGACCTCGGTGGGAACGGTGGCCGTGATGGCGGGAGCATTACAGCTACCTGTCGTCGTCGCCTTGGCGTTCGGTTTGCCGAAGAGCGAGCCTCAGCCGGAACCCCGCACCACCTGAGCAAGCCGCGACAGCTCCACCTCCAGGGTCGACAGCCCGAGCTGTATCCATTCGTCTCCGTCGAAGCCGAGCAGGGCCGTGAACTCGTCGGCTTCTACCCCGCCAGCACGGATGGCTTGCGCAACGAGGCCGTCCTCGTCCGCTGCGTGGCGTGCGGAGATTGCGAGTGCCAGCACCGTCGCCCACACGTACGAGAACGCGTGGCCCGGGTCGGTGGCCAACGCCGGCAGGCGCGCCCAGCCCGACCCGACAAGGTCTGGCACCACCACCGCATCGGCCACTGCATCGCGGTTCGCCTGCAGCCAGGCGGCGTTGAGTTGCTCCGCAGTGACCGCCTGCCCACCTGCGGCGCATGCGTACACCGAGTCCTCGAATGCACTGACAGCTGCGGAGACGAACAGTTCCTCGATCAGCGTGTCGCCCAACGCCAATGCCATCGCCACCGACTCGGGACCATTGATGTTCGCCTGCCCAGCGACCAACGACGACCAACACGCAATCGTTTCTCCGATCAACGCACCGGGAGGCTCGGGGCTGCGCGATTCCAGTGCGTGGAGTGCGTGACCAATCTCGTGTGCGACCATCAGCGACCCGCGAGGGGTCGGCCGATGAGCAACGGTGACGGAGATGCGGCCGTCTGCCTCGATGACCACCTGGTTGTCGTCGCCGTGAACGATTCGTCTCGATGCGCGCTGGGCGGCGTCGGCCAGCAAGGGCACTGCACGTGCGAGCGAATCGCCAGCCGCCTGTGAATGCTCCTCCAGCGTGGCCTGCGGCCCGGGTACACCGACGCGGCGATCGAAGTACTCGCCACCCACCACATCGGCACGCACGAGCCACCAGTCCACGGCCAACCGGCGCGCGGCGCGGGTGGCGTCGCGCACGGCAGCGAGGGTCGCCGGGGTGGTGCCTTGCACCACTGCGAAGCGTGTGCGCCAGTCGCCGATGTTGCGGAGTTCGTCGTCGGCGAGATGACAGGCCGCGAGCGCTCCGAGTACGGAGGCGGCAATCGGCGCCCGCAGGTCGGTGACGGCGTGGGCAGCGATGTCGGCGCGTCGACGATCCGGGGCGGCAGCGGCATCGAGATTGCGCAGTGCATCGTCAGCGGCCGAGAGCTGGGTCGACGCGTGGTTCTCGAGAGTACGCAGGCGCGCCAACTGTCCGTCGATGAGCGAGCGACCGTCACGCGCGAGCACCGTCTCCAGCTCGTCGCTCACAAGATGCGGCACAAAGCGCGCCCACCGACGGAGCTGTGAGCGAATGCCTGCGAGCCGCGGGTCATCAGCCACCGACACATCCATGGCGACCAGCCGCGCAACGCGCCGTTGTGCCGCCGACCGCCGTGGGTCGCCGACCGGAAACCGATCCGCAGTTTTCATCTCTGCGACCACCTGGTCGCCGAGCGAGCGGTGCCCACGCCGGGCCGGGTGCTTCATCTGTTCATCCTGACGCGCCAGCGCGCCAAGTGGGCGATATCAGGTCCAGCGGACTCCGGTCCAGCGGACTCCGGTCCAGCGGACACCGGTCCAGCGGACTCCGGTCCAACGGACTCCGGTCCAACGGACTCCGGTCCAACGGACTCCGGTCCAACGGACTCCGGTCCAACGGACTCCGGTCCAACGGACTCCGGTCCAACGGAC
>Ga0105048_10016394_pt1 | contig 11459 bp, 13 predicted proteins | sample MAT05_FD_78382 | JGI IMG/M metagenome (GOLD analysis project Ga0105048, IMG submission 78382) | Freshwater microbial communities from Lake Fryxell liftoff mats and glacier meltwater in Antarctica - MAT-05 | ecosystem: Environmental > Aquatic > Freshwater > Ice > Liftoff microbial mat | place...
CTCTTTGAAGGCTCAAAAGCGTGATGTCTGGGATTTTCTGACCCTTGTTTGTCAAGCCGCAAGATTTGACCTACCGATGCCTTCCCTCATTCCCCTTGATACCCCATCCCCTTGAACCGTTACCAGCTACGTCACTGCCTTTAAATGTGCTTGGACAAAGGGTGATTGCGCTTCGCCTCATACACTTCTCCTGACAGGTGGACGATTGATTCGTATCCGTTTTCCAAACAAATAGCCTTCCACCGCGATCGCTCTATGAAAGCGCGATCTCCTCCCACAAGCTGTCATTTGGTTAATCGCCAACTTCAGGAGCGCGATGCGTACTCTGTACAGGCTAAGCCACCACTTTTGAGTGCGGACATACAAAGGTGTGATCGCGCTTGTTGTGGATACCTGTAAAATTGAGAAACCGCGATCGCATAGAGGCAATGACACGGATTACCTTGACAGAAGCTCAACGTCGCTTACCTGAACTGATTGCCAGTCTGCAACCTGGTGAAGAAGTGCAGATTTCTTCAGGCGATCGCACTGTCGCCAGACTGATTGCCGAACTTCAGCCTCCCCGAAAGCCCCGAAAGCCTGGTAGTGCGATCGGAACTCTAACTATGCTGTCCGAAGACCAGGGGTACTTGGAAGACTTTCGTGACTACATGCCATGAAGATTCTCCTCGATACTCAGGCGTTCCTCTGGTTTGTACTCAATGACTCTGCCCTTAGCCAAAGCGCCTGTGCTTTGATTGTTGATCCTCTTAATGATATTCTGCTCAGTCCTGCGTCTTACTGGGAAATTGCTATTAAGGTCAGTATTGGCAAATATCAGATTCCTGGCAGCTTTCAAGTATGGATGGAGCATCAAATCGAGGTTAACGAATTTGAAATACTACCCATCAAAGTTGCCCATGCAGCCGCGATCGTGATTTTACCATTTCATCACAAAGATCCATTCGATCGGCTTCTGGTTTCCCCAGCACTTACAGAAAAGCTCCCGATTGTTAGCGCGGATGCAGAGCTAGACAATTATGCAGTCACTCGTTATTGGTAAATGCAATCCCCGAAGATCGGGTGCTTGTTATACGGTTAATCGCTGACTTCAGGAGCGCGATCGCCTTCATCCAATTGATTCACGTCCAACCAGGTCAACAACTCAGCTAGATTTGTGAAATCTAGCAACGTCTCAGTGAGCATTTCTAACTGAGGTAGTGGTAGAGCTTCAAGGCGCGATCGCACCTCGGCTGGCAACTCCTGGTGAAGCCGTCGTGTTAAGAGCTTCAAGACTAAACTAGCTGCTTCCTGCTGCCGTCCACGCTCTTCTCCAATCCGTTCTCCTTCTTCTCGTCCTTCTGCTTTTGCTTCTTGATAGACCCGTGTTTCTTGTAACGTTAGTCCCAGCATTGCTTCGACCTCAACTCGACTCATGTGCTCGAATTTAGAGACCATAATCGTCGTGACTATTTCCATGATGGCACGGCTTACCGCTGCTGCTTGCCTCGCCTGCTGTGAACGTGCGAGCAAATACCGTGCTTCGCCACGCTTGACTCTCCACTCCTTGCTATTGTCTTAAAAGAGACACGCAGTTGAGATCAGTTGAGATAGCATGGGCATCGCGATCGACTTTGGCACCAGTAATACAGTGATTGCTCGTTGGAATCGGGCGACACAGCAACCAGAAACGCTTTCTCTGCCCGGTATGAGCGATCGCTCTGGTCAGAATCCACCGTTGATTCCCAGTTTGCTCTACGTTGAAGATGCCAGCCAGCATAAGGTTGTTGTTGGTCAGGCAGTGCGCGATCGTGCCCTTGATTTGACCACAGATCCTCGCTTCTTCCGTAACTTCAAGCGCGGGATTGGCTCTAGCGTGCAGGGCTTTCTACCAGAGTTAGATGGATGCACGATCAAGTTTGAGCAAGTAGGGCAATGGTTTCTCACTCAGCTTGTGCAGCAGCTTAAAACGATTGAACCGGACACTGGGCAATCGATCGTCTTTACCGTGCCTGTGGATAGTTTTGAGGCGTATCGCCTCTGGCTGGGGCAGGTGTGCGAATCGCTGCAAGTCGAACAGGTGCGGTTGCTAGATGAACCGACGGCAGCGGCATTAGGATACGGTTTGGCAGACCAGGAAACGCTGCTGGTGATTGACTTCGGCGGCGGCACGCTGGATCTTTCGCTAGTACGGCTCGACAGTGCCCAGGCGCAGGCAAAACCGCTCGGCTTTATGCTCAAGTGGGGACAAAAATCATTCGCGCAACAGTCGGGGCAAACGCCAAAAACGGCTAGAGTGCTGGCGAAAGCAGGACAAAACCTGGGTGGATCAGACATTGATCACTGGCTGGTGGACTATTTTGCCAAAACGCAGGGCTTAGCGGTAACGCCCTTAACAATGCGACTCGCGGAGCGATTGAAAATTCAGCTTTCGCTACAAACGCAGGCGCAGGAGGTGTACTTTGACGACGAAACCTTCGAGAGCTATGAATTGCAACTGAGCCGCGATCGCCTTGAGGAAATCCTCCAACAGCATCAGTTCTTTGCTCAATTAGATAATTGTCTCGCTCAGGTGTTGCAGCAAGCCCGACGGCAGGGATTGGAATTGACCGACATTGACGCAGTGTTGCTAGTGGGCGGTACCGCGCAAATGCCAGCGGTGCAAACCTGGGTCAAGCAATCGTTTGACGCGAGTAAGGTGCGCTGCGAAAAACCCTTCGAGGCGATCGCGCACGGTGCGCTGCAATTGAGTCAAGGTATTGAAATCAAAGACTTTCTCTATCACGGCTACGGCATTCGCTACTGGGATCGTCGCCAAAACTGCCATAGCTGGCATCCCTTGATTAAAGCTGGACAAGCTTATCCCATGAGCGATCCGGTGGAGTTGCTGTTAGGCGCATCTTTGGACAATCAGCCCAGCATTGAATTAGTGCTTGGCGAACTGGGCGTAGAAACGAATCAAACAGAAGTGTATTTTGATGGCGATCGCCTGCTGACTCGACGTGTTGACAACAGCCAAGCTCAAGTCCAACCGCTGAACGATCGCGAGGGTGCCCGCAACATTGCCAAACTTGAGCCACCAGGAAAGCCGGGGAGCGATCGCGTCAAGGTGCTGTTCCGCGTCGATGATCAGCGTTTTCTCCGCATTACCGTAGAAGACCTCCTGGCACTGCAAACATTGGTCGATGATCAACCCGTTGTGCAGTTGCGTTGATCGCTACTTTTCAATGGCGGCAGCTCATCACAAACGCAGCCTTAAACTGTAAACGGGTCGATCGCGCAATCATCCCACTGTTTGTGATACCACTCTGCTACATACGGACGCACCACAAACGTAGGTGGCGTGCCTGCCTTTACATCGATCCGAATGAAGGAATAGGGTCGTCGTCGGTGCGCCCCCTGCCCACTTCGCCCGATGAAGAGCTTTGACCGGGCAACTAATCGTTCTTCACCAACGTCCGACTGACCGAAAAATTCTCTTACGTCTGGACCCTCTTCGCGCTGTCGCCGCAAGCTAAAGCCACTGCCACCACAGACGATCCAGTTTGTATGAGCGTCGGCGTGTCCCGTCTCTGAGGTTCGTAGATACTCTAAGCAGTGGGCATGACCACTCAGCACCAGATCCACGATCGCGCGACCCTGCGTGCGATCGCCCACGGTTGCCGCCACAGCATCCAACACGTTTCGCAGGCGATAGCGCACCGCCAGCGTTTGTGCTTGATGCCACTTGGTTGCCTCTGTGACATAGGGCGGATGATGAAAAAAGAGCACCCGTCCCCGCACGCTATCTGTGTTCCACGACTCGATCAGCTTTTGCTGGAGCCAATCTAGCTGGTGCAGATCGGTTTCGGTCGTCTCATTAGATTCCAGTTGCTTGGTGATGTCCTTGTTGACTTCAGTAAGCTGCTCTAGCTTGGCTTGCAGGTCGTCCATCCGCTCGGCATCATCCGCATCCGCTGCGTTGAGCTTGGCAAGCGTAATCAAAATCTCCTGCATCTGATTGTCTACATCCGCTCGCTGCTGTTCTAGATGACGACGGTATTTCTCACCAACGGGCGTATCAGGTAGGGGAATGGGTGCATTGATGGTGTTTGAATCCAGCGCAAAAAAGTCAATGCCGCCCGATCGAAACGTATAATAACGATTCGGAAGCCGGGTAAAGCGCCCCGGTTGATAGCTCAAGCAGCGTCCCGTTTCGGTTTTAGCCGTATAGTGCTCGTCGAGATGGCGTTCTAACTCAGTACCAGGCTTGAGGGCTTTGAGGTAGTCAATAAAGGCGCGGGCATAAGCATTGCCTTGTACGGAACCACGCCAGCTTACATCCAGGTCGAGCTGAGACCGGAACAGTTGACGCAGCGGTAATGTGAGCTGTGACAACATGCCATAGAGCAATGGCATGTCGTAATAATCGTGGTTGCCGGGGATGGGTAAAAACGGCAGGTTGAAGACCATGCGATCGTAGGCAATGCGCTTAAACTGCTCACCACCGACCAAAAACTCTCGATACGGCTCAATAAAGTTGGGCGGGTAGTAGGCGCTTGATCCAGTGAGGTAAATGACATCGCCTGTGTGCAGCACAAAGCGACAATCATCTCGATGCTCCAGCATCTGTTCGGCAATGCGCCGCTGTGGGTTGTGCCCTCGATGCGGGCCAGAGCCACTGTCGCCCAGCACCAGAAACGAAAACTCTGGGGTGTCTTCTCGCCCGTCGTCCAGCACAAGACGCGTCTGGTCGATGCCCCGCTCCGCAATGGCGGGTTCATGCCAGCGCACGCGTTGCTCCATCTTGCGGATTTTAGTGGCGATCGGCGGGTCGGTCACAAATTCCATTACAGCTTCGCTCCCTGTTTCGGCATGTAATGCTATTGTCCGTGATCTTTCGTCCCAATTGTAACGATCAAGTTAACATCGCTTCAATCTAGTTGATTAAGCGCTGTTCAAGTCTTAGCCATTCCTCTGTCTTTAGGCAGAGTTAAAGTTTCGCGATTTCTCTTACCTTCATAAGTGCAAAGAGCTGATGACTCCAAAACCCCAGGGCAACCTGGGGCTTTCGTTTTTCTGTAAAGAAGTGAGACAGGCGTTTCCTTCAGCGTATCCTTGATGTCGATGCACGTATAGAGTCGCATGAAGGAAGCATGGATTTCTCAACGCCGTACCCTTCGACTAGCTGGATTGACCCTCGATCGCCATGTCTCCAAACCAAATGAGCTTGACTTCCCCGGATGTAATCATCATTTGCTTTGCCTTCTGTTAAGCGATGGCAATCAACAAAAAATAACTCGCATTGGTGAACAGGCATCTGAAAAAGCTCAACGCAAAGGAGATTTCTGGATTTGTCCCGCTCAGGTCACGGGGCTGTGGGCTTGGGACAGTACCGATACCTCGCTGATGTTTGTGCTTGACCCACTCGTTCTAAGTCAAACGGCGGCAGACATGAGTGGCATAGAGGCAAGCCGTGTTGAACTGCTCAGTACGATTGGTGCCCGCGATCCACAGATTGAAGCGATCGCCCAATTGTTTCAAACAGAGCTTGACACAGGTGACATCGGCAGTTCACTTTATACCGAATCGCTAACGCAAGTGTTGCTCATTCACCTGTTGAGACACTACTGCGCGTTCCAACCCAAAAGACAGCCGATCGCAACAAGCTTGTCGAGTTACCCATTCCAATCGGTGCTGGATTACATCCATAGCTCTTTAGATCAACCGCTCCATCTGGCTGATTTGGCGGCGGTCGCAGGCATCAGCCAGTATCATTTCTGCCGTTTGTTTAAGCAGTCGATCGGCGTTGCACCGTATCAATATGTACTGCAACAACGCATGGAAAAAGCCAGGGAGTTACTGCATCAAAGGCAGCATACGATCGTGGAAATTGCTTTGCTTGTGGGCTGTAAGGATCAAAGTCGCTTTGCTAGACAGTTCAAACAACAGTTTGGCGTGACACCAGGGGTCTTGCGGGGTAAAAAGTCCAATTGAGTTGATTCTGCAAACTCTTGCAGTGCGATCGCACTGCAAGAGCAAGAATGACCTACATCTTCTCTAAATCCGCAAGAAACGCCTATCTTTTAGCCCGTCACTTAACGTATCTTCTCTGAGTAAGTGATGACGATTTTGGTCGGCTTCATGTCTGTTTTTACTTTGATCATTGATATCGAGCAGTACCCGTATGCGTCGAGAAAAACTTGCAAAATGGCTGCTTGTTGCGGCTGCGCTTTCAACCCTGACGATTCCGATCGGCGTGGATGCCATGATCTTAGCCAAGGGACACATGGACAATCCTGCCTGGTTACCTCACGCCAAATTGCACTGCGCGATGTCGTTTTTTGCGGCTGCGTCTCTCGGCAGCGCTGCCTTAGCCATTTTGAAGGTGCGTCCAGTTAGCGATCGCTTTTCGATGGGGCTTGCTGCGTTTCTTGGCTCTGCGTTTTGGATTGGGCTAATCGCCTCTGGACTCCTGCCCGGAACGTCGTATGGGTTTCTCAATGATCCGGTTTTGGGTAATGTGCGCCCCACCCAATTTGGCGGCATCTCAATTTATCCAAATGTGATGGCAGGCGTGATCACGATTGCGATCGCGCTGACGGGTTACTGGTTGGCGACTCAAACGACATCAGCCAAGCAATTTCAATAGAGCGTAGAGCGATCGTGTTGACTATCTGTTTATTTGACCAATCACACATGACTGAGATGAAAGCAACCCAGATTCATACCTACGGCAATCCCGATGTTCTGGTTTACGAAGATGCACCGCGACCTGAACCGAAAGCCGACGAGGTTTTGATCCGAGTTCATGCAGCAGGCGTTAACCCAGCCGATTGGAAGATTCGTCAGGGCTATTTGCAAGACAAATTTCCGTTTCCCATGCCGCTGATTTTGGGCTATGACTTGGCAGGAACCATTGCAGCGCTCGGAGCCGATGTTACCACCCTGAAACCAGGAGATGCTGTGTTTACCATGCTGCCGCTAAATCAGTTGGGTGCCTATGCAGAATATGTCGTCGCTCAAGCCGCGATCGTCGCTCCAAAGCCCAACTCTTTAGATTTTGGCACGGCAGCGGGCATTGCCAGTATTGCTCTCACCGCTTGGCAAGCCTTATTTGATTTAGCACAGCTACAAGCGGGACAAACCATTCTGGTTCATGGGGCATCGGGTGGTGTCGGCAGCTTTGCCGTACAGTTCGCCAAATGGAAAGGGGCAATAGTAATTGGTACAGCTTCAACCAGCAATATTGAACAGATTCAGCACTTGGGAGTTGATCGAGCGATCGATTACAAAACCCAACGCTTTGAAGATCACGCCTCCAATGTGGATGTGGTGCTGGATACGATCGGCAAAGAGACGCGCCAACGCTCTTGGCAAGTGCTTAAATTTGGTGGAATCCTGGTTTCCACCGAAGGAGCAGCAGAACCCGTTGAAGCGCCCAGTGCAGATCTCAGAGGCGTTTCCATCTTTGTCGAGCCTAAAGGTAGCGCCCAACTGCAACAAATCGGACAACTCATCGAGCAGGGACAGATTCAGCCCCCACAGATTGAAACCTTCCCGCTATCAGCCGCTGCTGAAGTGCATGACATGCTGCAAAACCAGCATCGACACGGAAAGTTCGTTTTGCAATTGGTGTAGCCACATGGACTTCTTTCAATTAAGCGTGTGGTTTTCAACGCTCCGCTGGTCGATCGCCAGCAGCATTACCATTCTGAGCATGTTTACACATAGTAAAGTTTTGGCTGAATCGCTGTCTGTAGCGGCATCCAACAATGCTCTGAGTCAAGTTACCGCCGTTTCACAACTGTCCGATGTTCAATCAACCGATTGGGCATTTCAAGCACTGCGATCGCTGGTAGAACGCTACGGCTGCATCGTTGGCTATCCCGACCGCACCTTTCGCGGCAATCAAACATTGACACGATATGAATTTGCGGCTGGGCTGAATGCGTGTCTCGATCGCATCAATGAATTGCTCGCTGCCAACACCTCTAACTTCATCCGTCGTGAAGACCTAGACCAGTTGCAACGGCTACAGGAAGAGTTTGCCGCTGAACTGGCAACCCTGCGTGGACGCATCGAATCGTTAGAAGTCCGCACAGCAACCTTGGAGACCGCTCAGTTCTCAACCACCACTAAATTGAGAGGGCAAGTCATCTTTGCTGCTACTGCTGGAGGCTTTCAGGGCGATCGCATTGTTGATCCAACAAATACAGTGCTCTCACGCAAGCAGCCGAACGCCACTTTCATCTATCGTGCTGCATTAGACTTGAACACCAGCTTTCGGGGCAACGACACGCTCAGAATTTTACTTGACGTTGGCAGTGATAGCGGTACGGACAATACTGCCGGACTACTAGAGCCGAACTTTGGCAGCGTCTTAGATTTCTCGATTAAGCCACCCGTTAGTACCTTCGGCATCAGCCGCGCTTACTACACCTTCAAGCCCACTGCGGACTTATCGGTGTCAATAGGTGCGAACATGCGCCTTACAGACTACATTGACACGAACAGCTACGCCAATTTGAGCTTCCGCGACTTCAGTACCCAAGCCTTTGTTAACAACTACATCCTTTTCCCGTTATTTGGTCCCGTTGCGGGTGCCGCGATCGCTTGGAAACCGGGCAATGGTGCCTTCTCGCTTCGAGCCGTATACGGCGCTGGCAATCCCGAAAATCCAGGACGGCAAGGGATCATCACCGCCATCACGCCGTTCGTCAGACTTCTCTATCCAGGCGCTACTCCTACAGCCGCAAATTTGGGCGATCGAGGTCTATTTGGCGACACCTTTCAAAGCTCTGTGGAAGCAGAATATGCACCCTCTAAAACCTTTGCGTTGCGCCTACAGTACAGTGGTGGTGAGGTCTTCAACAATCGCTTTGATGTGTTTGGCATCAATGCTGAACTAGCGCTTTCCCCTCGCTTTGCCCTGTTCGGTCGATATGGCTACGGTAGCTACAGCAACACGACCTTTGGTGACATTAACCCGAGCTATTGGATGGCGGGCATTGCCTTACCTGACTTACTCTCGAAGGGCACTTTAGCGGGCATTGCGGTGGGTCAACCCTTTATTACTAACGACATTGGCAACGGCACGCAGACTAATTTTGAAGCGTTCTACAACTTACCTCTAAACGACAACATCCAGCTCACGCCAGTGGTTCAGGTGATCCTCAACCCAGGCAATCAAGATGGCAATGGCACAATCATCACTGGCACCGTAAGAACTGTGTTTTCTTTTTAACAAGCAGTAGGGACTCATGCTTTGTAGGATAGGTAGAGGCGTTCGGGGCATCGCTGAGAGAGTTATGAATTGTCAACGCCCTCACCTTAGGGACTTGCAAGAAAATAATCTCCCAGTCAAGTTGGGACAATTGTGATATCCCATTTGGGTAATGCTTCAGAGCGCTGCCAAAAGGGTGGGTACTGTTCTAGGGCTTCTGCGAGCACCTTGATGCCTTTTTCATCGGTGGTTTCAACTCGATGCACTATTGGCGCAACTCCCTGCCAAGACAGGTTGGAAGCCCACTGTAGAGCAGCCTCAACGGAATCTAGAATCGCTCCATTCCAGTCGTTCTCTAGTGCTGCCCAACACCGTTCATACGCCTTCGGCGGGGCAAAGCCCTACGACTTGTCTTGGCTGTAGTCCGGCGGGTCATCAAGCAACCGGATGGTTAAGCCCATGGTGTGGGAGCGTTCGACTATGCGTTTGATGAATTGGGTGCGGTCAGCACGGTTAGCAGGACCGCCATCCAGGTCAATCACCCACTCATGGAGATGACGGTCACTAGGTTGATTGTCAGTCCACCAAGCCGCTAAACAATCGACCATAAAAGCCCTGGTTTCAGCCGATTGACCCCAGTCAAGCGAGCGTTGGTCGGTCTGGGTATTGAGAATCCCAAACGGCACTCAGACGCTCTGCCACTCTGTATCATGGTCATCGGCCTGTTTTGCCTCCAGAGTCCGAGCTTTGCCACCACGTGAGAGGTTGCCAATCTTGACCTTGGCTTTCGTGTCAAGCGACCACCGTAACGACTGAGGCTTGTGATCTGATACCTGCTTTGCTCGCAACACATTGGCGAACATGGCAGCGGGTTGAGGACGCTTTTTCAAGGGTTTTGTTTTTTGTGTTTTTTTAGGCCATACCCCATGCGATTGAGGCGCTCACCAATCGTCTGACGAGTGGGCAACTCGCTGTGCGTGTAGCCAGTTTCACTCACCAGGGCTTCTCGCACGCCTCTGGCACTCATACGGGCATCGAGCAAGGGCGATTGCAATTTCGGGTCTGCTTGGGCTTGAGCGGCCACTAAAAAACGCACATCTGCTGCTAAATTGGGCAACAGCGTTTCACTTTTGTGTCGCCCCCGCGCTGGATCATTGTCTGCACAAACAATCCCGGTGCGCCGTTCATGCCATCCGAGTTGAACGCTATGACGATACCAGCCTCAAACGGTTTCTGCTTTGCGGGCTGCACCCTCGAAGTAGGCTTCAGTCACCTTTGCCATGAAAGCTCGTTTGCGATGACCAGTCAGTTGCTTAGCCGCATCTTTGAGGGTAGATTTAAGCGGGTCGCTTAGCATTAGCCCCAAGATTCCAACTCTAAGAATTGATCGCAGAAGCAACCTGAGCGCCGCTTCCTCTCCTCTAGAATGACTGGAGGCTATTTCCCCGCCAGCTCCTAAGTGACGATGATCGTCAATCTGATCGTGCGATCGCAGTCTCATCAATTGAGTTGAAGCGTGAACCAAGCGCGATCGAAACCTTTTTACAAAAATCTTTTAGAACTACCAAGCCTTTAGAAAACTTTCAGAGCCGCTTGCCAGCTAGGCAAGCATCGTCACCGTTCCTGTATCCAAGTCATAGCGACCGCCCACAATTTTCAATCTGCCAGATTGCACCCGTTCTATGAGGAGGGGCGATCGCTGCAACTGTTCGATCTGATAGCGCACATTCGCTACTACTGCATTGTCCACCGCATCACCGGGTTGATCTTTTACCCGCTTGACAGCAGGCAAAATTGGCGTGACAAAGGTGCTGATGGCACCCGGAAGGTGTTCGTTTTTGACAGCGGCAGTGACGGCTCCACAGCGCTCGTGACCCAGTACCATCAGCAGCGGTGTACCGACCAGTACTATGGCATATTCAATACTGCCGATCGCCTCTGGTGTGGCAATATTCCCCGCAATGCGCACATCAAAAATGTCGCCAATGCCTTGGTCAAAGACGATTTCTGCTGGAACGCGCGAGTCAGCACAACTCAAAATTGTGACAAAGGGATGCTGAGCTTGAGCCACTTCCTCTAACCGTTTCGCCGACTGATCGGGGTATTGGGGCTGATGCTGCACAAACCGCTGATTCCCTGCCATGAGTTTTTTTAGAGCCGCATCAGGACTGAGGGTCGGCGCGATCGTGGGCAGATCAGCAGCGCGAACTGGCTTCATGAGCCAAAGCAGATTGCTAGCGAAACCTAAGGAGGCGATCGACCCCAGCCTGAGCAG
>Ga0105048_10016395_pt1 | contig 11457 bp, 8 predicted proteins | sample MAT05_FD_78382 | JGI IMG/M metagenome (GOLD analysis project Ga0105048, IMG submission 78382) | Freshwater microbial communities from Lake Fryxell liftoff mats and glacier meltwater in Antarctica - MAT-05 | ecosystem: Environmental > Aquatic > Freshwater > Ice > Liftoff microbial mat | place...
GCCGATCGCGCCGATCGCGCTAGCGCGCGCGCCGTCGGCCAGCACCAGCATCTCGTCCATGGCCCCCTTGCGTGTCGATCCGGCGCTGCTCGGTTTGCCGCCAGTCGCCGACACCGCTTCGGCCTCGGCGCCAGCGACCGCACCGCGACCGGCCGCTGCTTCGCTGCCATTGGCCGGAACGCCCCCAGCCGCGAGTAGCGTGCCACCGGTCGTCGCCGCAAGCGGTCCGCGTGACGACGATGAAGTGCCCGACGCCTCGCCGGCGCTCGTCTTGCGCGCGGCACAAGGGATGGTGCCGCTGCCCAAGGACAGCGCCGAACCGCGACCGGCGTTTCTCAGTGCGCAGCGCATTTTCGGGTCGGTCGACCGCGAAGTGGTCGCCGAAGGCGACGCCGAACTGCGCAAGGTCGGCACGGTCCTTGACGCCGACCGGATGACGTACTGGCCGATAGACGATGAGATTGAAGCCGAAGGCAATGTCCGCCTGGCGCAGAATGAGGACCTCGTGACCGGGCCGAAAATGCGCCTCAAGATCGAGGCAGAGATCGGCTACTTTGATCAGCCTACCTACACGCTCAAGCGCCAGCCGCGTGCCGGTACGCAGGCCGCTGCCGACAAGGCCTTCGCCGAGAGCGCGGCCGGGCAGCAAGTCGGCAGCGGCTGGTTCAGCTCGGGCTTTGCCACGCCCCGTCTGCTCGCCATCAGGCCGGGTCAGACGACGTTCAAGGAATCGACGAAGCCCGTGCGCACCATGACGCAGGCCTATGGTCACGCCGAGCGCATCGATTTCGAAGGCGAAAACAAGGTGCGGCTGACCGACGCGACCTACACCACCTGTACGCCCGACGACGTTGACTGGTATGCCAGGACGAGCGAACTGCGCCTCGATTACGACCGTGAAGTCGCCGAGGGTCGTAACGGGACGATCTATTTCAAGGACGTACCGATCCTCTATACGCCGTGGCTCTCGTTCTCGCTCAACCGCGAGCGCAAGTCGGGTTTTCTTTCGCCGACCTTTGGCACCAGCACCGACAGCGGCCTTGAATTTACGCAACCGTATTACTGGAATATCGCGCCCAATATGGATGCGACGATTTCGCCGCGCCTGATGACTAAACGCGGCATGCAGGTCAATAACGAGTTTCGCTATCTCAATACCGCCTATGGCGGCCTGTATCAGGGCAAGGCGAGCGTCGAAGTGCTGCCGGGCGACAAGCTGCGCGACGGCGACAACCGTTACGCCGTGTCGCTGCAGCATCTGCAGACGATGGCCAACGGCCTGACCGGCCAGATCAATTACAACAAGGTTTCGGACGATCGTTACTTCACCGACCTGTCAAGCAGCATTGCCAAGACTTCGCTGGTTAACCTGACACAACAGGCGATGTTCAGCTACGGCCGTGGCTGGTGGGACGCGAGCGCCAATGTCCTCAATTATCAGACGCTGCAGCCCGATCCAAAAAACCCCAATCCGGAGCCTTACCGGACGCTGCCGCAACTCTCCTTCAACGCGCGCAGTTACGATCTCTTCAAGACCGACGCGCTTTTCATGGGGCAATACACCAACTTCGTGAAGCCGGGACAAACGCTAGCCGGCGTCAAACTCCAGGGGCCAGACGGACAGCGTACCGTGCTCTATCCACAAATCAGCCTGCCCTACGTAAAGCCCGGCTGGTACATCACGCCCAAGCTTGGCCTTAACGTCCGCCATTACGCGCTCGCCGGTCAGGCGCCGGCGGTGCCCGATACGCTGACGAGCACGCTGCCGATCGCCAGCGTCGATGCCGGGATGGCCTTCGAGCGCGCGAGCAACTGGTTTGGCAAGGACTACGTGCAGACGCTCGAGCCGCGTCTTTACTACCTGAATATCCCGTACCGCAATCAGGACAATATCCCGATCTTCGATACCGGCCTCGCCGATTTCAACTTCGCGCAGATCTTCTCCGAAAACCAGTTCGTCGGCTGGGATCGGATCAACAACGCCAACCAGCTGACCGCGGTGGCGACGACGCGCCTGATCGAACCGTCGTCCGGCAACGAGATCATGCGTGCGATGCTCGGCCAGCGCTTCTACTTCACGCGCAACCGGGTGAGCCTGTCGGGCACGGCCGTTTCGACCGAAGACGACAAGTGGGACAAATCCGATATGCTCGCTGCCTTCAGCGGCCAGATCCTGCCGCGCGTCTATCTCGATACGGCGCTGCAATACACGCCGAGTGAGCAAAGGCTTCAGCGCTATTCGATCGGCGCGCGTTTCCAGCCCGAGCCGGGCAAAGTTCTCAACGCCGCGTATCGCTACAATAACGTCGTCGGCTCGAGCATCGACCAGGTCGACCTGTCGGGTCAGTGGCCGCTCTCCGGGCGGTGGCACGCGGTCGGCCGGATCAACTATTCGTTCAAGGACGACGCCAGCAACCAGGCTTCGAGCGCGCAGGGCGGGCGCATGGTCGAATCGATCGGTGGCCTTGAATATAATGGCGGTTGCTGGGTGGTGCGCGGCGTCGTGCAACGCAGCGCGCTGACCGCCGACAAGGCGTCGACGGCGTTTTTCATTCAGCTCGAGTTGACCGATTTTTCGCGCATCGGATCGAGCCCGCTCAACCTCCTCAAGCGCAATATTCAGGGCTATAGCCTGATCAATCAAACGCCGGCTGACCCTGTCTTCGGTGAATAAAAGGTATGAGCGCATGACACGATCGTTGATCACTCTGCTGTTTTCCTTCTGCTGCGTGGGGCTGGCCAGTGCGCAGTCGCCACCGCGCCCGGCCAGCGAACCGCAGCCGGCCGACCGTATCGTCGCCGTGGTCAATGACGAGGTGATTACGCTTTTCGAACTGCGCACGCGGCTCGATCTGGCCATCGGCCAGCTTAAGCGTCAGGGCACCGGCCTGCCGCCGCGCGATACGCTCGAGCGCCAGATGCTCGAGCGCCTGGTGATGGACAAAATTCAGTTGCAGCACGCCAAGGAGTCGGGTTTGCGCGTCGACGACCAGCAACTCGAGCAGACCCTGCAGCGCATTGCCGCGGGTAACAAGATGTCAATGACGCAGTTTCGCGAGACGCTGCAGAAAGACGGCGTCGAGTTCGCCAAATTTCGCGAGGAAATCCGCGAAGAGATGACCATCGCGCGGGTGCGTGAGCGTGAGGTCGAAAACAAGATCGTCATTTCGGAAGGTGAAATCGACAACTACCTGAACGACGATCTGGCCAAAGGCGACGCTGCCGGCGAGGAGTACGAAGTCGCCCACATCCTGCTGCGCTCGCCCGAGTCGGCGAATCCGGAACAACTCCAGAAGCTCAAAGCCAAGGCCGACGAAGTGCTCGAGCGTGTGCGCCGGGGTGAGGACTTCTCGCAGCTTGCGGCGGCGTATTCCGACGCTCCTGACGGCTTGCAGGGCGGGAGCCTCGGCAAGCGGTCGCTCGACCGCTTGCCGGGGATTTTTTCCGACACCGTGGTCAAGCTCCAGGTCGGCGAGGTGGCGCCGCTGCTGCGCAGCGCGAACGGTTTTCATATTGTCAAGTTGGTCGCCAAACGCGGCGGTGGCGCGCTGCCGGCGGTCCAGCAAACGCATGTCCGGCACATCCTGATCAAGGTCAACGAGCTCGTTTCCGAAGCGGATGCCAAACGCAAACTCGATGACCTGTACCAGCGGATCAAGAACAACACCAGCTTTGCCGAGCTCGCCAAGCTGTTTTCGCAGGACGGTTCGGCGTCCAAGGGCGGTGATCTCGGCTGGATCTATCCGGGCGATACGGTGCCCGACTTCGAGCGCGCGATGAATGAACTCAAGGCGGGCGAAGTGAGCCAGCCGGTGCGCTCGCCGTTTGGCTTTCACCTCATCGAGGTGCTCGAACGCCGCGTCCAGGACGTCTCGGCCGATCGCCAGCGCGCCGCGGCGCGCCGGGTATTGCGCGAGCGCAAGCTTGACGAGGCCTATCAGGACTGGTTGCGCCAGGCACGCGATCGTGCCTACGTCGAGCTGCGCCTCGAAGAGCGCTGAGCCGTGCACAATCTGCCGGTCATTGCAATCACCGCCGGTGAGCCGGCCGGCGTCGGCCCGGAGATCTGCCTGCGTCTCGTCGAACGCGCCGCGAAAGCCGAGCGTGAACCGCGCGCCCGGCTTGTCGTGCTCGCCGACCGCGATTTGATGATCGAGCGCGCGCAGGTGGCCGGGCTCGCGCGCGAGCTCAAGGCGTTGCGCGCGTGGACGCCCGATTTGCCGCCCGCAGATGGTTGTCTCGACGTCCTCCACGTGCCGCTTGTCGCCCGCTCGCAGGCCGGTCGGCTCGACCCGGCCAACGCCCCTTACGTGCTGCACTTGCTCGATCGGGCGCTGGCCGGATGCCTGGCGGGCGAGTTCGCCGCGCTGGTGACGGCGCCGGTACATAAGGGCGTGATCAACGACGCCGGAGTCGCCTTTACCGGGCACACCGAGTATCTCGCCGAGAAAACGCAAACGCCGCGCGTCGTCATGATGCTTGTCGGTGGTGGCCTGCGCGTCGCGCTGGCCACCACCCACCTCGCCTTGCGCGACGTCGCGGCCGCGGTGACCCAGGACGCCGTCGAGCAAAGCCTGCGCATCGTGCATGCCGATCTGCGCAGCAAGTACGGAATTGCTACGCCACGCATCCTCGTCGCTGGTCTCAATCCGCACGCCGGCGAAGGCGGTTATCTCGGGCGCGAGGAAATCGAGATCATCAGCCCGGTGCTCGAGCGCCTGCGCGGTGAAGGCATGACGCTGATCGGCCCGCTCGCCGCCGACACGATGTTCACCCCGCGGCTGCTCGCGCAAGGCGATTGCGTCCTCGCGATGTACCACGACCAGGGACTCACCGCGCTCAAGTACGCGAGCTTTGGCCAGGGGGTCAACGTGACGCTCGGCTTGCCGATCATTCGCACCTCGGTCGACCACGGCACGGCGCTCGACCTCGCCGGCAGCGGCAACGCCGACCCCGGCAGCCTCTTCGCCGCCGTCGATCAGGCGATCGAAATGGTGTACCGGGCGCGCTTGAGTGATGGTGGCGATTGACCACCCACGATTATCCTGTAGGAGCCCAGTTTCACTGGGCGATGCGGTCGTGACGGCGCCAGCGCCGATGGCGCCGATATCTGCGCTCTGTCAACGGTTAGCGCCATCGGAAACGCTTGAGCAGGGGGTGTTTTGATGGCGCAACATATCGCCCGCAAGCGCTTCGGGCAGAACTTCCTGGTTGATCGACAGGTGATTGACGATATCGTCAATGCGCTGGCGCTCGAGCGAGGCGATTGCGTCGTCGAGATCGGTCCCGGGCTCGGCGCGCTGACCGATCCGCTACTCGAGCGGATCGATCATCTGCACGTCGTCGAAATTGACCGGGACATCGTCGCGCGCCTCAAAACGCGTTACCCGGCCGATAAGCTGACGATCCATCAGGGCGACGCGCTCGACTTCGATTTTGGCGGGCTGGCCGGTGCGGGAAGATCCTTGCACGTCGTCGGCAACCTGCCGTACAACATCTCGACGCCGCTGCTCTTTCATCTTGCCGGTTTCGCCGAGCGCGTCGTCGACATGCATTTCATGCTCCAGAAGGAAGTCGTCGAGCGCATGGTTGCCGAGCCGGGAAGCACTGATTTCGGCCGCCTCTCGGTCATGCTTCAGTATCGCTTCGTCATGGACCGTCTGCGCGACGTGCCGCCCGAGTCCTTCGCGCCGGCACCCAAGGTGGACTCGGCGGTCGTGCGGCTGATTCCGCGTCCGCCCGGCGAACTGTCGGCGCACGACGAAGCGTATTTCGCGGCGCTCGTTTCCGCCGCTTTTGCGCAGCGGCGAAAAATGTTGCGCAACAATCTCAAGGGCGTCGTCGGCGACGCGCTGTTTGCCGAGCTCGGCATCGCGCCGACGGCACGCGCCGAGGAATTGTCAGTCGCCGATTATCTGCGCATAGCCAACGCGCTGTCTTGAGGCCGCGGCCGTCTGGCCGCAATCAGTGCGGCTTGAGCTGTTCGAGCGCCCGCTCGGCGGCTTCGTCGAACAGCGAAGATTCGGAGACGACGCGGGCGCGGCCATCGGTGAATTGATCCTCGAGCTCGGCGGGTGAGAGGGCAACGGCATAGCCCCATTCGGCGTTGAACAACACGACGGTCCCCGAAGGGCTGATCTGCCCGCAGTGGTGCCCGCACAGGCTTTCGCCGTCGGGCAGCGCGAAGCGGATCCAGTCGCCGTCTTTCCAGGCCAACTCGTCGCGCCACGGCGATGGCGTCTTTTCGGGCTGTCCGAAGTATTGCACGAGTTTGCCGTCGCGTTCGAGGACCTGATCGCCGGCTGCCGCGGTCACGGCCGGCGTGCGCAGGTCGATGAACGGAATCGGTGCAATGAGCTGTTCGGCCTTTTTGCGCTCGGCGAGGTCCGGCGCGTCGATCGGTTTACGCAGCGCGGCCGTTTGCAGCTCGAAGCACCTGTTGAGAAATGGCGCTCTTTCCTGCACTGAAATATTGAGGGAATCGAGTTCCGCGTTAATGCGCTTTAGCAGAGCGGGAATTTGCGTGACCAGTTTATTGCGCTCGGCGGCACTCGGCTGCGGCTGCACGCTCGACAGGAGCAGGTCGATGGCGGCGTCGCACTCCTGCCAGCGGACGCCGGTTATGCCGCCGTCGAGGTAGGCCGCCTGCATGACGCGAAGCCAGTAATCGGATACGAAGCGCTCGAGTTCCTGGCGCGTCGTTTTGGCCAGCGTCTTGCGCAGCCACTCATGTGTGCGAAAGCGCAATGCCGCTTGCGCTTCGTGTTCGATGATCAGTTGCAGATACGGTTGCGCGCCACTTTGCATCGACTCATCGCGTTCGGCGATCAGCGTGTCGATCGCTTCAAGATTGACGGTGAGATCGCTGACGTTTGTTTCGAGGGAGCCACGCACCGCGTCGGCGACTTCCCACAGGCGGACGCTGATCGGATGATCGCGCCCGGTGTCGGGTCCTAGACCGACCGCCGCCCGCGCCATGGCGCACACGAGGCGGCGGGCCGGGTGCTGTTTGTCGGCAAAGAATGTCGAATCGAGCAGGGCCAGCCTGAGCAGCGGTAGCTGCAGGCGACCGATCGTTGCCTTGATGGCATCGGGCAGGTCGGGCATTGCAAAAATGACGTCGAAAATCAGCGACAGCGTGTCGAGCGCAGTCGCCGCCGGCTTGCCCAGCGGTAAATCGATATCCGTGGCGCGCAGTGCGCGCAGCGGGGCGACTTGGCCTGCTTCGCCTGCTGCTCTGTCGATCCGCGAGATGTCGCGAAGTTCGATCGCGCACAGCCGTTCGAACAGGTGATTCAACATGACCAGCGCCGGAGGGCTAAGCGCCACAGCGCCTGTCTCGTCGGGCACGCTGGTGCTCGATCTCGCGTCGGAGAAAAACTCATTGCCGCCCAACCGCTGGTGCATCGCTTGCAGCAGGAGAGACGTTGCGTTGGCGGCGTACGCACCGGCGCCATTGCCCGCTCCGGCGTCGCTTTCGTCATACCCGCTAGCTCGGCCGCCACCGTCACTGTCGCCACCACCACCACCGCCGGAACCGTAACCGCCGCCGGAACCGTAACCGCCGCCGGAGCGAGAGCCGTGACCGCGAGTTTTGGAGTTTGGCCGCTGCACGATGTGAACCGCAGCGGGTATTATTCCGTGACCCTCGAGGGCCGCGTTCACTTCGACGTAAACGTTCGCTAGCTGCATCCGCAACGCTTCGGCGATCGCCGTGAGCAGGTCGAGATTGTCCTGGAGGTTGGCAGCGCTGCTGCGACAGATCGCCAGCAGGCCGCGCGAGATCGGTTCCAGGCCGAGCGGATTTTTCTCCGGCGCCATGGCCGGCCGATCAAGCAGGGTCATATAACGCAGTTGCACGCGCCACGGATCAATACTCTGGTCGCCACTCAGCTGATGAATAATGTGTGCGATGCGAATGTCAAGTTCGAGCTCGTCATGACCGACCAGGCTGATGCGCGAGGCGGTCAGCCCGGCGGTCTCTTTGAACCCGTCTTTTTCAACCGCAGCGACCAACTCGTCGTGCGCCGCGCCGACTTCGCTGGCGAATGCTTCGAGCGCCTCCGGCCGGATGAAGCCCGCACGCCCAACAAGCTCCACCAGCCGGCGCTGGAAAAGTTCGCGGCACTCGCGCAGCACGAAGAAAGCGTCATGAGCGGGTCGTTGCTCGGCAGATGAGGTGGCGGACGGGTCGGACATCGCTTGTCTTGCAAAACAATCGTGGGTTGTACGGTCAGCGCTTTTCGCTGTCTTTCTTGCCGGCCTTGGCGGCGGCTGCCGTTTCCTCGGGCGTCGGCGTTCGCTTGCGCGAGCCGGGCGCTGCGATCGGCGGCAATTGCGGTTCGACCGTTTCCAGCTTGTTCTCGCGCATGTACGCGTCCATGTCGCGCCAGCCCTCGTAGATCGGCGCTTTCGGCAGCCACGAATAAATCGAGTAACAGTCCTCTATCGCGCGGCCCGACTGCCGGCACGCCCCGCCGACCGCTCTGCCGTCGGCGTCAAGGCGCGCAGCCTTTGCCGCCTGGTCCTCGATACCCATCTGCTGCTGGACCATCTCGCAAGCGCCAAGGCCAAGCAAGGCCGCGGCGGCGATCACCGATATCGACAACGGGCTGCGTCGCTTGGTTGGCACGATGATGGCTGATCCCCCGATAGTTATAGCAATATTCTAACCGCAAAAACCGGCTCCTCTTCAATCGGCGTTCGACTTGGCACAGAGCGAAAGCATGCAGAACCTTGGCGATCAAAGCGCGGCGAGTCGTCAGACGCTTGAAGCTCTATAATCGCCACTCGCTCATCACGCCGTCTGGCCAAGGAAACGCAATGCCTTCTTTCAGAATCCTCATCGCCGCGGCGGGATTGCTCCTCGCGGCTTCCGCCCCAGCCGCGCCAGCCCGGCCAGCGCCGGCAAAACCGACCGCCGCCAAGCCGGCGCCGACCACACCCGTGCACATCGAACTGGCGCACCTGCTCGATGAAGAGCGGGCTGAACGCCTCGAGCCCTTGATCGAAACGTTCAACGACCAGCAAAAAGACGTGCGGGTCACGCTGGTGCGTCGCGTCGAGGGCGCCCCGGCCAAGCAGATCAACCTCGTGACGCGTGAGGAATATGCGCGCTTCATGGCCAGCAAGGCGAGTTTCAAGCCGCTCCACGAAGTCATGCGTGAAGCGCGCCAGCCCCTGCGCACGAGCGCGCTGTCGCCCGAGTTGACGATTGGCCTGTCCGACGGCAAGGGCCGGCTCTTTGCGCTGCCGCTGGCTTTTTCGACGCCGGTGCTCTACATCAACAAGGTGGCGTTTCGCAAAGCGGGTCTAAACCCCGATACGCCGCCGAAAAACTGGGCCGACATGCAGGAGGCGGCCGGTAAACTCGCCGATGCGGGCAGCCGCTGCCCGTATACGACCTCGTGGCCGGCCTGGATCCATATCGACAATCTGAGTGCCTGGAACGGTGGCGAGGTGAGCGACGCCAAGGGTAATCTCGTCTTCAACAGCATGATGCAGGTCAAACACATCGCCATGCTGTCGACCTGGGCAAAAAGCCGCTACTTCGTCTATTTCGGTCGCCGCGACGAGGCCGATCGTCGCTTTGCCAACGGCGACTGCGCCATGCTCACGAGTTCGTCGTCGCTGTTCACCACGCTGGCCGCGAGCAACACGCTTGAGCCCGGCGTTTCGAGTCTGCCCTATCACGACGACCTGCGCGGCGCGCCGCAAAATACGCTGGCCGACGGCGCCTCGCTGTGGATTGCCAACGGCATGAATGCGGCGGAGACAAAGGGGGTTGCCAAATTCATTAACTACGTTCTCGGCCCGGAAGTGCAGATCAACCTGACCGTTGCCGGCGGCTTTCTGCCCATGACCCCGGTCGCCCGCGCGGCCGCCGGAAGCAAACTCCTCGAAAACGATCTGATTGCGCTCAAGGTGGCTTACGCGCAGCTGCACGGCAACAGCTTTGCGCCGCTCGCCCGCGTTTCGCAAAACGAACGGCTGCATGTCATCGTCGAAGAGGAGCTCGAAAGCGTCTGGGCCAACAAGAAGCCCGCCAAGGAAGCGCTCGATAACGCCGTCACGCGGGGCCGGGCGGTGAGCGCCGCGTTGCCCCTGCCGGGCGGCAAGCGCAGCCAGTGAGCCGACCGGCGCCTGACTGGCCGTTGCCGCGTGTCTTTGCGCACCGCTGCGGCGGTGCGCTGGCGCCGGAGAACACCCTCGTCGGGTTGCGCATCGCTGCGGCGCTGGGTTTTCGCGCCGTCGAGTTTGACGTCATGTTATCGCGCGACGGATCGCCCTGGCTGATCCACGACGAGACCCTCGAGCGCACCACGGACGGCGTCGGCCGCGTTTGCGCCACGCCCGACAGCGTGCTGAACACGCTCGACGCCGGCATTTACCGGCATCGTGCTTTCGCCGGCGAAGCCTTGCCGACGCTCGCCGCGGCCGCCGCGCTGTGCCGCCAACTGGGCCTTGCCGCCAACGTCGAGATCAAGCCGGCGGCGGGCTGCGAAGCACAAACCGGCGAAGTCGTCGCGCGCGCCGTCATTGAACTGTGGCAAGGCGCGCCGCTGCCCCTCGTTTCGTCGTTTTCCGAAGTGGCGCTGGCGAGCGCCCGCGCCGTCGCTGCACGCTTGCCACTCGGGGTGCTTTGGCAGCGCGCGCCGGACGACTGGCTGGCCCGGGTAGACGCGCTCGACGCGTACAGCGTGCACCTCGCGTGGGACGCTCTCGACGAGCGCGTTGGCGCTGCAGCGCGCGCGCGCGCGATCCCCGTGCTGTGCTATACGGTCAACGCCCGGGCGAGCGCCGAAGCGCTCTTGGCGCGCGGGGTCGGGGCCGTATTCAGCGACCGCATCGACCTGCTCACTGCGCTGTAGGGTGTCGCCGGCGAGCCGCGCAGAGCGCTTGTCGCCTGAGCGCGCACCCCTTTCGATGACGAACGCCTTGCTCGGTCGGCGGGCGTTTCGGTGTAGAATCAGGACCCTTTGAAATCAGCTCGTCTACGGACAAACACCGATGAAAAGCGCCGAAATCCGCGAGAAATTCCTCAAATTCTTCGAGTCGAAAGGTCACCAGATCGTCGCCTCGAGTTCGCTCGTTCCGCACGACGATCCCACGCTCCTGTTTACCAACGCCGGAATGAACCAGTTCAAGGACGTCTTCCTCGGCTTTGACAAGCGGCCCTACGTGCGTGCGACGAGTTCGCAGAAATGCGTGCGCGCCGGCGGCAAGCACAACGACCTCGAGAACGTCGGCTATACCGCGCGTCATCACACCTTCTTCGAGATGCTCGGCAATTTCTCGTTCGGCGATTACTTCAAGCGCGACGCGATCCAATACGCCTGGGAATTGCTCACCGGGGTCTATCGGCTGCCCGCCGACCGGCTGTGGGTCACCGTTTACGCCGAGGACGACGAGGCCTACGCCATCTGGAACGAGACCATCGGCATTGCGGCCGAACGC
>Ga0105048_10016396_pt1 | contig 11457 bp, 8 predicted proteins | sample MAT05_FD_78382 | JGI IMG/M metagenome (GOLD analysis project Ga0105048, IMG submission 78382) | Freshwater microbial communities from Lake Fryxell liftoff mats and glacier meltwater in Antarctica - MAT-05 | ecosystem: Environmental > Aquatic > Freshwater > Ice > Liftoff microbial mat | place...
CTCTCGGGGGAGCGGCCCTCACCCCGGCTCTCGGGGGAGCGGCCCTCACCCCGGCTCTCGGGGAAGCGGCCCTCACCCCCCAGCCCCCTCTCCCGCAAGCGGGAGAGGGGGAGCATATCCTCGCATCTCGCAACTCGCAACTCCTGGAGGCACGCCATGTCATGGGATCGCCGGGCCATCATCCTGGGCGGCCTCGGCTACGGCGACGAGGGCAAGGGTGCCTGGACCGACTTCCTGGCCCGCGCGGAGCCGGTTCACACCGTCGTGCGATTCAACGGCGGCGCGCAGGCCGGGCACAACGTCGTGACGCCAGATGGCCGTCACCACACCTTCGCGCAGTTTGGGAGCGGTACGTTCGTCCGGGGCGTGAACACCCACCTCTCGCGCTTCATGCTGCTTAACCCGATCCGCCTGCTACGTGAGGACGACCAACTGCGGGCACTCGGCGTGACCGATGCGCTGGCTCGCCTGAGCATCGACCGGCGGGCGCTGGTGACGACGCCGTTCCAGGTGGCGGCCAACCGGCTCCGCGAGATCGCGCGCGGCGACGGCCGACACGGTAGCTGTGGTATGGGCGTCGGCGAGACGATGGCCGACTGGCTGGCGTATGGGGACCGGATGCTGACGGCTGGCGACCTGTCGGATGCGGCCACCGTGCGGGCGAAGCTGCACGACATCCGCGACCTGAAGCTCGTACAGCTTGGCGATCTGCTCCAGACGATGCCCGAATCAGAAGCCGCCGACCGCGAGCGCAGCATCTTCGACAATCCCAAGGTCATCGACGGGAGTGTCAGCGCGTACCGCTACCTGTCGGAACGGGTACGCCCCGTGGGCGACGGCTACCTCGGGGAGTTGCTCGACTTCGCGGGCACCGTCGTCTTCGAGGGGGCGCAGGGCGCGCTGTTGGACGAGTGGCAGGGCTTCCACCCGTACACCACCTGGAGCACGACGACCTTCCAGAACGCCCTGACGCTGCTCTCGGAAGCGGCCTACGACGGCGAGGTCGTCAAGGTCGGGCTGCTGCGGGCTTACATGTCCCGTCATGGAGCCGGCCCGTTCGTCACCGAAGAGCCGATGCTCGCGCCCACGTTCACCGACCCGTACAACGTGCCGAACGACTGGCAGCACGGCTTTCGGGTCGGCCCCCTTGATGCCGTCGCCGCACGCTACGCCATCGGGTTGTCGGCGCGCCCCGACGTGCTAGCCCTAAGCCATCTCGATCAACTCCAGCGCGCCGACAACCCCAGGATCGCAGCGGCCTACCGCTACCTCGGTTCAGACCCAGACGTGGGGCAGTATGTGGCGACCGAGGACGGGCTGATCGTCGGGCTACGGCCGTCAAGCACGCCCGAAGACCTCAACCATCAGGAGCGGCTGACGTGCATCGTGCAGGACTGTGCGCCGGTCTATCGGTCACTGCCCGCCGCCCCCGACGCGCTCATTGCAGCGGTGCAGGAGGCGTTAGGCGTACCGGTCGGCCTCGTCGCCAGCGGCCCAACCGCCGACAACCGCACGTTCCTGCCATCCTGGCCCCTGCCAACTGACGAGTGAACCAGCGCCGCGACTCGGAGTCGTTCCGATCCTGCCGCCCCGAGGCGCGCGATGGTTGCCCGTCACGGTACCGCACCGCGCCACGATCACCGGCCACGCTGCGAAGAGCGCGGGCGCAGGCGGCTAGGCTCGAACGGTCGCAAGTCGCTGCTACGGGCGGCCCCGTCCACGATCAACTCGGCCAGCGCCTCGCCGGTGGCCGGCCCGTTGAGCACCCCCCAGACGCTGTGCCCCGTCGCGACGTACGCGCCGGCGACGCCCGGCACCCGCCCGATCAGGGGCAGGCCGTCGTCCGTGACCGGACGGTAGCAGGCCTGCCGCGTCAGGATGGCCGCCCGCGCAAACGACGGCGCAAGCTGCTCGCAGACCAGCTCAAGCTGCTTAAGCGAGTGTGGGTCGGGCTGCACATCGGCAGGATCGGCCGGCAGTTGGTCCTGTGCGGCGCTGTACGCCACGTATGTCGTGCCGTCGGCGCGCGGGAAGACCTCGGGTGTCAGTACCGCCCCGGTCGGCGTCTGGTACTCCAGAAAGAGCGCCTCCGGGGGCACGCTCTCGCCCGTGTCGTAGATCAGGCTGTGCCCCTTGTACGCATGGATTTCCGGTAGCGGCAGCCTGCCTGCCGCTACCGCCGACCACGGCCCCATCGCGACGACCACGGCGTCGGCCTCGACGGTGCTGCTCTCGCCGTCGTACTCCACCGTCACGCCCTGCGCGGTGGTACCGGCCTCGTCACGGACGATGCCCGTGACCTGCCCAATCTGGAGCGTGGCCCCGTGCGCCTGTGCCGCCCGCATCAGCGCCTCGGTGAACAAGCGCGGGTGCACCATCGCCGTCGTCTCGGTCGTGCCAAGCTGCCCGGTCACGGCGACCCGCTCAGAAAGCCAGGAGCGGCGCGTGCCCTGTCCCGCTATCGTACCAGAGACGGAGTAGCCGCCGTAGGTCGCGACCCGCTGGTAGCCCCAGTCGTCGTCCAGTTCATCGGCAAGTTGCGCGTGCAGCGCGAAGCTGCGCCGGGCCAGCCTGTCGAGCGGGCTGCCGGCGCACCAGTCGAGCGCCAGGAACGCCCCGGCCTTCCCAGACGATGCGCAGGCCACGCCGCGCCGCTCGATGACCGTCACGTCAGCGCCGCGCCGGCTCAGGAAGTAGGCGGTCGAAGCCCCGATCACGCCAGCACCGCAGACGACTACTCGCATTCGCACCGCTCCCACAGGCTGTCCCGTCAGCATTGGTTGTACACAGCCGGGCCTGCTCGCTCACCTGTCACTGACCACGTGAGATAATGGACATCAGGGGGGAGCATGATGGCGAAAGACTTCACGGCAGTTGATATCAGCAACGCGCCCGACCTTCTCCGTCTTGCTGAGGAGGTACACCGCACCGGACAGCCGCGCCTGCTTCGACGCGACAATGAAGACCTGGCCGTCCTCACTCCCATTGCCATCCCTCTAAAGCCCCGCAGTAAGCGCAAGAAGACAGCAGCTGACCGAGAAGCATTCCTCTCGTCGGCTGGCGGCTGGACAGGTAATGTTGAGGTGGACGCCTTCCTGAAGGAGAACTACGAGAGCCGCGACCGCTCCTCTCGTCCGCCTGTTGAGCTATGAGCTATCTGCTCGACACTGACGTTGTCGCCGACTGGCTCAACAATCGACCCGAAGCAGTGCGCCTGCTCTCAACCCTGGAACCTGAAGGACTGGCCATCAGCCTCATCACTTACGGCGAAGTCTACGACGGTATCTACTATGGTCGTGATCCGCGTGCCGCTGAACAGGCGTTCTTGCGCTTCTTACGTGGCGTGACTGTACTCCCACTTACTCGCACGATCATGAAGCGCTTCGCACGCATCCGAGGGTCGCTCCGCAGCCGGGGACTCGCCGTCCAAGATCCTGATCTACTGATTGCCGCCACGGCGCTCACCCATGACATGACGCTGGTCACACGAAACCTTCGCCACTTTCAGCGCATCCCAGACCTAGCGATCCTTTCCGAGTCCTGAGTTCCTTCCCCTCACTCGGGGCGCGCAGCCGCGCGGCCGGGGCAAGGGTCAGGCGGGCAGCAGGTACGCGGCCAGGAACGCGATGCTCTCGGTACAGGCCTGGGCGACAGGCGTCGGCTGGGGCGCCGTCAGATCGGCGCTGGTGATGTCGCGGTCGAAGACATGCGGGGCACCGTCCAGCGTGATCAGTGTGGCCGCCGCCCCGGCCGCCGTCAGCGCATCCCGCATCAGCACTGACTGCTCGTACGGCACGTCCGTGTCGGCGGTCCCATGTACCAGGAGCGTCGGCGGCCAGTCGGCATCGACGTTCTGGATGGGGCAGACCGGCCCGAACGCCGCCCGGTCGGTCAACGGGTGCGGGCCGAAGACGTGGGTCGGCCAGGAGCCGCGCTGCCGCGTCCAATAGTAGAAGCGCATTCGGCCCAGCGACGTGGCAAGGTCCGGCGCGGAGATCGGATCGGTCCCCACACGGCTCCAGGCATCTTCATCGGAGATCGCCGGCATCCGGTTGTAGAAGTCGTCCGGCTTCGCGTACCAGTCACCAGCGATGTCACCGTAGCCGTAGTATGAGACGATAGCCGTTGGGCGCGGCGACACCATGAACCCGGACATCAGCGCAAGGTAGCCGCCCGCCGATAGCCCCACCACGCCGACGCGGGCAGGGTCCAGCCCGTGCGCCGGCCCCTGCTGTTGGACCCACCCGAACGCATCCTTCACGTCGTCGAGGATGGCCGGTAGCTTCGTCTCCGGCGCAAGGCGGTAGTCAATCACCACCACCGCCAGGCCGGCCGCGAGGCACTGCTCCAGGATGCCCGTCCGCTGGTAGATCGAATCGCGGCCAAAGGCGATCAGCGCTCCGCCGTGGAGCCAGACGACGACCGGAACGGGCTGTTCACCGGCCGGACGGAAGAGATCAAGCTTGATCTCGTGGTCACCAGCCACCTTGTACGTCACCGTCGTTGGGAAGGGTGTCACCACGGGCGCGCCTCCAGCAGTTTCGCGATTCTAGCAAGATGGACGCTGCCGCCGGCCCTGTTGACGATGGCCCCACCGCGCGCCCTACAATCGACGCATGGAACACCTGTTCGTGGCGGTCGCATGAACATCCCGCAGATCGTCGAGCATCTGCTGAAGTCGCGCGAGCACAGCGACAACATCGCGGCGTTCAGGCACAACCCCGCCCGGCCGCCGAAGTATGCGCCGCTACCGGACGGACTGGACGGTCGCCTGCGCGCCGCCTACGATGCGCGCGGCATCCGCGAGTTGTACACGCATCAGGCGCAGGCCGTCACGCACGTCCTGGCCGGGCGCAACGTCGTGGTGGTGACGCCGACGGCCAGCGGCAAGACACTCTGCTACAACCTGCCTGTCCTCGACGCTATCCTGAAAGACCCGAACGCCCGCGCCCTGTACCTCTTCCCAACGAAGGCGCTGGCCCAGGATCAGGCGAATGAGTTGCACCGGCTGGTCGAGCAGACCGGCGCGGACATCAAGACGTTCACCTACGACGGCGATACCCCGTCCACCGCCCGACGCGCCATCCGACAGGCCGGGCACGTCGTCGTCACGAACCCTGACATGCTGCACACCGGCATCCTGCCGCACCACGACAAGTGGGTCCGCCTCTTCGAGAACCTGCGCTTCGTGGTGGTGGACGAACTCCACCATTACCGGGGCGTCTTCGGCAGCCACGTCGCCAACGTGCTGCGCCGGCTGCGGCGTATCTGCGCGTTCTACGGCAGCAATCCGCAGTTCATCTGCTGCTCGGCCACCATCGCCAACGCCGACGAGCTTGGCCGCCAACTGGTCCAATACGGCTCGATGGTGCAGGAAGACGCCGCCGATGCGCCGTCCGCGATGCTGGCCGAGCGCGCCCAGCACCTTGTCGATCTACCGCTGGCGCTGGTGGACGAGAGCGGCGCGCCCAGCCCCGAGAAGTTCCTGCTGTTCTACAATCCGCCGGTCGTCAACAAGCAGCTTGGCATCCGGCGGTCGTCCACGCTGGTCGCCCGCACCCTGGCGACGGCGTTCCTCTCGAATAATCTCCAAACAATTGTGTTCGCGCGCAGCCGCCTCAACGTCGAGATCCTGCTGCACTATCTGAAGGAAGCCGCGAAGAAGCGCCACCTGGACCCCGACACGATCAAGGGGTATCGCGGCGGTTACTTGCCGCATGAGCGCCGAGCCATCGAGCGCGGCATTCGTGACGGCTCGGTGCGCGGCGTCGTCGCCACGAACGCGCTGGAGCTTGGCATCGACATCGGCGGCCTGGAGGCGGCCGTCTTGACGGGCTACCCCGGCACGGTCGCCTCGACGCTCCAGCAGATGGGGCGCGTCGGCCGGCGGGATCAGCCGTCGGTCGCGGCGCTGGTGCTGTCGTCGTCACCGCTCGACCAGTTCATCGCGAGCCACCCAGATTACTTCTTCGGCCGCACGCCCGAAAGTGGTCTGGTCAACCCGGCCAATCTGGTGATCCGCGCCAACCACCTGCGCTGCGCCGCCTTCGAACTGCCGTTCGAGGCCGGCGAGCGGTTCGGCGGCCCGGCCACGGACGAGTTGCTGCGCTACTTCGAGGAAGACGGCGCGCTGCACTACAACGGCACCAGCAAGAAGTGGTACTGGGCCTCCGAGCGGTTCCCGGCCGAGGCGGTGAGCCTCCGCACTGCCGCCGCCGATAACTTCGTGATTGTGGACACGACGATCACCGGGCAACCGCGCGTGATCGGCGAAATGGACCGCTACGCCGCGCCGATCTACCTCCACGAGGAGGCGATCTACCTGCACGGCGGCCGCCAGCATCAGGTGGAGAAGTTAGACTGGGAGGAGAAGAAGGCGTACGTCCGACAGGTTGAGGTGGACTACTACACGGACGCGGAGCTTGCGGTGCACCTGCAAGTGACGGACGTGTTCGCGGAGGAATCGGGAACGGCCCTCACCAGCCCACCATGGGGCCCCTTCATCCCCACGGCCCCCCAGCTCCCGGGCGCGGCCCTCACCCCCCAGCCCCCTCTCCCGCAAGCGGGAGAGGGGGAGCAGGCTGCGCCCGACGATGCGCCGTTCACGCCCGACGATGCGCCGATTCGGGGTGACGCCGCACCGGCCGCGCTGCCGGCCCCCCAAAACCCGATACTTGACACCCAAAACCCCGCGCCTGCCGAAGACGGTCCAATTACCCCCCCTCTCCCACTTGTGGGGGAGGGGGCCGGGGGGTGGGGGGTGTGCTTCGCGCACGGCGAGGTCAGCGTTACCTATCAGCCAACCATCTTCAAGAAGATCAAGTTTGACTCGCACGAGAACATCGGCTGGGGCAAGATCCACCTTCCCGAAGAGGAGCTACAGACGACGGCCTTCTGGCTGGCGCTGCCCGAGTCGCGCACGGCGGACTTGCCGAGCGAGGAGGTCGAGGGCGGCCTCGTGGGGCTGGCGAGCCTGCTGCGGGCCATCGCGCCGATCTACCTGATGTGCGATCCGCGCGATGTCGGCGTGGTGCCCCAGGTCAAGTCGCCGTTCACTGGCCGCCCGACCATCTTCCTCTATGAGAGCGTGCCGGCCGGGGTCGGTTTCTCCGAACGGCTGTACGCCATGCGCCATGACCTGTTGCGCGCTGCCGCCGAGTTGGCGCTGCGTTGTCCGTGCGAGAGCGGCTGCCCCAGTTGCGTCGGGCCGGCCGGCATCGTCGGGGAGCGCGGCAAGTTGGGGTCAGTGCATCTGGCGCTCGGACACCAGGGCACCTGACCGGCCGCCTCTGTCGGTCGCACGGCGGCCCTCAGGCAGACGGAACGCCACCCCGAGGATACCCCGACCGCTACTCGTAGCATCCTGTCGCCGCACTGGCCGCAGACAGGCTAGCCCTATGTCATCCTGAAGCCTGCGAAGGATCTCACAAGCGCCATCGGCGGTACCGGTGCCAACCTTCGACGCCGCGCCTGGAGAGTCGCCCTCGTGAGTAGTGTGGCCCTGTCGTTGATGCTGGTGGCGGCCGTCGCACACGCTGTCTGGAATCTGCTGGCCCTATCGCTGGCCCCGTCAGCTACGTGGCTGCGGCCCGCGAGGTGTCCGTGGTGCTGGCGGCGCTCCTGGGCGCAGCCGTGCTGCACGAGGGATATGGGCGGCAGCGGGTGCCCGGCTCCGTCGCCATCGCGGCCGGGCTGATGCTGTTGGTCCTCGGCTGAAGCCCAGCGCTGAGACGCGGCGGCCGGCGAAGTCGGCGGCAGGGGCTGCGCGGCTCGGGCGACCAGGCGCGGAGATGCGGGCAACAGATGATCGGGCACAAAGAAGCCCCCGGCTCGCTGGTGCGAGCGCGGGGGCAACGGATGCGCGAGCTGTGCCCGGCCGCGTGCCAGCCCGATGCAGCGGGCAAGCAGCGACAAGGCGGTACCGCGGCTCGTCGGCCTACACCGACGAGCCGGCCGCACCTAGCGCTTGATGTTCACGAGGTCTTGCAGGATCTCGTCTGACGCGGTGATGACGCGCGAGTTCGCCTGGAAACCGCGCTGCGCGATGATCATGTTGGTGAACTGCACCGCGAGGTCTACGTTCGACATCTCCAGGAAGCCCGCCTGAAGGGTGCCCAGACCACCCACGCCCGGGTTGCCAGGCGTCGCCGCGCCCGAGTTGTTGCTGATCTGATACAGATCGTTCCCCGAGCGGGTCAGGCCAGCGGGGTTGGTGAAGTTCGCGAGCGTGATGATCGGTCCCACGGTGACGGTCGCACCGACCGTCCAGGAAACCTGGCCGTTCTGGGCGATGTTCACGTTCGTGGCACCAGCCGGGATCGTCACGGCCGGGACCAGCTTCAAGCCCGTCGCGGCGTGGACCAGTGCGCCCGCGCTGTCGATGGTGAAGTTACCGTCGCGGGTGTAGAAGGTGTTGGTGCCGTCTGACACCTGGAAGAAGCCGTCGCCCTGGATGGCAACGTCGGTCGGCTTGCCGGTGGACTGCAAGTTGCCCTGCGTCATGATGGCGTCAATCGAGCCAGTCTGCATGCCCAGGCCGACCTGCATCGGGTTGAGGCCGCCCTGCGTCGCACTCGGAGCCTGCGCGCCGCGCAGCGTCTGGCTGATGATGTCCTGGAAGGTGATGCGCCCAGACTTGAAAGCCGTCGTATTGACGTTCGCGATGTTGTTCCCAACGACGTCCATCATCGTCTGATGGCCCTTGAGGCCCGAGATGGCCGAGAACAGTGAACGCATCATGGCGGTGAGTCTCCCTCATGTGACGCGGCGGGCCTCGTCGTGCCCGGCGTCCGGGGTCGGGGGCTGGTGCGCCCCGACGGTGAAAAGTCGGTGGATCAGCGCGTTGGTCAGGTGCGTGGCGGAGCGTCGTCGGTGGAGGGCGGCGGTATTACCGGCCGCCCGTGGTGGCGGGGTAGGCTGCGGCGTTCGCTGCCGCCGCGTTCGTGGTCACGGTGGGCGTGGTCGCGGCGGGCGTGGCCCCGGAGGCTGGGGCGCTGGTGGCCGCCGTACCGGTGGTCCCAATGGAGGTAATCAGCGAGGCCTCAAGCTCGGTCCCGTTGACCACGGCGACGGGCTTGCCGCTGACGATCTTGACCTGACTGACGACCCCGGACACCACCTCGCCAGTCGTCAGCTTGGCGGTGACTTGCTTCCCGAGCAGCGTCGCGGCCTGTGTGATGAGGCCGGCACTGGTCAGCTCCTCCATCTGCGCGGTCATCTTCTCGGTGGCTTCCAGTGCGCTGAACTGGGCCAACTGGCTGATGAACTCCTTGTCTTCCATCGGCTTCATCGGATCCTGATTCCGCAACTGGGCGATCAGGAGCTGCATGAAGTCGTCCTTGCCCATGCCGGCGGCGGCCCCAAGGCCCTTCTTGGTGGCGGTATCGGTGTTCGCGGCAGCGGCGCTACTGGTGTTGCCCACGGTGCTGACGGCCATCGCCAACCCTCCTCTAGATCCGGTAGTCGACGCGGGCTGAAAGGCCCGTGCCGGGTTGGGGGCGTGACCCCTCGTCAATCGCTCCGCTGGGGGTCGTGTCCTGTCCGCCTGCACTGGCGGACCCGTTGCGAGACTGCTGCCCAGCCGACTGCTGGCCGTTGGCCTGCTGTCCACCGAACTGCTGCCCGCTGAACTGCTGGAAGTTCTGGAACGCTTCGCTGCCGCCCCGGCCGCCCGAGAGGTCGAGCAGCAGCGCCTGAACGGTCAGGCCGCGCTGCTCAAACGCCTGCTGCAGCTGGGGCCAACTGGCCTGCACGATGTCGCGCGTGCCGGCGTTGTCCACGGAAAGGTGCACGCTGAGGCCGGCCCGCTCGATAACCACTTTGATCGAGACGCTGCCGAGGCCTTCCGGCTGGAGCACCATCTCGATGCTCTGGCCGGGGCGGCGGGCTGCTGTCATGGCGGCGTCGGCGATCTGTGACGCGACGGGCACCGCAGTGGCGGCGGCCGGCTGGGTGTCGCCCGTGGCCTGGGCCTGCCCAATGTGCTGGACGTTCGTCGGGCCGATGGCGGCATGTAGCTCGGCCGGGGACTCGGAGCTTTGCACGGGCTTCGCAGCCGCGTCCGTGACCGCGCTGGCCTCCAGGCTCTCGGCGAAGGTGCCGCCCGTTGAGGCCGACGCGTTGCCGCTGCCGGCGACCGCGATGCCCGGCAGGTGCACGCCGGCAGCGGGCGAGGCACCGGCGGCTTCGGCCGTTGAGCCGGCCGCCACGACGGCGGCCCCATCAGCCGGGGCCGTCAGGCCGGCGGGCGCACCGGTAGCTCCGGCAGTCCGGGTGGTGGTCGGGCCGGTCGCCGCGATGATCCGCGCCTCAAACTCTGCCGCGAAGTCGGCCCAGGTCGAACTTTGCGCGGCTCCGAGCGGCTGCACGGTGGGCGTCGTCCAGGTCGAAGTGGTGGCAGCGGGACCAGTTGCGGTGCCCGTTGTCGGGGCGTTGCTCGTGTTGCCGAAAAGCGCCTGTGCAGCAGCCACGAGGCCCTGCGTCGAGGCTCCGGATGGGGCGGTGGGTGTTGACTGCGGCGGCGCACCGTTCACCGTGGCACTGATCGACGGCATCGGCTGGGGGCCTCGGGCCGGTGCCGTCGGCGCGGGGGCGGTGGTTGCTGTCGCTGCTGCTGATGCCGTCGCGCCAGCTACCGTGCTGCTACCCTCGGTGGTCGGCGGGGCCACGGCGTTGCCGCCTGTCGTGCTGGCCGCATTCGCCAGCAGGCTGGCCGGTGCCGACTGCTCGCCGGTGGTCGGTCGGAGCAGCCGCATGATGGCGGCAGCCTGTGAGGGCGCGAAGATCGGGGCAGATGCGGAAGAGGGTACTCCTGCACCGGCTGCCTGCGCGACACCGGGGGCGGTGCCGGCAGCTGGTGCCCCGAGGACAGATGATGCAGTGGGCGCGGCTGTCTCGGCCCGTCCTTGAGCTGGCATGGCCGGGCCGATGCCGGGCGGCAGGGCTTTGAAGTCGTTACCTACCGTGCTCTCGACGGTGGGGCTGGACTGCCCGCTGCTGGACCCCACGCCGAGGGCCGCATTCCCATTGCTGGGAGCCGGCCCGGCCGTGGTTACTGTAGGCAGCGGGGGTGGGGTGAACGTCACAGGCGTCAGGATTGGCAGGAGGGCCGCCAGCGCATCGGCTTCGAGCAGCGAAAGCCAAGCCTCGTAGCCCGGCAAAGCCACTGCAGCGCACTCACCGGTGCTGCGATCGCGCAGCACTGCGGCCGGGCAGAACAACGCCGCAGCCGTAGGCAAGGGGCCAGTAGAGGCCGGAATTTGAAGGCTGGGCTCCACTTGACCTGCCAGTTCGTAGCCCAGATAAAGCGCCCACCCACCGCGAAAGGGAAGCTTTTCAGCGCCTTCAGCTGTAGTGGCGGGAACTTCGCGCTGAAGCTCGGCCTGCAGCGCGTCCAGAACATCAAGAAAGCGCCCGTCGCACATCTCCCCGGCGAGGGTGCGGGTGCGCCCGTCACCA
>Ga0105048_10016397_pt1 | contig 11457 bp, 7 predicted proteins | sample MAT05_FD_78382 | JGI IMG/M metagenome (GOLD analysis project Ga0105048, IMG submission 78382) | Freshwater microbial communities from Lake Fryxell liftoff mats and glacier meltwater in Antarctica - MAT-05 | ecosystem: Environmental > Aquatic > Freshwater > Ice > Liftoff microbial mat | place...
GAGTTTTTTTTTCAATGTCGAAAGATGGCATGGTGCCCCATGTATTTTCTCATTTACACAACAAATATCAAACGCCCTATAAATCAAATATGATTCTTTTTGTATTTGTAGGATTATTCGCCGCTTTTATTCCAGGAAGCGTTGCTGGAGACCTCACGTCTTTTGGCACCCTGTTTGCGTTTGTTTTAGTTTGCGCCGGAATCTGGATTATGAGAAGAAGAAACCCAGAAATCCCTCGTCCTTTTAAAACACCTCTGGTTCCTTTGGTTCCAATTCTGGGGATTCTTGTATGTTCATTTATGATCATTGCGCTTGATGTTTTTACCCTCGCGTCTGCCGGTGTCTGGATGCTTTTAGGATTGATCGTTTATTTCAGTTACAGTCGCAAAAGGAGCATCTTAAATAAACCAGAGTAAATAGTTTTTTATAAAAGCGCGGTGATTTATTTCGTAATTGTAAGAAATCACCTTTTTAAGTTTTAGTTTTATTGATTTGTGGTCTTGACTTATTATAAAATTTTAAGGTTTTATAACAAAAGTAAAAATAACCTAGGCTAATTATTGTCCTTCGGCGCAATGCCATCTATGAGTTTTTCAATGCCCCTTATGCTATTTTAGAAATCAAGATGGTATTACATCAAAAGTTTCACACCTTAAGAAATCTCGATACCTTTAAAGCCAATAAAACAATAATATGGAAGTTAAAGACAGCAATGGCACAATTTTAAAGGATGGCGATTCGGTAACCTTAATGAAAGACCTAAAAGTAAAAGGCTCGTAGATAGCGCTAAAGCGTGGTACAGTGGTTAAAAAGATCAGGCTTACAAATGATGAGGGCGAAGTTGATTGTAAAGTCAACGGGAGCAGTATGGTTTTAAAGACTGAGTTTTTGAAGAAGATTTAAGAAGTTTTTGATTGTTGGTATCAACTAATTACTATTCGTTATTTAGTGTTTGGCCAAAAACTCCATTTTAGTCGTTGTGTCAAAAAAAACAACCGCCTATTTACCCCAGTAAACCTCACAATCATTTTTTTTAACACGCCTCGAAACTAAATTTTTCCATACAAACAATTAGTTTTCGGACAGGCACTATTTAGTAGTTACCACACCTTGCCCGGGCACAATAACAGCGAAACTATTGCAAATAAAAGCAGTTAAAAATATTCGACCAAAAAGCCTTGTCACAAATATCCAATTTATATTATTATTATTATTTATTGTTATTTTGTTTCAACCTTTGTACCCCCAGAAGTATCTTGACTCAATTTACGATAAGCAGGAAAGAATATCAGTTGGTACATTCCTTAAATACATTTACAACGAAAAGCTTTTTGAATTTTATGAAAATGACATCATGAGACTAAAGCTTTTAGCGACGATAGATCAACTTAGAAATTAGAATATTGAAACTGTATTTAAAGAAAAGCTCTATCTCAATAGCCAATTAAAAAGAACCGATGCTTTTATTGTAATTAGTGCAAATTCTTGCTGTTGGCAGTCAAAAATAAATAGACATATTTATTAACGAAGAAACGGTAAAATCAGAGTAGTTTTTGGATTTAATAATTACGGATTGCCTTTGTACGATTCCCTGTTTTATAAAAACGGGACATTCCGAAAAATAGAATCTTTTGGAAAATAATTGAAACGGCAGCGAAATGGCAAAAAGCATGTGTCGCCCGAAATGGCATTAACATTTGCAAAAGCAAGCCCACAATAGGCTCTATTAGCTAACATTTAGGCGTTTGCTCTAACTCCGTTTTCGTTCATTAGGTCAAGCATTGGTTGCTTTTGAAAATCAGCGGCCACAAACGACGGGGCTGGAGTAATCGCGTAAATCTGTAGCTTTTAGCACGGTGTGCTTTTCGTTTTAAATCCGCAATTAAGTGATCTCCCCCCCAGGGCAACTCTCTGCGCCGAATGTTTATTCCCAATAACTTTGAGAGAATCGTTACCTTTGAAACATGGGTCGTTTTTTCACTTTCGTTATTTTTTTGATTTTCTTTTTTCAAAAATTCTGCGCCCAAAATAAAACATTTAGCGTTGCGCTTTTTTTTCAAATTAACGAAACAGGTCTGGAGCAGCAATATAAAAAACTCGATTCTCTTTGCACGCTTATGGTAGATGGTGACTACAAAATTGACGTAAGAGGATATGCCGATTTTTTAAGCGACAATCACTATAACCAAATTTTGTCTGAAAAAAGAGCGGCCTTGGTATCTTTATATCTCAAAAAGAAAACTAAAATGCATCAACAGATTCTCGTTGAATCAAAAGGTTTAGGTGAAAACAACTCAAAAGACAATGGCGCTCCTTTTGGTGATGCATCGCAACGCAGGGTTGATATTTTTGTAAGCGCTCTGCAACGCGATAATTCTACACAGACCGAAAATATCAATAGAACAAAAAAGAAAAGTAATCAACCTCCCGAAAATAAGATAAACATGTTAAAAGTCGGCGAGAGTATGGAGATAGAAGGACTAAACTTTGTGCCCGGCAGGCACATTGCAATGAAATCGTCCATGCCTGCACTCGAAAAACTTTTGCAAACCTTAAAAGAACATTCTAACTTAAAGATTGAGTTACAGGGTCACATTTGCTGTATCACTGATGGAGAAACAGATGGTTACGACTACGACAGTTATGACAGAAATTTGTCGGAGAATCGTGCAAGAGCCGTTTATGACTATCTTGTAAAAAACGACATTGACGCCGACCGTTTAACTTACAAAGGTTACGGGCACGCCCAGCCGAAAGTATTTCCTGAAACCACGCCCGAAGAGGAACAGACGAACAGGCGAGTTGAAGTCAAAGTTTTAAAATAATATTAGCAGATTAATCATTTTTGATTTTAACCAAAAATTCTTTTTTCATTACAATGTTAAATGAAAAATTTTTATATTTCAGGTTTGCTATCCATTTTTTTAAACCGGGGTTTAGCCAAAACGCATTAACGCTGAAAAAAATCGCTTTACTTTAAGATCAATCAGGTTCAGTCGCTTTAGAATAAAAAAAATTAGATTCCCTTCTTCAATTTGTTGGCGATTCGGCATCGGTTACAATAACTGGGGTTGCAGATTTTTTGGGAAAACCACGAAATAATTTAGCGCTTGCACAAATCAGGGCAAACCTTGTTAAGGGCTATTTGCTTGCAAACGAAAATATACTTGGTTTGACAGTTGTTGGTTGCTATAGTGAGGGCGACAAAAGTTATCGGGGAACCGATTTATTAACAGGCGAGCCCAGTCAACGAAGAGTGGATGTTTTGGTTAAACTGCAAAAAAAAAGGATGGTTCCATTTGTTCTGAAAAGCCGAAACCTGTATTCTATCGAAAAAATAATTTCTTCCAGAACAAAAGACACGGTTTTAACGACGCTTTTTAGTCTTGAAAAGCTTACTGCGGGCGAACGTGTTGTGTTACAGGGTTTATGATTTATTCCTGGTAGGCATGTTTCGCTGAGCTCATCAGCGCCTGTTTTAGAATCCTTAGTCAAAAACTTACTGAATTTTCCGACCATGAAAATTGAAATCCAAGGTCACATGTGTTGCAGTTCGGGAACAAAAAATGTGATTGATATGGACACGATTGAGAAAAAACTTTTAGAAAACAGGGTAAAGGCGGTTTATAATTATTTGTGTGAAAACGAGGTTGACTCTAAAAGACTTGTTTACAAAGGTTACGGACACTGCCAACCAAAAATTGTAAACGAAACGAACGACTTTCATGAATAAATGAACCGCCGCGTTGAAATAAAAGTGCTTTAAAAATAAATATAAAAATTATAACTAGGGATTACTCAAACCCGAAAAGATCCGAGTTTGCCCATAAAAGAGAATGACTTCTAAGGACAAAAGAATAAAATGCCTGCACTGATTTAGATAGTATCGCGTCAAAATCCAACTTATGACCACTAAATTGTGTTTTTGAGTGAACCCTAACTAAGCTTTTGATAAGTTTGCCACCAGCGGTCAGGAATCTCATTATTAACGGCTAATTCGTAATCCTTATAACTGCAAGGGATGAGGGTATGCCTTTCAAACTTTAAATCTTTATGCGGCGGGTAGGGGATTTCCATCCACCAACGATCACTTTTTTTACTTTTATAAAAATTTATTTCATATTTTTCATCCTGCAAAACCACGTGAAAACGAATATAGTCAGGATTGGTGCGACTTGGAAAATCGTTTTTGCGGTTATAAAATCCTTCCATAAAGCACCAAATCATTTGTGCAGCTAAATGAGCTGTTTTACCATTTACGTCGTAGTCGGGATTTATTTCGTAGATACCGATCGATGATAGTTTGTCATTCATCCCTGCGTAACGCATCATTTGGCAGGCTTCTTCCGCATAAAATCCATTGGGCGATGCGTTTGGATTTGCTGGCGCGTCGGAGTGTTTAATGGCCGTGATATCGAACGTAAGCATGTCTGCCTGCCTGATGATTGGTTCCGATTCTTCAATTTTGTCGCGTACCTGCCCAAGTCGGTATGTGTCAAAATACAAACGACTCATCATTTGTGTACTGGCTTGGTCTACGAGGTAAGTTTGGTAGCCGATATTGCTGTAATTAAATAAATAATTCGGCTGGTACAGGATTATTTTCCCCAAATAAGAGTTGTTGGTAATACTTTCGTCGGCGTTACCTAGGTCGAAGCTACTATCGATGGCGACCACATTAATGGTTTGTTCAAGATCTTTGTAACCAAGAAATTGCGGGTAGGTCAAGTCCTGTGATCCACCAATTATTACAGGAATTATATTTTTTCGAATCAAAAAATCAATGGTTTCTCTAAGGGCAAAGTAGGTGTCTTCGATAGAATGCCCTGAATTTATATTGCCTAGGTCGGCCACGCTCAGCGAAAAACTTCCGCCGTTTAATTTATACAAAAACTTGCGAACACCATCAGGCGCATGCTGGCAGCCATCATTGTTCTCAGAATTTCGAGCTTCACCAACGCCAACAATCGCGATGTGTATCGTGTCGAGTTTAGGAAAACCATTGGCTTCGGTGTGAATAGAAAATAAATTACCGAACTGAAATTCTCTTAAAGTAAAATTCTCTATTATTTCGTGCAGGTTAACCGGACTAAAAAAATGCGCGATATCGCTCATGCGGGATTTTAATTTATTCTAAAAATAAGGTGGAATAGTGCAGGATAACTACGTTGTTTCTTTTTATATTAACAAAGCTTTATTAGGAACTCTTACCGTAAGATTTATTAATTTTATAGATAAATTGCGCAATAAATGATTTTTATAATAAACAGAATACAGGCTCTAAAATTTGCATTTTGCGGCACCGCGCAGGCTTTTAAACATGAAGTGCATTTAAAAATACACGCTCTCATCGCAGTTTTAGCAATTGGAGGTGGTTTTTATTTTTTCATAGAAGCAGTAGAATGGTTTATGATCTTAACCGCAATCACCCTAGTAATTTGTTTAGAGATGATCAACACCGCCGTTGAAAAATTGTGCGACAAACTGGCTCCAGAACGCGATCAAACAATCAAATTTGTTAAAGACGTAACTGCAGGCGCAGTATTTGTCGCTTGTATTTTTGCAATAATTGTAGGTTGTATTGTTTTTTTACCGCATGTATGCAGTATGCCATAATAAAAGGCAAACGATCTACCGCTAAACCAAAGCTTAAAGCGGTTTGTGGGCATTGCGGAAACGATGTGCAGGCAAAATGTGGGTCTAAAATTGTTTGGCATTGGGCGCACGTCGCCATAGAAACTTGCGATAGCTGGCGCGAACCCGAAACATTGTGGCACAGGAATTGGAAAAATAATTTCGGAGTAGATTTTTCAGAGATCGCAATTATTAAGGAAGGTAAAAAACACATTGCGGACGTTTTAACAAAAAAAGGATTGGTGATTGAATTTCAAAATTCCCCAATTTCTTCCGAAACCATTGTTCAACGAGAGTTATTTTATGGCAAGATGATTTGGGTCATGAATGGCGAATCTTTTAAAAGTAAATTCGCGACCTTTGACAAAGATTATTATCAGAACTGGAAATTGAAGTTGACAAGGATGGAGGGGTTTCGGGATCCGTCTACGCAGCGCATTTTCGATGCTATTGTTGTTCGGGGAATCGAAATGAAAAAAACGATTGCCCGTGATGTATTGCTCGAACAAAAATTTATTTACTTGCCTAAAGAAGATCTGTATTGCTGCGAGATTGTGCAGGGGCAAAACTTTTTTGCTTTGGAAGCCCGCATAGAAGGAGCCATGTTAAAGCGTTTTAAAGAAAGCAGACCCGAACCAAAATTTAAAGCGCTTTATTACGAATGGAGTACTTTTAGAAAATCCTGGGCCGACTCCAAAGCGCCGATATTTATAGACTTTAATGAAAACTTTTTAGTATTGATAAAAACAGGCATTGGCAACAGGAGCGGTGAAGCGTTAAAAGTCTTAAAAAAAGATTTTCTCGAGAAATATGTTACTTGATGTTGTATCGGGAAATAGGAATTTAAGTTATTCACAATAAGTTTAAGCTATTCACTTTAAACAATATCTAGCCGTGTAAATTTGACATTTGATCAAAGCATTTTTAGTCAATTAATTCCCATGCTTAGATTTTTTTTTGCTTTTTAAGTGTAGCGTTATGAAATCTTTAAAACGGCATCAAATAGAGTTTGCTAAAGTACTCCCCATTCATCGAACCACTCGTTAAGTTGGAAAAAACGACTAATTTTAAACTTAAATAGTGGTTTGGCTTTTGGGGAGTTTTATAAATCGCTAAAAAAGGCTTATTTAAAACAAAATTAATAAATAGAAAATCCATTTAAAATTTAATATTGCTAGGTCGTTGATATCACAATCACAAATTAATATATCAGGGCTGTAACCTTATCACCGCCAGGCTGGCACATGACAAATGACAAAAATAATCTTTGCATGTAAAAATGGTTACTGAATTTTATTGCAAAACAAATTCTTATCAACGGTAAATTTTTTGGGTCATGAACAATTTTAAACAACAAACAACAATCTGGAAACTTGTAAAACTTGTACCTTCGACTTGTGACGGACTAGTTGTAGGCCAATGAAAACTACGCTTCCAATAAGCGACATTGGGAATTATGGCAACTAAGCAAAATACTATCGGTGTTAGCGTGGATCGTTTAAAGAGAATGCGATATATCAAGGCCTGAGGCCGAGCGCTGCAAAAGCAATCGATCTGTTGCCTGTACGTATTATCAAAAAATAAATTAGGGCTATTGCCGGGTTAAAGGTTATGGACATAAAACAATCGTCTCATTTCGTTGAAAATTTAGTTAAAGGATAGAAGTTTAATATATTGCACTAAAATGCAACAACCTGTAAACAATTGGGTTTTTTTTTTTGAGATTGTTTGTGCAAACAAAGATCTAAGGAATTGTATTTAATCTGACATATCCCAAAAAATGCTAAGCATTAACCACCGATTTTTTATGGTGGCTGATAAAAAATCTTTAAAGTGTAGCTTTACAGCCTGATGCCATTTAAGCCAGTTAAACAAATAAACACTATTCTTAAACAACAATATTTTGAGCCCACTATCAGCTGGTCGCTCAGGGTGGCGCTGGCTTTAAACGTGCCGCTTATCTTAATTCCTCTTTATAAAGGTTTTTCGTACGAAGTTATTTGGGCGGCTTTTGGTGCTTACATGTTATCTTTAATCGACTACAGGGGTTCACATTCTAAAAAGATTTTGATTCAGTTGCTTACAGCGATTTGCGTTTTTGCGTCTTCACTTTTAGGCATGTATGTAAGCCACTCGGTGTTATGGTCGGTGCTTTCTATGTTTGCAGTGGGACTTGGGGTAGCTGTTATTAGAAACTGGCGCGATTACGGGCCGAGCATCGCCATATCCATAGGTTTTTTCTTTTTGTTCGGGCTTGCTACACCTGGTTCGCTAGAAGAGTCGCTGGATTACGGCTTTTACCTGCTTACCGGATGCGCATGGGCCATTTTAATTACAATGTTGTCATTTCCTTTTCAACCTTCTAATCCGCTTAGGCGTTCGGTAGCAAGGATATGGAAAGCCAATACAGATCTATTGGATGTGATGATTAAAAAATTGACAATGGATGAAAAAATAACGACCACCAACGTCACCGAAAAAGAATTGGCTGTTAGAAACTTAATCAATCAATCTAGGAACCTATTCGGTAACAGAGAAAATAGAAAGACCCGTTTAAAAACACAACATTACGATCAAATGATCGAGCTCAGAAAAACAGCATCTTTGTTTGCAGCCACCTGCGGTTCGATGAACGAAGAACTCGAAATTATTAATACCCATACTTTTCAAACCCAACAAGACGTTTCTATTTATAAAACCCTTTCAGCTTTCGCGCAAACAAGCGCGCGTCTGTCTATTCTGATCTTTACGCAAGGTGCAGGTGATCTTCATCACGCAAAAGTTCGAGCAAAACGCTGCGAGGCCGCTGTGGAGATCTTTTCGGAATTAATCAAAAGCCGTGAAATCACCGCAAAAGAAAAACAGGCAATCAACCATTTTATTGAATTATTAGGTCAAGCACTTTATTACTTAAACCTAAGCATTTCGCAGATTGAGAAAAAACTAAGTATTGAAAAAAGCGATTACCTCGAAAATTACAAATTGTCGTTTCATGAGTTTGTCTCTGGCTTGCGCCCCATTGCCTTTACTGGGCTTTTTAACGAACTTTTTCGAATTAATACCGAACAATTAAAATATGCCTTGCGTGTCGCCACGGGTTTGACAATAGGTGTGTTTATTTTTAAATTTTTTGAGATCAATCATGGTTATTGGATACCACTCACCATGATGATTATTATACAACCTTATTATGGTGCCACTTTAAAAAAGGGATTAGAACGTATGCTGGGTACAGTGGCCGGAATTATTTTAGGTGGCCTAATCATGCTGCTGCCGATGCCAAGAGAAGCGTTTATTGGCATCCTGATAGTGGATTCTTTTTGTGTGGCTTATTTTTTAAGAAATAATTACAAGGTCGGTGTTTTTTTTGTAACCATTATGATGGTGCTATTGATGCAGATTTCTCAACAAGCAAGTTGGCAACTTATAGGGTGGAGGGTGTTATCGACGCTGATAGGCGCTTTATTAGCTTTGGCTGCTAGTTACGCCTTTTGGCCTACTTGGGAAAAAGGAAGATTTCCGGCTTTACTTGAAAACGCTTTACTAAGAAATAAAAAGTATATATTACAAGTAACTGACAATATTCGTAAAAAATTGCCTTCCGGAGAATCGTGGCATAAGCACCGGCGCTTTGCGGAAGGGGCCAACAACGACGCTTTTGCTTCGGCTCAACGCATGCTTGAAGAACCCGAGCATGCGCGATCACAAACAGATCGTAATTTTGTATTGGTTGGAGCCTGTATAAGAATTTCGCGGGAAATAACTTCTGTTGGGTTGAGCATTGAAAAATTTAAGACCAATGTCGCATCTGCAAAACTAGAAGTTTTTTATAACGCCATGTCGGAGATCTTTGATCAAGTAATTTCTTTTGCCCGCGAAAGTGATGGCAAACAAACATTCCCAGATTTTAACCCAATAAAAAAATCTTTAAATGCGGCTGCGTTTCATCACAATGAAGATCTCCGATTTATAAAAGTAGAATTTGAGAAAATTGTTTTTGAACTTGAAGCAATTGTGGTTGTGTTTAATAAATAATACCGTCTAAAAAGGTAATTTGGTCATTAAAAGCGATTAGCAAGTCTCAGATGGTGAAGATCTATCGGAACGCCGAAGGAATCCAACTAAACTAAATCATCCCGATTTCAAAACCAATATCGTTCAATTTTAACACGTTTATTGAAACACAAAATCGTCATTTCAGATCAATTCGCCTTCATCTTTTCTTTCGTCTCTCTATACGAAAGCACATATTTAGTGAGCTTTAATTTTTCTAGTTTTGTCAGTTGCGCTTTTGCTGACATATCATCAATTTCATGCACCCATTTTTTTTCGCCGAACTTCGTAATTTCATGTGCTTCGTGACAACTTGTGCATTTAGTTGTGTAAATGTTTTGTCCCTCCCTTAAGTCTTCGGCAGTAGAACCTGGCCAGCGTGCCAAAGTAATTTCCATTTGTATTTCGCCTGCTGTTTTGTTTGCCGCTGTTGGCAACGGTGTAGGCGAGGCAGGATGTATACCAACAGTTTTTTGTTTTGTCTTACAATTTACAAAACTCAAAACAGTAAGGGTAGATACCACAATGGCTAATCTTTTCATAAATTATTTACTTAAATATAAATTTCGTTCGCTGTAAATATTCTGGAAATATTCGTCCTGCAAACTATCAATAAAATAAATGGCTTCCCCAGTACTTTTCATTTCTGGCCCCAATTCTTTCTGGATCTCAGGAAACTTCTCGTAACTAAACACTGGTATTTTTATAGCATAGCCAATCTTTTTCGGTGTGAATTTAAAATCTTTTATTTTCTTTTCGCCCAACATTACTTTTGTGGCATAATTCACATAGGGTTCGTCGTAAGCTTTTGCAATAAACGGCACGGTGCGTGAGGCGCGTGGATTGGCTTCGATGACATAAACTAAGCCATCTTTTATGGCGAATTGTATATTTAATAAACCAACAGTATTTAAAGCTAGCGCAATGGTTCTGGTATGCCGCTTTATTTGATCGATCACATCGTCTGAAAGGTCGAAAGGTGGTAATACCGCATAACTGTCCCCACTGTGAATGCCAGCAGGTTCTATATGTTCCATAATTCCGATAATGTACACTTCTTCACCGTCACAAATAGCATCAACTTCGGCTTCTATAGCGCCTTGCAAAAAGTGATCGAGTAATACCTTATTATCAGGCAGATCGTTTAACAATTTTACAACGTGCTGTTCGAGTTCTTGTTCATTGATGACAATCTTCATGCTTTGCCCACCCAGCACGTAACTTGGACGAACCAATAAAGGAAATCCTAAAGTTTTAGAAAGTGCGATGGCTTCTTCAGCGTCTTCAATCACACCAAACTCAGGATAGGGAATATTTTTGTCTTTCAACAATGTAGAGAAGCTACCGCGATCTTCGGCAAGATCAAGCGATTTAAAATCGGTACCAATGATCTTAATGCCGTGACGTTCTAACTTCTCAGCAAGTTTCAAAGCCGTTTGCCCGCCAAGCTGCACAATAACGCCAATTGGATTTTCATGCAGAATGATGTCGTATATATGTTCCCAAAAAACTGGTTCAAAATATAATTTATCCGCAGTGTTGAAATCGGTACTCACGGTTTCGGGGTTGCAATTGATCATGATGGTTTCGTAACCACATTCTTTCGCAGCGAGTACGCCGTGCACACAGCTATAATCAAACTCGATGCCTTGGCCAATTCGGTTGGGACCACTTCCAAGAATCACAACTTTCTTTTTGTCACTTGCCACACTTTCGTTTTCGTCTTCAAAAGTAGAGTAGTAGTAAGGCGTTTTTGCTTCAAATTCCGCA
>Ga0105048_10016398_pt1 | contig 11456 bp, 14 predicted proteins | sample MAT05_FD_78382 | JGI IMG/M metagenome (GOLD analysis project Ga0105048, IMG submission 78382) | Freshwater microbial communities from Lake Fryxell liftoff mats and glacier meltwater in Antarctica - MAT-05 | ecosystem: Environmental > Aquatic > Freshwater > Ice > Liftoff microbial mat | place...
CAGATCTTCGCTCTGCGTAACATCACTTATTTATATAAATTAGAAATCACAAAATGAACAGAATGCAGAAAACATCTAAATTACTTGGTTTTTTAGCGGTTATTGTTTTGATTGGCACTCTTCTAGCGATCGCAATTAGAGCAAATTTAGGCAGTCCAAATATTAATGCCAATATCCCAACTGCAATTCTTAGCGTTGACTCCATTTCTCAATCTGTTTATCAATACAAAACTCCGCATAATCCTGATGGAATTGGCAAATTCTATATGGGTAGAGAAATTGCTCAAGTCATGGGACATCAGGGCGCAGGTTGGCTAGAGCGCTCTAGTCGCGAATCGGAAGAAAGCCCTAGTCAACTCTTAAGCGAATTAGAACTAAAACCAACCGACATTGTTGCCGATATTGGCGCGGGAACAGGCTATTTTAGCTTTAGAATTGCGCCATTATTAACCTCTGGTAAAGTCTTAGCAGTAGAAATCCAGCCCGAAATGATCGAGATTTTAGAACTTCTCAAAAAAGAAAAGAAAATTGCCAATGTCGAAACAGTTCTAGGCACTGTCAGCAATCCTAATCTACCAGAGTCTAGTATTGACCTAGCTTTGATGGTCGATGCTTATCATGAGTTCGATTATCCTCTAGAGATGATGCAGAATATTGTCAAAGCACTGAAACCTAACGGCAGAGTTGTTTTAGCCGAATACAAAGGCGAAAATCCATTTGTTGCGATCAAGGGATTGCATAAAATGACTCAGAAGCAAGTAAAAAAAGAAATGACCGCAGTTGGGCTGACTTGGCAAAAGACTAAGAATACGCTTCCGCAACAGCACCTGATGAGCTTTCAGAAATTGCCCGCTTAATCAACATAGGACTTACGCATTAGCTACGTAATGTAGAGGCAATTCATGAATTGCCCCTACGACAAATTAAGGCTTTCAGGCATTTTTGCGTAAGTCCTACAACATCAAAAATTAGCATATGGTGCTTGATTCTCCATTCTAATTTTTGACTTTTTGCAGCAATGGAAAGAAATGTCCGACGGGACCACGCCCTTGCCCGATCGCTAAAGCGTATTTCAAAGCTTCCGTTACATAGTTTTTTGCCTCATGCACTGCTTGCGATCGCGGTTTACCGAGGGCAAGATTTGCGGCGATCGCGGCGGAGAGGGTGCAACCAGTGCCATTTGTATGCTTCGTATCGATCACTTCAGTTTGCAAAACCTCAAGGCGATCGCCATCAAACCAGACATCAATCGCCTTGAGATCATCAGTCATCGCCCCACCTTTCACTAAAACCGATCGAGCACCTAGTTTATAAATTTTTTGAGCAGCCGTTTGCATATCTTCGAGCGTATGAATCTCCATATCAGCTAAGATTTGTGCTTCATAGCGATTGGGTGTGGCGATCGCTGCAAGTGGAATTAAGACATCTCGCATCGTCTTCACTGCATCTTCATTTAATAATTCTGCACCTGTACGCGACACCATCACAGGATCGACAACTACATTTCCAAATCCAAAAGCAACTAGCTTTTTGGCAACAGTTTTAATAATCTCTTGATTGAGCAACATTCCCGTTTTGATTGCACCCACTCGCATATCGGTCATAATTGCCTCAAATTGGGCTGTCACCGATTGGGTTGACATCGCATCAACCCGCGTTACCCCCTGAGTATTTTGGGCGGTGATGCAAGTGAGGACATTCGTACCATGCACACAATGAAAAGCAAAAGTGCGTAAGTCAGCTTGTATCCCTGCGCCGCCGCCACTATCAGAACCAGCGATCGTCATCGCGATCGGAATTTGCAACTGATGAGAGTTAGTCATACTATAATTCACTCAACCTGTAAACAGAAGTAGTATGCAATCAAATCATACGCCCCATCTTAACAAGACTTCCACAGAAGCCCGTTATACACAATCTCAGATTTCAGCTTGGTTGCGAGGACTGATGAGCGTCGCTCTCGCAGACAATGATTACAGCGAACAAGAGCGCACCCTATTCAATCAAGTTAGCCACACAGAAGAATGGGGCGAGGCAGTTACAATCAGTAATTTAGAGTCGATTAGCGCTCAAGAATTAGCCGATGCATTAGGTAGCGATCGCGAGGTTGGTCAAAACTTCTTGCGGATGGCAGTGATGATGGCTCTTGCCGACGGTAAATATAGCGATACAGAAGATCAAGTAATTCAAGGATTTTGTAAAGCCCTCAATCAAGAAGTCAAAGAAATTAATGACTTACGCAAAAATCTTAAGGCTGTATCCACTCACAATCAGCCTCATCCAAATGTGCTAAAGCCTGTCAAGGAGTGGCTCGATCACATGGATATCCATGATTCACAACTCGCCAACTTAATTTGCAAAGTCATTCCCGCACAATGCCCATTCGAGCGCGATATTGTATTATTCGGACGTAAACTTATGCATATTCCCGCCATGTGTAAGATCAATCCTGTTTACGATCAACTTGCTGGGCTACGTTTCCGATCGCTAAGTTATCTAGCCGATAAGGGCGAAGACATTTCAAAATATTGTTAACCGAAGAGTTGCATCTCGCCCCTTATACTTTTGGGATTTCCCTTATACTTTTGGGATTTTATGAAAGCGCAAAGCGCTATAGTATTTACAAGTTTTTACTAGCTAGTCATGCCCAGAGAATTAAAAAACGCTCAACAAGAAGAAGATAATGGCGACGTCTCGCCCAACGTACTGCGCGTTGTTTTATCATTTCGGCGATGGGGCTGGACTTCATTTTGGGCCCAAGTTGTACTAGGTGTAGTTTCGGCAATTGTGCTACTACAACTTGTTCTTTTCAAAAGCAATAATCCAACTGGATTGGCGACGGGTGTGGATACCAATCCCGCAACTCTTCCAGGACTGAGCTTTGCATGGGCAGGGCTAGTGGTCTTATGTGTGAGTATTTTCTGGAATTTTCGCTATACCCAGATGGCAAAAAAGCTGCGATCGCCCGATCGACCAACCAAAACTCAGACTGTATTTCAAATCAAGATTGGATTGATCATTAACTTAGTGGGAATGCTGATCACGTTACTCGGATCGGCTGCCATTGTTGGAGCTTTGACTCTGCGATCGCAACAAAGTGTGTTTTCGATAAATACTCCTAACTTAGCAATTCAACCAATTGACTTTCAAATTATTCAAGCTAGTTTCAATATCATTTTTGCTCATTTTATTGGCTTAGTTGCCTCACTCTATCTCCTCAACCGAGCCACTGATAAACCTAACCGCGAATAGATCAGAATAGAATGAATATAAAGAAATGTAACTAATGGCAAGAATGATGGAGTGGAAACAGATCGAAGAAAATTGGGTGTTGACACCGCCCAAACCCAAAGGCGTGATTCACTTTTTAGGTGGTGCTTTTTTTGCGGCTGCTCCTCATGTTACATATGGTCGCGTCTTAGAACAGCTTGCGAAGAATAATTATGCGATCGTTGCTACGCCATTTTTAAATAACACCTTCGATCATCGCCAGATCGCCCGCGATGTCCATGCTTCATTCCGTAAAGCTCGCAGCAAATTATTTCTTGATTATTTTCCTGTATTTGGTATGGGACATAGCATGGGGTGCAAAATTCATTTATTAGTAAACTGTCTATACAATCCCACCCGCGCTGGTAATATTTTTATCGCCTATAACAACTACAGCGCCGATCGCTCAATTCCTTTCTTTAAAGAACTAGCTAGTAAAATTCCCGAAATGTCATCAATGAATTTTATTCCTACCCCAAAAGAAACTGAGCAGATGGTTGCTGCTAATTATCAAACCACTCACAACTTATTAATTAAATTCGTGGACGATGGTATTGATGAAATTTCAATCCTTGATTTATTACTCAAGCAAAAATTTCCTAAAACTGTAACCTTGCAAACCCTAGAAGGTACTCACATGACCTCAATGGGCATCGATATGAAATGGCAAACAGGCTCTAGCTTTTCAGCGATTGATGCGATCGCGCAATGGGTCAAGCAAGAAATGCACAAAAATAATCAGAGCTTAGAACTAGTGCTGTTAGCATGGCTTGCTAAACAAGCTCCTTTACCACTTGCTTAATTCTTATTTAAATATAAAAAGAAGAGTTACTTTGTAACTCTTCTTTCCTTTATGGGCGCTGACGGGCTCGAACCGCCGACATTCTCGGTGTAAACGAGACGCTCTACCAACTGAGCTAAGCGCCCAAACTTTTTTTGGGTCTTTTTTTGACCTCACTAACTATAACAGATAGTGTTAACTTTTTTCTAGTATTTTAGAGAATAATTTTCGTAGTTGGGCATCAATCCAGATATTCATGCGGTTACTCTCGGAAAATCAGTACGGCGTGCGGCAAATACAAGACAGGCTTGAATATCAGCAAGTTCTAAATCTGGAAAGTCTTCTAATATTTCAGTGATACTAACGTTCTCGGCTAACATTTCTAAAATATCGGTTACTCGGATTCGCATTCCTCGGATGCAAGGACGACCGCCGCACTGTCCACCAGTTTGGGTAATGCGATTTAGTAATGTGTTACTTGGTTTCATGGCTTTCCTTTTGTTTGTCTAAAGGTTTACTTAACGCTGATTTTTCCGATCGCTAGCATGGGGAATAGGCGATCGCGGAGTTTAGTTAGTATTTATTCTGATTATTGAGTAACGTATTCGATCGCTTCTAGTTTTTGTAGAGAATTGGTTAATCTTTTCTTGATTTTTAGCTCTCCAGCCCAACTTACATATTCCTCGTCTCCTCCTTCGAGATCTTCGGCTGTCCAATGTGCGAAAAAGAAGTCAGATGAGATTTGATATTTCGTTTCAAATTCTTGTAACAATTTATTTGTTTTTGTTAGCGAAAATTCATCATGCTCAGCAACAAACAAAACAATCTTTTCAGGTGTGCGATCTTTAAGAATTGCTGACACCAAAAAATTAGTATCAATGACAATTTTCATAAACCTTGTCGATAAGTTGCAATTTCAGCAATGATTTCTGCTTCTGATATCATTTGTACCTGTTGTAAAGCTTGAGTTTTTTTTAAAAGATTTCGTAAATCAAAAGATAAATCCTTCTTTTTTTGATTAGCTTTCAAGACAATTACCTTAACTTCGCATCCTTCAAATTCTGTTTTTAGAGAATCAGGAATTTGAATTTTTCCATTTGCTACAGTAGTTTGAAATTCTTCAGCAAGCATAAATTATTCCTCACCTGCTTGAAAAACCTGATTAGCCGTTAATTCCAGTTCTGGCAAAGCTGACGACACAATGCGATCGTCGCCACGAAACAGCGTCACCTGATATTCGCCATCAATCAATTCATGAACTAAGACCGTTGGCTGCTTCGGATTACCGATAAACATCCTCCCACCAATTCCCAAATAATCAACGATCCAATATTCAGGAATCCCAATCTCTTCATACGCCTTAAGCTTAGTTAAATAATCAACTCGCCAGTTACTACTCACAACTTCAATTACTAAAGGAATCGATGCCCCCTGAGTCACCGTAGATTTCTTGTTCCATAATGGCTCATTCACCAAATTAGGACGATTTAAAACTAAAATATCGGGCAAATAAGCTGATTCCGCATCAGGTACTTTTACAAATGCTTGATTGGGCAAGAAATAAGGAAAATTCAATCGCTTATATCCAAAGACGATTTCATTAACTAAAAAACCCTTAATCAGTTCATGCTCTCCTAGAGGTGGGGTCATCTCAACAATTACTCCATCATATAGTTCATAAAGTTTGCCATCTGGTTTCCACTCGACAAACTCCTCAACAGTTAATAATTGTGGCTTAGTTACAGTTTGAACCATTGCTTTACCCACCTTGCGATCGCATCACCTAAATTATAACTGAGATAGTTACAGCGTGACTATCTCAGGCAAGGGGCTTAAGCCCCTTGTTCATGTGGCAATCTCATAAAACTCGTTTAGATATTCCTTCACAATTAAACTATTGATATATCCCGCAGTCTCCGCATCTAGCTTAATTTTTTGCTGCCCCATAAACTGCCCAATCAATATCCGCACCATCTCCCCACTAATTAAAGCCTAAATTTATTAATTTATAAGCAAGCTTATTGGTGCGCTCGATTAATATTGGCAGATCGAGCGTAGTTAACTGACCACGATCAACGACCTTACGACCATTGATAAAGCTGTAATCTACTGAAGGCACAGGACAAAATATCAAAGCCGCGACAAGATCGTGATGTGCACCTGCAAACTGCGATCGCTCGATATTAATTGCAATGAAATCTGCCGCCATATTTGGAGCGATCGCGCCAATATCATCTCTTCCCAAAACTTTTGCGCCGCCAAGAGTTGCTATCTCCAAAATATCTCTAGCACTCATTGAGGTGGGATCGGATTCATTAACCCGCGCTAATAAAAAAGCTGTTCGCGCTTCTTGCAAAAGATTACCTGTGTCATTGGAAGCAGAACCATCAACACCTAAACCAACAGGAACGCCATGATTAAGCATTTTACGAATTGGAGCAATGCCACTAGCAAGACGCATATTGCTACAAGGACAATGCGCTACACCTGTCCCAGTAAGTCCAAATTTGAAAATAGAGTCATCGCTTAACTTCACACAATGAGCGTGCCACACATCATTTCCTAGCCAACCAACCGACTCAGCATAGTCACCTGGAGTTTTACCAAATTTAGCTAAACTATAATCCACATCAGATTTATTTTCAGCAAGATGCGTATGCAATCTCACACTGGTATATGAGCGCGCCATTGCAGCGGATTCACGCATCAAATCTGTGGATACGGTGAAAGGAGAACAGGGTGCTAAAGTCATGCGTAGCATAGCATAGCGCGAAGAATCATGATATTCCTCAATTAATCTTTGCGAGTCTTTGAGAATGTCTACTTCCTTCTCAACTAAAGCATCAGGAGGTAGTCCACCTTGACTTTCACCGACGCTCATACTGCCACGACTAGCATGAAATCGCATTCCGATCGCTTGCAATGCGGCAATTTCATCATCCAATTTGCAATCATTGGGATAGAGATAGAGATGATCGCTAGCTGTCGTGCAACCTGACAGCATCAATTCCGCTGCTGCCATCTGGGCGCTAATATAAATACTTTCGGAAGTTAGGTTCGACCAAATTGGATAGAGAGTTTGCAACCATTTAAATAGGTCGCAATTTTGCGCGGCGGGAACAACTTTAGTAAGAACTTGAAAAAAATGATGATGAGTATTGACTAGCCCTGGTAAGACAATATGCTTTCCTTGCAAGTCCAATACTTCATCTGCTGTTTGTGGTAATTCAGTTGTGAGTCCCACCTGTTCAATTACATTATCTTTAACAAATATGGCCGCATTGTTAAGTTCGCGGCGATCGCGATCCATCGTAACTAATGTATGAATATTTTTGACTAAAAGTGTGGGCATATATTTTTAATTTGTAATAAACAATTAAGAAGAGAGATGCGTAGTATCTCTCTTCTTAATACCTGCTATCGATCGCCAAAATCGTATGCAACAAAACATTTGCTCCTTGAGCGCATTGTTTAGGTGAAGTGTATTCATCTTGCGAATGGCTCAGTCCGTCTCGACTTGGCACAAAAATCATCCCCATGTCGGTAAAACGCCCTATTTCTTGAGCATCGTGTCCCGCGCGACTAGGCAGGTAATCATAACTCAGATCAAATTTTTGACAAACTTCAGCGATCGCCTTCATTAGTTCGGATTTAGCTAGGGTAGGCAAAATATGCAACTTCTGCTCAATCTTGATTTCAGTACCAGTATTTTCCGCGATCGCTTGAGATTCTTTTTCGATCTGCGCGATCAAATCTTGGAGGTTCTCTTCGGATAGGTCGCGCAAATCTATGCTCATTTCCACACGAGCTGGCACGACATTAGGAGCATTTGGCGCAACTGTCAGATGCCCGACTGTCGCTACTTGATCCCCTTTAGTTTCTACGCCAAGGCGATTGATTGCGAGTACAAGTTGAGAAGCTGCCACGAGAGCATCTTTTCGCATATGCATTGGCGTTGTGCCTGCATGGTTCGGACGCCCAATGATCGTCACCATAAATCGATATTGACCGACGATGCCTGTAACTACGCCAATTTGTTTGTTTGATACTTCAAGTACGCCGCCCTGCTCGACATGGAGTTCAATAAAGGCCGCAATCTCATGGCGATCGCGTTTGGCGGTATGTAGCTTATCCCAATCTCCACCAACATTTTTTAGACAAGTCTGAATCGAGGTGCCATCTTTGCGACGATAACGATCTGGTTCGGTAGAGGCATTACCCGCGATCGCTTTACAGCCAATGACGCTATTCTCCTCATCAGAGAAAACAATTACCTCAAAGGGATGACGCAACTGTGTTTGGTTTTCTTGGAATACTCGCGCCACTTCAATTCCTGCCAGAACGCCCAAGCAGCCATCGTATCTTCCTCCGACAGGAACGGTATCGATGTGCGATCCCGTAGCCAAAGCTGCGGCCCCTGATTCTGTTCCTGCATAAGTACCGATTATGTTCCCAACTGCGTCACTTCTGATCGACATACCCGCCTCTAGCATCCATGTCGAAACTAATTTTCGGGCGTGAATATCTTGCTCTGAAAAGGCAAGACGACATACCCCACCGTTAAGCAGTTTACCAATTTCTGCAAGTTCCGCAAGACTACGGTCAAGGCGATCGCAGTTTACTTCTAGTTTGGGAAGTAGTGTGATCATAAATCAGATTATTCCTTAAGATATTTCAAAGCATTAGATGTATGCAATATACTGTATACAATTTAATATAGATATCACCAAAGATACTAAGATTTAGAGTTAGAGAGCAACGATACAATGCATTGCTGATCCCCAACTTTAGACCAAAAGCAAATTTTCATGATTTCGGCGGGTTTATCTACAGTCAAAATCATAGAAAATTATCAACATAGAACTTAGGAGTTTTCTGATTGTTGCTTTCTTCACCTCGTCCAATTCAGCGGTCACAGTCTCTGCGTGAGCAAACCTATCAAGTTTTGCGTTCAGCGATTTTGTCTGGAGAATTTTTAGCTGGCTCACGTTTGGTGGAAACACAAATTGCCGAAAAATTGCAAGTTAGTCGCACCCCGATCCGCGAGGCTTTACAACAGTTGCAACAAGAGCAGCTTGTCGTCACCGACGAAAATGGTAACTTGCGCGTGGTCAGCTTTTCGCCTAACGATGCCAAACATCTTTACCGTTGTCGATTGGTATTAGAACAGGAATCGGTGCTGGAAGCTTGTAAAAATGCGACTATTGACCAGCTAGCCAAAATCGAATTGGCGATTCAACAAGCTGAAAACGCGATCGCTCAGCAAGCCAATAAATTTACCAGTTTTCAATTACTACATATCGACTATCAATTTCATCGAGCGATTGTTGAATGTTCTGGCAATCCTTGGTTAGCACTTCTACTCGATCAGCTATTTGACAAAATGGCTTTGTTACGGATGCAGACGGTACAGCAAAATCTCAAAGTCTTAGAGGTCAGACTTGAACATCGACGAATTTATGAGGCGATCGTTCAACATGATCCTGACAAAGCCTTAGCTGCCCTCAGAAATCATTTAATGTCCAGCCAAGCTAGAGTGATTCGCGAAATCGAGCAATTGCAAAGTCAACAGACAAATTAAAGATATAGCGATCGCTATACTCTTTCAAAATTAGAACTTACGCATTATCTACGTAATGTAGGGGCAATTCATGAATTGCCCCTACGAGAAATAGAAGCTTGCAGGCGTTTTACGTAAGTCCTAAAAATGTAAAAAACGATGTTTTACCCTACTTCTGCTTTGTAAAAGGAAGAGCAAGAATACCCAAAATCAAGTCGAGTTGATTGATGAAATACTCAGTTAAGTCTATTTGAACTGTTTGCTGTTCTAGTCGGAGAAATCGCCAAGTTGTGCCAGTTGTCACTGTTCCGTATACAGCATAGACTAAACCTTTCTTTTGATTAAATATCTGTGCGCCAATCATTTCAGCAATACATTGCCCTAATCCAGCTCGTAAATCGTTCTCTTTGGCTTCGACTACAGTTAAAACTGGAGCTGTAATTACTGATTGGGTAGCAGAAGCGCTCAAAATAAAGTCACAAAAACCGTTAAGTCCACGTTCAGGTTCGACATCAAAATTATTTCCAGAGAATAAACTAATTTGATTTTTGAGACTTCTCCGAACTTCCATAAGTATTGGACTAATCAATAATTCAGATCGTGCCTTCTCGGTACTAGTCGCGATCGCTAGCTCCAATCCTTCGTTGATGATTTCGGTCAGGCGATCGCTTGGTGAGATAGGCGGAGTTTGGCTAAACAAATGAGCAGCATCTTCTACGGTGAGGTCAAAGGTAGAGACAACTGATTCTAAGTTTTTGAACTGACTGTAAGGCATAGCAATTTTTAGGGTGTGGTAATTTTAGCAACTACGCGAATTACTTTTTCCGATCGCACTAAGTCGCTTTCACCCGCAAAAATTGAGCGCCCTTGACTATTTGGCAACTCTAATGGAATTGCGCCTAAAGGCATTTGTACGGTTCTTAAGCCTATATCGTTTTCTTGACCGATCAAGAAGGTTACAGGTAAATCAAGACGTGGATTGGCGATCGCGGTCATGCTTACTAATTTGTCCGAGCGAGATGGGAATTTGAAGCATTGAGCACCGATCGCGCCTCGGACGGCTGCCCGAATATTAGCGGCAGATATACGTTTTGCGAAACCTTCAGCAGTGATTAAAATTAGTTCAGAACTAGGATGATTTTGTAAATCGAGTATCGATACACCGATTTGAGTTTCCGAACTTCCTAATCGCAGGGCGATATTTCCTGCGGCTGATCTTCCGACCGTAGGGATTTGAGTCTCATCAGCTTTGAGCCGCAAAATTCTTCCCGCAGAGGTGGCGATCGCTAGTTCTTGATCGAAGCCGACGATATCTGCCCAGAAGAGCGAATCATCTTCTTTAAATTTGGCAGCAATCAAGCCTCGCGCTGTCATGTCGGCAAATTCGGCAAGGGGCGATCGCTTGATTTTGCCTTGACTAGAGAGCAAAACTAAACTTTCGATTGATTCAGGATTCTTTTCCCAAACAAATTGGGAAACGATCCGCTCAGTACGATCGGGTAAGAACGTAATTAAGGGATTGCCACGCCCTTTGACTTTGATAATGGGAACGTTGGCGAGGGCTAGCGGAAAGGCTCGACCTGCATCAGTCAGCACGATCATTTCTCGATCACTGCGGGTATCGTAAGAGGCGATCGTCACATCATCACTCAAGTCGACTGATGGCGATGCTTTAGGATTGCTTTCAAAGCTCTTGATATAGCCTTTATGCGTAAGTTGGACGGTGACATCTTGCGGTTCGGCAACGGGAATATTTAGCTCAGTGGTTAAAGAGATAAGTGAAACTTCTACTGGTTTTGGTGGCTTGTTAGTTGCAGCTTTGGATTTTTTTTCGAGTACTTTTTC
>Ga0105048_10016400_pt1 | contig 11455 bp, 7 predicted proteins | sample MAT05_FD_78382 | JGI IMG/M metagenome (GOLD analysis project Ga0105048, IMG submission 78382) | Freshwater microbial communities from Lake Fryxell liftoff mats and glacier meltwater in Antarctica - MAT-05 | ecosystem: Environmental > Aquatic > Freshwater > Ice > Liftoff microbial mat | place...
AAGTCGTACTGCTGCGCGACAGCTGGACCGAACCCGGCCGCCGCGATCCGCGCCGACACGCGCAGGCGATCACGGTGGAGATCGCTGCCCTGCTCGGCCAGCTTTCGAAGACGATGGAGGAGCCTCGCGAGGACGACGAACGCGTCGCCCGCTTCCTCATCCGCGGCGTTTTCCGCATGTTCGCCGAAGATGTCGAGCTGCTGCCAGCAAAGCCTTGACCCGACTGGTGGATGCCGTCATGGATCAGCCGCCCAATCGTTTCGTCGACGCGGCGCAGGATCTGTGGACGGCGATGGACGCCGGCACGCGCTTCGGCTACGACCGCATCTTCCGCTCCGACGGCCACTTCTTCGCCGACGCCGAAAGGAGAGTGAGTTGCAGCTCCTGCGCCGTGATGCCGTTGCCGACTGGTCAGCGGTGGAGCCGTCGATCTTCGGCACGCTGCTGATGCGCGCGCTCACCCCCAAAGAGCGCTACCGACTCGGTGCCGAGTACACGCCAAACGCCTTCATCGGGCGGCTGGTGCGCCCCACCGTGGAGGAGCCGGTGCGCGAGCGCGGGACCGTCGTGCAGGCGGAGGCGATGCCACTGCGCGAGCGTGGGCGTGCGGTGGACCGGAAGGCCGGCGAGGCGCGGCGACGTGTCCAAGGCGCTGCAGCGTGCGCTGGCGGCACGCGTCGTCGAGTTCACGCGGGCCCCTGTAGCTTCGCGCCTGGTCTGGAGGGGCGATCAGTCGGAGTGGGCGTTTGGCGAGTCGCGCATCGGCGGGCCGGTGGTGCCGGTGGCGGGCGCGTACGAATCGGCGTATTTCGTGGCGTTGGACTCCATGGGCGCGGTGACGGCCTATTCGAGCCGGATCGCGAGAGTGCAGGTGGTGAGCGTGCCGTTACCCTCCTGCGACGCAGCTGGTGGCGCAGTCGATCGGTTGCTATCTCAGCCTGACCACCGGCGTCCAGCAGTAGGGCACGAACCGGCTCTTCAACCGGAAGACCAGGAAAGACGAACTCGCACCGATCGCTCGGACCACCACCGATGCGGAACGCGTCCCGTACGGCATGCCGCCTCTTGCCGAATCCTCGGCCTGGTGACGCCCCCCCGCCTACACCCCCCGACCGATCGCCCCCGGATCCACCACCGTCACCCCGCGCGGCACGGTGAACGTGAACGCATCCGCCGGCATCGCCGCCCCACGCGTCGTGATGCTCCCGAACACCAGCGTCCGCACCATCCCGGAATGCTCCGTCACCTCGAGCTGCTTCAACTCGCCACCCGCCGGCGCCACCCACAGCACCGCCCGGCTGAAGCCCACGTCACTGCGAGGCGTCAGCACCAACTTGCGAACGCGCTGCCCGTTCACCGTGACCACGCCCCCATCGGTCACCGTGAACTTCCTCGACGGCGACGTGAAGAACTGCCCCATCAGGTCCACGCCGCCCGGCGCGCCTGCCCCTACCGGCAGCTTCAGCACCTGGCCAGGCGTCGCACTCGGCACGTAAACCCACAGCGTCGTGCCGTCACTCACGATCCGATCACCCGCCGGCCGCGTGAACGCAATCGAGAATACGCCCGGTCCCCGCTGCAGGTAGCTGCCGGTGCTCGTGTTCTCCGACGACGTGATCGGATTCGTGATTCGCTGCGTGAACTCGGCGCGCAGCCCACGCGACCCGGTGTAGAGCCGCGCCGTGCGCTCGAGCAGGGCTGCCGCGTTGACGGCCGGTGCGGCGGCAGCCGTCGCGGGACGCGACTGCGCCTCAGCCGCGTATGGCAGCGCAACCAGCGAAACGGAGAGCACACGCATCCAACGCATCAGCAACACCTCATGGCAGGGAAGCGAGCCGGTTCGCGACTCACTACGACGTACCCCCCTCAGGCGACCGCCGTTCCTGCGCCCATGATCGAACGGCCCACCGCTTCCGCGATCGGCACGAGGCTGCGCACCATCTCCTCGAACTGCGGCGGGTGCAGACTCTGTGCGCCATCGCTCCACGCCTTGTCGGGGTGCTGGTGCACTTCCACGATCACGCCATCGGCACCCACGGCCACGGTCGCGCGCGCCAATGGCGGCACGGCATCGCGGATGCCCACGCCATGGCTCGGGTCGCCGATGATCGGTAGATGCGACAAGCGTTGGATCACGGGAATCGCCGACAGGTCGTACACGTTGCGCGTGGCGGTGTCGTAGCTGCGGATCCCGCGCTCGCAGAGGATCACCTTCCGGTTGCCTTCCGAGATGATGTATTCCGCAGCCAGCAACCATTCCGTGATCGTCGCCGACATGCCGCGCTTGAGCAGGATCGGCACGTTCAGCCGGCCGAGGTGCTTGAGCAGCGAGAAGTTCATCATGTTGCGCGCACCGAGCTGGATGCAGTCGGCGTATTTTGCGACGAGGTCTGCCTGATGCTCGTCCATCGCCTCGGTGATGATCGGCAATCCCGTCTCGCTGCGCGCGAGCGCGAGCTGACGGAGCCCTTCCTCGCCCAGCCCCTGGAACGCGTAGGGCGAGGTGCGTGGCTTGTACGCACCGCCGCGCAGCGCCACGGCGCCCGCTGCCTTCACGAGGTGCGCGATGTGCAGGATTTCCTTTTCGCCCTCCACGCTGCACGGCCCTGCCACGACCGGCACGTCGGTACCGCCGAACACGACGCCGTTGCCAATCGACACCAGTGTCTTCTCGGGCTGCCATTCGCGCGAGACCTGCTTGTACGGCTTGGAGTCGTACAGCACGCTGGCCACGCCGGCCATGCCTTCGAAGTGCGACGTGTCCACCTGCCCGTCATCACCCGCGACCCCGATCGCCGTGCGCAACGCACCCGGCATCGGCAGCGGATTGAAACCGAGCAGCTGAATGGCCTCGCACACCGCCTGGATCTCGTCCGGCGTGGCGGTCCGTTGCATCATGACAAGCATCGCGTCCGTCCTCAGCAGTCGAGCACGATCCCGTCCGTGGCGATCACGGTCGGGCCGGCCCAGCGCGCGCCAAGCTCGGCGCGCAGATCGATCCCCTCGATCGGGGGATACATGTGTGTCACCACCAGCACGCCCGGCATCGCCGCTGCCGCCAGCGACGCCACCTCCGACGGCGTCAGGTGAATCGACACCGGCATCGTGTCCGGGAGGGAGCACTCGGCGAGCAGCACGTCGCACCCCGCAGCCCACTCGCCGAGCGACGGGTCGTCGCCGGTGTCACCGGTGTAGACGAGGCGCCGGCCACCGTGCTCGACGGAATATGCCACCGACTCTGGCGTATGCGGCACACTCCGGCTCGTCAGTACCACGCCGTCGCCGAGATCGAGTGGCGTGTCCAGCATCGGCTCGAGCACCTCGAGCGGGAACCCCGGCGTCTGCAGCCACTCGCCGAGTGCGGCCGACCAGCGCGCGAGCAGATCACGCGTGCCCGCCGGCCCGACGATCACCAACGGCGCCGTCCGCGGCTCGAGGCGCGCGTGCCGCATCGCGAAGATCAACGTCGGCAGGTCGCCGATGTGATCCTGGTGCCAGTGGCTCAGCACGATGTGCGTCAGCCCCCACCAATCAACGGCGTGGCGCGCCATCGTGTGCCCGGCGCCAGGACCGCAGTCCAGCAGCAGGCGCAGCGCCCCCGCCTCCACGTGATGCGACGCGCACCCCCGTGTCGGCGAGAGCGAGATCGTGCCCGAGCCGATCACGGTGAGGCGCATCGAGGCTGGCTACGCGACCGCTTCGAGTGGCACGATCGGGTCTGCCGCGACCTCGCCATCGAGCACTGATTCGGACGCCGCGACCGGCACCGACAGCTCGGTCGCTGGCGGCGTCTCGTCGATGCCGCCGTTCAGCGCCCCGCCGTGGCGGTTCGCATGCGCACGCTCACCAGCGAGCTCACCCCGGGCTCCTGCATCGTCACGCCGTACACCGCGTCGGCCGCTTCGGTGGTGGTGCGCGGATTGTGCGTGATGACGATGAACTGCGTCCGCTCCTTGAATTCGTTCAGCATCCGCACGTAGCGACCGACGTTCTGGTCGTCGAGCGGGGCGTCCACTTCGTCCAGCAGGCAGAACGGGCTGGGACGGGTGAGGAAGATGCCGAACAGGAGCGAGAGGGCCACCAGCGCCCGCTCACCGCTCGACAATAGGTGAATGCGCTGCGTCTTCTTGCCGCGCGGGCTGGCGTGGATCTCGATGTCGCAGTCCAGCGGCCGGTCGGGATTCTCGAGGCGCAGATCGCACTCACCGCCCCCGAACAGCGTCTGAAAGATCTGTTTGAAGTTCTCGCGCACCTTCGCGAACGTTGCCAGGAACAGCTCGCGCGCCGTCGCATCGATCTCCTTGATCGCCTGCAGCAGCGACAGCTTCGCTTCGGCCAGGTCGTTGCGCTGCGCCGCGAGGAAGTCGAGGCGCTTGACCTCTTCCTCGTGCTCCTCCACCGCCAGCGGATTGACGGGGCCAAGCTGGTCGAGCTGCTGCCGGAGCTGCTCGTTCTCGATGCGCAGCGCATCCGCCTCGAGCTCCAGTGGCTCGAAGCCTTCGAGCAGCTCGGCGATCGGCTTGCGCCATTCCGTCTCGAGGCGCTCACGGATGTTCTGCCGTCGCGCCTCGAGCTGCGTGTGCCGCATCTCGGTCTGGTGCAGTTCCTCGGCCAGCGACACGGCCTGTCGGCGCACCAGCTCCAGCGCATCGTCACCCTGCTGCAGCGACAGATCCGCGGCGCGCAGCCCCTCCTCGGATTCGATCAGTCGCGTGTCGAGCTCCGACAGCGCGAGCTGACGCTCCTCGAGCTGCACGGTGAGTGTCGCGATCTGGCCAGCCAGCGCCGCATCGGCGTTGGCGAGTTGCATCAACTCGGTGCGCAGCGTCTCGAGTCGGGCCGATGCCGTCGCCTGTTCCTGCACGAGTCGCGACGCGCGGTCCTGCGCGACCTGCACGCGTGCCTGCGCCTGCGCATGCGACACCTGCGCCACCGTGCGTCCCTCACGGGCTTCTTCGAGCATCTCGTCGGCGCCGAGCAATCGCTGGCGCGCTTCGGCGATGATCGCCTCGTGGCCGGCGAGCCCCGCACGGAGCTCCTCCGCCTTCGCATCGTCGTCGCTGGCGCGGGCCTGCAGCGATGCACGCCGCTCCAGCAGCTTGCCGTTCAGCTGCTCGGCATCGTGACGCTCGCGCTGCGCCCGGGCGCTGCGACGCTCCACCTCGGCACATGCCTCACCGGCACGACGCACCTCACCCTGCGCCTGCGTCGCCGCATCCGCCGCCGCCATCACAGCCTGTTCGCCGGCCTGCAGCGCCGTGCTCACCGTCTGTGCTTCGACCGTGATGCGCGCGCGCTCGGCGTCCAGCGCTTCGAGCTCGTCGCGCAGCATCGCCAGTTCGGCGCGCCGCTGGATCGGGCCCTGCGCCGACTCGCTGCCCGGCAGGTAGATCGCCCCGCGAGGATCGACGAACCCGCTGCCGCCACTCAGCGGCGTCACCTGGCCGAGCAGGGCATGCACCCACGACTGCACCGGTGCGGTGGCAGTCACGCGTGTCGCGAGCGCATCGGGGGCGTCGGCGATCGCGTGCACCGCATCCAGCGGCAACAGCAGCACCGGCCCGGGGCGCGCGGCGGCGTGCCAGGCGGCCACCGCGTTCGCAGCCGCGCGATCGCGCACCACGACGGCGTGGACCGTGGCACCGAGATAGCGCTCGACGAGGATGGCCGCGTCACTCTCGGCCGAGAGGAAGTCGGAGAGTGGACCGAGCACCGCGCCGCTGCCGAACTGCTCACGCTCGCGCAACACGGAGGCTGCGCCCGGCGCGAGGCCGACACGGTCGCGGTCCAGCGCCTCGAGTCCGTGAATCCGCCCCTGCAGCGATGTGCGCTGACGATCCGCGTCGCCGAGCCGGCGTCGCACGTCGGCTTCCGCGGTGCGTGCCGTCTGGGCGGCAGCGCGTGCCACCTCCAACGCCGTCTGTGCGCGCGACAGGTCGACGCGCGCGATCTCCACCGCCTCGTCGGCGTCGGTGCCGTCACGGGCCACCGTCGCGAGTGCGTCGATGAGCGTCTGCATCTCGGCGTCGAGTGCGGTCTCGCGGGCCAGCACTTCGGCCAGTTCACGCTCGGTCCCTTCGCGATCCAGCTCGAGACGTCGCACCTGGTCACGCGCATCACGCAGCGTCCGTTCGGCAGTCTCGACCTGCTGGCGCGCCATCGACACGGCCCGCCGTGATTCCTCCTCGGTGGCGGCGCGCTCCGTCAGCAGCTCGACGGCAACGGTGAGCTCCATGCGCAGTCGCTCACGCTCCGTCTCTGCATCCTCGCGCTCGGCCACGACGCGCTGGCCCAGCGCCTCACCATCGAGCAGTTCGGCATCGGCGCGTTCACGGCGCGCCATCGCATTGCGCTGGCGCTCCTCGGCTACGCGCAGCTCACGCTCCACCTGGTTCGCCTGCTCGCGCTGGGCCTGCGCCATGCGCGCGAGCTCCGCACGCATCGCCTCGGCGGCGGCACGGGCACGCTGCGCGGCTTCACGGTCGCGCGTCGCCGACTCGGCCTGTGCCGCGGCGGTCGGCACCGCCTCGCGCAACGCCTCGAGCCGTGCCTGCAGCGTCACCAGCTCATCGGCCCAGCTCTCCAGCTCACGGGCGGCCAGCGTCACGTCCACGGCAAAGCGGCGCTGCGACAACTCGACGTTGCGTTCGGCCTTCTTGCGTTGCCGCGCGAGCGAGCGCACCTGGCTCTGCACCTCTTCGATGAGATCGTCGAGGCGCGACAGATCCACCGTCGTCTCCTCGAGGCGACGCTCGGTGCTGCGCCGCCGGTCGCGGTACAGCCCCACACCGGCCGCTTCCTCGAACAGCTCGCGGCGATCGTCGGGACGGTCGCTGAGCAGCGCATCGATCATCTTCGATTCGATGACCACGCCGCTGTCGGCGCCGAGGCCCGTACCACGCACAAGATCGTGGATATCGCGCAGGCGGCAGGAAACGCGGTTCAGGAAGTAGTCACTGTCGCCCGAGCGCGAGAGCCGGCGCGTGATCACCACTTCCTTGAACGCCACCGGCAGCACACCGCTGGTGTTGTCGAAGTGCAGCGACACCTCGGCCACGTTCACGGCGCGGCGTGCGGACGAGCCCTGGAAGATCACCTCTTCCATCTTCGCGCCGCGCATCATGCGCGCCCGCTGCTCGCCCAGCACCCAACGGACGGCATCGGAGACGTTCGACTTGCCGCAGCCGTTGGGCCCGACGATCATCGTCGCGCCTGGCTCGAACAGCATTTCCGTATGATCCGCGAACGACTTGAAGCCGTGCAGGGTGAGCTTGGTCAGGCGCACGTCAGAAACTTCTCCCAGTCCGGTAATGGAGCTTCGTGTTCACGCCCTTGGCCAGCAGTTCGGCCATCAGCGGCACGGCGTCGTCGGGTGATTCGAAGGCACCGACGTAGATCGTCGCGGTGCCATCGCCCTGCAGCATCGGATAGGCGGCGATCTGCCGCTGGCCGTAGCCGTCGGCCACGTTCTGCGCGGCCTGCTTCGAGATCTTGAGCTCGAGTGCGAGCGCATACGGTGTCGACACGACGCGGCCCCAGTCGGGCTGCAGCTTGCCGCTCTTGCGCAATGCTGCGAGCAACGAGTCGGCCTGGCGCGCACGCGGGTACGCGCCGGCCTGCATCTGAAAGAACCGACCACGTTCACCGCGCACTCGCACCATCGTCACCGTCCCGGCAGGGAGGGAGAGGCCGAGGTCGGCCCAGCGCGCGAGCGCCGTGGCTTCATCGTTCGTGGCCACGATCACCACGCCGAACGGCGCCGCATCGAGCGAGTCCCGAGGGTTTGCGACAGCCACGAGCGTGCTCGGCAACTCGACTGCCGGGGGCGTCGGTTCCGGCGCACTGTCGGGCTCCACACCAATCACGCGCAAGTCCGTCGACGGCGGTGCACCCGTCGCCTCGGCGTCGGTGGTGCCGGGCGCGGACGAGAGGCCGGGACGACCCATCGCGTACCACGTGCCGCCGATCGCCACGACGGCGGCAGCCGCCAGGGCCGCGAACAGGGGCGCCTTCCGGCGCTCGCGGGGAATGTTCGGCGTGATCGGGCGCTGCTCATCGGTGTCATGCTTGGGGAGCATCAACGGCGGCGGCGTGAGGCTCGGCGGGCGCCGCTCGGCGATGCCGGCTGGCGCATCCGCCGGCGCCGGCGCCACAGGAACGGCCGGCGGCAGCGGCGCATCGATGTGCGCGAGGACGGTGTGCCGCGGGATCATCAGCACCGATGACGGATCACCGACCACCACCACGCCATCCATCATTGCGGCCAGTTCGGGCACGCCATCCCCGTCGACCGGGGCAACCAGCACCAGCAGCGCACCCACTTCGCGAAAGCCGGCCGCCAGACGGCGCCAGCGCTCGTGCGCCATGATGTCGGCGGTGATCATCGGTTCCGTGCCGCTCGGCATCACGAACAGCATGCCCGACTCGTCAACCTGGCGCGCGATCTTGTTCAGCGACACACCGTACAGGAAGCTGTCCGCGATGCCATGGGGATCATCACCCGGTACCAGCCGCTGCAGCGGTTCGACGTCGCCGATGAGGTCGCCGATCGCGACGCGTCGGCTGCGCGACTGGGCACGCCCGAGGCCCACCGCCGCGCGTGCCGTCGCCACCGGATCCTGACCGACGACGAGCACCGCATGCGCAGCATCGATGCTCCCTGCCGCATCGTGACCCAGCGACTCCCAGTCGACTCCCGCCGCCAATCCACCCGCCATCACTCCGATCCCCCTTCAAAGACCCAGTAGTCACGGCCAGTGGCCGCCCCCGCGCGCTCTGCATCCGGGCGCGACCGGTACGGACCAAGAATAACCCGGTAGAGGGTGATGCCGTTGGTCGCGGTGGCCATGACCCGCGCCTTCTGCCGCCCGACCGTGATCGCCTTGGCAAGATCCTTCGCCGTGTCCTCGGATTTCAGCGCTGCGAACTGCACCAGAAACGGACCCGTCTCGGCGGCTGCCGCCGGGGGCGCGACTGGGGCCACCAGGCTCCTTGCGGCACGCTGGAGCGACTCGGCCCGCTGGGTGGCGGCCCGCCGGACCGAATCCAGGCGGAGGGTCGCGCGGCGCCGAACGGAGTCGTCACGCGCTCGACCACGGCTCGTCGAATCGCGGACGGCGGAGAGCGCTGGCACGAGCGCCCCGTCGGCTCGCCGCGCGGGATCACGCGGCGGTGGAGTCGGGAGCGGGGCGGCGGTGTCGGGCACCGGCGCCGGCTCGGTGGGAGGCACGACGGGGACCGCGCGGGGAGCCGTGTCGGCGCGTGAAGGCGCCGCCGCCCGCACCGGGGCATCGCCTGCGCGACGACGGAAGCCGTTCCACTGGACCACCGTCCACACGTCCCGGGCTCCGCCGTCCAGCACCTGTTCGGCCCGGAACTCGGGGGTGCCCAGCACCACCACGTCCTCGCCGCGCAGCGTCGCCAGGCGGCCATCGGGGAAGACCAGTGGAAGGTCGGCGCGCCACGGTGAGGCGATGCGGCCGACGATCGCGCTGGTCGCCACCGCGATCACCACCACCGAGTCGCCACTCGCGCCGTGACGCACGAGCAGGTAACGGCCGAGCGGATCCATGCGGAGGGCGCTGGCCGTTGCCGGCATGTCCACCTGCGTCACCACCTCGTCCGCGTACTTGTTGATGACCTGAAGTCGCACGCCGCCATCGCCGCGCCCCAGCAGATACACGCGATCGCCGCTGGGCGACGTGACGGCCGACATGACCGAATCGCCGAGGGCGATCTGCCCGACCGTGACGAGGTCACGGGCACGGACGCTGAGGAGTCGGCGCGGACCATCGCTCAGGTAGTACCGATCGCCACCTGCCGCAGAAATCAATCGCGTCCGCCCCTTGAAGACTGCCGTGTCGGTGGCGTCCACGCCGGGCGGGAGGTACCGCACCAGAACGGTCTCGTCAGCTGACCGGTCCGCGATGACCAGCACGCCGCCATCCCGCAGCGGCTGGATCTGTTGCGGTGGCTCGGTCGACGTCACCTGCCACGGCGTGGCGTCGGTGGTCGTGAGCCGCACGACGGCGGTGTCCTGTGTGCCGAAGATCGCTGACCCATCGAGGCTGGCCGCATCGTGGATCGGTGTCGACCGGGCGCGCTCCACCGCCCCGGACCCGAGCGTGAGACGCCACGGCAGACCGCCGGCGTCCGTCATTGCCAACACCCCCGCATCGAAGTTGAACGCCAGCGGGTGCACTTCGGACGGGAGCGCGGCGCGGCTGGTCCAGAGCAGTGTGTCGAGGGCGGGATACCGGTACGCCCGGACCGGACCACCCGAGATCGGGACGCGGAGCACGATGGCGTCGGCGCCGAGCGAGACTGCGCTGGCGCGCGCCGCCCCGCGGTCGTCGGCGGTGCTGCAGGCAGCCAGCACCAGGGCGAGGGCGAGCAGGGGAGTACGCACGGCCGTAACCTAGCCGTGACACCCCGGGCGGAACACGGCTTGCAAACCGAGCGGGCGCCTGCATCGCGCAGGCGCCCGCTCGTCGGTCTCAGCTGACACCGCTCAGAACGACGATCCCAGCGACCATTGCCAGAACCCCTTCCGTTCCGGGCGATCGAGCGGGATCGCATAGTCCCACCGCACGAGAGCGAAGTTGAACAGGTTCAGCCGGAGCGAGTAGCCGTAGCTGCGCAGCACGAACCGCTGGGTGTCAGGGTTGTAGTTGGCTGGGCGGCTGAGCGACGCCGATTGCCCACCGCTCCAGGCGATGCCGGCATCATAGAACACGCCACCATCCACCGGCGGCAGTTGCACGGGCAGGACGCCCAGCTCGAAGCGCCGGATCAACGGGATGCGCACCTCGACCGATGCAACGGCGGCCCGCGACCCGAGCAGCTCGGTGTTGCTGCACCCGGCCGATGCGCCGATCGCCGGCTGACAGCCGAAGTTGAGCGCATTCACCCGGTCATAACCGCGCAACCACAGCTGGCGGAAGTCGTTCGGGTTCCCGATGTAGTTCGGGAAAAACGACTCGTCGCGACCGCTGCGGAAGATGCCCGTGAACCGCGATGCGATCGTGACGAAGTTGAACACCAACGGATCGTAGCGGCGGTAATCGGCGGTGAGCTCCTGCCACCGCCGGTTGCCGATGGTCGGCTCGTAGGCGAAGCGCATGCGCCGTCCCATGATCGGGGCGGTGTAGCCCTGCAGCGTGTTGTCCGACACGAACGCGGCGCGTGGTTGCAGGAAGGTGAGCGTACCGAGGTTCTGGTCGCCGACGATCTGGAACGGCGTGCTCTCGCCAAAATCGTTGAACTGTCGCCCGATGATCACCTCCGAGCGTCCGATGCTCTGAAAACCGATCCCCAGCTCGAACCGGTTGAAGCGATTGCGCGGCAGCAGCCCGACGAACGCCGCGTCTCGAAGCACGAACCGCGCGAGCGACTGATTCTCCTGAAAGAGCCCAGGCGAGACCTGCTCCACGTCCTGCCCGTTGAAGAAGAAGAT
>Ga0105048_10016402_pt1 | contig 11454 bp, 9 predicted proteins | sample MAT05_FD_78382 | JGI IMG/M metagenome (GOLD analysis project Ga0105048, IMG submission 78382) | Freshwater microbial communities from Lake Fryxell liftoff mats and glacier meltwater in Antarctica - MAT-05 | ecosystem: Environmental > Aquatic > Freshwater > Ice > Liftoff microbial mat | place...
AGCCGCACAATTAGGCAAATTGCCGGTGCCGCGGTTGCTGCTCGAACGAACAGGTTTCATGAAGGGGTACTTCCGCCAACTCTTTGGCAACTTGAAGGAAGAACAGCACTTGATCGAGTCGGCCAGTAGCGTGAAAAGCGACACGCAACTCGTCACCCTCCGCTACGAACGCGCGGCGCCGATACCGTGAACGGCTGGCGTTTGCTTGCGTTGCTTGTCGTCCTGTCGCTGACAGCGCGGCCGGCCGCGGCAGACCCCACCAACACGCTCGCCCGCGGCGTTAGCATCACGCATCAATTTGTGGCGTATGCGCCGGATGAGTTGTTACCCCATGCGATTTGCGTTTTCGCCGAGCAAGTGAAACGCGAGTGGAACAACCTGTTGGACCAGTCGGCCCCCTGGCGCGATCCCATTGTGATTTTGGTGGATCAACAGCCGGCGGGTGGCGAACGATCCCCATCGCTCTCCGTCGCAATCACCGATCTGCACCTCAAATACCAAATCACGTGGCTCGTGCCGCCCGCCTTGGAGCACCAGCGATTCCTGCAGATTCTCTTGGAAGCGTTGGCCGCCGAACTGGCGAACCGTGACGAAGTGGTCGTGCGGCACCGGCCTTATCAGACGGCCCCCATCCCGGCTTGGCTGGTGACGGGGCTGTCCCGCAGCATCCAAGGCCGGGATGAACGGCTGATGCAGGCCGCCCGCCGCTCGCTCGACGGTGGTCATCCACAAACGGCATTCGACCTTTTGACCGCGACGCCGGCGGAGTCAACCACGGGCGATGAGTTGTTTGAAGCGAATGCGTGGATGTTCACGGAAGCCTTGCTGGGTTTGCCGCAGGGGCGGCTGAAGCTGCGAAATTATTTAGGTGCTCTCGGCAGCACGAAGTCCGTGACGAACGCTTTTTGGAAAGTGTATGGCGCTGAGTTTGCGGATGAAAAGGCGGTGGAACGGTGGTGGGCGTTGCAGCTGACCAGCCGGACCGCCACCGTCGTTGCGCAGAATCTCACCGCGGCGGAAACCGCGCGCCGGCTGGCTGGGATTCTCGCGACGCAACTCACTGTGACAACGAGCACCGGCCAGGGGGAGCAACTTGCCGTGCCACTTCAGGAATTGGGACGGTACGCCGATCAAGCCTGGCTGCCGCCGGCCATCGCGGATAAACGTCAGCGCCTCGAAATCTTGCACAGCCAGGCCGGACCCACGTTGCGGCCGGCTATTGCCCGTTATCTGGAGGCGCTGGATTGGTTGCAGGCTCGGCAATTGCCGCGCTACCGGCGCGCCGTGGCGCTGGCCGACAAAACCCGGACGGCCGCCGTGGTTCAAGCGGAACAAATCACCGCGTATTTGGATGAAGCCGAAGCGCAACACAATCCCGTGGATTTGCGGGCCGGCTTCCAAAGTCTGTTTGAGACCCTCGCGAAAGTCGAGCGACTCGAAAAGCGGCGGCGCAATCCCATCAGCGATTACCTCGACGCGTTCGACCGCTAGCGTTACATCGTCGCCAGCAACGTCGTGATCTTCTCCCGTTGCTCGTGCAGCATCGCCAGCTTGTCGCGTTCGCGTTGCACCGCGATCGGCGCGGCTTTGCTGACGAAACTTTCGTTGGCCAGCTTCGCCGCTGTCCCGGCCACTTGTTTCTCGATGTCGGCCAGTTGCTTGGTCAGTTTTTGGCGTTCCACCGCCGGGTCCACCGCACCGACCATGAAGATGGTGGCGGTTTTGACGAGCAGGCTGGGTGTGACGCCGGTCGGTGTGTACGCTGGGTCAAGCAGCACTTCTTCGGCGTTGAGGAAGGCTTGGAGCGAACGCAATTCGGCGCGAAGGAATTCCAGATGCCGGTCGGTCTTGATGACGAAGCGGACCTGTTTCTTTGGTTCAATGTTGTAATCGTTACGGAGTTGCCGGCCGGCGCCGATGAGCGCGTACAGGTCGTCCACTTGGGCCGCATGCTCAGCCGTCGCACCCGGCGCTGCTTGGGGGTGCGGCCACGAAACGAACTGGATTGTGCCGGTGCCGTATCCCATCCCGTGCCACAGTTCCTCGGTAATGAAGGGCGCGAACGGATGGAGGAGTGTGAGGATCACGCGAAAAACTTCCTGGAGCACGCCGGTGTTCGGCGCAGCTTTGCTGGCTTCGATGTACCAGTCGCAGAAATCGCCCCAAACGAAATCGTACAATTCCTTGGCCGCCTCGCTGAATTTGTAGGCATCGAGCGCGACGGTCACCTTGCTGATCGCCTCATTCATCTCGAAGAGAATCTTCAGGTCATGCGCATTGTGATCGGTGCGGCCGGGTTGTTGCATTTGAATGAACCGCGCGGCGTTCCACAACTTGTTCATGAAATTGCGACCGACTTCGCAGCGTTTTTCGTCGAACAAAATGTCCTGTCCTTGCGGCGCGATCAGCATCAATCCAAACCGGAGACCATCGGCCCCATACTTGGCAATCAGGTCGAGCGGGTCTGGGGAGTTGCCAAGCGACTTTGACATCTTGCGCCCTTGCGCGTCCCGGATGATGCCGGTGAAGTACACGTTGCCGAAAGGTTTGGCGTCCTGATACTCGTACCCGGCCATGATCATGCGGGCGACCCAGAAGAAAATGATGTCGGGGCCGGTCACGAGATCGGTTGTCGGGTAGAACTTCTTCCGCGTCGCTTCATCCATCGTCGCAAACGGCCAGAGCCAGGAACTGAACCACGTGTCCAGCACGTCCGTATCCTGAGTCCAACCCTCGCCGGCCGGAGCTTCGAGGCCGCAGTAAATTTCCGCGCCCCGATACCACACGGGAATCCGATGTCCCCACCAGAGTTGCCGGCTGATACACCAATCGCGGATGTTCCGCATCCAATGCGTGTAGGTCTTCTGCCAGCGTTCGGGATAAAATTTGATCTCGCCGGTCTCGACGGCTTCGGTGGAGCGGGGGACTTGCGGATATTTCAGGAACCATTGCTCGCTCAAGTACGGTTCAATCGGCACGTTGGTGCGCTCGCTGTAGCCGACGTTGTGCTCGTAGTCCTCGACCTTCACCAACAAGCCCTGACGCTCTAATTCCTCCACCACGGCGGCCCGGCACTCAAACCGGTCCAAGCCTTCGTAATCCTCGCCGGCAACCGCCGTCATGACGCCATCCGGCCCGATCACGACGGTGAACGGCAATTGATGCCGCAAGGCCATCTCATAATCCGCCACATCATGCGCCGGCGTGACCTTCACACAGCCGGTCCCAAACTTCGGATCCACGGCCGCATCGGCAATGATCGGAATTTCCAGATCGCGGAGCGGCAATTTGATACGCGTACCCACGAGATGCCGGTAACGCGGATCGTCCGGGTGCACCGCCACCGCCTCGTCGCCCAGCATCGTTTCCGGCCGGGTCGTGGCGACCACGATTTCAGGGCTGTACCGGAAATGCCACAAATGACCCTTCGTCGGGGTCATAATGACTTCCTCGTCCGAAAGCGCGGTGCGGCCGACCGGGTCCCAATTAACCATCCGTTTGCCGCGATAGATGAAACCTTTGTGATAGAGATCCACGAAGGTCTGCAAGACCGCGCGGGAATAATCATCGTCCATCGTGAACCGCTCGCGCGTCCAATCGCACGAACAGCCGAGTTTCTTCAACTGCTGGATGATGATGCCGCCGTGTTTCTCTTTCCAATCCCAGATTTTGGCGACCAGTTTCTCGCGACCCAGATCATCGCGGTGTTTGATCACGCCTTGTTTGCGAAGGGTTCGCTCGACAACGGTCTGCGTGGCGATGCCGGCGTGGTCGGTGCCGGGGAGCCAGAGGACTTCGTAACCTTGCATCCGTTTCCGCCGGGCGAGAATGTCTTGGAGCGTATTGTTGAGCACATGGCCCATGGTGAGCACGCCGGTGACGTTGGGCGGCGGAATCACGATGGAGTAGGGCGGTTTGCTTGAAGCCGGCTGGGCAGTGAAATGGCCGCTCGCCAACCAATCAGCATACCAGCGTTCTTCGACCAGTTTCGGTTCATACGCCTTGGGAATATCCGTACTCATACGGCGGTGAATATGCGACTGGTCAACTGTGATTGGCAAGCCGTTTGAGCGGCGCTTGCGGTGCCGGACGGTTCCGTGTAGTCTCCGCCCCTATGACCAACGACGAACGTAAACAGATCGTCCGCCAATTGCTGGCCGAAGGACGGAACCTTTCCGAGATTCAGGATTACCTCCGCAACGAGAAGAGCGACTCCATCACGTACATGGATTTGCGGTTGCTGCTGTCGGAGATGCCCGATACGCGGTTGCCGGAGAAAGAAGTGGTGAAGCCGCTCGTGCTCCCGCCCGATCCCACGCTGTTGCCGGCCCCCGATGCGCCGGTCGGCGGCAAACTCTCGATCAGTGTGGACCAAATGCCCGCGCCCGGCTCGATGCTGAGCGGCTATGCCCGGTTCAGCTCGGGTGCCAAGGCGCACTGGTTCCTCGACGAAATGGGCCGGCTGGGGATGGAACCGGAACTTGGCGCCAGCAAGCCCACCGAAAAGGACATGAAGGAGTTCACGACCGAGTTGCGCAAGCAGTTGCAACAAGGCGGCGGGATGCCGTAGGCCGGCCCGGCGTTACTTGCGCTGCTCTTCTTTGAAGAGCTTGTACTCGACACTGTCCACCAGCGCTTCCCAACTCGCTTCGATGATGTTGTCATCCACCCCGACGGTGCCCCAGGTTTCTTGGCCGTCGGTGCTTTCGATGATGACGCGCGTTTTGGCGGCCGTGCCGGTGCCGCCGTCGAGGATGCGCACTTTGTAATCCACCAGTTGGACCTCGGCGGTCTTGGGATAGAATTTGCTCAAGCCGGCGCGAAACGCGGTATCGAGGGCATTCACAGGACCGTCGCCTTCCGCCACGGTGTGAACGATCTCACCGTTGATCTCCAGTTTCACGCTGGCTTCGACTGTATTGCAGCCCTGCTTGCCGTCCCGATCCATGATGACCCGGTAGGTGAGAAGCCGAAAGAACGGTTTGTGTTTTTTCAACAACTTCTGCACGAGGATATGGAAGCTGGCGTCTGCCGCTTCATATTCGTAGCCCTCGTGTTCGAGCTGTTTGAGTTGGCTGAGGATTTCCTTCACCTCCGGCGTGTTCTTCGTGAGATCCATGCCCAACTCGTGGGCTTTCATCAGAATGTTGCTGCGGCCACTTAACTCGCTCACCAACACGCGCCGGTGGTTGCCCACCTGTTCGGGTTCGATGTGTTCGTAGCTGCGCGCGACCTTTTCGATGGCGTTGACGTGGATGCCGCCCTTGTGCGCAAACGCCGTCGCGCCCACAAACGGTTGCCGGATGTCGTGCCGCACATTGGCGAGATCATCCACAAAGATGGAAAGCTCACGAAGACGCCGGACGTTTTCCGGAGAAATGCAGTCGTACCCCATTTTCAAAACCAGACAAGGGATCACGCTGGTGAGGTTGCAGTTGCCGGTGCGTTCGCCGTACCCATTCATCGTGCCCTGCACCTGCGACGCGCCGGCTTCGATGGCCACGAGCGCATTGGCGACGCCGACGCCACAATCATTGTGGGTGTGAATCCCGACCGGACAGCGCAACAGCTTGCGGACTTCCGCCGTGATGCGGGCGACTTCGCTGGTCATCGTGCCGCCGTTCGTATCGCACAACACCACGCAGTCCGCGCCGGCATCCTGGGCGGCTTGGACGCAGGCGAGCGTGTACCGGGGATCATCTTTGTAGGCATCGAAAAAGTGCTCGGAATCATAGAGCACCTCTTTGCCGTGTTCTTTGAAAAACCGCACGGAGTCGCGGATCATGGCGAGGTTCTCCTCGGGCGTGGTGCGAATCACCTCGGCAACATGGAGGGACCAGGTCTTGCCGACCAGCGTGACGACCGGCGTTTGCGCGCGCACCAGCATGTCAATCTGCGGATCGTCCTGGCAGTGCACGTTTGCGCGCCGGGTGCTGCCGAATGCGGCGACCCGGGCGGTCTTGAATTTCCGCCCGGCCACGGCGGTGAAAAATTCCAGATCCTTCGGGTTGGAGCCGGGCCAGCCGCCTTCAATGTAGTTCACGCCAAACAGGTCGAGCCGTTCCGCGATGCGGACTTTATCCGCGCTCGAGAACGAGATTCCTTCCCCCTGCGCGCCGTCGCGCAATGTCGTGTCGTAGATGGCGACTTTCGGTTTCATGAGTGGGCGGTAGAGTAAAGCAACAAGGGGGAGGGGGTCAAGCAGCGCGCCGGCGATCGCGGGTCGGGTGACCATTTCGATTGTGCTTGGGTTTTGGCGCTGCTAGGCTGCCGGCATGAAACGATGGGTTGGGGTAACGGTTTTGAGTTGGCTGTTAGCGGCGCAGGCTGGGCGCGGTCAAGTTTCGGTCTCCGTGCAACTGTCGGATGAGATTTACGTGTTGTACGAGCCGATTGCGGCCACGGTCAGCATTCGCAATGTTTCGGCGCGGACAATGGAATTGACGACGGCACCCGATCAGGCACCGTGGTTGACGTTTTGGATTCTCGACGACAATGGCCGGCAGGTGGAAGAGCTGAAGCCGGTGCCGGTCGGCGCTTCCACGTTGTTGCCGGCAGGGGACACGGTCAGCCGCACATTCAACCTGACTCCCCTCTACGATCTGCGAAATCGGGGGGCCTACAAGCTGCGCGCGCAAATCAACTCAGGCGCGATTGACGTGGCCTCGCCGACTGTCCGCTTTACCATTTTGAATGGGCAAGAAATCTGGGCGCAAACGGTGAGCCTTGGCGGGCCGGCTGGGGAAGCGGAAGTTTTCCGCACCTACTCGCTCATCGTCAAACGCGGGCCGCGTTACAATCATCTCTACGCCGGCGTGCGCGATGATCCGAACGGATTGGTGTATGGGATGTTGGCGCTGGGGCATTTTGTGCCGGTCACGGAGCCACAAATGCAAGTGGATCGGCAGGGGCACTTGCACACTTTGCACCGCAGTTCCGCGCGCAGCCTCAGCTACCATCACATTGACCCCAGCGGGCGCATCGTGGAGCAAGACGCGTATGCGGACATTCAATCCTTCCCCCGGCTGGTGGTGGACAGCGACGGGCGCGTCTCGGTGCGCGGGGGCGAGAAAGCCGTACCGTACACGGAACGCGTAATGACCGAGGAAGAACTTCAGCCACCGCCACCCCCCCCGCCGCCAAAGAAGAAATGGTGGCAATCCAAGCCGAAAAAACCCGCCAGCTAAACCGGCTCAGGTGGTGGCACGGGCGGCTTGTACGTCAGCCGCGATCTGGTTTCGTAGGTCGTTCAGGGAGGCAAATTTCTGCTCGTCACGCAGTTTCTTGAGGAAAATGACTTCGAGTTCTTGGTCATAGATGTCCCGGTCAAAATCCAGCAGGTAGATTTCGAGCCGGCGATCGGTTTGGCCGGTTTGGAGCGTGGGACGGAGGCCGATATTGACGACACCCGGTAGTGTTTCGGTACCGAGCCGGGCTTGGGCGACATAGACGCCGTCGGGGGGGAGGACTTCGTTGTGGGGATTGAGGTTGGCGGTGGGAAAACCGAGTTGGCGCCCGATTTGGTCTCCTTTCTCGACGGTGCCGAGGATGGAGAATGGTCGTCCCAACATTGCGGCGACCCGGTCGAGGTTGCCATTGAGGACGTGCTGGCGGATGGCGGTGGAACTGATCATCTCTTCGCCGGCCATGACGGAGGTGATTTCTTTGGCCGTGAATCCATACTGCGGCGCCAGCGCTTCCATTAGGCGGACGTTGCCGGCGCGGTTGTGGCCGAAATGGAATCGGGTGCCAACGCAGATTTCCCGAAGATGATGCGTGGCGCGCGCCACTTGTTCGATGAATTGGGCCGGCGGGGTACGGGAAAATTCGGCGTCGAACTGGAGCAGCAAACAGGCGTCCACACCGAGGGCGGCAATCAAGCGGAGTTTGTGGTCGGTGGCGGTGAGGAGCAGGGGCGCTTTGTCGGGTTGCAGAACGCGGAGGGGATGCGGGTCGAACGTGAGCACGACGGAGGAACCGCCGCCGGCTCGGGCGGCGTCGCGCGCGTGGCCGATGACGCGTTGATGGCCGAGGTGCACGCCATCGAAGACACCGATGGCGAGGTAAACGTTGTCGGTGACCGGTGCGAGTTCAGCAAAGGTGCGGGCGATATGCATCAGACAAGCGTGAGCTGCGCCAGTTTGAGGATCGGAATGATGAGTGGTTCCAGTTGCGGACGTGTCAGCGAGAGCAGTTTGTCGAGGGTGTGGGCGTCCGCGACGTTGAGTTTGCCGGAGCGGGTGCGGCGCAAGCTGGCGAGATGCGCGCAGGTGCCCAAGGTTTCACCCACTTCTGCAGCGAGCGTGCGCACGTAGGTGCCTTTGGTACAGGTGACACGAAAGGTGACATCCGGTGAGGCAAACGTGAGCACTTTGAAATCGTAGATGTGGATGAGACGTGGCGCGCGCTCCACGGTTTTGCCTTTGCGGGCGAGTTTGTAGAGGGGGGTGCCGTGGTGTTTCACCGCGCTGACCATGGGCGGGATTTGTTGGATGTCGCCACGAAACTTGGCGAAGGCGGCATCAACGTCCGCTGCGGTGAGCGCGGGGACCGGCTTTTCGGCGATGACGGCGCCGTCGGCATCTTGGGAATCGGTCGCCACGCCGAGGCGCATGGTGCCTTCATAGGTTTTGTCAGCCGCCATGAGCCGGTCTTGGAGTTTGGTGGCGCGTTCCAAGCCGATGATCAACAGCCCGGTGGCCAGCGGGTCGAGTGTTCCGCAATGACCCACTTTGTTGAAACCAAAATGCCGGCGCAGCCGATCCACCACATCGTGGGAGGTGAGGCCGGTCGGCTTGTCCACCAGAAGAATGCCGTCGTACGGGGTGAATTGGCCGGTCATGAGAGGCCGGCCGTTTCGAGGGCTTGATGAATGGCCGCGAGCACTTGTTTTTCGAGTTTGGCCGGTCGACCGGTCAAGCGCGCGCCGGCGGCTTCCTTGTGACCGCCACCACCGAACTGGTGTGCGATGGCGTTGGCATCCACCCGGGGATGTTTCGAGCGCAAACTGATGCGGGCTTTGCCGGCTTCGGGCAGTTCCTCAAACAAGACGGCGACGACGACGCCATTGATGGACCGGGCGTAGTCAATCAGCCCTTCGGTGTCTTCGCGGGTCGCTTTGGATTCCTCGAACATGTCGTTGGTGACCCAGTAATAGGCCACGCGTTTGCGGTCGGCGAGTTTCAGATCGGCGAGCACGAGTTGCAACAGATGCAGCCGCGCGAAGGGGTAACTCTCGTAAATCTGCCGGCTGATCTCGCCGACGTTGAGGCCGGTGTCCACCAGCTCCGCCGCGCCGCGCAAGGAGTTGGCGGTCGTGTTGGTGTAGCTGAATGACCCGGTATCGGTGGAAATCGCAGCGAAGAGGCAGGTGGCAATTTCTTTCGTGAGCGGGAATTTACCGCGCTTGATCAATTCGTAGGCGATTTGGCCCGAGGCCGGGGCTTTCGTATCAATCCAATTGATCGTGGCAAACCGGTCATTGCTGACATGGTGATCCATGTTGATGAAGTATTTCTTACTGCGAATCCGTTCCGCCACCGTGCCGACGCGCTGCCAGTTGGACGCATCAATCGAGATGACCACATCAAAGTCCTGTGCCCGAGCGGGCGGGCGCCGCACCCAGTCGGAGTGGGGGAGGAAACGGAATTTAGCGGGCACGGGATCGTCGTTCCAGACGGCGACAGTTTTGCCGAGATTTTTCAGGAGAATCGCCAGCGCCAACTGGGAGCCGACGGCGTCACCATCCGGCCGGTAGTGCGTGAGAACCAGAAACGTTTTTTCGCGACGGATGATGCGGCAAATTTCATCGGCAGGATGGCTCATGGTTTTGGTTCCTCGTTCACATCATTCAGCAACTGCTCGATCCGGGCCGCGTGCGTCTCCGTTTCATCAAGGTGAAAAGTCAGGCGCGGGGTGTACTTGATGATAATGCGGCGCGCGAGTTCGTGTTGGATGTCACCGTGCCGGTGGCTCAGTTCCACCAAGGCTCGTTTTTGTTGAGCCAGCGTGCCGATGACGCTGACGTAAATCCGTCCCTCTTTCAGGTCGGGACTGATATTCGCCGCTGTCACGGTGATGAAGCCGCAATCGGTGAGCCCAATCACTTCCAAAATCTCGCCGACCTGCTCTTTGACGAGCTTGGACACACGCTCGATTCGACGGTTACTCATGACTTCCCCCCCGCCGCGTAGGTGGCGGCTTACAGTTTGGCGGCAACTTTCTCGACGCTATAGCACTCGATGATGTCGCCCGGCTGGTAATCGGTGAAGTTTTCAAGCCGCAAGCCGCATTCCTGGCCGGCCTTCACATCTTTGACGTCGTCTTGGAAATGCCGCAGGCTGGCGAGTTTGCCCTCGAACTGCACCGCGCGCCGGCGCACCACGCGCGCCCGTCCGCTGCGCGAAATCCGCCCGTTCGTCACGAGACAGCCGGCGATCTTGGGGCCTTTGGTCAACTCGAACACCTGTTTGACTTCGGCCTGGCCGATGGTGGTTTCCTTCGATTCTGGGCTGAGCAACCCCTTCATCGCTTCTTCGACCTGCTCGATCAATTCATAGATGATCGTGTAGAGCTTGATCTGCACGCCTTCGCGTTTGGCAATATCACTGACGCCGCTTTCTAGTTTCACACGGAACCCGACGATAATCGCGTTCGAGGCGCTGGCGAGCAGAACGTCGTTTTCGTTGATGCTGCCCACCACGCCATGAATGATCTCGATCTGGATTTTTTCGCTGGGCAATTTGCCGAGCGATTCGTTGAGCGCTTCGAGCGAACCCTGCACATCGGCTTTGATGACGAGATTGAGCGTCTGCACCTTGCCGGCGGCGGCGGCGGTTTGGCCGAGGAAATCTTCCAGCGTGGTGCGCGGTCCCTGTTCCGCCTGGGCACCGGCGCGAGCGGCGAGCTGGCGCTGTTCGCTGAGCTGGCGGGCTTCTTTATCATTGCGCATCACGGAAAATTCCACGCCGGCACCGGGGGTGCCGGAAAGACCGACGATTTTGACGGGAGTGGAGGGGCCGGCCTGTTTGACGCGCTGGCCTTTGTCGTCAATTAACGCGCGAATCTTCGCCCAGTGCGGGCCGGAGATGATGGCGTCACCCACTTTGAGCGTGCCTTTGCTCACGAGCACCGTGGCGGTTGGCCCCATGCCGGGTTCCAGTTGGGCTTCGATCACGTGGCCTTTCGCAGGCGCTTTCGGACTGGCCTTGAGTTGGAGCATCTCGGCCTGCAACAAAATCATTTCCAGCAGGTGCTCAATGCCCTTCTTCGTCGTCGCCGACACTTCGACCGTGATTGTGTCACCGCCCCAAGATTCAGGCGTGAGACCCTGTTCCTGCAATTGCTTGCGAACCCGATCCGGATTGGCGGCCGGCAAGTCGCACTTGTTGATCGCGACGAGGATGGCGACCTTGGCGGCCTTGGCGTGATTCAACGCCTCGACCGTCTGCGGCA
>Ga0105048_10016405_pt1 | contig 11453 bp, 7 predicted proteins | sample MAT05_FD_78382 | JGI IMG/M metagenome (GOLD analysis project Ga0105048, IMG submission 78382) | Freshwater microbial communities from Lake Fryxell liftoff mats and glacier meltwater in Antarctica - MAT-05 | ecosystem: Environmental > Aquatic > Freshwater > Ice > Liftoff microbial mat | place...
GAAAACCATCAGGAATTCGGCGACGTCCTCCGCGACGTGAAGCACGCGCGCCACACCTGCGCCCAGCTCATCGGTGCCCATCCCGACGAAATCGCCCTCCTCGGCCCCACCTCCCTCGGCCTCTCCCTCTTTGCCAACGGCCTCGACTGGCAGCCCGGCGACGAAGTCCTCTGCTACCACGGCGACTACCCCGCCAACGTCTATCCCTGGCTCGACCTCCGCCGTCGCGGCGTCACCGTCCGCTACCTCACCCCCGCCTCCCCCGGCGCCATTACCGCCGAGCTGGTCGAGCAGGCCCTTTCGCCCAAAACGAAACTCGTCGCCCTCGCCAGCGCCCACTTCTTCACCGGCTACCGCATCGACGTCGAAGCCATCGGCACCCTCCTCCACACCCGCGGCATCCTCTTCTCGCTCGACGCCATCCAGACCCTCGGCGCCTTCCCTCTCGACGTGGAAAAGGGCCACGTCGATTTCCTCAGCGCCGACGCCCACAAATGGATGCTCGGCCCCCTCGCCATCGGCATCGTCTATGTGAAAAGGGACCACTTCGAGCGCCTCCGCCCCACCCTCCTGGGCGCGTGGAATGTGCAATCGCCGAACTTCATCACCCAGGACCGCATCGAGTTCGTCCCCACCGCCCAGCGCTACGAACCCGGCGTCCTGAACATCGCCGGCATCCTCGGTATGAAAGCCGCCCTCGACGCCTTTCTCACGCAGGGCATGGACACCGTCGCCGCCCGGCTCCTGGAGCTAAAAGCTCACCTCGTCCGCCAACTCGACCTCCTCGGCTTCACCATCCTCGGCCCCGCAGAAGGCCCCGCCGCCAGCAGCATCACCACCTTCCGCCACGCCACCGCCAGCAGCGCCGCGCTTTTCGCCGCGCTGGAGAAAGCCCACGTCATCGCCTCGCTCCGCCACGACCGTGAAGGCCGCGACTACCTCCGCTTCAGCCCCCACTACTACAATACCGAAGCCGAGCTCGACACCGCGTTGGAGGCGCTGCGGGCGGCGCGGTGAAAAGCCAGTTGAGCGGACGTCCCCTCGTCGCAGACTCGGAAAATCGGAAGCTAGATACAAAAGCGAATAAATACAGGTTCGTATCTTGACGCTTTATCCGACCATGGTTTTTGCCTACCCGACGCGGGGCGGTGAGGAGGAGGTTCGCGCCATTGGCCAGTTCGCGCTGTAGGCGGGCGAGGTCGCGAGGACGGTTAAAGAAGTCTGCATGTTCAACGGGTGAGCCGGTGATGTTCTTCATGTGGGCGGGAGGCCACGACGAACTGGCCTTCGCCGAAAGGCTGGTCGATGGACTCAGCGAAAGCGGACTCCATCCCGAGGCGCTCAGCCGGGTTTCGCTGGCTTTTCGAAAGGCGCGACAGGCGTTCAGCGGGATGAAAGTGGGAGCCGCCGGCGTGGACATGGAAATGGGCGCTGCGGAGGATCCTGACCACAGCACCTTGGGCCGGGCGTTGGAGAGCATCTTCAGAAAGATCGAGAGCAGTGGAAAACCCGTGCTGCTGGCCATCGACGAGATGCCCGAGCTGCTCCTGGCACTGGGCAAAGAGGATCACGGCACCGAGCGCGTGAGCCGCCTGCTGCATTGGCTGCGCGCCTTGCGGCAAACGTATCGGCAGCAGGTGCGCTGGATTTTCCTCGGCTCGATCGGGCTGGATAGTTTTGTCGATGAGCGCAACCTGAGGAAAACCATCAACGACCTCAGCGGGATGACTCTCGAGGCGCTGAGTGCGGAGGAAGCCGACGAGTTCCTTCGCCAGTTGGGCGAGAGCAATGGCCTGCCGCTCTCCGTCGCAGAGCGGGATCTGATCGTCTCCCGGGTCGGCTGGCCGCTGCCGCACCATCTGCAAATGGTGTTTCACGCGCTCATCGATTCCGGTGCGACCCAGCCCGATGCCGCAGCCATTGACGCGGCTTTTGCCCACCTTCTCCTCCCCGGCAACGTCAGCCAGTTCGACACCTGGCGGCAGCGGCTCGACGCGCAGTTTTCTGCAAAGGATGCCACCGCCGCGAAAGACATCCTGCGCCACCTCTGCCAGCACGCCGAGGGCCGCGAGCGCGGGCACATCCTGAATGCGCTGATGCACACCCGCCAGGCCGCCGATCCCGCCGCCGTCGAGGATCAGCTCGCCCGTCTGCTCCTCATGCTCCAGCGCGACGGCTACCTGCTGGAAAGCGCGGGCCGCTATGCCTTCCGCTCCTTCCTCCTCCGCGAATACTGGCACCGCCGCGAAGTTCGATGAAAACGACCGCCTCCACCCCGCGGCTCTCCCTCCATCAGCTCTCGCTCTACAACACCGGGCGAATGTCGCCCGAGCAAATCATCGCGGCCTTCGCCGCGCGACGGCAGCAGTTCGAGCGCATCGTCGCCGACCTCGCTTCGGAGCAGGCGCAAAGCCGGGCGCAGCATCATCTCATCGTCGGCCAGCGCGGCATGGGAAAGACGATGCTTCTCGCCCGCATCGCCGCGGAGATTCGCACGAGCGCCGAGCTGTCCGCCCGCTTCATTCCGCTCGTCTTTGCCGAGGAGCAGTACGCCGTGGATCGTCTCTCAAAGTTTTGGCTGAACTGTCTCGATTCCCTCGCCGACGCCCGCGAACTGGCGCAGGACACCAAAGCCGTGGATGAAATCGACGCCACCGTGAAGTGCCTCACCACCGCCGTCCCGCGGCCCGCCAAAGACGACCAGCCCTTTGCCGACGAAGTCTATCAAGCCTTTGCCCAGGCCGCCAAAGCCAGCGGCCAGCGCCCCGTCCTCCTCGTGGACAATCTCCAGCTCGTCTTCGAGCGGCTGGAAAGCGGCCAGCAGCACAGCCTGCGCGAGCTGCTCATGCGGCCCGGCGCACCCATCCTCGTCGGCGCCAGCCCCAGCCCGCCGCCGCAGAGCCAGGACTACGGCGCGGCGTTTTACGATCACTTCAAAGTCCACTACCTCCGCCCGCTCGACGTCGAGGAAATGCGCGCCCTCCTCGTCCACCTCGCCGACGCCGCCCAGCGCGACGACGTGCGCCGGCGCGTCCTCCAGCACCCCGCCCGCCTCACCGTCCTGCGCCAGCTCACCGGCGGCAATCCCCGCACCGCCCTCACCCTCTTTTTCCTCTACGCGGAAGACTTCGCCCCCAGCGTCTTCGGCGACCTCGAGGGCCTGCTCGACCGCGTCACCCCGCTCTACAAAGCCCGCTTCGAGGAACTCACCCCGCAGCAGCAGGTCGTCGCCAGCGCCATCGCCAACCACTGGGATCCCGTCACCGCCGCCCGGCTCGCCGAGCGCACCGGCCTGCCCGCCGGCACCATCAGCGCCCAGCTCGACCGGCTGGAAAAGACCGGCGTCGTCGAGCGCACCGAGCTCTTTGGCGAAACCCGCACCGGCTACCAGCTCGCCGAGCGCTTTTTCAATATCTGGTTCCTCATGCGCAGCGCCTCCCGCCGCCAGCGCCGCGAAGTCGAGTTCCTCACCCGCTTTCTGGAGAGCTTCTACGAACCCACCGACCGCAGCCGCCTCGCCCATCACCTCATGGGCGAGGATCACTTCAGCCCCGACCGCTACGTGTGGAGCCGCGCTGTCGCCGCCAGCCTCAATGAGCCGGAAACTGCCGAAGAACTCAACCGCCACACCGAACTGGCAGCCCTCCGTGAGCAGGAGCGCGAGGCCCGCGCCCGGCTGCACGAGCTGATCGATTTCGACAGTCTGCCGCCGGCCACGCTGGCCTTCGATGATCTGCGGAAAAAACTTCCGTCTCTCGTACCCGACGACGCCGGCATCACACCCGAAGACTTTGCCAAAGCCGTGCTCGGCGACCGGACGGTGTTCATGAGCAGCGAGCGGGAACAACTCGCCGCCCGCACTGGAAAGCTCAGCCCGGCGGAGATTCAGAGCGTGTTAGAAACGACAAAAAAAGCGCGTGTCGTTGATGAGCAGATGTACTCGACGGAAGCGGTCACATGGTTCTCCCAGCGTCTCGCCAGAGGGCAAGTACGGAGCCTGCGTGATGCTGAGGACTGGAACCGTGCCTTCGTTCAGGCAAATGGAAAAGAGTGTATCCAGATGATGGTAGACTCATTGCCCGATGGCTTCGGCACTGCCCTGAACGATTCGAGCTTCGCTCGGATAAGCACGGCGCTGCAACCAATCACCGATGCCCTAGCATTGCAGTGGTATAACTGGGGGGTTAACCAGCATACCAAGCTTGCCCGCTATGGCGAAGCAGAGACCGCCTACCGAGAGGCCGTCACCCGAGATCCGAATTTGGTCATGGCATGGAACAACCTGGGCGCACTCCTCCAATACGATCTCCAGCGGTATGCCGACGCCGAAATCGCCTATCGAAAAGCTATCGACTGCGAGTCAAGGGCTGCGATTCCGTGGAATAACTTAGGCGGACTCCTGCATTATCTTCAACGCTACGCCGAAGCCGAGACCGCCTACCGCGCGGCCATCGCCCGCGACCCGAAATACGCTTCGCCTTGGAATGGACTAGGCAACCTCCTCAGAGACTACCTTCAGCGATACTCAGAAGCTGAAACCGCTTACCGCGAAGCCATCGCCCTCGATCCAAAGTTGGCAGCGCCTTGGAATAATTTGGGAAATCTCCTCCAATCCCATCTCCATCGCTACGCCGAAGCTGAGGTCGCTTGCCGCGAGGCCATCATCCGCGATCCAAATTACGCTGGGCCTTGGAACGGCTTAGGTAACCTTTTTTGCGATCACTTTGGCCGCATGGCCGAGGCGGCTGAGGCGTTCGATACTGCGCTGCGACTTGACCCCACCGACGACACCGCGCATCAGAACCGCCTCTTCCTCCGCCGTGACTTTATTGGCGAAGGCCGTGACGCTCGTCCGCTCATGGACGCACTGCGGTCGCTTCCAGCGCACGGATTCCTCGACACTACCCACCTTCACGAAGCCCTCTTCGCCGCCTACGACTCTAACTGGGGTTTAACATGCGAAGCGCTCGACAAAGCGCTGAGCTTACGGGCCAACGGTTTCGCATCACACACCATCGACGACTGGCTTCGCGCCAGCGCCGTGCTGCTGCATCTGAACTACGGAGCCGAGCTGCTGGTCTTCCTCGATGACCGCGGCGACACCGAGCGCCTGCGCCCTTGGGTGGAGGCCTTGCGGGCGCATCAGCTCGGTGACCGCCGCGCCCTGCAAAACATCGCCCCCGAAATCCGCACCACCGCCGAGGTCTTCTACGACGGCATCGAGAGCCGCCTGAAAAAGCTCCCCGAGAAAACCCGCCGCCGCCCACTGCCCAAGCCCAAGCGAACCCGCGCCAAGCCCCGATAAACCCATCTCCGACCGAGGGACACCCCTTGACGCGTCACGCAATCGCCACGTAGCATCCGCGCTTCTCAACCATTTACGAGCCACGCACTTTGGACCTAAAAGAAATCAAGGAACTCATCGCCCTGATGAGAAAAAATGACCTCTCCGTTTTCAAAATGGAGAAGGAAGGCTTCAAGATAACCCTGAAAAAAGGCACGGATTTTCAACCGGTCATCATTCCCGCGGCGGCCCCGGTCGCGCCCCCTGGGGCGGCTCCAGTTTCCGCTCCGGATGCGCCGAGCGACACGGCCAATCTGCGGGAAATCGCCTCGCCGATGGTGGGGACGTTTTACGGCTCGGCCTCGCCGGAGTCCCCGGCGTATGTCGCCGTCGGGCAAGAGGTGGTGGAGGACACGGTGGTCTGCATCATCGAGGCGATGAAGGTGATGAATGAGATCAAGGCGGAGGCGCGGGGGGTGATCGCGGAGGTGGTGGCGGAGAATGGGAAGCCGGTGCAGTTTGGGCAGGCGCTTTTCCGGCTACGCTAAGGGCTGATGTTTAAGAAAGTCCTCATCGCGAACCGGGGCGAGATCGCCCTGCGGGTCATCCGCGCCTGCAAGGAACTCGGGGTGAAGACGCTGGCGGTGTATTCGGAGGCGGATGTGGATTCGCTGCATGTGCAACTGGCGGATGAGGCGATCTGCATCGGGCCTGCGGCGAGTGCGCAGTCGTATCTGAAGATCGACCGGATCATCAGCGCGGCGGAGATCGGGGATGTGGATGCGATCCACCCGGGGTACGGTTTTCTGAGCGAAAATGCGCATTTCGCGGAGATCTGCGAAAGCTGCAATATCAAGTTCATCGGGCCACCGGCGGCGGCAATCCGGGCGATGGGGGACAAAAATACGGCGCGGGAGACGGCGAAGCGGGCGGGGATGCCGATCACGCCGGGGTCGGAGGGGATCGTGGACACAGAGAAGGAGGCTTTGCAAATCGCGCGGAAAATCGGCTACCCGGTGATGATCAAGGCGACGGCGGGCGGCGGGGGCCGCGGGATGCGGCCGGCGCACAATGACAGCTCGCTGGTTTCGGGCTACCACGCGGCGCGGAATGAGGCGGAGAAGGCGTTTGGGAACTCCGGCGTTTATCTGGAGAAGCTGATCGAGAATCCGCATCACATCGAGTTTCAGATCATGGCGGATATGCACGGGGAAGTGGTGCATCTGGGGGAGCGGGATTGCTCGATGCAGCGACGGAATCAAAAGATCATCGAGGAGACGCCGTCGCCGATCATGACGGATAAGATCCGGGACCGAATGGGGGACGATTGCGTGCGACTGGCAAAGGAGGTGGGGTATGTCGGCGCGGGGACGATCGAGTGCCTGATGGATGACAAGGGGCACTATTACTTTATGGAGATGAATACGCGGATCCAGGTGGAGCATTGCATCACGGAGGAGGCGTATGGCGTGGATCTGGTGAAGGAGCAGATCAAGATCGCGGCGGGAGAGCCGCTGTCGCAGTACATGCACAATGCGAAGCGGAAGTATCACGCGATCGAGTGCCGGATTAATGCGGAGGACCCGTTCAGCAATTTCCAGCCGTGCGCGGGGAAGATCGAGCTCTACTACGCGCCCGGCGGGCGGGGCATCCGCATCGATTCGCACGCGTATGCGGGCTACACGGTGCCGCCGCATTATGACTCGATGATCGCGAAGGTCATCGCGACGGGGACGACGCGGGACAACGCGATCGCCCGGATGGGCCGCGCGCTGGGGGAATACCTGATCACGGGCATTAAGACGACGATCCCTTTCCAGGAGGCGATCATGCGGGACCCGGATTTCGTGCGGGGGAAATACAATACGAGCTTTGTGCAGAAGATCATCGAGTCGCGCGTGGCGGAGTTTGCGGCGCGGTAGGAAAGCGGGCGCACCGCTCCGCGCGACAGCGCCCCAAAACCCTGCCGTCATTCTGAACGGAGTTCCGGGAGGCTTTGCGACCGGGACGCAGTGAAGAACCGCTGACTGTAAATGGGCGAAGGCGGTGGGAGTGAACACCCGTCATCACCCCGCCGCCCCGCCCGCGGTAGAGTCAGGATTGCGCCCGCCTTCGCCCGCGCGCTGTCTCGCCGACTCGGCCTTTTTTTCGACACCACCCATCCCCCAATGCCACCCCTCTTCCACGAGTTGCGCTTTCTGCTCAAAGTCTCGCGGCCCGGCTTCTGGCTGACGTCGGTTTGGTTCTACCTGCTGCCGCTCGGGCAGCATGAGGTTTTCGGCAGCGGCGCGTTCTGGCTTGGCGTTTTCTACGTCACCTTCCCGCTCGGGATGCTCATCTACGGCTGGAATGACCTCGTCGATTTCGAAACCGACCGGCTCAATCCGCGAAAGGACACGTTTCTTTTCGGCGCACGGCCCACGCTTGCGCAGATGCGGCGGCTGCCACTGGCGATCGCGCTGGTGCAGGTGCCATTTGTCGCGACGTTCGTCTGGCTGGTGGGCTGGAAATCGCTGGCGTGGTTCGCCGCACTCTGCGCCGCCACAGCGCTCTACAACGGACCTGGCATCGGCTTCAAGGGCAGGCCCGGATTCGATCTGCTGAACCAAACCGGCTACCTGCTCGTTTTCGTCCTCAGCAGTTGGCTCAGCTCTGTCCCACAACTTCCGTGGTCCACCTTCGTCTTCGGCGCACTCTTCGCCATGCACTCGCACCTTTTCGGCGAGATCATGGATATCGGGCCCGACCGCGCCGCAGGTCGCCGGACGACGGCGGTGGCCATCGGCATCCGCCCATCCAAGGTGCTGCTCATCGCGCTTCTCATCATCGAGGCCGCGCTCGTGTGGCAGTGCGCGCGCGACCCGTGGATCGCCGCCTCACTCATGGCGGGTGCGTGCTTTTTCACGACCGACGCCTGCCTCCTCTGGCGGACGCGCCCTTACGCTCCGTGGCAGATGCGCCTCTTCTTCCTCGGTTGGAACGCCACCGCCGCCCTCAGCATCCCGTGGGTCTGGAAAACGGCGACGCTCGCCGGGCCCCGCTGATTCCAGAAAATTCCCGTTGCGCCCCGCCGGAAATCCCATTAGTCCTTCCGCCCATTTTTTTTCTGCCGCAAAAACCCACGCACGCACCCTATGTCCACTGAACTGATGACGGAACTTCTCGAGGCTGGTGTCCACTTTGGTCACCAGACCAAACGCTGGAACCCGAAAATGAAGCCGTTCATTTTCGAGAAGCGCAACGCCATCTACATCATCAATCTCGGCAAGACCGTCGAGCAACTCGACGAGGCGACGAAGTTTCTGAGCGACATCACCGCGCGCCGCGGGAAAGTGCTCTTCGTCGGCTGCAAGAAACAGGCCCAGGAGGCGATCAAAGAAGCCGCGATGGCCTGCGGACAGTTTTACGTAAATCAGCGCTGGCTCGGGGGCACGCTCACGAACCTCGCAACCATCCGCAAGAGCATCGCGCGGATGAAGTATATCGAGAATCTCGATAAGCAGTCCGAGTATTCCAAGATGGGCAAACAGGAGATTTCGGCGGTCAAGCGCGAGGGTGAGAAGCTCAAGCGCAACCTCGAAGGCATCCGCGACATGGAGAAGCACCCCGACGCCATCGTCATCATCGACACGATGCGCGAAAGCATCGCCGTCGCCGAAGCCAACCGTCTCAACATCCCGGTCGTCGCCATCGTCGATACGAACGCCGACCCCGACCTGATCAAGTATCCCATCGCCGGCAACGACGACGCCATCCGCGCGATCCGCATCGTCCTCCAGAAACTCGTGGACGCCATCGTCTCGACGAGCACTGGCCGCACGAAGAAAGATCAGGAAGCCCTCGCTGGCGTCAGCGAATAACTCCCGCCCTCTCGGGCACCCTTTCGGAGAGACGAGGCCTCAGCGCTCTCGTCTCTTCGCATTTCAACCCTAGCTATCCATTCATCCCTATGACCACTGCCCCTGTCATCGACGCCCAACTCGTCAAGACCCTCCGCGAAAAAACCAATGCCGGCCTGATGGAGTGCAAACGTGCGCTCGCCGAGACGAACGGCGACCTCGAAGCAGCCATCGACGTGCTGCGTAAAAAGGGGGCGGCCAGTGCGGCCAAGAAGGCCGACCGCGAGGCCAAGGATGGCGTCATCGCCCAGGCGATCCTGCCCGGCGCGAAAGTCGGCGTCCTCGTCGAAGTGAATTGCGAAACCGATTTCGTGGCGAAGAACGACAGCTTCCGCGCCTTCACCGACGACATCGCGCGAAAGATCGCCGCAGACCCCGCCGTCGATCTCGAGAGCGAGCGCGTCGCCGCCGTGCAGAAGATCGGCGAAAACGTCCGCATCCGCCGCAGCCAGCGCGTGGAAGTGACCGGCCACGGCTCGCTCGCGGCCTACATTCACACCGGCGGAAAGGTCGGCGTGCTCGTCGAGGTCGGCGCCGACAAGGACGAGACGGCGACGAAGGAAGAGTTCAAGCAACTCGTCCGCGACATCACGCTGCAAATCGCCGCCGCCAATCCCGTCTGCGTCGATCGCTCCCAAGTCCCTGCCGCTCTCGCCGAACGCGAGCGCGCGATCTACCGCGAGCAGGTGCCGGCCGGCAAGCCCGCGAACATCATCGAGAAGATCGTCGAGGGAAAGATGGACAAGTTTTACAGCGGCGCGTGCCTCATTGATCAGGCGTTTATCAAGAACCCTGACCAGACCATCGCCCAGCTCATCGCCGCGAAGAGCAAGGAACTCGGAGACACCATCGTGATCCGTCGCTTCCTCCGCTACATGGTGGGCGAAGAGATCACCGCCTGATTTTCACCGCGCAAACTTTGACGGGCGCGAGCTGAGAAGCTTGCGCCCGTTTTTGTGCCCGCCGGAGTGGATGCGCCCGGCTTCGCGCGGATCCACGATTTGTGAACGATGAAACCCCGCCGCGCCACCATCCTCCGCAAAGGCCTGCTCGTGCTCGGTCTGCCGCTGCTCTACCAGGCGCTGTTCATCGGGCTGCTCCTGAAGCGGCAGCATGACCACAATGACGCCCAGCGGCGGGCCGTTCACACCAAGGATGTGCTGCTTCAAACCGACGCCATCTTCCAGCATGTGCTCACCTCGCAGAGTGATCTGCGCGCATTCGTGCTGACCGGGAACGAGACGTTCGCAGAGGAGTTAGCGAGTGCGGAAGCCGCCGCCGCCATTGACCTTGCTACGATGGTGGGGCTCCTGCGCGACAATCCCCGCCAGCAGGCTCATTTTGCCGAGGTCGCCAGCCTCATCCAGACGTGGCTCGATTTCGAGCGGGTCACCACCGCTCGGATGCGCGCATCCGACCAGCAGGGGGCAATCCAGGACATCAAAGATTTGAAGGGCAAGAAGTTCATGGATCAGCTCGCGGCGAAGATCGAAGCGTTCCGACACATCGAGGAAAAGCTGGACCGCGAACGGCTGGACGAACTCGCGCGCTCCAGCAATCTGCAAAACCGGCTGCTCGTCGCAGGTCTCGTTATCAACCTCGCCGTCGGGGCGCTTGCAGGGTTCGCATTCAGCCGCGAGATCGGCGCGCGCCTCCACGCGGTCGCCGCGAACACCCACCGGATCACGCGCGGCGAAGAGCTTCCGCCCGTCGTTGCGGGGAGCGACGAAATCGCGGAGCTGGACGGAAAGTTGCACGTCATGGCGGACGACCTCGCGGCGTCCCGGCGGCGGGAGCGAGTCTATCAGGAAACGCTGGAGCATCGCGCGGCCGACATGAACCGCGCGAATCTCGACCTCGATCTCAAGAACCAGGAGATCGAGATGTTCGTCTATAGCGTGTCGCACGACCTGCGCTCTCCATTGGTGAATCTCCAGGGTTTTTCCCAGGAGCTCGGGCTCGCCCGAGACGAGCTGCGCCGGCTTTTCGCCGACAAAATCAGCCCCCTGTCCTGCGAACGGGCGAAGGCCCTCATCGAACGCGATGTGTCCGAACCGATCAACTACATCCAGGCGGCCGTGACCCGGCTTTCCAGCATCATCGACGCGCTCCTCCGTCTCTCCCGCGCCGGGCGCGTCGAATATCACCCGAGACTCGTGGAACTCGCTCCCGTGGTGGCGAGGATCGTGGCTTCGCTGCGCGGAAGCATCGCAAAATGTGACGCGGGCGTAACGATCCACTCGCTCCCCGCCGTGTGGGCCGATCCCGCA
>Ga0105048_10016408_pt1 | contig 11452 bp, 9 predicted proteins | sample MAT05_FD_78382 | JGI IMG/M metagenome (GOLD analysis project Ga0105048, IMG submission 78382) | Freshwater microbial communities from Lake Fryxell liftoff mats and glacier meltwater in Antarctica - MAT-05 | ecosystem: Environmental > Aquatic > Freshwater > Ice > Liftoff microbial mat | place...
CCACGAGACCTTGCAACCCGCCGCGCGGATGCCGCGCATCGACTACCCGAAATACGACGGCGTGCTGACCTTCGACAAACTCTCCTCGGTGTTCCTGTCCAATACCAATCACGAGGAAGACCAGCCGGTGCACCTGCAATTGCGCAACGCGGCCGTCCCGGTGGAGGTGAACCTGCGGCTCTACGACGGGCCCGAGGCCCGCTATTGCCCGGCCGGCGTCTACGAATTCGTCGCGGACGAGGCAGCGGGGGGCAATGCGCGCCGACTGCAGATCAACGCGCAGAACTGCGTCCACTGCAAGACCTGCGACATCAAGGACCCGAAGCAGAACATCCACTGGGTCACGCCGGAAGGTGGCGGCGGCCCCAACTACACGAGCATGTAGCGCGGCGGCTGCCGGTCAGCGGTTCCACAGCCATGCGGCGCCGCGCACGCCGCTCGAGTCGCCGTGCAGGTGCTGCACGAGGCGCGTATCGACGCGGTCGGAGAACACCCACCTGCCCCATTGCGCTGGCACGTTGGTGTACAGCCGGTCGATGTTGGACAATCCCCCGCCCAGCACGATCACATCCGGATCGAGCAGGTTGATCACGTGCGCCAGCGCGCGCGCGAGCCGCTCCTCGTACCGCACCATCGTCGCGCCGGCCGCCGTGTCCCCTCGCTGCGCGGCCGCGACGATGGCCTCGGCGGTGAGCATGCCGCCGCCGTGAAAGGCGTGGTCACGCGCCAGCGCGGGACCCGAGAGCCACGTCTCGATGCACCCCGCCCGTCCGCAGAAGCAGGCGGCGCCCGGACGCTCGTCGTCGCGCGGCCACGGCAGCGGGTTGTGGCCCCACTCTCCCGCGACGGCATTCGGTCCATCGAGCACCCGGCCGCCGACGACGATGCCGGCCCCCACGCCGGTCCCGAGGATCGCGCCGAAGACAACATCGGCCCCGGTCCCCGCGCCATCGACCGCCTCGGACAACGCGAAGCAATTGGCATCATTGCTGATGCGCACCGGCCGCGCCAGTGCCGCCGCCATGTCGCGGATGATCGGCTGCCCATTGAGGCACACCGAATTGGCGCCGCGCAAAAGGCCGGTGGCGCGCGAGATGGAACCCGGCGTGCCGATACCCACGCGCAGCGTTCCCGCCGCGAAACCCAGTTCGGACTCCGCCGCCCGCACCAGCTGTGCAACGATCGCGATGGTGGCCGCATAGTCGTTGCGTGGCGTGGGCAAGCGACGCTTCCAGCGCTCCCGCCCGGCGGTATCGAGCGCCACCACTTCGATTTTGGTGCCGCCGAGGTCCACGCCCAGCCGGAATTCGTCCGTCATCGTGCGGGCCGCTCCTTCAGGGAACCGCGGCGGCGTCGACGTTGACCCCCTCCCCGCGATGCCGGAATATTACAGCCTCGATCCAGAACCCCCGAGTCTTCCCCTAATGACGATCCAATTGCCGCGTGCCGTGGTGGTCATTCCGCCCGCGCGCGACACGGGCTCGGTGCCAACGCGGCCCGCAGCGCGGTCCTGACCTTCTTGCATGTTCCCGCCATGCCCTGGCTCCTGATCATTCTCACCGCCGCCAGCCTGTGGGGCGGCTGGAACTGGTGGACTTCGGAGCGCCACGTGGGCGTGCCGCCTGGCATCGTGGCGCCGGCGGCGCCGGTCCAGCGCAACCTCGACCCCCGCGTCACCTTCGAGGCCAAGGGCCATACATTCATCAAACGCGCCGAGTACACGATCACGGCGCGTGTGCTGCGCAAGGAGATCTACCGGATCGACGGCGGGGCAACGCTGGCCCCGGTGGATCTGGGGCTGGGCTGGGGACCGATGTCGGACAGCCGCATTGTCGACCAGCTCGAATTCACGCAAATGGGTCGGTTCCTGTACTGGGATCCGCGCAACCGCGCGACGTTTCCGCTATCGCCTCGCGATATCAACGTGAATGCGTCACAGGTCCACGCCATTCCGGCCGAGCGCAGCGTCGAGCGCATGCTGCGGCGGCTGCGGCCCGGCCATGTGGTCACGCTGACCGGTTACCTCGTCGACGTGCGCGGACCGCGCGGGTTCGGGTGGAATACGTCACTGTCGCGCGACGACACCGGCAATGGCGCCTGCGAACTGATGTGGATCGAAAGCGTGCAGCTCCACTGACAGATCATGCCGCCGTCAGAATGCTTCCTCGGCGAGCGCCAGCACGCTCTCGCCCCCATGGATGATCGTGTGCGCGTACGCCGATGCCTGCGGCAGCAGGCAATCACTGTAGTAGCGCGCGGTGGCGATCTTGGCTTCGAGGAACCGCGAGTCGCCGTCGCCTGCGGCGATCTGGTCGGCCGCGATCAGCGCGGAACGCGCCATCTGCCAGCCACCTGCGACGAGCCCCCACAGCATCAAGTACGCCACGGCGCCGGCATGCGCGGCGCGCGTCTGCTGGCCAAAGGCCCGCACCATCCAGTCGACGGCCGCCTGCAGATCGGCGGTAGCCGCAGCAAGATCGACGCCGATCGATTGCAGCGCGGGTTCGCTGCGAGATGCCAGCTTGGCCGCCAGCTTGTCGATGTCCGCTGCAATGGCGCGGGCCACGGCACCGGCATCGCGCGCCGTTTTGCGGCCGATCAGGTCATTGGCCTGGATGGCCGTCGTGCCTTCGTAGATCGTGATGATCCGCGCGTCGCGCATGTGCTGCGCCGCACCTGTCTCTTCGATGAAGCCCATGCCGCCGTGCACCTGCACACCAAGCGAGGTGACTTCCTGTGCGACCTCGGTGGACCAGCCCTTCACGATCGGGATCATGAAGTCGGCGAAGGCCTGGTGCCGCGCACGCGCCGTGGCATCCGGATGATGCGCTGCGTTGTCGAGCGCAGCCGCCGTGACATACGCCAACGCCCGCGTGGCCTCGGTGTAGGCGCGCATTGTCATCAACATGCGGCGGATATCGGGATGACCGATGATCGGGCCCGCGGCCACACCCTTTTCCAGTCCCACCGCTTTGCCCTGCACGCGTTCGCGGGCATAGGCCACGGCGCGCTGATACGCGCGATCGGAGATGCCCACGCCTTCCATGCCCACGGAGAAGCGCGCGAGATTCATCATGATGAACATGTACTCGAGCCCGCGGTTCTCCTCGCCGACCAGGTAGCCGACGGCACCACCCTTGTCACCGTAGGCCATCACGGCCGTGGGACTGGCATGAATGCCCATCTTGTGTTCGAGCGACACGCAATGCACATCGTTGCGCGCACCCGGCGAACCATCCGCATTCACCAGCATCTTCGGCACGACGAAGAGCGAAATTCCCTTCACGCCTTCCGGCGCATCGGGCGTACGCGCCAGCACCAGATGGATGATGTTGTCGGTGTAGTCGTGCTCGCCAAACGTGATGTAGATCTTCTGCCCGAACAGCCGATACGTGCCATCACCGTGCGGCACCGCGCGCGTGCGCACGGCGGCGAGATCGGAGCCCGCCTGCGGCTCGGTGAGGTTCATCGTGCCGGTCCACGTGCCCGCCACCATGTTGGGCAGATACGTGTCCTTCAGCTCCTTGGAGCCGCGCAATTCGATGGCTTCGATGGCGCCCTGTGTCAGCAAAGGGCACAGGTCGAAGGCGAGGTTCGACGCATGCCACATTTCCTCGACCGCAGTGGCCACGAGCTGCGGCAGCCCCTGTCCGCCGTACTCGGGATTCTTCGTGAGCCCGTTCCAGCCGTTCGCGCAGTACTGTTCGTAGGCGCCCTTGAAGCCTTCAGGGGTCTTGACCTTCCCGCCTTCCAGCCATTTCGAGCCTTCGCGGTCACCAGGGATATTCAACGGGTCGAGCACGTTGGTCGCGAATTTAGATGCCTCGTCGAGAATCGCGAACACCGTGTCCGGCGCCGCGTCCTCGAAGCCAGGCAGTTGCGCGATCTGCGTCAGGCCGGCCAACTCGGTCAGCACGAAACGAATGTCGGCCAGCGGTGCGGTATAGGTGCTCATGCGCGTTGAGTCCTGAATGACGATTGAAGATGCGAGCGTACGGCGATGCTGCTAGACGAAACGATCTAATCGGCGGCGCAGCCCAAACGCGGAGATGCCACCACCGTCCGCGATCAGCCAAGTTCCGCGGTGAGCTGCGGGACCAGCTCGAACAGGTCGCCCACGAGGCCATAGTCGGCGATCTGGAAGATCGGTGCATCCGGGTCCTTGTTGATGGCGACGATGACCTTGCTGTCCTTCATCCCGGCCAGATGCTGGATCGCGCCCGAAATGCCGATCGCGATGTACAGGTCAGGGGCCACGATCTTGCCGGTCTGGCCGACCTGGTAATCGTTGGGGACATAGCCCGCATCCACCGCCGCGCGCGAGGCGCCGATGGCGGCATTGAGCTTGTCGGCCAGCGCCTCGAGCATCTTGAAACTTTCCCCACTGCCGAGCCCACGGCCGCCAGAGACGACGATTCGCGCGCCGGCTAATTCGGGGCGCTCGGACTTCGTGAGCTCCTGGCCCACCACCTTCGACAGGCCGGTGTCCGGCGCGGCCGCGACAACATTCACTGCCGCTGCACCGCCATTGCCGGCGGCATCGAACGACGTGGTGCGAACGGTCAGTACCTTCACCGGATCCTTCGACTGCACGGTGGCAAACGCATTGCCCGCATAGATGGGGCGCACGAAGGTATCCGGGGATTCGATGCCGATCACGTCGGACACCTGCGCCACGTCGAGCTTGGCAGCGATGCGCGGCAGCATGTTCTTGCCGAAGCCGGTCGCCGCGGCCACCACATGCGTGTACCCGCCCGGCAGCAGCGACAGCGCCGTTGCTGCGATGTTCTCGGCCGTGGGCGTGGCGAGATGCGGCGCCTCGGCCAGCAGCACCGACGTGACGCCGGCGACCGCCGCCGCCGCATCCGCCGCGCTGCGCGCATCGTGCCCGGCGACCAGCACGTGAATGTCGCCACCCAATTTTCCGGCGGCCGTGATCGCGTGCAGCGTGGCGGCTTTCAGCGAGCGTTGATCGTGTTCGGCAATGACGAGTATGGACATGATGGTGTCGATTCCTACGCGATGACCTTGGCTTCGCCACGCAGCTTGGCCACCAGTTCCTTCACATCGGCGACCTTGCCGCCGCCCTTGCGCTTCTCTGGCTCCACCACCTTCAGCGTGGCCAGACGCGGCGTCACGTCCACGCCGAGCGTGGCCGGCGTCGTGATATCCAGTGCCTTCTTCTTCGCCTTCATGATGTTGGGCAGCGTGGCATAGCGCGGTTCGTTCAGACGCAGGTCGGTCGTGATGATCGCCGGCAGTTTCATCTCGATGGTCTCGAGCCCGCCATCCACTTCGCGCTTGACGATGGCCACGCCGTTGGCAATGTCTACCTTCGAGGCAAACGCGGCCTGCGGCCAGTCGAGCAACGCCGCCAGCATCTGGCCCGTCTGGTTGGCGTCGTCGTCGATCGCCTGCTTGCCCAGAATGACAATCTGCGGAGCTTCGGTGGCAACGATTGCACGCAGCAACTTGGCGACGGCCAGTGGCTGCAGCTCGACATCGGTCTCGACGAGGATCGCGCGATCCGCACCCAGGGCCAGCGCGGTGCGCAACGTTTCCTGGCATGCGGTCAAGCCACAGGAAACCGCCACCACCTCGGTGGCCACGCCCTGCTCCTTCAAACGAACGGCTTCTTCAACCGCGATTTCGTCGAAGGGGTTCATCGACATCTTCACGTTGGCGGTATCGATGCCGGACCCGTCGGGCTTGACCCGCACCTTCACGTTGTAATCAACGACGCGCTTGACCGGCACCAGGATCTTCATTGGGGATTTGCACCGAGAGTTGAGCAGGAACAGTCTGGAATTATAGCGTTCCGCCGCGCACCGGCACCGTGAACGACCCCGATGCGACGAGTCCGGGGACCTGCGGTGCGGCAACCAAAGTTGCCGCGGCAGCAGAGTGCAACGTAGGATGACGTCCGTGGGGACCCGCAGCGGCGACGCGCTTGCTGCGCTTCCTTGGCATCGTGAATTGGAACCAGCATGTCCGCACAGAAGCTTCCCAGCGCCGATATCGTCAAGATACTGACCCACATTCCGCATCGTTATCCGTTCCTGTTGATCGATCGGATGGAGGCCTGCGAACCTGGGCAGTGGGTGCGGGTCATCAAGAACGTTTCGGCGCAGGAGTGGTTCTTCGCCGGCATGCCGGCCGAGCGGCGGACCATGCCGCAGCTGCTGGTGGTGGAGGCGCTCGCGCAGTCATCAGGCGCGCTGTGCCACTACTCTGGTCTGATGCGTCATGTGGCCAAGCCCATCGTCTTCTTTGCCGGGATCGACAAGTGCCGGTTTGGCGCGGAGGTCTGCCCCGGCGACCAGCTTGTCCTCGAATGCAAGCTGGTGCGCTCGATGCGGGACGTCGTCAAGATGTCCGCGCGTGCCAGTGTCGCCGGGGCGATGGTTGCCGAGTTGCAGCTGACGGCGGTGATCCGGGACATGGACTCGTCAGTCGCGCTGCAGGCCGCCCAGCAAGCCTGATCCGGGGCGCCTTAAGACCCCCTACCGGCGGCGCCAGCCCGGTCGGCAACGTCAGCAGGCACCGGCGTCGCCACGGCTTGCAATCCGGCACATTCCCGTGCGCAAGACTATACTTCTGCGGCATCCATCCGGCGTACCGGCCGTCGTCCGGCAGCGGTGGCACAATTATTGCTGCTTTTGATCGGGATCATCACAACAGACAAGAAAGTGGCTTACACCGAACCCTTGAACGGCCTCAGATCCCTGCTGGCGCGCTTGAAGGCGCGTCCGGACAGCGAGCACGAACAGGCGATCCTGCGGATCGTCATCGTGGCGCTGGTGTTGATCTGGCTCGGGCTCAACTACGCCCCAAGTGAAGGTGAGCCCGGGGTTCGTTCGTTTGCGGTCCTGATCTGGCAAGTCTGCTACCTCGCTATTTCGATTGCGATCTTGGTGGCCATCTGTCGTTGGCCCGGAGTCAATGTCCCGCGTCGGCTGATCGGGACGCTGGGCGACAACCTCACCGCCACCATGATTCTCTTCGCCACCGAGCAGGCGGGTTTTGCGATGATCGGGGTGTTCTTGTTCGTGGCGTTCGGCAATGGCTTTCGCTACGGGCGGCGTTACCTGTTCATGTCTGCGGCATTGGCTCTCGTCGGGTTCGGTTCGGCACTGTTGCTGGCGCCGTACTGGAGCACGCTGCAGACCGCAGGCTGGTCGTTGTTCGTGGCCATGATCATCCTGCCGCTCTACGTCTCAACGCTGCTCGATCGTGTGCACTTTGCCCAGCGCAAGGCGGAAGAGGCCAATCTCGCCAAGTCAGCCTTCCTGGCGAACATGAGTCACGAGATGCGCACGCCGCTCAATGGCGTCGTTGGCGTGATCGACCTGCTACGGGCCACCGCGCTATCGCCCCAGCAGGGCGAATTGATGCGCCTGCTGTCGCATTCGGCAACGCTGTTGCGGGCGCTGGTCGATGACGTGCTCGATATCACCAAGATCGAGGCCGGGCGACTGCAGATCGAGATCGCCGAATTCGACCTGCATGCCACGCTCAATGGACTCACCCGGCTGTTGCGACCCCACGCCCGGGCAAAGGGACTCACACTTCGTGCAATGGTCGACCCTGCGCTCGACTACCGGCTGCGGGGGGATGAGCATCACCTGCGGCAGATCCTGCTCAACCTGTTGTCCAATGCGGTGAAATTCACACCCGCCGGCGAGATCCAGCTCAGCGTCGCATTGCTGGCCACGACGGAGACCGGTTTCCACGTGCGCTTCGAAATCGAGGACACCGGCATCGGTATCGCCGAGGACGTACGCAACCGCATCTTCGACCGTTTTGTCCAGGCCGACGACTCCACCACCCGTCGTTTTGGCGGTACCGGACTCGGCACCACCATCGCGAAGCAACTGGTCGAGCTGATGGGTGGAACGATTGGCGTCGACTCCGAGCCCGGCAAGGGCAGTACATTCTGGTTCGAACTCACGTTGCTGAACACCGGGACCCTGGCCGGCGCCGTGGTCAACGCCCAGGCGCAGGAACAGTCGCCTACCGCCGTGGTGGTCGCAGCGCTGGCCCGCGCCGGCGAGGTGACGCCCCGCGTAATCGGTGCCGTGGGTCGCGCCACCAACGCCCCTGGCGTCGATGAGGCCGTGGCCCAGTTGCGGGAACTGACCCGCAGAGGCGTAAGCGTACCGGCGGTGGTCGTCACCGGGACGATCGACGAGGCCGCCGAGGTGCTCGAACGCGTCGCCGAGGAACGTGGCGACATGCCCACTGCGTTGATTTACCTTGCCTCCAACGTGGCGGAGGCGCGCGCCGAGCCCCGCCTGCGCCGGATCGACGGCGTGCAGGTGCTGCCGTTCGACAGCCCGCAGCGTCACGTCCATAACGCCATCCATTCGTCGACCGCCTGGGATCCGGGCCGTACGGCCGATGTCATCGACCTCACCAGCGCGCTCGAGGAACAACGCCAATCAATGCGCATCCTGGTGGCGGATGACAACGCCACCAACCTTGCCATCATCACCCGCCTCCTCGAACGCGCCGGCCACGTCGTGCTATCCGCATGCGACGGCGAACAGGCGCTCGATGTCTACGAAGCAGAAGGCGCGGAACTCGCGATCCTCGATTTCAACATGCCCGAGCGCAATGGCATCGAGGTGACCGCGGCCATCCGCATGATGGAACCCGCCGGGGTGCGCATGCCGATCATCATCCTGTCGGCTGCTGTCACGCCGGAGGCCAAGGAGCGCTCGCGCGCGGCCGGTGCTGACGAATTCGTTGGCAAGCCCTATGACGCTGCTCGATTGCTCAACGTCATTGATCGCATGGCGCGGCGCACCCAGCGCGCCACGCCTCCGGGTACTGCCAACGACCGCGAGCGCAGGGCTGCAACGCCGGATCGCTCACCGCTGCTGGACGTGCAGCGTGTGCGTGACGTCGAGCACATTGCGACAACCCCGGATTTCCTGGCGCAGTTGCTGCGCGGCTTCTGCAGCGATGTCGACCTGATGCTGAAGAAACTCGATGCCGCTGTTGCGACCGGACAGGTGGAATCCGCGGCGGATGCCTTGCACGCCATCAGCGGAGCGGCACTGGGCATTGGCGCCAAGCAACTGGCCGACCGTGTGGCCGCCGCCGAGGTGCAACTCCGGGCCGGGCGCATCCTGCAGATTGCAGCGACGATGCCGGAATTGCGTCAGTGCTTCGACGCCACCGCCCGCGAACTGAACACCTTCCTGGTCACGACGCACCAGGTTTCCATGTAGCCATCGGCCACCTTGAAGCGCCGCCCCCGCGGCCGCCCCAAAGTGGAATGCAATCGCGCGTTACGCGGCGTTGACGGCGGCGCGCGCCGGTCCCGCGAAAAGGGCTTCGATGGCCAAGTCTTCCGGCGATGTATTGGCCAGCTTGTCCTGGGCGCGTACCAGACGCGTCATCATCTTGAGATCACGAATTTCAAGACGCAGCGCGCCGTCGATCCACGCATCCACGATGCTGATCATCTCGGTTTCGGTGACGGGCTGGTACGCGAGCTTCGCCCGATTGAGCGCCCGATAGGTGTTGTGACGCTTCTGCCGATGCGCGATCAGCGCCCGTGTCGCCTCGATGCCCGTGCCGTCCTCGACCACTTCGTCCACGACCCCCAGGTCGTAGAGTTCCTTGGCCGAATACGTGGCGCCCGAAGTGATGATTTCCTCGGCCTTGCGCAGGCCGACCTTGCGTCCGAGGAAGGACAGCGCGCCCATGCCCGGGAAGAGGTTGAACAGAGTTTCCGGCAGCGACATGGTGGCCGACCGCTCGGCGATCAACAGGTGGGTGGCCAGCGCGCATTCGAAACCGCCGCCCAGTGCCTTGCCCTGGACCAGCGCGACGGTCGTGATGTCGGCCTCCATCCCGCGATGCCGGCGCATCTGGTTGGCCACGCATTGGTGAGCATAATTTTGCAGGAGCCCGCGGTCCTGCCGCATGATCGCCTGCACGAAAAGGTTGAGGTCGCCGCCGAGGTTATAGATGCCCGGAATTCCAGAGCCGTACACTACATAGTGGACTGGTTGGAGTTTTCCTTCCCACATGTACTGTCCGCCGTTGTCCTGAAGCAACGTGTCCGTCCTGGCCACTTCGTCGAGAAGTGTGGGTGTAAAGCATGGACGCGGGAACGGCTTCATCCATGAAAACAGCGTCTTGAGGGCGGGATCGTAGTCAAGTTGGAGCATCGTGTACGAGTTCAATGTGGTAACGGCAGCAAGAGCGGGGGCAGTAGACATGACGGTCTCCGAAGGTTTTCTGAGGGACTGGGTGGGCAGCGCGGCAAAAGCTGTGCTTTTCTCGAATTCAAGGGGCACGAAGTTGAGATCGAGGACAACTTGTAAGGGACAACTATCCAAATAAACTATACCCCTAAATCCAGCGATGTCTGCACTATTACGACGTGGTGTCACGTACAAACCGGCTGCTACGCCGGTCTCCGGGCCACCGGCGCGGGAATGCAAGGGTGTCATCCCGGGGGAACTGGGAAGGCCGAGTCGATCGGGAAGCGCGCCAGGCCTGGCCATGGCGGCCGACGGCAGGCGAAAAACAAAGGGGCCGGTCCGGTCTAGAGGCGCTGCCAGACGCCACCGACCAGGCCTTCGACTGGCCTGAACGTGGCCTTGTACGCCATCTTCCGGCTCTCGGCGATCCAGTAACCGAGGTAGAGATGGGGCAACCCAAGGGCACGGCATCGCTCCATCTGCCAGAGCACGTTGAAGGTGCCGTAGCTGGTGCCGGGCATGTCGGGTTCGAAAAACGTGTAGACCGACGACAGGCCATCGACCAGCCGGTCGACCAGGCTCACCATCCGCAGCACCCCGTCTTCGCGGAACTCCACGAGGTCGGTGGCCACGTTGCTGTGCAACAGGAAGTGCTGGTATTGCTCGCGGCTGTCCTGATCCATTCCGCCGCCGGGATGGCGGAAGCGCTGGTAGCGCAGGTACAGCGCATAGTGCTCCGGGTCGTAGGCCAGTTCGCGCCGGGTGGTGGTGAGCGCGCCATGGGAGCGCATCGCCTTGCGCTGCGTACGATTGGGCGTGAACTCCGCCACCGGCACGCGCACGGGTACGCACGCGCGGCAATGATCGCAGTAAGGACGATAGGTGAAAGCACCGCTGCGGCGGAAGCCCAGCCGCACCAGCTCGCTGTAGACCCGCGTATCGATCAGATGACTGGGGGTGGCCACCTGCGACCGCGCCGCGCGATCGGGGAGGTAGCTGCACGGATAGGGCGCCGTTGCATAGAACTGCAGCGATGTCAGCGGAAGGTCGTTGAGCTTGCTCACCTCACCCCAGTCGTGAATCCAGTCCCGCCGGCGCCCGCGTGGTCACCGGTGCGCCACGGGCCCGTAGGCGTGGACGAGTGTATCAAGTCGGCCAGATGGGCCGCAAACATCGGGCGCGGGATCGGCCGGGCGCCGAACCGGGCCAGGTGCGCCGTTTCCTGCTGGCAA
>Ga0105048_10016409_pt1 | contig 11452 bp, 12 predicted proteins | sample MAT05_FD_78382 | JGI IMG/M metagenome (GOLD analysis project Ga0105048, IMG submission 78382) | Freshwater microbial communities from Lake Fryxell liftoff mats and glacier meltwater in Antarctica - MAT-05 | ecosystem: Environmental > Aquatic > Freshwater > Ice > Liftoff microbial mat | place...
CTTCGCGAGCATCCAGAACTCGCCGTCATCGAGGCCGACCTGCTGCACCTGCTGACGAGCTGGTTCAACCCCGGCTTCCTGCGCATGAAGCGGGTGGACTGGAACTCGCCCGCGCAGCTGCTGGAAAAGATCATCCTGCACGAGGCCGTGCACACCATCGACGGCTGGGACGACCTGCGCCGCCGCCTGCAGCCCGACCGCCGCTGCTTCGCGTTTTTCCACCCGCAGCTGCCCGACGAGCCGCTGATCTTTGTGGAAGTGGCGCTGCTGCCCGAGATGCCGGCAGCCATCGCACGGCTGATCGACAAGGCCAGCACGCCGCTGCCGCCCGAGCGTTTCCGTGTCGCGGCCTTCTACAGCATCAGCAACTGCGAACCCGGCCTGCGCGGTGTCAGCCTGGGCAACTTCCTCATCAAGACCGTGGCCACACAACTGCAGCGTGAACTGCCGCGGCTGAAGACCTTCTGCACGCTCTCACCGATCCCCGGCTTCGCAGCGTGGCTGCTGGCCGAGCCCGATTTCGCGCAGATGCCCGGTATGAAGAAGGGTGCAGTGGCCGAACTGAAAGCCGCGCGCACGCTCTTGTGCACGCTGTGCAAGGGCGAGCTTGCCAAACTGCAGGGCGCCGCCATCCACGAACACCTGGGGCCCGACGCCACGGCAGCATTGCAGTTGCTGTGTGGCGCGTTCCTGGCCTACCTGTCACCGCTGCCCCGGGGCGACGCGGTGGCACGTTTCCACCTCGACAACGGCGCGCGGCTTGAGCGTCTGAACCCGCGCGGCGATCTCTCGGGAAAGGGCCTGCGTCAGAGTTTCGGCATGATGGTCAACTACCTCTACGACCTTGGCAAGGTAGAAGCCAGCCACGCCAAGTTTCGCCAGGGAGAAGTGGCCCGCTCACGCGCCATCGCGACACCCGGCTGATCGCGGCGGAGCACGGCCGAACACGACTGAGCGACGAAGATCGCGCGCCCGCAGAATCAATTCACTCACAACGGAGACAAGCACCATGACCGAACTGAACCGCCGCAAGGCCCTCATCACCGGCGCAGCCGCATGGGCCGCGCCCTGGGTGCACGCACAAAGTGGCTGGCCCACCAAGCCCGTCAACGTGATCGTGCCCTTCCCGCCCGGTGGCGGCACCGATGCCTTTGCCCGGCCGCTGTTCGCGATGATGAGCAAGAACACCGGCAAGCAGTTCCTGATCGACAACAGGGGCGGAGCCGGCGGCACGTTGGGCGCCAACCTGGCGGCCAAGGCAGCGCCCGACGGCTACAACTTTTTCATGGGCGCCGTGCACCACGCCATCGCGCCCAGCATGTACCCGAAGCTCGACTACAACATCGAGACCGACTTCGTGCCCGTGGGCCTGGTTGCCAGCGTGCCGCAGGTCATCGTCGTGAACCCGCAGAAGGTGCAGGCCACGAACCTGAAGGAACTGCTGGCCTTCATCCGCAGCAACCCGGGCAAGCTGAACTACGCCAGCGCCGGCAACGGCACCAGCCACCACATGGCCGGCGAGCTGTTCAAGCTGCAGACCAGGACCTTCATCACCCACATTCCCTACCGCGGCGCAGGCCCCGCACTGCAAGACCTGATTGCCGGCCAGGTAGACATGATGTTCGACGGCCTGGGCAGCAGCGCAGGCCACATCAAGAGCGGACGCCTGCGCGCCATTGCGGTGGCTGCAGACAAACGCGCCCCCGGTTTTCCTGATGTGGTGACGGCCGCCGAGGCGGGCGAAAAAGACTACAAGGTCAGCACCTGGTACGGCATCTGGGCGCCCAAGGGCACGCCGGCCGACGCCGTGGCGGCGATGGCGGCCGAAATGCGCAAGGCCTTGAACAGCCCCGAGCTGAAGGCCACCTGGAACGGCATGGGCGCCGAAACGCCAGACACCTGGAATGCAGATTTCGGCAAGTTCGCCAGCAGCGAGGTGAAACGCTGGGCTGCGGTGGTGAAGAGCTCCGGAGCCAAGCTGGACTGAAGCTGCATGCGCGCCGACAACGAGAACCTCTACACGACGCTGCGTGCGGCCTTCCCGGCCGACCTGGACGCCACCGCCATCGAAACGGCGGACACGGCCGCGCCGCTTCGCTACACCTGGCGCGACCTCGAACGTGGCACGGCGATGCTGGCGAACCTGATCGACAGCCTGGCGTTGCCACCCGCATCGCGTATGGCGGTGCAGACGGAGAAAAGCGTCGAGGCGCTGATGCTCTACCTGGCCGTGCTGCGCGCCGGCCATGTGTTCCTGCCGCTGAACACGGCCTACCAGGCCAGCGAGATCGAGTACTTCATCGGCAATGCCGAGCCGGCCGTGGTGGTGTGCGCCGGCAAGAACTTCGGCTGGGTCAGCAAGATCGCCTTTCTGGCCGGCACCAAGCACGTCTTCACGCTCAACGAAGACCGCACCGGCACCTTGCTCGACCGCGCCGCCTATCAAGGCGACCAGCACACGCCAGCCATGCGTGCAGCTGACGACCTGGCCGCCATCCTCTACACCAGTGGCACCACCGGGCGCAGCAAGGGCGCGATGCTGACGCATGGCAACCTGCTGTCCAACGCGCAGGTGCTGCACCAGGCCTGGGGCTGGCGGCAGGACGATGTGCTGATCCACGCGCTGCCCATCTTCCACGTGCACGGCCTTTTCGTGGCCAGCCATGGCGCGTTGCTGGCCGGCGCCAAGATGGTGTGGTTCAGCCGCTTCGAGCCGCGCGCCGCGGTGGCCCGCCTGCGCGAAGCCACGGTCTTCATGGGCGTGCCCACGCTCTATGTGCGCCTGCTGGGCGAGCCCGGGCTCACGAAAGAAGCCTGCCAGCACATGCGCCTCTTCGTCAGCGGCTCGGCGCCAATGCTCATCGAGATCTTCAAGGATTGGCAGGCCCGCACCGGCCACATCATCCTGGAACGCTACGGCATGAGCGAGACCGTGATGCTCACGAGCAACCCCTACCGCCCCGAAAGCGAACGCCGCGGCGGCACCGTGGGCCAGGCGCTGCCGGGCGTGGGCGTGCGCGTGCGCGACGACAAGAACGAAGCGCTGCCGACCGGCGAAATCGGCGGCATCGAAGTGCGCGGCCCGAATGTCTTCAAAGGCTACTGGCGCATGCCTGAGAAGACGCAGGAAGAGTTCACGGCCGATGGCTGGTTCAAGACCGGCGACGTGGGGCAGGTCGATGGCGCAGGCTTCGTCACCATCGTCGGCCGCAGCAAGGACCTCATCATCAGCGGCGGCTACAACGTCTACCCGGCCGAAATCGAGGGCTACATCAACGACCTGCCCGGCGTGGCCGAAAGCGCCGTCATCGGCGTGCGCCACCCCGATTTCGGCGAAGCCGTGGTGGCCGTGCTGGTGAGGAAGCCCGGCGCCGTGCTCGATGCCAGCGCGGTGTCGGCAGCGTTGAAGACACAGATCGCCCACTTCAAGGTGCCCAAGCAGGTGTTCCTGGTGGACGAACTGCCGCGCAACACGATGGGCAAGGTGCAGAAGAACCTGCTGCGTGAACAGCACAAAGGCCTGTTCGCGCGCTGAGGTCTTGGCGCCCTCGCCTGACGAAGGAATCACAGCATGAACCTGCTCATCCTCGGCGGCACGCGCTTTCTCGGCCGCCACCTGGCGCAACTGGCACTGGAAGCCGGCCACCAGGTGACGCTGCTGCACCGCGGCCGCAGCAACGCCCTGCTGTTTCCGCAGGCCGAGCACCTCATCGCCGACCGCGACCAGCCTTCGGCACTGGCCGCCGCCCTGCACAGCGTGGACACGAGCTGGGACGCCGCCATCGACACCAGCGCGTACTTTCCGCGCCAGGTGCGCCAGGTAGCCGAACTGCTGGGCGACCGTGTGGGCCAGTACCAGCTGGTGTCGAGCATCAGCGTCTACGCCGGCTTCGACACGCTGGCCACCGACGAGAACGCGCCGCGCGTGGCGCTGAACGAAGCCGACGCCACGACCATCACCGGCGCCACCTATGGCGGCTTGAAGGCATTGTGCGAAGACGCCACATTCGAAGGTTTCGGTGAGCGCTGCCTGGTGGCGCGCCCTGGGCTGCTGGTCGGCCCGCACGACCCGACAGGCCGCTTCACCTGGTGGGCCGAACGTTTCGCCCGCGCCGATGCCGATGCAGAAGCCGATGCAGGCGCCGATGCGGACGCCGATGCCGATGACGCCGAGGTGCTGGCGCCCGGTGACCCGCTGGGCCCCGTGCAGTGCATCGACGCACGCGACGCCGCCGCCTGGCTGCTGCACCAGGCCGATGCCTGCACGGGCGGCGCCTGCAATCTCACCGGCCCCGAGCTGCCGCTGACGATGGGCGAGTTTCTGGCCACGGCGCAGCGCACGCTGGCGCCCGCTTCGCGGCTGTGCTGGGTCGACGAAGCCTTTCTGCTGCAGCAGGGCGTGGCGCCCTGGAGCGAGTTGCCGGTGTGGCTGCCCGCGGCCAGCAGCGGCATGCACCGCATCGACATCAGCCGCGCGCTGGCCACCGGCTTGCAGTGCCGCCCCTTGGCGCAGACGTTCGCCGACACCGCCGCCTGGGCGGCACGGCAGGGCGATCAGCCGACGTTGCCGCCGGCCACGCCACCGCGCCCGCCCGTGGGACTTTCGCGCGAGCGCGAGGCCGCCCTGCGAGCGGCCTGGCTGGCACGCTGAAACGGGACGACGCCGCCGTCCATCGGCAAGAGCCGCGTCTCGGCGGGCCGCACCGACGGTACGTCGCAAGTGCGTCGCGCAGCGCTGCGGTGCTGCCTAAAGTTCACTCCATCGCATCACCGAACCCCACCCGAAGGAGCCCGAACATGAACACGCAGAACACGCAGAACACGCAGAACACCCCAGTTTCCCGCCGCGAATTCACGCAGCGCGTGGCTTCGCTCGGCATGGCCGCAGCGATGACGATCTTCACGCTCGGCAGCATCGACCTGCTGGCCGGAGTACCCGCCACCAACAGCCTGCTGGCGCAGCACGGCACGCTGCTGGCCAGCAGCGCGGCAAGCCCGCCGCGGCTCTGAAGTCAGGCGCGCTTCTTCGCGTCACCCGGGCTGAAAAGGGGCTCCGCTGCGGCGGAGCCCCTTGCATTTTGGCTTGGCGCCAGCGGCTCAGTTGTTGAGTATCTTGCTGCCCTTCACCACCGCATCGCTGCTGGCTTTGGCGTTGATCTTGCCGCTGGCATCGATCGTGATGTCCTTGCCCTTGATGACGATGGTGCCGTCTTTCTTCAGCGTCAGGCTGGCCCCGCCGCAAACGATGCTGATGCTGTCGCCGGCCTGCAGCACCACGTTTTTGCCCACCGTCACGGTGAGGTCCTTGGCCACGGTCATGACCTGGTTGGCCTGCACCGTGCTGCTGACGTTGCGCTGCACGGTGGTCGTGCTGTCGCCGCCGATGGCGATGCTTTGGTTGGCGCCGATCGCCACCGTGAGGTTGGCCGGGTAGACGGGGTTCGGGTCGGCTGGGGGCATGTTCGTCTCCTGCAACGGGAAATGCCCATGCTACGGCCCGGCCGGCGGTGCCCTCGAATCACGTCGCTCAGGTACTGACTGACGCCGTGCGATGCCAGGCCGCGGCGCACCAGCCGCAGCCCAGCCCGGGCCGTCGAACCAGGCACCGCCGGCAAGTGCGTCGCGCAGCATCGGCAGGCCGTCCAGGCCCCAGAACAGGCGGCCTTCGTGTTCCAGCATGGGCACGCCGAAGACACCGGCTTGCGCTGCGGCTTCGGTGTTGCTGCGCAGTTCGGCCTTCACCTCGTCCCCGGCCGGGTCTCGCGCCGGCGCCAGTTGTTCGGTCAGTGCCCGCAGACGGGCCGGTTCATTGGCATCGGCACCGCCCATCCAGACATGACGGAAGAGCGCCTCCACCACGCGCCGGTTGGGTCCGCAGGCCAGGGCCAGGCGCTGCAGCGCCAGCGGGTTGAAGGGGTGCACGGCCGGCGTGTCCAGCGGGGTGCCGTGCTGAGCCGCCAACCAGTGCACCTGGCGAAAGGTCCATGCCCGTTTGGGCTCGACCTCGGCCGGCCCCTTCTGCCCGAAGTGCGCCAGCAGGCCGGCCAGCAGCAGCGGGCGGTACTCCACCTCGTGGCTGATGCCTTCCAGCACCTGCGGCAGGCGCATGAAGGCGAGCCAGGCGAAAGGCGAGATCACGTCGAAGTGGAAGACGATGTGCTTCATGGCGTGCTGATGCGGCTGGTTGACTACGGCGGCGCGGGAAGTTCGCGCCCTTCGCTGAGCCACTGCGTGCGGCGCAGTGGCAGCCGTGCCAGCACTTCCTGGCGGCGCATCTCGTCGAGCGACGACCAGCGGCCGATTTCGTCCAGCGTGCGCAGGCAGCCGGCGCACCAGCCGGTGGCGTCATCCATCTGGCAGATGTTGATGCAGGGCGATGCGGCCGGGCCGCGGGGGGTGTCGTTCATGGCTGCACCACATCCACCACCGGCGCGCCGGTCAGGCGCTGCAGGTCGTCGGGCGAGAGAAGGAAAACGCCGTTGGGGTGGCCGGCCGCGGCCCAGATCTCGCCGAACCGGAACAGCTCGCGGTCGATCAGCGTCAGCGCCGGCTGCAGGTGCGCCAGCGGCGCCACGCCACCGATGGAAAAACCGGTGCGGGCCTTGACGAAATCGGCATCGGCGCGGCCCAGCGCGCCGGTGTGCGCTGCCACGCGCTTTTCGTCCACGCGCTTGTCGCCCGAGGTCACCACCAGCACCGCCGCGTCGTCGCTCTTGCGGCGAAAGATCACGCTCTTGGCAATCTGCCCCAGGCTCACGCCCAAGGCGTCGGCGGCTTCTTGCGAGGTGCGTGCCGCCACCTCCAGCCAGCGCGGCGCATGCGGGTGGCCGCGTTCGGCCAGGGCCGTGCTGACACGCTGAAAACCTTCGGGAAACTCGTTCATGCGGCGGCTATCTCTCTGTCGCGCCGGGTCAGCAGCGCCCGGCCGGCGCGTGAGGCCGATGGACGGCCGAGCACGCTGCTGATGTAGGCGCCGGCGTCGACCAGCGCGTCCAGGTCGTGCCCGGTGCGGATGCCCATGCCCTGCAGCATGAACACCACGTCTTCGGTGGCGACGTTGCCGGTGGCGCCCTTGGCATAGGGGCAGCCGCCCAGGCCGGCAATGCTGGTGTCGAAGACGTGAATGCCCAATTCCAGGCTGGCCAGGATGTTGGCCAAGGCCTGGCCGTAGGTGTCGTGGAAGTGCCCGCTCACGTCGGCGAGCGGATAGTGCTTAAGGGCGCGTTCGAGCACCGCCTGCACGCGGCGCGGCGTGCCGGTGCCGATGGTGTCGGCCACGCCGCAATGGTCTACGCCGATGCCCTTCATCAGCCGCACCACACGTTCCACCTCGTCCGGCGACACCTCGCCCTGGTAGGGGCAGCCCAGGGCGCAGGAGATGGCCGCGCGCACCTTCAGCCCCGCCTCGTGCGCTGCAGCCACCACGGGGCGAAAGCGCTCGATGCTTTCCTCGATGCTGCAGTTGATGTTCCTTTGACTGAACGCCTCTGTGGCGGCACCGAACACCACCACCTCGTGCGGGCGTGTCGGCAGCGCGGCTTGCAGGCCCTTCATGTTGGGCGTGAGGACCGAGTAGCGCACGCCCGGCAGACGCTGGATACCGGCCATGACCTCGGCGTTGTCGGCCATCTGCGGCACCCACTTGGGGCTGACGAAGCTGGTGACCTCGATCTCGCGGCAGCCCGCGGCCTGCAGGCGCTGCACCAGTTCGATCTTCTGCGCCGTGCTGACGGGCGCGGCCTCGTTCTGCAGGCCGTCGCGCGGCCCGACCTCGACCAGGGAGACTTCTGAGGGTGTCATGAGCTTTTCATCGCCGCTTTGCTGCTTTACTGCTTATGAGCTTACCGCGCCACCCTTTATCCCGTTCGTCCCTCCGATCTCAGCCCAACTGGGGATGGCGGGGCGGGGCACTCGGGCGCAAACTGTGATGCAAATCATGAACACGCGTCGTTGTCTGAAGATTGCCGGCCGCATCAACACGCTGCTGGTGCGCGAGATGGGCCAGGGCATCGACCCTGCGCGCATGCTGGCCGAGCCGCTGTACGCACGCGACGTGCTGCTGGTGTGTGAAGCCCTGCCCGGCAGCGAACTGGCCGAACTCGCAACGCAGTTTCGCCAGTCGTTGCTGGCGCTGGCGGCCGACCACGACGCCCGTGCCGGTCAGCCTTCTGGCTTCAGCCCTTCGCGGTTCCTGAACTCGCTGTTCGGCCACAGCACCGGCAGTCCGGCCAGCACGCTGGATGCCCCGGAGGCGCTGAAGCGGTCGAAGGCACCGACCAAAGCCTCGCGCAGCTGGTTCGGCCGGCTGGGCAAGTAGGCGCGCCTTCTCGGGTTTTTGTCTTCTCCTTTCGAGCCCGGTCAAGCCTTGGCCAGCCGCAAGAGTTCACCGCCCTCGGCCACCTGGTCGCCGACGGCATAGAGCAGCTCTTCGACCACGCCGTCGCGCGGCGCGGTGATGGTGTGCTCCATCTTCATCGCCTCCATCACCGCCAGTGCCTGGCCGCGCTGCACCGCGTCGCCGGCCTGGGCCAGAAAGCTGACCACCTTGCCCGGCATCGGCGCGGTCAGCCGGCCTTCGGCGGCCGCGCCTGCACCTGCGTGCGCGAGGGGGTCGTGATCGGCCAGCAGCGCGCTGCCGTCGGCGGTGAAGACGGCGTAACGCTCGCCGTGCTGGTAGACGGTGGCCGTCAACCTGCGTTCACCCAGCTGCAAGTCGTGCCGGCCGTGGCCCAGGGCGCGCGCGCTGAAAGGCGTGGCTTCGACGGCGCCCACGCGCAGCTGCACAGTGGCGTCGTGGCGGCGCTCGATGCGCAACGGCAGCGCGCCGCCGCCGTGCTCCAGGTTCAGCAGTCGCACGGCACCGCCGTGCAGGCGCCAGCCGTCGCGGCGCGACCAGGGGTCGGCATCTTCCAGCGCCGCCTCGGCCGCCAGCACATGCGCGGCCACGGCCGCAGCGGCCAGCTCGGGCGCCAGCGGCTGCGCCTCGAACAGCGCGACGTGTTCGCGCTGTATGAGTGCGGTGTCGAGATCGGCCGTGGCAAAGGCATGGCTGGCGACGACACGGCGCAGGAAGGCCACGTTGGTGGCCGGCCCCATCAGGTGGGTGTGCTGCAGCGCCATGTCCATGCGCGCCAAAGCCTGGGCGCGGCTTTCGCCCCAGACGATGAGCTTGGCGATCATGCTGTCGTAGTGCGGGCTGATGGCGTCGCCCTCGCGGATGCCGCTGTCCACGCGCGGCAGGCTTTCGCTGCGCGTGAAGGCGACGTGCGCGGGCCAGCGCGCGACGTGAAGCGTGCCGGTGGCGGGCAGGAAATCGGCGTCGGGGTTTTCGGCGCAGATGCGCGCTTCGATGGCGTGGCCGCGCTGCTGCACCTGGTGTTGCGACAGCGGCAGCGGCTCGCCGCTGGCGACGCGCAATTGCCATTCCACGAGGTCCAGGCCCGTCACGGCTTCGGTGACCGGGTGCTCGACCTGCAGCCGCGTGTTCATCTCCATGAAATAGGCGCGGATGTCACCGTCGTCCAGCTCTTCGGCCACGAACTCCACCGTGCCTGCGCCGACATAGCCCACGGCCTTCGCGGCGGCCACGGCAGCAGCCCCCATCTCGGCGCGGCGTGCGGCGCTCAAACCCGGCGCGGGGCTTTCTTCCAGCACCTTCTGGTGACGGCGCTGCACCGAACAGTCACGTTCACCCAGGTGGATGACCTGTCCATGGCTGTCGCCGAAGACCTGAATCTCGATGTGGCGAGGGCGGGTGACATAGCGCTCCACCAGCACATGGGCATTGCCGAAGCTGGCCTGCGCCTCGCGCTGGCAGCTGGCCAGCGCGGCTTCGAAATCTGCCGCCGCATCGACACGCCGCATGCCCTTGCCGCCGCCGCCCGCGCTGGCCTTGATGAGCACCGGGTAGCCGATGCGCGCGGCCTGCTCGGCCAGGAAAGCGGGCTCGTTGTTGCTGCCGTGGTAGCCCGGCACCAGCGGCACGCCAGCCGCCTCCATCAGCGTCTTGGCCGCACTCTTGCTGCCCATGGCCGCGATGGCGCTGGCCGGCGGGCCGATGAACACGAGCCCGGCCGCAGCGCAGGCGTGGGCGAAGTCCTGGTTTTCGCTGAGGAAGCCGTAGCCCGGGTGAATGGCCTGCGCGCCGGTGGCGAGTGCGGCGTCGATGATGCGCTGCCACTGCAGATAGCTCTCGCGCGGGGCGTTGCCGCCGACATGCACGGCCTCGTCGCAAGCCTGCACGTGGCGGGCGTCGGCATCGGCGTCGCTGTAGACGGCCACGGTGCGCACACCCAGGCGCTGCGCCGTCGCGGCCACGCGGCAGGCGATCTCGCCGCGGTTGGCGATCAGGATCTTCTTAAACATCGCGAACTCCCGCGGCGCGATCGCCTGTGCGCGCTGCGCGCGCCATGCGTTCTGGCTTCGCCGCAGCGGCTGCGCCGTTGTCACCGCGGTTGGCGATCAGGATCTTCTTGAACATGGCAAGGCTCTCTTCAGGCCGCAGCCCGGGGCGCAGGAAACAAGCGCCGCAGCAGCGCACGCAGGAGCTTGAAAAACACGGTCAACAGCACGACTGCCAGCACGATGCCGACAGCCAGCGCGGCGAACGCCCAAAGCGGGTGCTCCCAGGCCAGCCACAGCAGCGCCGGCACGGCGGCGTCGCCCAGCAGCGACAGGCCGATGTTCGAAAACGGCTCGGGGCTCGTGTTCACCGCCGCGCGCGTGGTGGCCTTGGCGGCATGCGCGGTGGCCGCCAGCGTGCCACCGGCCAGTGCGGCCACCAGGCCCCAGGCGCTGTTCCATTCCGGCCCCAGGCCGCCGAAAACGCCCGCCGCCAGCGCCGCGCCGGCGGGAATGCGAATGAAGGTGTGCAGCCCGTCCCACAGCGTGTCCACACCCGGCACCTTGTCGGCCACGAATTCCACCGCCACCATCAGCGCGCTGGCGCCCAGCACCAGCGGGTGCTGCAAAAGCTGCAGACCGGGCGGCAGCACCACCCAGCCCAGGAAGCCCGCCGCGCCGGTGAGAAAGACCACGGCGTACAGCCGCATGCCGCTGGCCCAGCCCAACGCTGCTGCCAGCGCGAGCAGGTGCGTGAGGTCGAGCGCGGTGGTGTTCATGCGGGTTCGAACGCCTGGCGTCAACGCCAGGCCGGGTCGCGCTTGTTCAAGAAGGCCTGCACGCCTTCGCGCCCTTCTGCACTTGCGCGAATGTCGGCAATGCGGCGCGCGGTGTCGGCACGCAGCGCGGCGTCGACGGGCATGCCGGCGATGTCTTGCACCAGTTGCTTGCAGGCCCGCACTGCCGCCGGGCCGTTGGCAACGACGGCCGCCACGACTTCGGCCAGCTTGGCGTCGAGCGCGTCGGGGCTCGCCAGTTCATGGACGAAGCCCAGCGCATGGGCCTGCGTGGCGCTGAAACGCTCAGCCGTCGTGAAGTAGCGGCGCGAGGC
>Ga0105048_10016411_pt1 | contig 11451 bp, 9 predicted proteins | sample MAT05_FD_78382 | JGI IMG/M metagenome (GOLD analysis project Ga0105048, IMG submission 78382) | Freshwater microbial communities from Lake Fryxell liftoff mats and glacier meltwater in Antarctica - MAT-05 | ecosystem: Environmental > Aquatic > Freshwater > Ice > Liftoff microbial mat | place...
CCCTCGCCGTTCTTCTCTCAACCGCATTGGTCGCGTCGGCCGAGCCGCCGCCCGCGAAGGACGTGGTCTACAAGGAAGCGTCCGGCGACAAGCTCCAGTTGCACGTTTACTCCCCGCCGGATGTCAAGCCGGGGGACGACCGCACGGCCATCGTCTTCTTCTTCGGCGGTGGGTGGACGAGCGGGAACCCGAAGCAATTCGAGCCGTTCGCCCAGCACTTCGCTTCCCTGGGCTGCGTGGCCATCTGCGCGGATTACCGCATCTCGTCCAAGCACAAGACGACGCCCGTGGAGTCCGTGCGCGATGCGAAATCCGCGGTGCGGTACGTGCGCGAACACGCGAAGGAACTGGGCATCGCCTCGGACCGCATCGTCGCATCCGGCGGGTCCGCCGGTGGGCACCTCGCCGCTTGCACGGCGATGGTCGCGGGCCACTGGGACGAGAAGGACGCCAAAGACGCGGACGGAATGCCGAACGCTTTGGTCCTCTTCAATCCCGCTTTGGACCTGCTCGCGCTCGGCAAGCGGGGCGACAAGTTCAAGCCGATCTCTCCGGCTCACCAAGTCCGCGCCGGGCTTCCGCCGACGCTGATCCTCCACGGCACCGCCGACGCGACGGTCCCCTTCAAGCAAGTGGAAGCATTCGCGAAGGCGATGAAGGAGGCGAAGAACGTCTGCCAAGTCGAAGCGTTCGAGGGCCGCGGGCACGGGTTCTTCAACAACCCGTCGTTCCGCAAAGGTGCGAAGCCGGACGACTACGACGCGAGCGTGAAGCGGATGACGAAGTTTCTGGAGGACCAGAAGCTCCTCCCGGCGCGGCGTTCGCAGAAGTAGCGAACGATTCGACGATTGCTCTGAGCCCGAACGCCAGTGGGGTTCCTTTTCAAACCTCACTAGCGTTCGGGCTCAGATCGGAGTCACTCTTTCGGCTTGCCGAACTGCTTGAAGTAAAGCTCCCGGAACGGCATCGCCTTCGCCGGTACCGCGTCTTCATTCACCAAATATGGCGGTAGTGACGCCCACCACGCGTCGTACTCGCCGTCCAGTTTCTTCACCACTTCCGGGTGCTTCTCCAAGACGTCCGTCGTCTCGCCGGGGTCGGCGATCACGTCGTAGAGCTCCCACTTGCGTTGGCCTTTGCCGGGTGAGACCAGGTGCCACCGCGGCGTGCGGACGCTGCACCCGGCGTACTTGTAGTCGTCCACCTTCGCCCCCTTGGGCCATCGCCCTGCGTGGGTGAACAGCGTTCGCTCGGCCCACTCCGCTTTCGGATTCTCCAGGAGCGGCACGAGGCTGCGGCCTTCGACTTGCTTCTTCACTTCATCGGACGGCTTCGCTCCGGCGATCTCCGCGATGGTGGGGAAGAAGTCGATGTGCGCTGCGAGCCGTTCGCAATCGGCGGGTTTGAGCGTGCCCGGCCAGCGCCAGAACGACGAGGCTCGTGTGCCGCCGAGCCACGGGGTAACCTTCGAGCCGCGCATCCCCGCGTTGAAGATTGGCACGCCCGCGGTTCCGCCGTTGTCGTTCATGAACACCACGAGCGTGTCCTTCTCCAGGCCCCACTCCTTCAACTTGTCCAACAGCTTGCCCACGTTGTCGTCGATGTTCGCGATCATGCCGAAGAACTTGGCCACGTTCGCGGGCTTGACCTTGTCCGCGTAGCGAGCCTCGTCTTCGGGGCGCACTTGTAGGGGTCCATGCGGAGCGTTCGGCGTGATGTAGCAGTAGAACGGTTTGTCCTTTCCCTTCACCGATTCGATCCACTTCGTGGCTTGGCCGAAGAAGACGTCGGTACAGTAGCCCTTGGTCTTCTCGAACTTGCCGTTGTGGAGGATGGCGGGGTCGAAGTAGGTGTTGCCGGGGGCATCGCCGCAGCTGCTACCGGGGTACGCTTGCCCGATGCCGCCGCAGCCGTGGATGAACATCTCGTCGAACCCGCGGCTGCTCGGCCAGTGGTCGAGTTCGTCGCCGAGGTGCCACTTGCCGAAGATTCCCGTGGTGTACCCCGCGGCCTTCAACACCTGGGGCAGCGCGGTGGCTTTGAGCGTCAGCCGTTCGCGTTCGAGGATGGTGTGCGTGATCCCGTTCTTGAACTCGTGCCGACCGGTAATCAATGCCGAGCGCGTCGGCGAGCAGGTCGGGCTGACGTGGAAGTCCTTGAATCGCACCCCCTCGGCGTGGAGCCGGTCCAGGTTCGGCGTTTTGAGGATCGGGTTGCCGTGAGCGGAGATGTCGCCGTAGCCCTGGTCGTCGGTGAGCACGAACACGATATTCGGCTTCTTCCCGGCGATGGGATCGGCGGCCGCCCCGAGCGAGAAGCCGAGTAATACCGCGACTGCGGAGAGGGAGCGAATCACGGGAACGCCTCTGGGGTCGATGGATATCGGGACAGCAGTCATCCGGCCTTGGCTTCGTACTGGTAAACCACTTTGCCGCGAACGTCGTGGTGCCGGAAGAGGATCGATTGCGCGCGAGCGGTCACCGTGAGGAAACCACCTTTCACGCGGTGGAACTTGTGGTAGTTCCGGTTCTCGCCGGGCGACCCGCCAGCGTGCTCGTCGCTGGCGGCGCCCACGGAGAACTCGTTCAACCCGCTCTCCGGGTGGACCGAATGGTACTGCCAGTGCCGGTCGCCGCAAATCGTGAAACCGTTCGTCGGGACGTTCGCCTTGAGCCAGGCCCGCACTTCGTCGCCCTCGGTCTGGAAGGTTTTGTTCGCGTGGTTATCGCCTTTGCCCGTGCGGTCCGGCCCGACGATGGGCGTGGGCGTGACGATGACCTTCCACGTCGCATCGCTCTCCTTCAACGTGCGGAAAAGCCAGGTCTTCTGCTCCTTGCCCCAGATGCTCTTGTCCGGCCCGTCCTTCATCGAATTCGGCGAACGGAAGTCGCGGCCGTCGGTCAACCAGACTTGGAGGAACTTTCCCCAGCGGAACGTGCGGTAGATGCTCTCGCCCAGGGGCACCTGCTGCCGGAAGATGCGCTGGCCTTCCTCGAACGTCAGATCGCCCAGCTTCTGGCCGGCCCACGAATCGTTCTTCAGCGTGTCGTGATCGTCCTTCTCCCAGTAGGTCGCGAACGAACGGAGCAACTCGACGTGCCGAGGCAGGCTATACATTCGCTCCCAGTGGTAGCGGGCGAGGGCCGGCGTGAGGGCCAGCGGCCGCTCGCCGTCGTAGTAGACATTGTCCCCGGTGAACGCGACGAACCGCGGGGCGAGATCGCGGATCGCCGGGTAAATGTTGAACCCGTCGGCGTGGTCGAGGTCCGCGTACATCTGACAGGTAACGACGGCGAACGAGACCTCGGCTTCCGCATCGGGCTTGATGGCCGTGCGGAACGATCCGGCGAGCGACCCGTGCGGTGCTTTTTCGGGGTCGGCCGCGTCCACGGCGTAGTAAACGACGGAATCGGCGGGCAACCCGGCGAGTGCGAACTGGTGGGCAAAGTCCGATTTCTCGGTCACCGTGGCCCAGTCCGTGGCCTTCGCGTCTGTCAGGTCGGGTTTGCTCCCGTAGCGCACTCGGAGGCGTCCTGCAGCACCGGGGCATGCACCATGCAGCTTTCGAACGTCCGCGCCCGCCATCGGCGCATCGCCTTTGATCGCCTTGCCGACGGGCTTCGGCCCCTCCGCGTTCCGCGCGCCGTTGGCGGTGAGCCGTGCCCAGAGGATCGCGGAGGTGTCCGTGACCTCGCCGACTTTCACGCCGGTCGCTTGATGGTGCGAAGGGGCATCGGCTCCAAATCCGCCGACGGGAGCAGCGGCCACCACGGCTCCCGCGGCGAGGAACTCGCGCCGCGAGAGGCTTTTCGAGGGCTTCCGTTGCGAACGCATCACGTCCTCAAGGGGTGAAAGGAACCTCGTCGAAGGGGCACGAACACTCGCTCACGTCTGGCCCTTCAACATTTCGAGCATCGCGTCGCCCAGCGCCTTGCCGATGCGGTTGAACCAGATCGCGCTGCCGAGGTAGTGATACGGGAAGTCGCCGCCGACTTTGTCCCACTTTTCTTTGTTCTCTTTCCAGGTGGGGAAGAGCTCCTCCGCGGCCTTGTCCACGAGCACGTCCGTGCGGATTGCCTTGACGTTTCCCTTGAACTCCGGCACCTCGTTCATCGCGAGTTGGGCCTTCTGGATCGTCAGCATCGCCCCCGTCGCGGGCTTCGAACCGTTCTGGCCCATCACCGCGATCGCGAAGGGTAGCTTCGGCGCTTTCAAGTCTTTGCGCACGTCCACGATGAATCGCTTCATGTTCGATTCGTACTCGGTCTCCGCGCCGTTGTACTGGTCGTTCCAGCCCTGAAACCAAGCGAACCCGGCCAGTTCCACGGGCTTTCCCTTCAGCGCGGGGAAAAGAGTTCCGGAGTTTTCCATCACGTCTTTCACTTCCGCCATCATCTTGCGGTACGACGAGCCGTAGTCCTTTTTGATGTCGTCCATCGTCGGCAGGGGGTCGCTCTTCTTGTTCTTCTCGTTGTTTTGCTTGACGCGATCCTGGGCTTGCTTGAGTTCCTTGTCGAGCACTTCGGCCGCGGGGAACTCGGCTGACGGGGAGCGGAACAATTTGTACAGCGAGTGCCCGCCCCATGCGGTTTTGATGAGGATCACGGGCTCGTCGAAGTGGTTGCCCATCGCGGTGCCGAACTCCAACTCGGGGCCCGTGCGGCCCGGCGAACCGTAGCCCACGGTGAGCGGGCCCTTGCGGTCCAGGAACTTGATGAACGCGTCGTCCCGCACGATCCACTGGTCGTTCTTGCGGAGGTGGGCGAAAAGGTCTTTCGTCTTGGGGTCCGTGGCCTGATAGTCGAGGAGTGCGTTCGGGGCCTTCCCCTCCATGTTCGATTGCCCGGCGAGGATGAAGACCTTCACGGGTTTCTCGGCACCTTGGACCGGAGCGGTCGCGAGGAAGCCCGCGAATGCAACCGCAACCAGGAAACGAACCATGACTCGGCCTCGGTTTGCAAGAGTGAGCGGATCAGCGCTTACTTAGACCAGAAGAGCGTGCGCGTTGCCACAACTCTTCGACCGTGGTATCAATTTCCGCGGCGACTGCACCGTTCGGAGTGGTTCATGAAGATCGGCCCGGTCCACGTACTGCGCGACGAGACTTTGCGCGACCTGCTCGGCTACCAGGACCTCTGGCAGAAGCTCAGCGGCGAGATCGCGGCCGCGGCGAAGCGGGGGAACCCGCTCGCGGATGCGGTGCTCGAACAGACGCACGCGCTGATGCACTCGCCCCTCGCGGCCCGGTTCGCACCGGTGATTTTGCCGACGGACGACGCGGGCGACTTGCGAGCGGCCGAGCGGGTGATCGCGGCGTACCGCAAGGCGCAATCGGATGCCGCGGCCCCGCCGACGGCGAGCATGTGGGACCGCATCGGGGCCGAGCAGCGGGTGTTCCTCACGGCCCTCGCGGACGGGAATGCGCCCGCCGTTTCCGCGGCGCTGTCGAAGATGTTCGTCAACGACTTGACCTGGGGGCTCGGGCAAGTTCATTCCTCGCACCCCGAGTTGTTGAAGTCCGTCGAGCCGACCCACTTGCACTTTCGCTTCACCGATACGCTCGTGAACCTCGCCGAGGCCATCGGCTCGGCCGCGATCACGAGCATGGTGCAGAACGCCGCGAATCACCTTTGCCCGCTCGATCGCGACCTCGATTCGACCTACGACGGGATCTGCGCCCGCCTCGGGTTCGACCCGCTGTTTCCCGCGGTCGGCGCGGCGTTCGGCTTCCGCGTCGCGGGGCGGCTCGTCACCATCGACAGCCTCACGCACGCGTACACGGCCTACCGGGCGAGGCAACTCGCGGGGGGCGATCGCCCGACGGTGTACGAACTCGGCGGCGGGTACGGCTGCCTGGCGTTCCTCGCCCATAAGGCCAATGTGGGGCGGTACGCAATCTTCGATCTGCCCTGGGTGAATGCCCTCCAAGGGTACTTTCTGATCCGCTCGCTGCCCGCGGGCTCGGTGCGATTGTACGGCGAAGAAACCGGCGAAGTGCGCGTGCTGCCGTACTGGAAGTTGGACGACGAGCCCGCGAAGGCGTGCGACGTGCTGGTGAACACCGACTCGCTCCCCGAGATGGGCCGCGAGACGGCTGCTGCGTATTTGCCGAAGATTCAGCGAGTGGCCCGGACGTTCCTGTCCATCAATCAGGAAGCCGGGGCGCACGTGCCGGGGGTCGGAGCGCAGAACAACGTCCGCGAACTGGTGGACGAAATGCGCGGGTTCACCGTGCGGTCTCGCCAGCGGGCGTGGATGCGGCAGGGGTACATCGAAGAAGTGTTCGAGCCCATTTGAAAGCCCAGGAACGGCCGTCCCTGGGCTCGTATCTCTAATCCCCCGCGTCGCGGAAGACGCGGTCGAACTGCCCGGCAATCTGGCGGAACACCCCGAGCAGGGCGGGGTCGAAGTGGCCCGGCGACCGCTCGAACATTTCCTCGACCGCGGCCTCGTGGGAGTAGCCGGGCTTGTACACCCGCCGGCCGCGGAGCGCATCGTACACGTCCGCGATGGCGACGAGGCGGGCGGCGAGCGGGATGCCTTCGCCCGCCAATCGGTCCGGATAGCCCGTGCCGTCCCACTTCTCGTGGTGGTGGCGGGCGATCTCGATGGCGGTGTGGAAGAAGCCCGGTGCGAACGGATAGCGGGCGGTGACTTCGGCGAGCGTGTCCGCGCCCGCGGTCGTGTGCGTCTGCATGATCGCGCGCTCTTCGGGTGTGAGCCGGCCCGGCTTGTTCAACACCGTATCCGGTATCGCGACCTTGCCGATGTCATGAAGTGGGGCCGCCGACTCGATCGAGTGGACGAAGGCGGGTTCGAGCCGCTCGGCGAACGCGGGCGTCCGCGCTGCGGCCTCGGCGAGAATGCAACAGTACCGCTGAAGGCGGAGCAAATGCGTGCCGGTCTCGCGGGACCGCTGCTCGACGAGCTTGGCCAGCGCGAGCACCATGGCCCCGCGGGCGTGGATGAGTTCGCCGTCGCGGGCGGAGAGGGCCGATTCGAGCTGGCCGTTCGATTCGGCGAGTCGGTTGGTCAATTGGTCCGAGCGGTCCTGAGCCTCTTTAAGACGCAGGGCCGCTTTGACGCGAGCACGCAGTTGCACCACGCTGAACGGCTTGGTGATGAAGTCGTCCGCCCCGGCGGCGAGCAGGCGGGAGAGGTCGTCCCCGGGGGTGCGGCCGGAGTACATGATGATCTTCATGTGCGCGGACGGCGGTTGCTGCCGGAGCTTCCGCAAGACCGCCTCGCCGTCGAGCCCCGGGAGGTCCATATCCAGCAGGATCAAATCGTAGGCGTGCATCTTGGCGCAGGCCAATCCATCGGGGCCGGTGCCCGCTTCGTCGCATTGCACGGGTTCGCTCTGGAGGGCGAGCCGACAGACGTGGCGGATGGACTCTTCATCGTCCACGATGAGGATGCGGGAGAGGCGACCGTCCGCCGGTGCCGCCTCGGGGCGAGTGCCCGGCCGCGGCGTCGAAAGCAGGCCGGTCCGGTCCTGGGGCTTAGCGAGGATGCTGTGCGTGACGGACATGGCCGATCCTGGAGCCAAGCCGACGATCGGAGCGGGCCACGGCTCCGACGGGGGGCGAAGGTTATCATTCGGACTTTAATACGTCTGCGCTCGCGAACCAGAGAAGAACGGGCGAACTTTCAAAAATGATTCAAGTCGGCGGCAAAGTTTGCCGACCGGGGAAGAAGTTACTTCGACTTGCTTCCCCGTAGGCATTCCGCGACCCAGGTGCGAGTCGCGGTCGAGAGCACGATGTCCGCCGGAAGCGGCCCGGCGTACTGGAGCACCTTGGCGAAATCCCCCTGATCGTAAGCTCGGGCCACGGAGACTTGCAAATCGACGACCGTATCGCGGTCGTCCGCTGCCAGGGGCAGGCGAAACTTCGGCAACCGCTTCGAGAGCGGCGTGGTGTAGATCTCGAAGCGTTCCGGCGACGCGCCCCGCGTGACGGTCACCGCGTAGTCGTACTCCGGCAGCCCGGTGCGGGGGAAATCGAGCAGCGGCTTGCCCTGCGTGACGAGGTCGATCTCCACGACCCCGGCGCGGGCCTTCAACGCCTGCTCGCGCGAGTCCAGGTACGCCGTGCGGCCCGCCGCGGTCGTCCGGTTCGCGGGCGTCACCACTTCGACCAGCGTGACGAGCCGGCCGTCCGAGCGGTGGCGGATTTCCACGAAGTCTTCCGAGTGCTGCTCGCGCACCACCGAAGTAAACAGCGCCATTTCGGACGTGTACTGCCGGCTGGCGACGCGGGCGCGGTAGCGGTCCACGAGCCCCGGCAGCAGCACCTGGTAAAGCGCCGTCACCAGGTGGTGGTGGAACGTGGCCCACACCGAGTGGTCTTCCAAAAACGGGTCCATTCCGGGGAACGGGCTGGGCATGAGCGAAGCCTCCGCCGCGACCGTGGGGATCGAGTGGGCGTACTGCAATTGTAGCGGGTCCGGCGGACCGTTGCACGTCTCTCGATTCACCCTATCATGGTAAGTTCGTTCAACACCCCTGATGCCCCCCGTGGGCCCGAGGTTCGTTCTGATGGGCAAACTCCTGGAACGCCGTGCCGGTTCCCCCGACTCCGGCGACGTCGGCGGCACCTGGTCGATCCAAGACGCGGTCGAGACTTACAACGTCCGCAATTGGGGCAAGGGCTACTTCGGGGTGAACGACAAGGGCCACGTCGTCGTCCACCCGAACAAGAACCCCGACGAGGCGGTGGACCTCAAGGACCTCATCGATCAGCTCCAGAACCGCGGCATCCAGCTCCCCATCCTGCTCCGCTTCAACGACATCCTCAAGCACCGCATCGGCGAGATCGCGGACGCTTTCAAGAAGTCCATCGAAGAGTTCGGCTACACCGGCGGGTACTCCTGCGTTTACCCCATCAAGGTCAATCAGCAGCGCCACGTCGTGGAGGAAGTCCTCGCCCACGGCCGGCCCCACGGCTTCGGCCTGGAAGCGGGCAGCAAGCCCGAACTCCTCGCGGTCCTCGCCGTCACCAACGGCGGCGACGATACGCCCATCATCTGCAACGGCTTCAAAGACGACGAGTTCATCAAGATGGTCGTGCTCGCGCGCAAGCTCGGCAAGAACATCATCCCCGTCGTCGAGAAGTTTTCCGAACTCGAACTCATCGTCAAATACATGGAGCAGCTCGGCGTCCGCCAGCCGATCGGCGTGCGCATCAAACTCGCCACCAAGGGCGCGGGCCGCTGGCGCTCCAGCGCGGGCTACCGCTCCAAGTTCGGCCTCACGCTCACGGAAGTAATCGACGCCTTCGAGTTCCTCAAGGCGCGGGGTTATGCGGATTGCTTCCAGATGACCCACTTCCACATGGGTTCGCAAATCACGAACATCCGCAAGGTGAAGGACGCGATCAACGAGGCCGCCCGCATCTACGCCGAACTCGTCCGCCTCGGCGCGGGCCTCAAGATCATCGACGTCGGCGGCGGCCTCGGCATCGACTACGACGGCTCGCAGACCGATTTCGAATCGAGCATGAACTACTCGCTGCAAGAGTACGCCAACGACATCGTCTTCCGCGTCAAAAGCGTCTGCGACGAAGCCGGCGTGCCGCACCCGCTCATCATCTCGGAGTCGGGCCGCGCCGTCGTGGCGTACCACTCGGTCCTCGTCTTCGACGTGCTCGGCACCTCGAACTTCGACCGCTGCGAAGCCCCCGCCGAACTCCCCGAAGACGCCCCCGAGCCCATCCGCGACCTGTTCGCCACGTACAAGGATTTGAACAAGAAGAACTTCCTGGAGTACTACCACGACGCCACGGAGCAGATGGAGAAGACGCTCAGCCTGTTCAACCTCGGCCACCTGACGATCGAACTGCGGGCCCTCGCCGAGCGATTGTTCTGGGCGTTCGGCCGCAAGCTGCAGCGCTTGCTCAAAGACATCGACCACGTCCCCGAGGAACTGCAAAACCTCGACACGATGCTTTCGGACACGTACTTCTGCAACTTCTCCGTGTTCCAGAGCATGCCGGACTCCTGGGCGATCGACCAGCTATTCCCCCTCATGCCGATCCACCGCTTGAACGAAGCCCCCACGCGCCGAGCCGTATTGGGGGACATCACCTGCGACTCGGACGGCAAGGTCGATCAGTTCATTGACCTCCGCGATGTGAGGAGCACGCTGGAACTCCACCCCGTCACCGAGGGCCAACCCTACTACCTCGGCACGTTCCTGCTCGGTGCCTATCAAGAAATCTTGGGCGACTTGCACAACCTCTTCGGGGATACCAACGCCGTCCACGTCACCCTGGAACCCGACGGCACCCCCAACGTGGATACCGTCATCAAGGGCGACACCGTGACGGAAGTCCTGCACTACGTTCAATACAGCGCCGAAATCCTCATGAACCGCATCCGCAAAGATGTTGAAAGGGCGGTGCGCATGGGCCGCTTGAACGTACAAGAAAGCCGCGAATTCCTGGGGTTCTACGAGCACGGGCTGGCGGGGTATACTTATTTGGAAGAGCCGTGAGGCACGTTTTCCAACGTGACGTAATAACTGGCACGTTTTCCAATCCATCGTCGGACATTTAAGGAAACGCATTCAAACAAGGCCGCAAGCTCGATGATGTCATCCGAGCCGCCGAACTGGCCGAGCTCGGGCCTTGCGAAGCGCCGGCAAGCAACCGTAGAATGCATCGGTCCTTTAGCCAAGGTTCCACCGAACCCCACTGGCGAACTGTCCGGAGGCGACCGATGGCGATTCTAATTGCCGATGTTAAGATCGCGGCGAACTTGTCCGCAGCACAATTTCCGACGGACGTTTACGGGCCCGAGGGCAATATGATCGGGCGTTTCATCCCCACGACGACGCCTGGGATGACTTACCCGGAACTCGGACTGACCGATGAAGAACTCGACGCGCTCGCAAATGACCCGAACGCGAAGTGGCAAACGCCCGAAGAAGTGACGGCGCGCTTGCGGGAGATCGACCAGTGTACCAACTGATCTGGCGGGATTCGGCGCTGGATGCACTGGCGGATATTTACGTTGCGGCCGATCCTGCCAATCGGGCGATCATTTCCGCGGAAGTCGAAGAACTCAATGCCCAATTGCGACTCAATCCGACGACCGTCGGCGAATCTCGATCCGGCTCGGATCGCATGACCTTCATTCACCGAGTGGCGATCGGGTTTCGAGCTTCGACCAGTCTCCGAACCGTGTGGGTCACGAAAGTGAAACCGTTCGGACGCTGAATACCTACTCCCTTGCCCCCCCGGCCTGCAAATGCGTACCTTGGTCCTATCGTCCGAACCGACAACGTGAGCGACCCATGACCCTGGTGCAAGTTCTCCTCGCGATTTTTCTGCCGCCGGTGGCGGCGTTCCTGCAGGTGGGCCTGGGGTTGCACTTCTGGCTCAACATTCTGCTGACGCTGATGGGCGGGTTGCCCGGTTCGATCCACGCGTTGTGGCTCGTGGCCAAGGA
>Ga0105048_10016412_pt1 | contig 11451 bp, 10 predicted proteins | sample MAT05_FD_78382 | JGI IMG/M metagenome (GOLD analysis project Ga0105048, IMG submission 78382) | Freshwater microbial communities from Lake Fryxell liftoff mats and glacier meltwater in Antarctica - MAT-05 | ecosystem: Environmental > Aquatic > Freshwater > Ice > Liftoff microbial mat | place...
CCGGCCGCGTCGCCGCCGGAACTGGTGGGGTTCCCGCAGTTCGGCGTCGGCGCGGACCGCGGCGGGGCGCCGGTGGTGCGGTACTTCAACCCGGACGGCTCGTCGCGGTTCGCCCCGACGGTGTTCGACGGCACCGCGGACGGCGGCGTGCGGACGGCCGCGGCCGACTTCACCGGCGACGGGGTCGCGGACCTCGTGGTCGGCACCGGGCCGGGCGTGGCGACGCTCGTCCGCGTGCTCGACGGGGTGACGCAGGCGGAGCTGTTCGCCGTGCCCCCGTTCGAGGCGGCGTTCACCGGCGGCGTGTACGTCTCCGCCGGCGAACTGACCGGCGACGGCATCGCCGACCTGGTCATCACCCCGGACGAGGGGGGCGGCCCGCGGGTGGTGATCTACCGCGGCGGCGACTTCCTCCGGGTGGCGAACTTCTTCGGCATCGACGACCCGAACTTCCGCGGCGGGGCGCGCACGGCCGTGGGCGACGTGGACGGCGACGGCCGCGCGGACCTCGTGGTGGCGGCCGGGTTCGGCGGCGGGCCGCGGGTGGCGGTGTTCACCGGCCGGTCGGTCGGCGACGGCCTCCCGCCGGCCAAGCTGTTCAACGACCTGTTCGTCTTCGAGCAGGCGCTGAGGAACGGGGCGTTCGTCGCCGTCGGCGACCTCGACGGTGACGGCCGGGGGGAACTGATCGCCGGCGGCGGTCCGGGCGGCGGCCCGCGGGTGCTCGCGCTCTCGGCGGCCGACCTGCTGGCGGGGTTGTCCGACGGTTCGCGGAAGGTGGCAAACTTCTTCGCCGGCAACGTCGAAAACCGCGGCGGCGTCCGGGTGGCGGTGAAGGACCTGGACGGCGACCGGTTCGCGGACCTGGTGGTCGGCGACGGGACCGGCGGCGGGAGCCGCGTCACCGGCTACTACGGCAAGGATTTCGGCGGGGGCGGTGCCGCCGAGGCGTTCGGGTTCGACGCCTTCCCCGGGCTGACCACCGGAGTGTTCGTCGGGTAACGGGCACTCCGACGAGGTTCCGGCCGCTCGCCGGAAGCGGGCGGTGGAACTTCGGGAAGAACTGCTCTCGAAAAACGCCGCCGCGCACAAGCGAACGCCCGGCCTATGCGCCCTGGGTTCGGAATCGCACGGTCGGCGGGCCGTTTCGAGAAGGCGATTCTTGCCCGGAATCAGCGTCAACGGGGTGTTGACCGAATGTTACCCCGCGCTGAACGCTCGTGGGATGGCGTATCGGCTCCGAAAGAACCCGGCGGCGACGCCGCGGGAGACGGAGGTGTTCCAGACGTACCTCACCCGGCCGGCCGACCGGGTGGGCGTCCCCTTACACCACCTGCAACGTCCCGCGGGTCACGCCCAATTGGTTCAGCGCCCGCAACTGCCGCCACACGGCGCGGCCGTCGTCGGCCCCGCTCACGACCGCGGCGTAGCGGTCCAGCAGCGGCGCCACCTCGGCCGCCGCCTCGCGCAACAGGTCGACGCGGAACCGCGTCAGCCCGAGCCCGCGCATCCGGCCGACGTACTCGGCGGCGCTCTGCGGGACGCGGTTGAACACCGTGTTCCGGCACCCGGTGTCGGGCAGTACCGGGAAGTGTGCTCCCACCCGGTCGCGGAGTTCGACCTTGTGCGCCTCGCACGGCCGGCCGCAGTCGCGGTGGTCCTTGCCGGTCGAAAGGAACGCGGCGAAGATGCAGAATTCGTTGTGGAACATCGGCATGTGCTGGTGGACCACCGGCTCGTACCAGTCGGGGTCGGACGCCCGCACCATCGCCGCCAGCTGCTCCCAGTTCAGGTCGAAGCTCGGCACCAGCCGGTCCAGCCCGGCGCCGACCAGCACGTCGGCCGTCAGCTCGTTCGCCACGTTCAGGCTGAAGTCGCCGACGAGCCGGGCGCGCGGCAGTTCCGCCCGGAAGTATTCGATCGAGCCGAGGTTGCGGACGAGCACGAGGTCGGGGTCGGCGCGGGCGACCAGCGCCTGGAAGCCGTCCTCGCCGGGCTTCACGACGCGGAGCGGGGCGACGCCGACCGGCACGCCCGCGGCGCGGCCGCGCGGCACCGCGTCGGCGTAGCGGCGGAGGTCTTCGAAGTCGCAGTACACGGCCGCGGGCCGCGGGAACCCGGCGGGCGGCTGCCACGCCAGCACGGCGTCGAGCTGGTCCGGCGTGCGGACGAGGACGGTAAGGCTCGGGGTTCCGCCGCTCGCGGCGATGCACCGCGGTGCATCGCCGCGAGCGGCGGACCGCAGTGCCTCCAGCGCCCCTTCGTCCGCCACCGGGTGCGCCCGCGCGCGCCCCGCAAGTTCGCCGGCGGCGCGGCGGCGCAGGTCGTTCAGCACGCTCCGCGGCACCATCACCGCGGCCGGCAGCTCGACCGCCAGCGCCCCCAGCTCGAACGGCGTGTCGCCGAGCCGCCCGAGCTGGTCGCGCAGCTCGTCGGCGGTGGTCGGCCGCTTCGCCGCGGCCTCCAGCGGACCCGCCCACGTCGCGTCCGCGGCGGCGCCGTCGGGGTCGGTGAGCGTCAGCGTGAGCGCGCCGCCGAGCGCGCCGGCGAGGCGCGCCGCCAGCGGGACGCGGCGCGCCGGCTTGTCCTGCGCGTAGCTCGCTTCGAGCCGCTTCCGCAGCGCCGGGTCGTCGGTCTTGTACACGTCGCAGCCGACCGGCACCGCCGCGAGGTCGAGGGCGTTCGGCTCGAACTGCAGATCCAGCAGCCGGCCCGCGTGCGCCACCGCCCACACCCGCCCGCCCGGCTCCTCCTCCTGCGGCCGGCCGAGGTCGAAGACGACGCCGTCGCCGGGCTTCACCAGCTCCGGCACCGCTTCCGCCGGTTCGATTCGCACGCCGTTGCGCCCCACGGCGGCGACGCGCCCGATCCGCACGCCGCGGCTCTTGGGGAAGCGGCCGCGCACCAGCGCCTGGTGGTTCACGCCGTCGAGGAAGCCGGTGGTGAGGCCGCGGCTGAACGTCTGCGCCAGGTCGAGCTCCGCCCGGCGGCTCATGCGAAAGGTCTGACCGCCGGTCGCGGCGTCGATCGCCTTGCGGTACGTCTGCGTGGTCGCGGCGACGTACGGGCCGCCCTTCAGCCGCCCCTCGATCTTGAACGACACGACGCCCGCTTCCACGAGGGGCGCGATGCGGTCGTAGGCGGCGAGGTCTTGCGGGCTGAGGAGGTAGGCCCGATCGCCGAGGTCGCGCACTTCGCCGTCCACGACCATCTCGTACGGGAGGCGGCAGGCCTGGGCGCACTGGCCGCGGTTGGCGCTGCGGCCGCCGAGCGCCTCGCTGGTGAGGCACTGGCCGCTGTACGCCACGCACAGCGCCCCGTGAACGAACACTTCCACCGGCACGTCCGTCGCCGCCGTCACCTTGCGGATGTCGTCCAGCGACAGCTCCCGCGCCAGCACGACGCGCTCGACGCCGAGGCGCCGCACGAAGGCGATGCCGCGCGGCTCGGTGAGCGTCATCTGGGTGCTGGCGTGAACGGGGAGCGTCGGCGCCAGCCGGCGGGCGAGGCGGACCAACCCCAGGTCCTGCACGATGACGGCGTCGACGCCGGCGGCGGCACACGCCCTCAGCAGTTCGGCGGCGGCGGGGAGTTCGTCGGAGAAGACGAGGGTGTTCAGCGCGACGAACCCGCGGACGTTGCGGCCGTGGAGGAAGCGCATCACGTCCGGCAGCTCGGCCGGGGTGAAGTTGGCGGCGCGGGCGCGGGCGTTGAACCCGGTGAGGCCGAAGTAGACGGCGTCGGCCCCGTTGGCGACGGCGGCGCGGAGCGCCTCGCGGTCGCCGGCGGGGGCCAGGAGTTCGGGAGCGGTGGCCATCCGGGTATTGTAGGGGGCCGCGGCCGGGGCTACACTCGCGGCTCGACCCCGGGTGTGCGTCTCGGAGTCGGCAACGACCGGTGGCACGGGTGTGAGGTGACCGACCGGGTCGGCAGCTTGCGGTGGGGTTGACGTGGTAACCTAACCCCCCAACCCCCTTCCCTAAGAGGGAAGGGGGGGACGAACCGCGTTCCGGGCCGGACCCATTTCAGCCTTCAGCGACGGTCAGGAGGAATTGTTGTGCGGGCACCCCTCCCCCTCTGGGGGAGGGGCCGGGGGAGGGGTTGACCACGCCAACCCCGCGGCAACCCGGCGGGATGACCGACTACCTCGGCGGTCGCTACGCGACCGAGCACCGAACTCGAGAGCGACCCCAATCGGAGGTGCGGACGTGGACGATACAGCTCACGCCCACCTGCGGGCGGCCCGGCCGACCGACGACCTCGACGCCGTCGTCGCCTTCTACCGCGACGGCCTCGGCCTCGCCGTGCTGTCGGCGTTCCGCGACCACGACGGGTTCGACGGCGTCATGCTCGGCCGGGCGGGCGGCGGCTATCACCTCGAATTCACCCGCCGGCCCGGCCGCCCCGCCGGCGGCGCCCCGTCGGGCGAACACCTGCTCGTCTTCTACCTGCCGGACGAGGACGCGTGGCGGGCCGCGGTGGCGCGGCTGGAGGGGCAGGGGCACCGGCCGGTGCCGGCCGAGAACCCGTACTGGGACCGCCGCGGCCGCACGTTCGCCGACCCCGACGGCTACCGCGTGGTGTTGCAGAACGCGGCGTGGCCGGCGTGACGGGTCGGCCCGCTCACGCCGCCCGCGCCAGCGCCCGCGGGGCCGGGCGGCCGAGCCGCGCCGCCACCTCGGCCGGCGTCAGTTCCGCCAGAACCGTGAGCGTCGCGGCCAGTTCCGGGAAGCGCACGGCCGCGTCCCACGTCGCCGGGCACGCCGGCGGGCCGAGCAGCAGCACGCGCTCGCCGCGCACCAGCGGCACCGCGGCCAGCGGCTCGTGCCACCACAGCCAGTGTTCGCACCCGCCCATCCCGGTCGGCAGCGTCCCGTCGGCCCGCAGCGCCGCCGGCCGGTACGCCTGCCACCGCGCCGGCCGGCGGTCGATCCACTCCGGCGCGGCGTCGGCGAGGAGGGTTTGAAGCTGCCCCACGTCGGCGACGCCGCCGACGAGCAGCCGCACGCCGACGCCGCGGGCCGGGTCGAGCGCCACGACGACCTCGTCGTCCGGGACGGCGAGGAGGTCGGCCAGGTCCTTCGCGGCCGGCAGCCGGGGGGCGAGCGCCGCCGCGGCCTCGCGCAGTCCGGGCACCGTCCGCGCGACGCGCCGCACGTCCACGGACTCGACCAGCGCCGGCAGCTCGGCCGCGACGTGGGCGTCGAGCGGGTGGCGCGGGGCCGCCGGGAGGGGTCCGCGGGCGGCGTCGAGTTCGGCCTGCCGGGCGGGGTCGAAGAAGAAGACGGGGGGTTCCTTCCACGTCCGCCGCGCGGGTCGGGCGGGGGCGGCGGCGCGGAGGGCGTCGCGGAGGCGGACGAGGCCGGGCCGGGCGGCGAACGCCGGGTCCGGGGCGGCGTCGGCCGCGCGGAAGGGGAGGGTGGTGGTCCGCAAGGCGCGTCCTCCGTGACGGGCGGCCGCGGATTAGACGCCGAACCGCCGGTCGGCCGCAAGCCGAAGTCGTGCGCGTGCGAAAGCCAGCCGGCTCGACCTGCCGGCCGAGGTGATCGCGGCGGTGTACGAACTCCGGTGGTCGAGCGAGCTGTTCTTCCGGTTCCTGAAGCAGGCGTTGGGGCTGAAGCGGCTGTTCTCGGACAAGCCGGAAGCGGTGGCGATCCGGGTGTATTGCGCGGTGATCGCCTGCCGGTTGCGAGCCCAGGCGGTCGGCGGCCGGGTGACGACGGACTCGTATCGGATGCTCAGCTTCTACCTGGAAGGGGTGGGCCGACGACGAGGAGTTGCTGGCGTTCCTGACCAAGCTCCGCGAGCGTGAGGCCTGACGAAAGCAACTCCCGAGTCGAACGCGATTGGGCTGACGCCCCCGGCTCGCCCGTTCACCCCGCCCACAGCTTGCGGTCGAGCGTCCGGTAGCCGATCGCCTCCGCCAGGTGGTCCGGCTTCACCGCGTCGCTCCCCCCGAGGTCGGCGACCGTCCGCGCCACGCGCAGGATGCGGTCGTGGGCGCGGGCACTCAACCCAAGGTCGTCCATCGCCGCCTTCAGCATCGCCTCGCCCTCGGCGTCCAGGGCGCAGTGCTTCCGAATCAGCCGGCCCGTCATCCGCCCGTTCACCGACGAGCCGTCGCCGCCGAACCGGGCGCGCTGCCGGTCGCGGGCCGCCAGCACCTGCTCGCGCATGCCGGCACTCGGGGTGCCGTCGGCCTTCGCCGTCAGCTCCGCGAACGGCACCGCCGGCACCTCCACGTGCAAATCAATCCGATCGAGCAGCGGCCCGCTGATCCGGCCGAGGTATTTTTCGACGATCATCGGGTTGCACTTGCACGGCCGCCGCGGGTCGCCGAGGTAGCCGCACGGGCACGGGTTCATCGCCGCCACCAGGATGAACCGCGCCGGGAACGTCGTGGCCCCGCTCGCCCGCGCGATCGTCACGCAGCCCTCCTCCAGCGGCTGGCGCAGCACTTCGAGGCTCTTGCGGTTGAACTCCGGCAGCTCGTCGAGGAACAGGACGCCGTGGTGCGCCATGCTGATCTCGCCCGGCTGCGGGATGTGTCCGCCGCCGACCATGCCGGCGTCCGAGATGGTGTGGTGCGGGCTGCGGTACGGCCGCGTCGCCAGCAGCGCCTCGCCCGGCGGCAGCTGACCGACGGCGGAGTAGATGCGCGTCGTGTCGAGGCTCTCGGTCGCGGTGAGCGGCGGCATGATGGTCGGCAGCCGCTTCGCCAGCATCGACTTGCCGGACCCCGGAGCCCCCAACATCAGGATGTTGTGGCCTCCAGCCGCGGCCACGACCATCGCCCGCTTCGCGGACTCCTGCCCGCGTACCTCGCTGAAGTCGATGTCGTACCGGTTCAGGTGCGCGGCCACCTCCTCGGGCCGGTACGCGACCGGATCGACCTCAACCTGTCCGGTGACGATCCCGACGGCCTCGGCCAGCGACGTGACGGCGTAGACCTCGATTTCCTGGACGACGGCGGCTTCGCGGGCGTTCTCGGCGGGGACGAGGAGCCGCTTCAGCCCCTGGCCGCGTGCCGCCATCGCCACCGACAGCGCGCCCTTGACGGGCCGCACGGCGCCGTCGAGCGCGAGTTCCCCGACGGCGGCGAGGTCGGCGATCTGGTCGGGCTTCACCTGTCCGGTGGCGACGAGGACGCCGAGGGCGATGGGGAGGTCGAACGCGCCGGCGTCCTTGCGCAGGTCGGCGGGCGCGAGGTTGATGATGGTGCGGCCGGTGGGGCGGAAGTAGCCGAGGTTGGCGAGCGCCCGTTCGATGCGGTGGACGCTCTCGCGGACGGCGAGCTCGGGGAGGCCGACGAGGACGGTCTTGGGCTGCCCGGCCGCGGCGTCGACCTCGACCTCGACCGGGACGGCGTCGATGCCGGCGAGGGCGAACGTCCGCAGCTTGGCGAGCATGGGGCGGGACCGTCGGGGCGGGGACGCGGGGATCATACCCCCGGGCCGGCCGGGCCACCATCCCCGGCGGTGGGATTTCCCAAGCTGGGTGCAGCCGTCACCCGCCGCGTGACGCAGTCGGATGGCGTGTGCGACGCCAGGGCGGCGGCGGCGAAGGCTGCGGGGCGGAAGCCGGACCGGTGGGCGTGGGGTGACTGGACGCCGGCTGAACTGGCGAAGATCGGCACTGCCCCAGATGATGTGATAGCAAGGCGGATCGGCCGGACGGTGGGGGCCGTGCGGGCGAAGCGGTCGAAGGCCGGGATCATCCTGAAGCCGTCGCCGGCGGCGTGCTGAGTCGGCCAGGTTTTCACTCGGCCGTTCTCCCCTTTTGTTGAACCTTGCGGCGTGACGCGGTGTCCCGGATGATGGTACTCGTACTGATCACTTTGAGGTCGCCGCATGCCGACCCTGCCACCCTCGTTGGCTCGCGAGTTCTACGATCGGATCGTAGGCGACTCCGACCCGGTGGCAGCAATCCGCCGCCTCATCAACTCCGACCCGCCCACAGCCGAGATGGATCATTTCGACTGCAAGCAAGAGGACCGCGGCGACGCGAAGAAGCGAGACCAGAAAACAAAAGAGGTCTGGTCGGAGTTGTTGGGTGGGTTCGCGAATGCTGGCGGCGGGGTAGTGATTTGGGGACTTGACGCCAGGAAAACGACTATCGACGGGCGGGAGGTTGATGCCGTTTCCGGTGAGGTACCGGTGGCCAACCCACGGGCCTTCTCGTCCCGACTCCGCGAGTTGCAACGGCAGGCGACCGACCCACCTTTGGGGAACGTCGAGATCACGGCTTATCCGCTACCTGGTGACGACAGCCGTGGGTTCGTCGTGTGTCTGATCCCTGAAGGTCCACACAAGCCGTACCGGAGCGAACATGCCCACAAGCAGTACTTTCTGCGGCTCGGTGACAACACCCAGGTAATGAACCGTTCCGTCCTCGGGTCGATGTTTTTCCCACGCTCCATGGCAGTCTTTCGCGTGAGGGGAGAAGCTCAACGCCAGTACCACCAGTCCGGCAGCACGAAGGTCACGGATACCGTCCGAGTCTACTTGCTCAACAACGGGACGGCGACCGCGAAGGATGTTCACGTGCAGGCATTCCAACTTGGCATGCGCCTCGAAGGGATGAGCCTGAACCCCACAGAAGAGTGGAGCCACACGAAAGTGGACGCACTGCACGAACTGCGAGCTAAGAACTACTCCATCCATCCTGACCAACGTGTTCACATTTGTACCGTCGCATTAGTTCAGAACGTCGAGCTGGGAGAGGAGCCCAAAACCGTCTGGGCGGATTTCACGCTCTTCCTGATGGCCTACTGCGAAAATCAGGGGCTGCAGGTATTCATAATCGAGTTCGATGATGAGGACTTCGGCGACGAACGTTTCATGCGAGACTTCGACCCCGAAGAGACGACTGCCGCAGGGGCGAACTCGGGTTCAGGGGATCAGCCGCCCACCCCTGCCGCGAGTTGAGCCGGCCACCCGCGGCCGTACATCTGGAAGGTTGCCAACATCGCATTGCACGTAAGTGTCCACAACATCAGGATGTTGTGCCCGCCGGCCGCGGCCACGACCATCTTGATCCGTCGCCGTCGGCCACAAGTTCAGTCTGGGCAAGGACTCGCGCCGTGCCCGGCCCTCCGGCGTCGCTCCGACATAGATTCTTGAATGAGACTCAATGCTTTTCTGACGGGGTCCCCCATTTCCGTGCAACCAATGATCCTCGCCAGAACAACCCGGGCGTCGAACGGCGACGAATCAACCCGTCGTGGCTGGACAGATCACTTCTTCACCCGCTCCTCCGGCTTGTAGTTCAGCACCAGCCGGCGGAACGCGAACCGGCCCAGCGGCAGGATGGCGACCATCGAGAAGCCGATGATCAGCGTCACGAACGCCCCCGGCTTCACGAACATCTTCTTCTTCCCCAGGATGTCCTTCTCGTCCATCTCCAGGAAACTCCCCTCCAGCCACTCGCTCATGTAGATGAAGCAGACGACGTCCGTCACGATCAGCGCGATGCAGATCAGCAGCGCCGCGATCCCCGGCCCCAGGTGCGACATCCAGTCGCCGGCGTCGGCCTCGATAATCTTCTTCGTCTCGGACTTGACCCGGGTGACGTTGTTGAACCCGCACCGGTAGCACACCACCGCGTCCGGCGGGTCCAGCTCCACCGTGCAGTGCGGGCAGCGCGGGGCGTCCGACTCCTTCACCACCCCCATCGCCTTCACCCGGCCCTCCTCGTCCAGCTCGTCGTCGTCGTCGTCCAGGAACGGGCTCTTCGGCTTCTCCGGCTCCGCCGCCGGCACCGCGTGCCCCCCCGGCTTCGCGGGCGGCTTCGCCTTCGGGGCGGCGACCGCGAACGCGGTGTCGCACCCCTTGCACTTCACCTTCTTGCCGACGAGGGCGGCCGGCACCTTCAGCGCCTTGCCGCACGTCGGACACTTCACGTCGAGCGGTTCCGCCATGACTCCACCTCGCCGCGGGCGAAAAGCCGGCCCCGCGGGCATAACGCGGACGGGACGGGATCGGTACAGTAGAAACTACCGGATTCCCCGCCCCGCGTACAAGAAGGTGCCGGCCGTGCCCGCCGCGAACGACCCCCCGGCCGCCGAACCCCGCCTCCTGGTGTCGCTCGCCACCTACAACGAAGCCGGCAACGTCGCCGCCCTCGTCGCCGAGATTCACAAGGTCGTCCCGCACGCGCACGTCCTCGTCATCGACGACAACTCCCCCGACGGCACCGGCCGCATCGTGAACGAGCTGATGAAAACGGACGAGCGGATTCACGCCCTCCACCGCCCCGGCAAGCTCGGGCTCGGCACCGCCACGCTGGCGGCGATGAACTACGCGATGGCGCACGACTACGACCTGCTGCAGAACATGGACGCCGACTTCAGCCACCCGCCGCGCTACCTGCCGGGGCTGCTGGCGGGGATGAGCAAGTACGACGTGATGATCGGCTCGCGGTACGTGGCCGGCGGCGCGACGGAGAACTGGCCGGTAGCGCGGAAGGTGATCTCGCAGACGGTGAACCTGCTGGTGCGGTTCCTGTTCCGCATGCCGGTGAAGGACGCGAGCGGGGCGTTCCGCTGCTACCGGGTGTCGAAGCTGCGGGAGGCGGACCTGGGGGCGGTGCGGTCGCGCGGGTACTCGTTCCAGCAGGAGGTGTTGTTCCGCTGCCACCAGGCGGGGTGCAAGATCGGCGAGTACCCGATCCTGTTCGAGAACCGCCGGGCCGGGGCGAGCAAGGTGAACCGCCAGGAGGCGGCCCGGTCGATCGGCATGATCCTGCTGCTGGGGCTGCGGAACTTCTTCGGCCTGGAGCGCCGGCGGTAACCGCGGGGCGGGCCGCTGGCGTGCGGACCCGTGGGTCGCACGGGAGGGGCGGGAGGCAACAGGTTCTCGTCGTGGGTGGTTCGCCCCCTCACCCCGCGTGCTTCGCCGCGACCCTCTCCCCCGAGGGGAGAGGGTGGGCCTCGCCGGCCCTCATCACGGGCGGGCAACCACGCGCCGACGCCGGCGGAGTGCGAACTCTGCGCTCGTAGGTCGATGCCCGCCGGCGACGGGGGCCGGGTGCCTCCCACCCTCTCCCCTCGGGGGAGAGGGTCGCGGCGAAGCACGCGGGGTGAGGGGGCGAACCACCCACGGGGAAACCCGGGGTGTGCGACGCGAGCAACCTGCGGTTCCGTCGGTCGGGCGGGGGAGCGTCGTGGTCCACCTGGTGCTGATGGTCTGCGTCGGGGTGGTGGTGGCGACGGTCGTGTCGTTGGTGTGGAACTTTCTCCTCCGGCCGGTGCTGTACACGACCGGGTGGGTGTGCAGCACGGCGCACGACCTGGAGGTCGCCGGCTGGCAGGCCGAGTGCGACGACGACATCCCGGGGGCGCTGGCGAAGTACGCCGAGTCGCTGAACCTCGACCCGTGCAACCCGGCGCTGCTGGCGCGGATGGAGGCGCTGCTGGAGGCGCACCCGTGGGTGCGGTTCGAGTGGCCCGAC
>Ga0105048_10016413_pt1 | contig 11451 bp, 1 predicted proteins | sample MAT05_FD_78382 | JGI IMG/M metagenome (GOLD analysis project Ga0105048, IMG submission 78382) | Freshwater microbial communities from Lake Fryxell liftoff mats and glacier meltwater in Antarctica - MAT-05 | ecosystem: Environmental > Aquatic > Freshwater > Ice > Liftoff microbial mat | place...
CGACCCAGACGGCGATCCGCTCTCGGTCGTCCTGGCCGGCGCTCCAGTGCGTGGTGTACTAACGCTGGATGGTGGTGATTTTACCTATCGGCCCAACCTGAACTTCTTCGGACAGGATGAGTTCACCTATCGGGTCACGGACGGCGCGCTCAGCTCCAATCTGGTAGCGGCGTTGATTGCGGTCTTGCCTGTCAACGATCCACCGCTGGCGGTTGCCGACACCTATCAAGTTCTGCAATCGCAGACCTTGACCGTAGCGGCATCGAGCGGTGTGCTGGCCAACGACTCCGATGTCGAAGGCCAGCCCCTCACCGCACTATTGCAGTCACCCACGGGCTACGGCGTGGTGAATCTGGCCGCAAACGGCAGCTTCGTCTATTTGCCGAACGCGAGTTTCCATGGCCGCGATGAGTTCGCCTACCGCGTCAGTGATGGCATTGATAGCAGTGTCGGACGCGCAGTGATCGACGTCACCCAGGGACCCAATCAGCGGCCTTTGGCTATCGGCGAAGTCTTTGCGATCCCTGAAGACACGGTGCTCGACACGCGGACCTTGGATAGCTTGCTGGCGAATGACGTCGATCCCGATGGTCAAGCGCTGACATTGGTCATCCTTTCTCAGCCGCCGAGCGGCCAGCTGGAGGATCTGGGGGCTGGGCACATTCGCTACACGCCGGCTCGCGATGTCACCGGAAGCATTCGTTTTGACTACGCCGCCAGCGACGGTGAGCTGCAGTCCTTGCCGGTGCAGGTCGAGATACTGCTGCTGCCGGTGAATGACCCGCCTCAGGCACAGGCGGACTTGTATGCGCTGGCGCGAGGGGTCACGCCGCTCACTCTCAATGCGGCATTGGGTGTGCTCGCCAACGACCATGACCCGGATGGCGACACGCTCCTGGTGACGCTGGTGCAGCCGCCGAGCACAGGCACTCTGAATCTGCCCCTCGGCGGTGGACTGATCTACACGCCGGCCGAGCCCAGACCATTGAGCGACGTCTTTACCTACCGAGTCACCGACCCTGCCGGCCTCAGCGCCGAGGCGCCCGTTCAGATTCTGCTCAACGGCCAGCCGGCCGGAGACCTGCTGTTCAAATCCGGTTTCGAGTTGTTGCCATGAGCCGAAACTGCAACTCATTGGGAATGGACGCCTTGCGTTCAATTGACGTTGTTTCTTCGGCCGGCTGCACTGGCAGCCGGCGCACGCCAGAAGAATCATCGCGTGATCATCGCGATGGCGTCGGACTTCTTGCGCTGCTGGCCATGATGCTGCTCGGATTCTCTTGCATCATGCCTGCGTACGCCGATATCGATAGCGGTGTGCAGTGGCTGGTGTCGCGCGACAGCGCTACGGGCGTCCACCGCGGAACGGATCTGGCGAATGCCTGCGACAGCAACGCCGAGGCCTGGATTACCGCTTCGCGCCTATCGCGAATGGCTGAGTTCCCGCAGTTGAATATCGTCGTACGTGGCGATAGCGACGGAACACTGACGTCGCTCGCGCGACTCGCCAGGATCCGGCTCGATCAGGGACAGTCGGCGACGACGCAATTGAATGCGCTGCTCGCGCAGCAACTGGCGGATGGCGGGCTTCCGGCCAAAGCGGGCTACCAGAGCGAGCCGCTCACGACCGCTTGGACCTTGTTGGCGTTGGAACGGGCGGGGCAAGGCGGCGGTACGCCCGCGGCCCGCGCGATTGGCTATTTGATTGCCGCACAACAAGCCAATGGCGGACATTTGTCTGCGGCCGGAAATCTGTCGTCGGTTTTCGCCAGCAGCCACGTCGCGCAGGCCTTTGCGGTTTATCGAAATCGCGTTGATCTGACTTCGCCGATCAATCGGCTCAAGGCCTTTCTTGAGGGCGCACGCAAAACTGATCAGAGCTTTGGTGAAGTCTTTGAGACCGGTCTGGCGCTGGATGCATTGCTCGCCCTGCGCGCCGATCGCGCCGCGCTGGCGCCAGTGGCTGCTGCACTCGCCGCAGGGCAGCTAGGCAATGGCAGCTTCGCCAACGATGCCTATGTCACCGCATTGGCGCTGCGTGCCCTGTGGCAATACCAGCAGCCCGACGTCTCCCCAACCCTGTCCAGTATCACGGGTAGGGTGATTTCGGCCGACACCGAATTGCCCATTGCCGGTGCACAATTCGCATTGACCGGCGCATCGACCGCCACCTTGGTGACCAACAGCACCGGCGCACTGCAGTCTGCAACGCTGCCTGGCGGCAACTACAACGCCGTGCTGAGTTTCACCGGCATGCGCAGCATTGAGCTCCAATTCACGCTGGTAAACGGGCGCACGCTCGATTTTGGCACCCTGCGCATGATTCAGGGCAGCTCGCCGACGGGCGACTATGCCGTGATCCACGGACTGGTGACGGACAGCGAGACCGGCCTGCCGATTCCCGGTGCGTTGATGGCACTCGCTGTTCCGCCGACCCTGGTTGTCAGTGACGCCGATGGTCGCTACCAGTTCCTGCAGGTTCCAGTCGGACCGGTAGAGATCTCGGCAACGGCCACAGGCTATTCCAGTCGCAGCGTGCAGTTGACGGCGACGCCGCGCACGGTCATCGAGTTCTCTATGTCCCTGTCGCCGAACCCGACGGGTACGGGGGCGAAGATCCGCGGTGTGATCGTGGACGCGAATACGGGTCAGCCACTGCCCGGCGTCAATATCGCGGCGACGGCAGGCGTGCCTCCGGTCGCAACCCAGACGAATCCGGCTGGCGCCTACGAGCTCGGCGTGACGGCCAGCTCAATGGCCACGATCACCGCTTCCCTGGTCGACTACGATCCAGTGACCATCCAGGTGCCGCTGGTCGACAACCAGGTGCTGATCTTCTCTCCGCGCCTGTATCCGACCGGAACGACGCCGAACGGCGCCAATCGCGCGCGCATCACCGGGCGCATCGTCAATCAGGCCAACCGTCAGCCAATCGAGCGCGCGCTGGTGGTGGCGGTTGACGCCTCGGGACAGAAAACGATCCAGACCGATTCACAAGGTCTCTTCGTGATCCAGAATCTGACCGGGCCAACGGTGCAACTCAGCATCAGTGCGGATGCCTTTGTACCGGCTACCGTAGTGGTGCCCTTGCTGCCTCTGGAGCAACGCAATATCGGTAGCGTCGGCTTGAAGCCCACCACCATCGACTACTACTTCGCCGATCTGGTCATTGTCGACAGCACGCTGTCGACCACCGAACCTGACACCTTTGCCTTGACCGACCATTTCACGGTTGAAGTGGCCAATCGGGGCACCTCGGCCGCCACGCAGGACTTCACGCTGATCGCCTTCGTTGACGCCAATGCCAACGGCATCTTTGATGTCGGCGTTGAACCTGAAATCGGTCGAGTCCGTGTCGATCGAGATCTGCCGATCGCCAGCAGTGTTTCGGTCGACATTGCAGTTACCGCACAACTGACGTTCCGTGATGCACCGATCGCGTTCTGGGTGGATGCCGAGAACGAGATTCCGGAGCAGATCGAGAACAACAATGTAGCGACCAGTTTGCTCGGCTGTCGTATCGAGCAAACGCCCATCAATCCAGGGACCATTTACGAGGCTTGGCGTTGGAACGGCCTGGCCAGCAATGCGCTGATCAATTCGATCAATCAGGTGCCCTCGGTCACGCAGCTGTCCGATGACAACGGCGACGGCGTCATCAATCAGTTCGACATTCCTGATTTGGTGTTCGTGGCAGGGCGGCGCGCTACCGAAGCGCCCAGTGTCACGGCTCTGGTCGCCATCAGTGGCGATGATGGCCGTGAATTGTGGACGCGAACCGATATCCGCTTCTCACCGTTCTCATCAGTGGCCACGGGTGACATCGACAACGATGGCGTCGCCGAAATAATCGTCGTGCGCAACTACCGCGAGGAAATAATCGCCTTCGAGAATAACGGAACACTGAAGTGGCGCACACCACTTGGTGGACCCGGCATTCCGATCCCGCTCATCCCGCCGGCCGGCTACGTATACGATCAACCCATCATCGTCAATCTTGAAGGCGACAGTGAAGCCGAAATCGTGCTTGGGCGCGAGGCCTTTCGTGGACTGACCGGCGAACAATTGTGGGAGGGCGAATTTGACGCTGGCGGTGATGGCGGCGTGCCTGCACCTCGCCCGCTATTGATTGCCAGCAACATTGCCTCAGTCGCCGCAGACGTGAATCTTGACGGCAGGATGGAGGTCCTAGCCGGCCGCACGCTGTATGACTTTGAAGGTCGAACCATCTGGCACCGGAGCGACATCGACCCTGGGCGCTACCTGGACAAATTTGGCACGGTCTACACCGACGCGATGTACGCCGCGGTTGGCAATTTTGATCTTGACGACAAAGCGGAAATCGTTCTGGTCGTTGGCAGCCGAATGTATCTGCTGGAAGACACCGGGCAGACCATCTGGGGTCCGAAGTATTCTCCCGACAATCAACAAATGGGCGCGCCAGTCATCATCGATATCGATGCGGATGGTTTGCCCGAGATTCTGGTGTCCTCCCGTGGCGAAGGGCCGGGCGACGAGAACAAGGGGCGCCTGACCATCTTTGAGTCGGACGGTACCGTCAAACGAACCATCGCCATTCGTGATCGTTCCGGTGTCACCAGCCCGACGGTTTTCGATTTCCAAAATGATGGTCGCTACGAAATCCTGCATGTGGACGAACAGGATTTCCGGGTGCTGGACGCGCTGAGCGGCCAGGAGCTGTTCAAGACGCGCCACACGGCGCGCACAGTCTTCGAGTACCCGGTGGTTGCCGACATTGACGGCGACAAGCAGGCTGAGATCATTCTTACCGGTTTCGACGATGACTTCATCGCGGGTATCACTCCCGGTATCCGCGTCTTCAAAGCCCGCAACGGCGCCTTTGCCGATGCCGGCTCGGTCTGGGGCTCGCATGCCTTCCACATTGACGATGTCGCCGAGAACAGCATCATTCCCTTGCTGGAAACGCCGTCTTGGCTGACGCACAACACCTATCGCACACAGCGTAGTCCCCTACCCGATCCGCTCGGCATGCCAGACTTCAGCGTCGGCGATCTGCGGCTGATTGATCAAGGCCCGGGACTCGATCCGGTGGTCCAGGTGCGCGTCGGCAATGCCGGACCGGTAGATGCCCACGAGCCCCCGTTCATCAGTATTTTCCGCGGTGACCCCGCTGCCGGCGGCGTGCTGCTGAAGCAGGTGCGCCTGGATACCCTGCGCCCAGCGCGCTTCCAGATTGTCAACCTGGGCACGATTCCCTTGACCGGTAGCGGCGCGCTCTACGCCGTGGCGGATGCGTCCAACAAGTCCCGTGAATGTCGCGAGACCAACAACCAGCGCAGCATCGCCTTTGCCGCCACCAATGGTCTGGGCGATTTGCAACTGAGCACCAACAAGCTCAGCTACACGCCCGGAGAAATAGCCGAATTGCGCGCCACCGTCGCCAACCTCGGTGCCTTGCCGGCGGGCTTCCGCGTGCGTTGGTCGATACGAAACAGTCAGGGTCAAACCACCGCGACACTGGCCGACGTTGAAGTCGCCAGCGTGGCCGCCGGTGGATCGCTGCTGCGCACGCTGAACTGGCCAAGCAACGGCGTATTGGCCGGCAGCTACGTGCTTGGGGGCACGCTGCTTAATGCGCAGGGCATTCAGATCGACACGGCGACCGCCAGCTTCGCTATCGCCGGGGACGTTTCCGGCCCGGCGGGTGGTCTGGCATTGGGCTTTGGTCGCGCCAGTTACGCCCCGGGCGAAGTGGTGACACTGTCGTTCCGCGCCACCAATCTATCGTCGTCCGAGATAATTCGCTTGCCGGAAGTCGTCATCTCTGTGACTGGTCCGGGTGGGTATTCCCTGCAGCGCAGCTTCCCCTACGACGATCTTTTCGCCGCTGGCTTCGTTGATGGCACGCTGGGTATCGACGGGTCTGGTGCAGCCGGCAGCTACATTGCCATCGGCCGTCTACGTTCGCGGCTGACCAACTTTGAATACGCGACCGACACCAGCAGTTTCGGGCGACGAGACGATATTAGCGCGCTAATTCAGGGCTTTGTGGATGTGGCGATTCCGACGCTTACCTTGGGTCAGCAGCAGAATTGCCTGTACACCGCCCGCAATCGCGGCACGGTGCCGCAACTGGGCATGAATCTGCGTCGCGGCGTGGTCAATCTGGATTCCGGTGCCGTGCTCTCGCAGCAGGCCTTCATCGCCGATCTGGTGTCCGGGGCCGACTTTGTCGCCAACGACACCGTGTCGACCACCGGGTTCAGCCCCGGCGATCATGCCTGCGTGCTCGAAGTAACGAATGGTAGCGACTGGCGCGTGCTGGATTCCGAACCCTTCGTGCTTGAAGGCCTGCCGCCGCCCGATATTCTGGTGACGCCCGTGACCGGACTGGTCACCAGCGAAGCCGGGCAGTCGGCGCAGTTCAGCGTGCGACTCACGGCCGCACCGACGGCCGATGTGACCATTCCGATGAGCGTCAGCGATGCCACCGAGTTCTCGCTGGCCAGCCCCTCGTTGACCTTTACGCCGGCCAACTGGGATATCCCGCGCCTGGTGGGTGTTGCCGGCGTCGATGACAATGAGGTCGACGGTGACATCGCCGGCTCGATTCTCATTGCGGCAGCGCAGAGCAGCGATCCGGCCTACAACGGCATCGATCCGCCTGACGTCGGCGTGACCAATCTGGACGACGATTCGGTGGGTATCCATGTCTCGCCGCTACTGGTCGAGACCAGCGAAAATGGCACCACCGCGAGCTTCTCGGTGTCAATCAACGCGGCGCCAACCGAGGCGGTGATGATCCCGGTGTTGAGCTCGGATGCCACCGAGTGGTCCGTTGATCGCAGCACGCTGAGCTTCACCAGCGCCAACTGGCAGACCGCGCAATCGGTGCTGGTCAGTGGCCTCGACGATGTGGACCTCGACGGCCTGCAGTTGGGCAGCATCCAACTGCTGCTGGCGCAGAGCGGCGATTTGCGTTTCGACGGGATCGATCCCGCGGATGTCATCGCCCGCAACACCGACAACGACGGGGCCGGCATCACCGTCGATCCGCTGAGCGTGATTACTGTCGAGAACGGCGCCACCGGCAGCTTCACGGTGCGTCTGAACGCGCCGCCCAGTGCCGAGGTGCTAGTGCCGATCGGCCCGGTCGACAGCACCGAGTGGCAGATTCTGGATCTGGACGTGCGCCTCAATGCCAGCAACTGGCAGACCGGGCGCACCGTGCTGGTCACGCCGATCGACGACACCCTGGTCGATGGCGATCAGACCGCCGTGCTGGTGTTGGGCGCGGCGCAAAGTACCGATTTGCGCTTCAATGGTCTTGATCCCCCTGACGTCAACCTGACCAATCTCGACGACGATGGCCCGCAGATCCTGGTCAATCCGACCAGCGGATTGATCGTCAGCGAGGGCGGCAGCAGCGACAGCTTCAGCGTCAGTCTGACCGTAGCACCGACCAACCCGGTGACCATCGCGGTCAGCAGTGGCGATGCCAGCGAGTTTGCGCTGGCCGTGACCGAGATCGTGTTCACCCCGCAGGACTTTGCGCCGCGCACCGTGATCGTCACCGGGGTCGATGACCTTGATGTCGACGGCAATATCGTCGGCAGCATCGTGCTCGATCCCGCGGTGAGCGTGGATTCGCGCTATGCCAGCATCGATCCGCCCCATGTGCTGGTGACCAATCTCGACGACGAAGTCGTGCAGGTGCTGGTCACGCCCTTCGGCAGTATTGAGACCAGCGAGGCTGGCACCAGCGCGGTGGTCGAAGTTCGCCTCAGCACGGCGCCTACAGCGGATGTCGTGATTGCGCTCAGCAATCCCGACACCAGCGAATGGGCCTTCGACGTCAGCGAGCTGCGCTTCACGCCTGCCGATTGGGCCGCGGCGAAGCGACTGACGGTGACCGGCATCAACGATCTCGATATCGACGGTGACATCGTCGGCGTCATTGGGCTGGCGCCCATCGCCAGCGCAGATCCGCGCTACCAGGGCCTCGATCCGGTCAATATCCCGGCGGTCAATCGCGACAATGATGTGCCGGCGGCCATCAACGTCAGCCCCGCTGGCCCCATCCAAACCACCGAAGCCGGTGGCACTGCCAGCTTCCAAGTGAGCCTGTCGACCGAGCCCAGTGCCGAAGTTCGCATTGCGCTGATCAACCCGGACACGACCGAGTTCAGCCTCAATCGCAGCGAAATCGTGTTCCAGCCAGCAACCTGGGAAACGCCACAAACGGTGCTCGTCGCCGGCGTCGATGACGCCGATCTCGACGGTGATATCAGTGCCGAAATTGGCCTAGCGCCAGCCGTCAGCACGGACAATCGCTACAAAGGCATTAATCCGCGCGATATGCCGGTGGTCAACCTCAATGACGATTTCGTTGCGCCGGCCGAGCTGCAGATCAGCGCGCTTGATCTGGTCGTGTCCGAAGCGGGCGAGGGCGGACGCATCGATATCGCACTGAACCGGCCGCCGGTCAGCAACACGCCGGTCCGCATCCTCATCACATCCGCCAATCTCGGTGAAGTCAGCGCCGCGCCGCAGCAATTGGTTTTTACCTCAGACAACGCGGCCATTGCGCAGGTCATTACGCTGAGCGGTGTCGATGAGTTTATCGATGACGGCGACCAGACCGTGTTGGTGCAGATTGCAGTCAGCGCCGACAGCGATCCGGATTTCGCCGCGCTGCCGACTAGCAGCCTGAGCGTGCTCAATATCGACAACGACAGCGCGGGTTTCACGCTGGCAATGACGGGCCCGCCGCGCATCTTGGAAAGCCAATCGACCACGTTAGCCCTAGCGCTTAACAGTCAACCAACCGCAGCAGTCACCATTAATCTGGAAGCCACGCTGCGTTCGCCGGGACAACCGGGCGATCTGCTCTACGTGTTGCAGCCGTTGAGCATCACCGTCACGCCAAACCAGTGGCGCTTGGCGAATCCCATGACCTTGTTCACATTCGATAACCGCCTGGAAAACGCCGACCAAATGGTCGATGTGCGAATTCGCAACGTGACCAGTGCCGATTCGAACTACCTGCCACGCCGCGCGCCTCCCATTGCCGTTGAGGTCATTGATCGGGGTGCCTACGGGTTGCAGGAAATTCCGATAGATCGCGGCACGCTCTGGCTGGCGCTTGTGCTGCTACTGAGTGGACTCATGGCAGCGCCACGCCGCGGTGAGCTCAAGGTATGAGCCGCGCCGCCTTGTTTGCACCCAACTTTGACTCAACCGCGAGTGGCAGGAAGCTAACATGACGCCCACCTTTCACGATTCCATCCAGCGGCTATTGCTTACGCTCTGCACCGCCGGTTTCCTGATCTGCGCTGCGTGGCAAACGCCCAATGCGATGGCGGTCCAACTGCCCGGTGATCGCGAAGCGCTGCTCGCTGCGCACCAGGTGATGCAGCGCGAAGCCGCAATTGCTGGCATGGCCGATCGCCTGGAAGACATCGCTGCCGAACTGCGCCGCTTGCGTCCGGTAGGCGCCAGCATGCCGCGGGTGGACGATGTGGCCGCTGGCATCGGCGAAGTTGCGCCATTGACACTCTCCGGGCGCGTGCTCAGTGGCGTCGATGGACTGGGCGATTTCGAAACACTCATGGAAACTCAGTGGCGCGAAGAGGCCGCTGATATGGCCCGCCAGGGCATTGACCCTGAGGTGGTAGGCAGACACAACGCCTTGATCAGCGAAGTGCGCGCCCGCGCCGCCGAGTTTCGCTATTTGACCAGCAGTCTGCGCAACCAAACTGCGCTGCATTCGCTGTCTGGCACCAGCGTGGCGTTGGTCGATCTGAGCACCTGGTTTGCTGCGCTCAACACGGCACACGGTTACCAAGCGATTGATCGCCGCCAGTTGCCCTTGCAGTTTGCGCTCGCCACTGCCACGCCGGCGCCAGGTGCGGCGCTTGAGAAGGCGGCAGGTGACAAAGCGTTTACCGATCCACCCGGTCCGGCCGATCTCGCCGCCACCGTGGATATCCAATTCACCCCGGAAATCACCCAACTGGCGCAGTCGCTCGGCGGGCAGCCGATCGCCATCCGCAATTGGGTGTATGACCACGTCGAGTTCATGCCGACTTTCGGCTCGATTCAGGGCTCGGCTCTAACCCTGCTGAATCGCCGCGGCAACGCCTTCGATATCGCCAGTCTGACCTTGGCCTTGCTGCGCACCTCCGGCACACCCGCACGTTATGTGCGCAGCTTGGTCGAAGTCCCGATCGAAAAGATGCAGAACTGGCTCGACGCGCCGACGCCCGAGATGGCGCTCGATCTGATGCAGAAAGGCGGCATCCCCAGCGCCGCTGTGATCCAGGGCGGCCGCATCCAGGCGATCCGCTTCGAGCATGTGTGGATCGAAGCCTACGTCGATTTCATCCCGTCACGTGGCGCCATCAACCGCGTACCCGATCAATGGGTGCCGCTGGATGTGGCGTTCAAGCAGTTTGAGTATCAGCCTGCCGCGCCCGTCCGCCAGCTAAGTGCGCAACCGATCGACACCCTGATTCGCGGTGTAGTCAGCGAAATCACGATCGACTCCAGCGGTGGCATAAGCGGCATCAATTTCAACCGGCTAAATGCGTCGATGGCCACGCTTGCTACCCAAATGGCAACCGATTTGCGCGCGAATGACCCCAATCTTCGCGTCGAAGATTTTTATGACCAGCGCAGCATTTTACCGATCGATAGCCTACTGCTTGCCGGTTCACTGCCGTTCCCGCTGCGTTCTAACACGATATTGCGCTACTCCGAATTGCCCTCTGCTTCGCGTTATCAGCTGCGAATCCGCATGTACACCGATCAAACCTCGGTCAATTTGGATTCGCCGGTGCATGAGATATCGATTCCGACCGCACGCATCGGAACCCAACGCCTCGCCGTGGATTACGCCCCTGCAAGCGCCGCGGATGCAGCGGCAATCGCCAGTTACGCCGCAGGCAACGCGCAGACCTTTCCTATTGGCCAGATCAACGTCGAGCCGCGATTGCTGCTCGGCGACCAGGCTCTGTTTAGTTCCTCTGTAGTGCGCATGGGCGTGCAGCAGTTCTGGAAAGTTGACACCCGCGATGCCTATGGCCGTCAAAGCAGCACTGAGGCCTATCGATTCCCAAGTGGCAGCGCCATCGTTTTCGGCACCGATCTGGCCGGAATGACCGCCGATCGTGTCGAGCGTGAGCACGCTAACCGGCCGCAATTTGCCACTTTGCCAATCCCAGAGGCTTTAAGTCTCGGCGGTCAGCTGTTTTGGATGTTGCACGATCATCTGGATGACCAAGTCTCGCGCTCGCTGCAGGCGCGCGCGATGCGATTGCCATCGGTAGGTGCATTCGCGACCAACGTGCAGGTGACCTATTTTTTCGGCGTTCCGCGCACCGGTTCTACGCCGGGGTTCGTCACCGACGTCAAAGCGGTGCAAGCGGCTCTCAGTACGCCCAACGCGGGCAGTTTTTTGCCGGTGGC
>Ga0105048_10016414_pt1 | contig 11450 bp, 9 predicted proteins | sample MAT05_FD_78382 | JGI IMG/M metagenome (GOLD analysis project Ga0105048, IMG submission 78382) | Freshwater microbial communities from Lake Fryxell liftoff mats and glacier meltwater in Antarctica - MAT-05 | ecosystem: Environmental > Aquatic > Freshwater > Ice > Liftoff microbial mat | place...
CTGTGGATCGAAACCGGGGAAGAAAGCGCGAACGGCGGCGTCGATGGGAGCGTGATTGAACTCGGGCCTGTCATCGAAGCCTACAAGGCGTTCGCGGAAATGGCGGAAGCCGCCGGCGGTCAAAAGGCCTTCGACGAGCGATGGGACAACCTGTCGGCCGTGCCGGATGCCTGCTTGGCCGATAATGACGTCGGCGATCTCGGCGGCGGGAAGTGGGTCGCCGACCTTCGGACGCAAGCGGAAGAGTTTCTGTCCGAATACGACGGCGACTTGTCGGACTATACGAAGTCGATTCTCGAAGCCATCGCCGCCGGCCCCACGGGCACGCTCGTTGACCGCGCGACCACGGAGTAACCATGCCGATTGCATTGCAAGGCGCCGGTGGCCTGTTCACCCGGCTGGGGCGTATCGGCAAGATCGCCCAACTGGCCAACGTCCATCAGGCCGCGTTGCCGGCCGCATACGAAGCCCTGATCGCCCAATACGACGGGTTGACGCCGCCCGGCCTCCGCGACTATATCGCGGCCACGGCGTCGAACGTCCAGGGTACCGTCCAGGTTCCAACGGCGAGCTTGCCGGCCTTCTTCGGACCGAACCATCCCAACGTCGCCGTAGACCTCAACAACTTGGCTCAGTTGCTACAGGATACGAATCGCTTGGCCGAGGCCGAACCATTGATGCGGCGGGCCATGGTCATCTTCATCCAAAGTCTCGGAGTGGAACACCCTAACACCAAGACTGTCCGCAAAAATTACACCCTGCTTCTCCAAGACATGGGCCGCAGCGAAGCGGAAATCGAGCGAGCTCTCGCATCGGTGATCGCCGAAGCCCAATCGCACGCCTCCCCGTCGTAAACCCACCCATTTCATCGGTTACATCTTCGGCTGTTGCCAACGGTTCCCTCGCAGGGGCCATCCCCAGGGATGCCCGAGAGCAAATGTCCGTGGGAGAGTGTCGCCGTTCGCTCCGCGAACGGAAGCCCACGTCCGTAGCCGGTTGGGATACCGACGGTGGCAGTGGGGAAAGCGATCGGAATCTACTGCTAACTGTCCGCGTAGTCATAACTCTCTCGCAGTCAAGGACATAGAACCAATTCCGTTTAGCTTTCGGTGCTTTCGCTGCTTTCAGAAGGGGGGGTGTCGATATCGACCGAAACTGAAAGCTAAAACGGGACGCCCCGAGCATTTCCGCCACTTGCCGTTGCCGGAAGCGGCGGCTCTGCTAACCTAAGCCTTCCGGTTTCGTTCCGCTTGGCGAGAGAGAGTCCGCGTCATGGCACACAAGAAGGGTCAAGGGTCGGTCAAGAACGGGCGCGATAGCAACGCCAAGCACCGCGGCGTCAAGAAGTACGCCGGGGAAACGGTGACCACGGGCAGTATTATCATCGTCCAATGCGGCACCAAGTGGCACCCCGGCGCCAACGTCAAGCGCGCCCGCAACGACTTTTTGTTCGCGATGTGCGACGGCACCGTCTACTTCAGCTCCGAAGGCCGCAAGGTCAACGTGAAGCCGCTGGAAATCGCCGTCTGAGGTCGAACACTTTTGGCCCCGTCCCGCGACGGGGCCGATTCACCCCATCAACAGCGCATTTCATTCTCGCCCTCCTCCGGCTCGGCTTCGACGAAGCGTTCGATCCGGATGAGATCCGACCCACGCCCGAGTCCCAACCATGCGATACCTGCTCACCGTCGGCGCGATACTTCTCGCAGGCTCGGCACAGGGCGCGGACACCATCGTCCTCGTGGCCGGGGGCGGAACGGGTGCCGACGGTACGGAAGCGACCAAAGCGAAGCTCGTGCAACCGTTCGCGGTGGATTTTGATAAAGACGGCAACATCTACTTCGTCGAAATGGCCGGTGGCGAACGCCTGCGGAAGATCGACACCAAAGGGATTCTGACGACGCTGGCGGGCACTGGCAAGAAAGGAGATTCGGCCAATAAGGTCGCCGGCGACAAGGCCGAGTTCAACGGGATGCACAATCTGATCTGCTCCGACGATTTCATCTTCCTCGCGGATACGTTCAACCACCGCTTACGGATGTACAAATTATCGCAGAACGAAGTCAGGACCTTCGCCGGCACGGGGACCGAAGGGTTCGCGGGCGAAGGCGGACCGCCGACGAAAGTCGATTTCAAACAGCCCATTTGCATCGCGATGAACCCGGATCAATCGAAGCTGTATATCGCCGACATCGGCAACAAGCGCATCCGGTACCTCGATCCGAAAAAGGGGGCCATCTTCACCTTCGCCGGCACCGGCAAAGGCGGGGTTCCTAAGGATGGCGAACCCGCCAAGGATCAACCGCTCGTCGATCCGCGCGCCGTGGCCGCCGACAAGAATGGCAACGTCTACATCCTCGAGCGCAACGGCCACGCTCTGCGGGTCGTCGATAAGGCCGGGAAGATTCGAACCGTCGCCGGGACGGGCAAGGCCGGCATCGGCGGCGATGGCGGGCCGGCGCTCAAGGCCGCGATGAACGGACCGAAGTTCATCAGCATCGACCCGGCCGACGACAGCGTGTTGATCGCCGATACCGAGAATCACCAGATCCGCCGATACATCCCGAAGACGGAGACGATGGAATTCGTCGCGGGCACCGGGAAGAAAGGCTCGGGCGGACTCGACGGCGATCCGTCGAAGTTCGAGATGGGCCGGCCGCACGGGGTCAGCGTCCACCCGAAGACCGGGGAGATCTACATCGCCGACAGCGACAACAACCGCATCGTGAAGATCGTGAAAGGGAAATGAATTCGAGAAGGGATCCGGCGAGCCGGCCCCGTCAGGGGTCGGAGTTCTGCAAGTCGAACTCCGACCCCTGACGGGGCCGGCTCGCCAAGTCTTGAGTCGCTTACCTCACTTCAATTAATGCCGCTGCACCGAGGTGAACAGCTCGCTCATCTTGATGCCCAGCGCCAAGCAAATCCGGTAGAGCGTCTCGATCGAAGCCGAGTTCTTGCCGAGTTCGATCTGCGACAGGTACCCGAGTGACACCCCCGTGCGCTCCGACACGTTCGACAGCGTGAACGCGAGCGACTTGCGGCGGTCGCGGATCGCGGAGCCGAGCGATTCCCGCAGGGCTTCTTCGGTCATCCGCAGGAGGCCTTTGCTCTCGAGACAGCGGATGACGATCTCGCGGAGTTGGTCGACTTGGAACGGCTTGGTGACGTAATCGTAGGTGCGAGCGCGGAGGCAGCTCAGGGCGCTATCGACCGACGGGTAGCCCGTGACGACGACGATGTTCGCTTCGGGTTGGTTGTCGCGGATCCAAGTGAAGACCTGCTCCGGTTCCAAACCGGGGATCACGTAATCCATGATGATGAGGTGGAACTGGCTCTTGCGGAGCAAGACCGATTCGACCAAGCTCGGATCGGAGACGGTGTCGATCTGAAAGTCGCGATTCGACAGCGCGGCTTGGATCACGGCGCAGGTCGCGGGGTCGTCGTCGACGATGAGGATGCGGATATCGCCGCTGCTTTGGAGTTCGCTCAGGGGCGAGGGCATCCGCGCGGGGCGGGGTGTTTGGCGCAAACGCTCTTCGATTTCGAGTGCCATGTTCGATCAACCTCCGACTAAGTACATGTTGGATTGACGGGGCGAGTGAATCACCGCGCCCGGTCGCGCGGCGGCCGGGGGTAGCACGATGCGGACGACCGTACCGGAGTCCGAATCCGTTGCGTCGTCGATGCGGATACCGCCCCCGTGGGCGTGCAGGATCCGGTAAACGATGGCCAAGCCGAGCCCTCGGTGCCGCACCTTGGTGGTGAAGAACGGCTCCGCGAATAGCTTGGCCCGGTGCTCCGGCTTGATGCCGCAGCCGCGGTCGCGGATGGTGATTTCCACGTTCGCACCCGGGGCGACTGGGCCGAGGTAACCTTTCGCATCGGCCCCGGTGAGATCCACGACCCGGGCCCCCACGTTGACGAGCGAATTCGGCGGGCTGGCTTCCAAGGCGTTTTCGAGCAGATGGCCGAGCGCGGTTCCGAGCGGGCCGCTTTCGACGCCCACGCCGACCAAGTTCGAAGGGATCTCCGTAACCACTTGCAAGCCGGACGGCATCGCGGGCCGCAAGCGGATTTCTTCTTTGAGGAAAGCCGCGCCGACCGAACCGGCCAGCGGCTTCGCCTGCGCAGCCCGGCTCAATTGGTGCAGCTGTTGGGTGAACGCGATCCCGCGTTGGCCCACCTTCGAAATTTCGCCGACGAATTTGGCGGCTTGGCTTCCCGCTGGCAATAGCGGCACGCTGAGGTCGGCGAACCCGATGATGCCGGTCAAGATGTTGTCGAAGTCGTGGGCCATCCGGCCCGCGATCACAGCGGCGTCGTCGAGGCGCTGATCCAATCGGCCCGGTTCGAGGCCGGCACCGATCTTGGCCGCGAGCGCCGGCGATCGTTCGATCATCCGCGTCGCGAGGACGAGGTAATTCCGGTCGGCTTCGGTCCAAGGTTCGCCGGGTCCGCGTTCGGCCCAGAGCAAACCGGCCGGGCGACCGGCCGGTTGAAAGTTCGTGTAGAGCCGGCCGGACGAATTCGGAAGTTGCCAGACCACCGTCGGCGTTCCGCCCTTGAGCGCACGGGCCACATCGTGGATTTCGCTCGGTGCGGTCGGCATCGGCTCGACGCCGCCGGGCCGCACGAGGGCCTTGAGGTTCGCATTTCCTTCGATCGGCCAAATCAACCCGACCGTTCGCCATCCGGACGCGCGGAGCCACCCGCTCAGGAGGTGATCCAGAGCGCCGGCGTCTTTCGTGTCGGTGAACCAGTTGGGAAGAAAGGCCAGACCGGTTGATAATCCGGCGGGCGGGGACATTCTCGCTCCCTCGGTGGCCGATTCCTTCCGGGCTGGAATCGGTCATCGGCACAGCATGAATTCGTTCTTCTGCATGATACTTAGAACGGGTCGGAACGATGTCAAACGATTATTGTCAGTCGGGGCATGAAATCCGCCCGCGTCCGACAGCGCCGGTTTCGGCGGAAACGAAAGGGAATTGGAGTTCGCTCGGTCACATTTTCGGTTTGGATGCCGAGATCCGCTTGATCGCTCCGGTGGCCGCTTCTCGCACCTTGGTCTGGGGATCTTTCTGGGCATCGCGCAGGGCTGGCAGCGCGTCTTTGCCGTCGTCGCCGAGCGCGGCGAATTCCTCGATGATCGCGATGCGCACGTCGAACTCGGGTTCCACCTTCAACCGCGCGGCGATCGTTGGGATCAGCGTTTTCGCATCGGGGCCGAAGCCTTCGCAGAGCGCCCGCAGCGCGGCCCCGCGGACTTGTTTGTCTTTGTCCGCCTCGAAGGCTTTCTTCAGTTCCTTCTCGACGAGCTTCCCGCCGCCGGCGAATTTGCCGAGGGCCAAGGCCGCTTGGCGGCGGACATCGACGTCGTCATCTTCCAAGCCGAGGGCCGTACCGCGGACAGTTGCCGGGCTGCGGTCGCCCAAGATGCCCAGCGAGGTGAGGACGGCCCGGCGCAATTCGACGACGGTTTCGCCTTTCACCATCGGCAGTAGCGCGGCCGAGACTTTGGCCGGTTCTTCCGGTTCGATCCGGCCCAGCGCGAAGATCGCCGCGGCCCGCACCGACATGTCCGTGTCCTTCAAGAGGGGGAGCAGCGCGTCGGTCGCGCCGCTGGCACCGAGTCCGATGCGGCCGAGGGCGTCGGCGGCGGCGGCCCGCGTCGCCGGTTCCTTGTCGGCGAGCACGAGCGTCAACGGTGTCACACCCGTTTTCGATTCCTTGCCGAAGCGACCGAGGGCGACGCAGACTTCTTTGCGAACTTCCGAGTCTTTCTCGACGCGGAGGTTCTCGCCGAGGTCGAGGATGACGGAATTCGTATCCGCGCCTTTGTCGTCCAGCAATTTCACGGCCATCGCGTTGATCACTTCGGCCGCTTGACGGCGCACCGCCGGCGTGTTGTCGGTTTTCAAAGTGCGGCCGACGGCGGTCATCACCTGCCTGACGACCTTGGTATTCATGGCGTTGTCGGAGGCGATTTGCCCCATCGACACGAGCGCCACGCGGCGGAGCCGACCGTTCTCCACCTCCGAGCGGAGCATCGTATCCCATTCCGTCAGCTTCTTGCCGTTGTAGAGCGGGTCGTCGTCGGCTCGGGCGACGGGAGCGAGGAGTGCGAAGCTTGCCAGGATCAACAGGGTCAGGGTGAAGCGATGGACGCGCATGGCTGATCTCCGGCATCGGACTCGTACTGTCATCTTATGACGGGGGTGAAAGCCTCGTCAAACGCATTCCACACGACTTCTTCGCAGATTACCCGCCAGTTCTTGCTTAAACTGATTCCATGAACCCCATCGTTTTCGCACTGCGCCGGCCCTATTCCGTCCTCGTGGGCGTTGTCGCGCTGCTGATCGGCTCCGGATTGGCGAGCTATCGCCATAAGGTGGACATCTTCCCGCCGCTGAACCAGCCCGTCATTTACGTGTGCCAACCGTACGGCGGCATGAACCCGGCCCAGATGGAAGGGTTGATGACGAGCTACTACGAGTACCACTTCCTCTACGTCAACGGCATCGAGCACATCGAATCGAAGAACATCCAAGGGATGGCCCTGATCAAGCTGCACTTCCACCCCGGCACAAACATGGCCGAGGCGATGGCCGAGACCGTAGCCTCGGTGAATCGCTCGCGCTTCATGATGCCGCCCGGCACGGTGCCGCCGTTCATCACACGCCTCGACACCGGCAGCGCATCCGTCGGCTACTTGGTGCTGAACTCGGACAAACTCAGCATCAAAGAAATCCAAGACATCGCCACCATCCGCGTCCGGCCGATGTTCTCCAACGTCCCCGGCATCTCGACGCCGCCCGCATTCGGTGGCAACCAGCGGGCCATCGTCGTCAGTATTGACCCGGATCAACTCCGCTCGCGGAATTTGTCGCTCGAACAAGTCACCGAGGCGCTCGCCAGCGGAAACGTCGTCAGCCCATCGGGGAATGTCCGCATCGATGACCGGACGCTGCTGGTGAACACGAACGCGATGGTCGGCCAGAAACCAACCGAGGAACTCGGCCAGATCCCCGTGAAGATGGGCGCGGCGCCGGTGCTGTTGAAGGACGTGGCGACGATAACCGACGGGGCCGACATTACCGCCGGCTACGCGCTCGTCAACGGTCGGCGTTCGGTCTATATGCTCGTGATGAAGCGCTCGGACGCCTCCACCGTCAGCGTCGTCAACGAGCTGAACCGGGCCCTACCGAAGATGCGCGACGCAGCGCCGGAGGTCGATATCCAGTTCGCCTTCGATCAATCCCCGATCGTCACCGAGGCGATGTGGGGCGTCGGTACCGAAGGGCTGATCGGGGCCTTGTTCACCGGCCTGATGGTGTTGATCTTCCTGCGCGATTGGCGTTCGGTGATCGTCGTAGTGTTGAACATCCCGCTGGCGCTGTTGGCGTCGGTCGTCGCACTGTGGCTCTGCGGGCAGACGATCAACCTCATGACGCTCGGCGGACTCGCGCTGGCCGTCGGCATCCTCGTCGATGAATCGACGGTGGAAGTCGAGAACATCCACACCCAAATGCACCGGACCGACAACATCGCCCGCGCCGTCCGGCAAGGGAACCAAGAAACGGCCGTGCCTCGATTGCTGGCGATGCTCTGCGTCCTCGCGGTGTTCGTGCCGTCGTTCTTCATGACCGGCGCCGCCCGAGAACTGTTCGTGCCACTGTCGCTGGCCGTCGGCTTCGCCATGATCGCGTCGTACATCTTGTCGAGCACCTTCGTGCCGGTGCTTTGCGTCTGGCTGTTGCAGCACCCGCACCGCTTCACGGAAGCGCCGAAACCGAACCTCGCCCACCGTATCTACGACCGCGCCGTCGCCCGCATCATCGCCCTGCGCTGGTTCGTCGCACCGATGTATTTGCTGCTGGCGGGCTTGGGAATCGTGTTGATTGTGCAATCCCTCGGCACCGCCGTGTTCCCCAAGACCGACCAAGGCCAGTTCCTCTTGCGACTGCGCGCCCCGACGGGCACCCGCATCGAACGCACCGAAGAACTGGCCCAAGAAGCGCTCCGCATCATCGACCGCGAAGCCGGGGACCAAGTGGCCATGAGCGTCGGCTACGTCGGCTCGTTCCCGACCAATTATCCGATCCAAGCCGTGCATCAATGGACGAGTGGCCCGGAAGAAGCCCAGTTGAAGATTGCCCTCAAACCCGGCAGCGGCCTCCGCGTCGAAGACTTCAAAACGCGCCTGCGCGACATCCTCGACCGCGAGTTGAAGGCGTACCTCCGAGCCGGTTGGACGCGCGATGGTGTACCGGCCGAGGAACAAGTGAAGCGCGCCGCCGGATTGCGGCTCTCGTTTGAACCCGGCGATCTCGTCAGCGATGTCATGAGCTTCGGCTCCGCGACGCCCGTCGAAGTGCAGATCGGAGGGAACAATATGGACGCGACATTGGCGAATGCGAAGGTCGTGCTCGAACACCTGAAGGCGATCCCCGAACTGCGCGATTTGCAATTCACGCAAGCCCAAGACTATCCGACCGCCGACATCCAATTCGACCGGCCCCGCGCCGCCACAATGGGCCTCACCGCCAGGAATATCAGCCAATCACTCGTGCCCGCCACGGCGAGCAGCCGGTACGTCATGCCGATTTACTGGCGCGATCAGAAGAGCGGCCAAGGCTACATCGTGCAGGTGCAAGTGCCGCCGCCGCGAATGAACAGCCTGACCGAACTCGGCCAAGTGCCGATCCGCGGATCCGTCGGCACGGCGATGAGCGATCACGCCGACAGCCAAATGACTGGCCAAGGCACCGGCAGCACATCGATGGTCGCGGGTGGGATTTTGCTCCGCGATGTCGCCGAGATCAAGATGACGACGACCGCGGCGGAAGTCGATCGGTACAACATGCGGCGCTTCGTGAGCATCACGGCGAACGTCGCCGGGGACGACCTCGGCTCCGTCGGGCGGGCGGTGAAGCGCGAACTCGCGGCGGCGAAGGCGGAGATCATCGACAAGCACTACGACGCCGAGTTGAAGAAGACCCCGAGCGACGCGGACAAGATCGAACTCGCCCGGAGTGCCGACCGAAAAGCCGGCAAGCTCCCCGGCGGTGCGGCCATCGATGTTCGCGGACAGTTGAATGCCCTCGACCAAGTCCAAGACAATCTCACCATCGGCTTGGGCATCGCCATCCTCACGATATTCTTGATGCTCACGGCCTACTTCCAGTCGATCAAGCTGTCGCTGATTTCGCTCGCTTCGATCCCCGCGACCCTGTGCGGCGTCGGCGCCGCGCTGCTAGTGACGGGCACCACGCTGAATTTGCAGTCGTTCATGGGGGCGATTCTGTCGCTCGGCGTCTCGGTGGCCAATGCCATCTTGCTCGTGACCTTCGCCGAGCGCGCCCGGATAAGCCACGGCTCCGCCCCGCGCGCCGCGCTCGATGGCGGCAGCGCCCGCTTGCGCGCGATCCTGATGACGAGCTTCGCGATGATCGCCGGGATGTTGCCGATGGCCTTCGGCTTCGGTTCGGGGGGCGATCAAACCGCCCCGCTGGGCCGGGCGGTCGTGGGCGGTTTGCTGGCGAGTACCTTCGCGACGCTCTTCGTACTCCCCGCGATCTTCGGTTTGATCCAGCGCCGAGCCGGGGTGGACGGAGCCAGCCTCGACCCCGACGACCCGCGCTCCGCGCGGTACGACGTCGATATGGTCAAGCTCTTCAGCGACGGGTGAAGTTCGATCCGACCGTGCGCCGACGCCGCCATCAACCGAACCCCACCGGCTTGCGCACCGCGTGCGCCAAGCACTGCAGATACTCGGATCGGGGGATCTCGACGGCCCCGAACTGCGCGGTGTGATCGTTGAGAATCTGCGTGTCGAACAGCTCGAAACCGCGGTCGCGCAGGCGCGTCAGCAGCGTGACGAGCGCCACCTTGGACGCATCGCGGGCGCGGTGGAACATAGACTCGCCGGCGAAGAAGCCGCCGACGGCGATGCCGTAGATGCCGCCGACCAATTCGTGGTCGAGCCAGACTTCCAAACTGTGGGCGTCGCCGCGTTCGTGCAGTTCCGTGTAGGCTTCGATCATTTCGCTCGTCACCCAAGTGCCTTCCTCGCGGTCGGAGGCGCAGCCTTCCATCACGGCGCGGAATTGCGTGTCCACTGTGGTGCGGAATTTCTTCTGTTTGATCGTTGCGGCGAGCCGGCGCGGGACGTGGAAGTTTTGGAGATCGAAGATGGCGCGCGGGTCGGGGGACCACCAGATGATCGGGTCGCCGGGGTTGAACCACGGGAAAATACCGTGGGAATAGGCTTCGATCAACGAATTCGGCCGCAGGTCGCCGCCCACGCCCACGATCCCCTCGGGACTCGCGAACTCGGGCAGAACCCACGGCCGTGTGCGGTCACTGTAATCGGGGTCGGTGTCGCTCACGGAACTATCTTGGCCGGCCTACTTCATTTTGTCCATGAGTTCCTTGGCTTCCGCGCCCGCTTTCGTGTTCCCGGCGTACTTCATCAGGTACTTTAGCAGCGGTTTGGCTTCGGCGAGTTTGTCTTTCTCGATGAGGTTCTTCGCCGTCGCCAACCGGGCCGCGGCCGCTTTCTCTTCTTGCTCGGTGGCTTTCTCTTCGGCCGGCTCGGGCTTCGGTTCCGGTTTCGGCTCGGGCTTCACAATCGGCTTGGGTTCCGGCTTCGGCTCCGGCGTCACAACCGGCTTCGGGCCGTCTTTCGGTTCCATGCCGGTTTCGTAGCCGCGGTTGGTGCCCTTCACGAGTTTCAACCAGCCGTCGTAACGGTCTTTGTCCTTCGAAACGACCACGTAACCGAGGTCGAGCGTCTTCAGAAGCCCGTCGAGTACTTCCTCGGTCGGTTTATCTTTCGCGGCGAATGTCGTTTTGGTGTTTTTGGAAACGCCGACGTCGAAGGCAACGCTGATCGCACCGAGCTTTTGGTCTTCGAGCTGGCTCGAAATCTCTTTTATGATATCGCCGATCGGCTCGTTCTTGGCATCGATGGTGACCTTACCCTTGAGCTTCTTCGTGCGCGTGAACGTCGCGCTCAAAGTGTCCTTGGCATCGACGGCGTAAGTCGCGGTGGCCCCGATGATGACGGCCAGAAGGCCCAGTGCGAAACGATTCATGGCGAATCCCGGAGGAGGCTGGGAATGACGATAGGTCGATCCTACCTCATTCCGACGATCCGGTACAGAAAATGGTTCCCATGGGCGTAGCCGCGATTCTTGGAGGTTCTTCGCAGGGCGGTTGGAGCCTTCGGAACCCGCCGCTGGAGGGAAGGGGCCATTTCCACATTCCAAAAGGCGATTTCTGGAAGCGGCGGGTTCCGACGACATGCCCTTCGAGCCAACATTAGATTTCAGCTTTCGGTCGTTCTCGATACCCCCCCTGCCGAAAGCAGCGAAAGCAGCGAAAGCAGCGAAAGCAGCGAAAGCAGCGAAAGCAGCGAAAGCAGCGAAAGCAGCGAAAGCAGCGAAAGC
>Ga0105048_10016416_pt1 | contig 11449 bp, 11 predicted proteins | sample MAT05_FD_78382 | JGI IMG/M metagenome (GOLD analysis project Ga0105048, IMG submission 78382) | Freshwater microbial communities from Lake Fryxell liftoff mats and glacier meltwater in Antarctica - MAT-05 | ecosystem: Environmental > Aquatic > Freshwater > Ice > Liftoff microbial mat | place...
CGTCGTCGTCGCAACGCATAGTATTTCCGCAGTGAGACCGCGCATCGATCGTTGACGCGCGGGTTACGGCAGAAGTTGTCGCAGTACGAGTTCGCGCCACCCGAGTCGTCGAGACGACCAACGCGCGTAATGTTCGGAACCACATCGAACGCAGCGCCGATCAGCGCCTCTCCATGCGACGAAAAACGTCAGGCGGCCATCTACACGGCCGCCTGACGTTTTCGTTTGTGCCACTGTCCTGTCGCATGTGGGCCAGCGCCGCGGTACGGCATGGACCGCGCGTAGACGACTCGCGGCTGATTGCCTTTGCGACACCTGGGTATGTCGATGATTGCCGAACGGCCGTTCGTGCTTGGTCGTTGCCACGGTCGGATGTCGCGCACCTTCGTCACGCGACAACCCGCCATTCATCATTGCTCATGCCCCGAACGCAAAGAGGCGAGCCGTTGCCGGCTCGCCTCCTAAACTTTACTGCCCTGCACCCATCCGACGAATCAGACGGTCTGCTGGCGACGACGACGCGCGGCAGCAGCCATCGCGAGGAGTCCAGCGGCCGTGAGCGCGACCGTGGCCGGCTCGGGAACAACGGTACCCGGCGTCGAGCTGCCGAAAGTGACGTCATCGAACACGATCTGGTTGGCCACGCCGGCGAACGACACCGAGTAGGCCGTGCCGGCAAAGCTCACGCCGGCTGCCGAGAACGGGCAGAAACCAGCTCCGTATCCAGCGCAGCTGCCCGCGTTCGCCGAGAGGCCCAGCGTCGCCAGCGCGTTGCCCGTGCCACCCAGTCCATCCCACACCGTGAAGCTGCCAGGCTGACGCAGCGACACGTAGAAGAACGAGAAGCCGGTGGTGAAGCCAGCCGCGCGGTCCATGAACGTCTGGTTACCCGACAGGAAGAACAGGCCACCCTGCTGAGAATTCGGGTCACCGAGTCCGCCACGCGAGGTGTTGGAGCAGACAACAGTCAACGAGTTCAGGCAGATGGCCTGCGCGTTCGACGAGAAGGTGATCCCGTGGTTCGTGCCGGTCGTGTTGTCGCTGCTGAGGCCGCCATTGTAGAAATTCTGGACGAATGCAAATCCGGACGGATAAGTCGAATTGATGCCTTCGAAGTTGAGCACCTGCGCCTGTGCGGCGGAGGAGACCAACAACGTAGCGGCGATCGCGAACGCCAAGCGCTTCATACGTACCCCGAGTGGTAGTGGAGGGAGAAATTTCCCATGGAGAACACTCAGGTGTACGGCACGGACTGTGCCGTAGTGTGGTCATGTGACAACTCGCAACGCGGTGCCGTACTCAACAGTGGAAGTGTTTCAAATGCAAGCAGTTAGAACTGCGAAAATTCGTGACATTGCCGATGATCCGTTCAGAGCGCCTTTTGCTCAGCCCTCAACCTGTGGCTTGCGACACACATTCGTTGCGGCTATGCATCGCTTCGTACGAGCGCTCACCCTTGGCACCTGCACCACGCTGCGCAACGATGCGCACGCCAGTGAGCCGTGGAAGCCCTGAACCCCGACGAGCGAATGCGCGAATATCGATTTCAAGCGAGTGAAGAGAGTGTGGACGCGCTCCGCCGATTACGTGCGTCGTGGTCGGGGGTGCTGGCGACGGCGCGCTTGGTCACGGTCGCGCTGGCAGACGACACCTTTGTGCGTATCTGGGTCGGGGCAGCAGACGTGGAGGGCGTGTTCGATGCGTTCCGATTCGTAGCGATAACGGCGCCGACATTGTCCGACCTCGATGCGCGCATGGCTGCCGACGATGAGACGGACGACATTCCAAAGAGCGAACTGCCAACGGCCAGCACGCCATTCGCTGCGGCGTCCGACCTGTCGCTACCGGACAACGACGTCGTGCTCTTCACCGGCGTGTCGTGGACCGAATCGGCCCACGCCGACGCGCCGTTGCATGGTGGCCAAGGTACCATGCACTTGAGCGGGCATCCGGGTCAGCTCTCCGAAAGCGCCGCACTGGTGTGCATCACCACGGATGCGCTGGTGGTCGCGGCGACGACGGGTGGGGGAATGCTCATTCGCACCGGACTGGCGCCGTATTCTCTGCAGACGACGCGTGATGCCGACGCAATCGCGGCGTTCCTGCGCGAGCGGGCGTACACAGAGGAGTAGCCGCCCGCGCGTCGCCGCCGGACCTCCCCGACTATCGCGGGCGCGACCCTCGCGGTAATTACGGAGGGTGCGCAGACGTAACGGCGTGAATCCTTCCCACCGCTGGCATCGCGCCCTGTCCGCGATGCTGTTGCTGTGCCTGCTCGCTCCGATCGTCTGGTCGCAGCGCGGATTCCGCGGCGGGTACGTGGAGCCCAACGTGCCGTACGATGGGCGCTTCACGTTTGCGCGCATCCGGTACACGCAAGGAACCCGACTGGCGTGGGGCGTCGACTACCCGCGCATGGAGCGAAACTTTCTCGTCATTCTGGACGATCTCGCGTCGCTGGTGCTCAACCGCACTGCGACGAACGTCTACACCCTTGACGATCCGGCGCTGGCGCAACATACCGTCGCCTGGCTGACTGAACCGGGCTATTGGGTGCCGACCGACGCCGAGGCGAAGGGACTGCGTGACTGGCTCGCGCGCGGTGGTTTTCTGATCATCGACGACTTCTACTTCGACCAGCAGTGGAACGCCTTCGAGCGCTCGATGCGCCGGGTGCTGCCTCAGGTCCGCTTCTTTCGACTCGACGCCTCGCATCCGATCTTCAATACGTTCTTCACGATCACGAAGCTGGACGAAATGCATCATCCCGCCACGACGTCGGCCCGGGCGGAGTACTACGCGATCTACCAAAACAACGATCCGCACGCCCGCATGCTGTCGATCATCAGTTTCAACAATGACATTGGCGACTACATGGAGTGGTCCGGCGAGGGCTGGTATCCGGTGAACGTCTCCAACAATGCGTACAAGTATGCCACGAACTTTCTTTTGTACGGCCTGATGCACTAGGCTGAACGTGCTGGGTGACTCGACGAGTTACGTCATCCAAACGTCCCTCGCCGGCCTCGACGCTAGGCGCCCTTTGCTGCGGCAATCGCCAGACACACCCACCCGGCGATGAAGCACACGCCACCGATCGGCGTGATCGCGCCGAGCGCGCGCACGTTCGTCAGCGCCATCGCGTACAGCGATCCGGAAAAAAACACGGTTCCGGCGAGAAAGAGCCAACCGCTGGCGCTGGCAGTGGCACCCGGCCACCGCGACACCACCCACGCCGCGGCCAACATCGCCACGGCATGATACAGCTGGTAGCGGGCGCCGGTCTCGAACACGTCGAGCATGCGCGGTTCAAGCCTCGCACGGAGCGCGTGGGCACCAAAGGCTCCCGCCCCCACGCCGATGGCACCCGAAAGGGCGCCGATGATCACGAACAGACGTTCCACGCCGAAACTCAGACTTCGGCTTCGGCCGCGTCGAGTGCGTCAGCCGGCGGCTCGGTCGGCGCGACCGCCGCCACGGCAGGGGCCGGACGCACACCACGACGCCAGTGCGACGCGACGGGTTCGGCACGACGCGCGAGCAGGTCGGCGTAGTACTGCAGCACTCGGGCCCGCACGGTCGCCTCGGTGTCGGTTTCTTCCGCGCGGAACGGGGCGTAGCGATGCCGATCGTCCGTGGAGACTCCAAACCACCACCAGGCGTCCTTGCGGGCACCTGTGGCCGCCTCTATGCGGCAGGCGAAGCGGAGTCCGTCTTGTTCGAATTCGAAAGCGTTGAGCAGTTGGTCCTCGTGGTTGGCGATACGGAAAGGTAACCCACTGGATCGCTGCACGGTTACACTTCTCTCATGTCCATCCCCATGACCTCGTCCTCATCTCCGCTGCTCGGCGGCCGCTGGTGAGTCCGGCGCCGCGCAAGCGTCGGAGTCGTCCGGCCGGTGCGGGTCGAGCACCGCAGCCCCAGACGTCCGTCCCGACCAGCCGGATCGCGTATGCAGAAACGCGGCGGTGGCTGTTGGCGAAACACGGGCCGGTCTGCGCCTATTGCGAACGCACCGTGGCCGAACGGGTCATTACCCTCGACCACGTCACCCCACGCCGCGGACAGAGCGCATACGATCGACGGGACAACCTGGTTCTCTGCTGCCGGCTCTGTAACGCCGCGAAAAAAGACCGGAGCTTCCTGGCCTTTCTGCTCGAACGACCGGCACGGGCGATCAGCTTGCTCAAGCACGGCGAGCATCTCAGCCACATGCTCACCGATCTCGTTCACCAGATCGCGGGGCCGGACGCCGTCGCGCGGGCGAAGCGATTGGCGGACCCGGACTATCCGTACGCGGACTGACGCGGACTGACGTCGCGGATCGTGTGGTGTTCCGTTGCTCCGGCGGCTCAGCGCAACGCGCGCTTGAGCACGACGCCGTCGATCTTTTCGAGCGGTTTGACGCCAAGGAGTTGGGCGAGGGTCGGCGCCAGATCGACCGTGCGAACGAACTCGTCGTGCTTGCCGGGTGCGATGCCGGCACCGTAGAAGATCAGCGGCACATTGGAGTCGTAGTCGTACGACGAACCGTGTGACGCAACGTTGCCGCCCCACGTGCTCATGGGAGTCAACGTGATGACCAACTCGATGGGAACGGTGGGCGGAAACTGATGCGCCCATCGACGGGCGACCGGATCCTTGAGCGAGTCGGCCAGCAGGGTCCTGAAACGATCGACACGCGCGACACCGGGAGTCGTGCGCAGTGAGTCGGCGAGCACGTTGAGCAGCGAATCGGCATTGGTCTTCGACTTCTTGAGCGCGTTGCGATCGACGATCACGATCTGCTGATCGAGCTCGATGGCGGAGGAGTCCACGCGCGCCGTCCGCAGCGAGGCACGCAACCACGGCAGGAGGTGCGCCACACTCACGCGCCTGGGCGGCGGCTGCACACCCCGCGCCTGCGCGAGTTCGGGAATGGTGCCCACACCGTGATCGCCGGTGAGCACGACGGTCACCCGCGTGGAATCGCGCAGCGTGTACAACGAATCAAGAAACCGTCCGATGGCGCGATCGACGCGCAGGATCTGGTCGTGAATCTCGCGCGAGTCGGGGCCGTGCTTGTGGCCGATGACATCGGTTGCGGAGAGCGAGATCGCCAGCAGGTCGGTCTGTGATCCCTTGCCCAGTGCGAGCTCCTGCATGCCGTCGAGCGCGAGCGAGAGCACCACGTCGTCCATGAACGGCGTCGCGCGCAGGAGACTCTGCGCATCCACGATATCGTCGGGGAGTTTGTGCGGAAACGTCGCATCCGGATACGCCTCGCCGATGGTGCTGTCCGGTTCAGCGTAGGCGGAATCGGGGAGCAGCAGCCCCCACGACTTGCCGGCGTACGTTGCGGGGAGCTGGCGGCTGTTGAAGGCGGTCAACCACTTGGGAAGCGTGGTGCCGTAGTACGCACTCGTGGTGAACCGGCCATCGGGAGAATACCAGTAGACATCACTTTTCGAGCGACCGACGGGGAGAATGGCGCCGCGATCCTTCATGGAGACGGAGAGCGTGCGCGAACGCGACTGATCCTCGCGCAGCCAGTCCACCAGTGTCGTGCCCGCGAAACGGCGTGGGGAGGCACCGGTCCCGTATGCGCCGGCCAGTAACGGCATGGCATTGTCGTCCACGCCGATGGCGTTCATCATGATGCCGGTGGAGCGCGGAAAGCGACCGGAGAGCAGGGTGGCATGCCCGGGTGCGGTTTCCGTGATGGCATGGTCGTGCTGTGCGTTGGTGTACCAGGCACCGCCGCGCGACAGACGGGCCAAGCCGCCGGTCAACTGCGAGCCAAAGCGCGTCAGGTAGTCGCCTCGCATCTGGTCGATCGTGATGAGCACCACCAGCGAGGGCTTGTCGGCTCCCGATGGCGTGGCTTGCGCCGCTGGCCGCGCAGCAGCGACCACGGCAAGAGCAGCGAGAACGGCGAAGGCGAGTCGAGGCATGCGGCGAATGTGGAGGGGAGGCACTCGACCGGCAAGCATGGCGGGACAGCCTCGCCGGGACGATACTTGCCGAGCACTCACATGGAGAAGTCGCGCGTGGCGAGTTCCGAGCAAGGGTCAGCAGGTGGTACGGCTTCTGGCGCAGCGTCTGGCGCAGCGTCTGGCGCAGCACAGCGGTCCGCACCGGTCACGCGCGTGCTCGCGCGGGTGGTCATCTACTACACGGTCCTGATCGGTGCGGCGACGATCGGGTGGAATCGTCTACCCCACGGCGGCGCCGTGGCTCCAACGTCGCTCGACGCGCTCTTCGGCGTGGGGAGTGTGGCATCGATGCGCGGCGACAATGCGGAAGCGCTCGACGAGGTGACGCTGGCGATCTCCGTTGCGGTCGCGATGCTCTCGGCGGTGCTGCTGTCGTTGCCGGTGGCGTGGGTGTATCTGCTCACGCGCGCCAAGCGTGGCTATCAGCAGTCGGTCGTGCAGCTGCTGATCATCCTGCCGCTCGTCGTCGCGGGGATTGTGCTGTTGGTCAAGTACAGTGTCGCGCTGGCCTTCAGTCTGGCCGGTATCGTGGCGGCCGTGCGTTTCCGCAACACGCTCGATGACAGCAAGGACGCGGTCTATGTCTTTCTGGCGACGGCCATCGGACTCGCATCGGCGGTGAATCTGCCAGTGGCAGCGGTGCTGTCGCTGGGCTTCAATGCGACCACGCTGGTGCTCTGGTACACCGACTTCGGCAGCGCGCCGGTGGAGTTGGAAGGACGCATTGCCGACAAGCGGCTCAAACGCGCGCGTGAACTCGCGCGCACCGGCACCTTCGTGGCGCGCATCGACGACGAAGTGTTTCGCAACATGACGCGCGACCAGCTCGAAGGTGTCGCTGAACGTGCGTGGCGTCGCGCCAACTCGTCGACCGACGAGGAGGCGCCCGCGATGGCGGTCGAGACGCGTCTGCGCGTCTGTACCAGCGACGTCGCCGCGTTGCGCCGCAGCGTCGAGCCGCGCCTGCAGGACTTTGTGAAGAGTTGGCGTTTTGGTTCGGTGACGACCACCGACGCGGGCGACGTCGTGGAGTACACGCTGCAACTGCGCAAGAAGACCACGGCCGACGATCTGATCGCGCTCGTCCGCGCGTCCGCGTCGCAGCACGTCATCGACGTCGAACTCTCCTGAACATGCCTTCGCCGCGTGGCGCCTTCCGCCGCTCCCTCTCCAACCGGACCGCTCTCATGTCTCGTCTCTCCCTCGCCGTGCGGTGCGTGCGCACCGTTGGCGCGATGACCATGCTGACCGCAATGCTGACTGCAATGCTGACTGCAATGTTGGTTGTGCCGGCGGTGTCGTTGCACGCGCAAGCCGTCGGCGAAAAGAAAGCGAAGGCCGATGGCAAGCAGGAGGCAAAGCGCAAGGACTCGACCGCCGCAAAGAAAAAGAAGGACCCGGCGAACCACACCACACCCAGGAAACCGCGCCAGCTGGAACCGTTCTTCGAGAGTGAAACGCCGCTACCCGTGACTCTCACCGCCAACATCCGCACGCTGCGTCGCGACAAGAATCCCGATGCGGTCTGGCGGCCGGCGTCGGTCAAGTACACCGACAGCACCGGCAAGGAAGTGAATGTTGCCGTACGTGCCCGCACCCGCGGCATCTGGCGCTTGAAGAACTGCGAGTTCCCGCCGGTGCGCATGAAGGTCGCCGACAAGGACACCAAGGGCACGCTGCTGCACAACCTCGGCGAGCCCAAACTCGTCAACTACTGCCGCAACTCGGATCTGTACGATCAGTACGTGCTGCAGGAGTTCATGCTTTATCGCATCAATCGCGTGCTGACACCGATCAGTCATCATGTGCGGTTGCTCCAGATGACCTACGCCGACAGTGCGAGCGGCAAGATCGAAGCGTCACGGTGGGGCTTCGTGATCGAGGATCCCGCACATCTCGCCGAACGCAGCGGCGGCGAGATCGTGAAACAGAAGGGCGCCGACGCCGACGATCTCGATGGGCCGCAGTCGGCGATCGCCTTCCTCTTTCAGTACATGATCGGGAACACCGACTTCTCCTTCGGTGGTCTGCATAACGCGGAGCTGGTGCGGACGAAAACCGGGCAGATCTTCCCCGTCGCGTACGATTTCGATTTTGCAGGCGCGATCAACACCAACTACGCCGTCCCCGATCCGATGCTGCGCATCCGAAGCGTGCGTGAACGACAGTTCCGCGGGTACTGTGCCTTCAAGGACGACTATCTCAGCACGCTCGAGCTGTTCAAGTCGAAGAAGGAGGCGATCTACGCGCTGTACACCGATCCGATCGGGCAGCTGCTGTCGCCGCGCGTGGTGAAGGAGACGCTGGGCTATTTCGACGAGTTCTACCGGCACATACAGACACCGAAAGAGGCGCAGAAGCAGGTCCTCGACGACTGCATCGGCCGGAGCTGAGTCGTGACGGGGACGCGCGCTGACGGCGCTGCGCGCTGACGGCGATGCGCGCGCTGACGGCGCACGCGTCCCCGTACTATGTTGCGGGATGCCAAACGGTTCTCGTGCGGCTGATGCCAGACGCGTTCGCGCGCGGTGACGCATCCCTATTCTCAGCGACACGCACGCATCGGAGCTTTCGCGTTTGGCACGCAAACCCAATTACGACTACGAGAAGCGCCGCAAGGAAATGGAGCGGCAGGCGAAAAAGGACGCCAAAAAGGAAGAGCGCGCCCGCCGCAAGGCGCTGGGCATTCCTGACGACGTCGACGAATTCGGCAATCCGCGCACTGGCGACGAGCCCGAGGCGGAAGCCGAAACCGAGCCCGACCCGGCGTAGTTCGTTCGCAATTCACGCGCCGGTCGTTTCCAGTCCATTCGTCGCTCGTTTGCAGCTCGTTTGCAGTTCGTTCGCTGCTCGTTCGCATCGCCCCCGGGCCATTGGGCTCCGAGGGCGATTCCCGTCTGGCGAACGACTACTGGCCGATCGTCGCGATATCAATCACGAAGCGGTACTTGACGTCCGCCTTGAGCATGCGCTCGTACGCCACGTTGATGTCCTTTGCCGCAATGAGTTCGATGTCCGAGACGATGTTGTGCTCGCCGCAGAAGTCGAGCATCTCCTGCGTTTCGGGCATGCCGCCGATGAGCGAGCCGGCCAGACGCTTGCGCTGAATGATGAAGGTGAACGCCCCGACCGCCGGGTGCGGCTGCGGTGAGCCGCCAAGGAGTACGAGTGTGCCGTCGCGACGCAGCGTGGCCATCTCGCCTTCCAGATCGTGCGGTGCGCCAACCGTGTCGATGATCAGATTGAGCGAATTGCGCACCCGCTTCATCTCCGCCGGGTCCTTGGAGAGCACGATCTCCGTCGCGCCAAGCCGCTTGCCATCGGCCGCCTTGTCCGGCGATGTCGTGAAGAGCGTCACCTCGGCCCCCATCGCGCTCGCAAGCTTGACCGCCATATGGCCCAGTCCGCCAAGCCCGACGACGCCGACGCGCGTCCCCGGCCCCGCCTTCCACTGACGGAGCGGTGAGTAGGTGGTAATGCCGGCGCAGAGCAGTGGTGCAGCGCCCGCCGGATCGAGACCCGCCGGAACGCGCACGACAAAGCGCTGATCGACGACAATCGCGTCCGAGTAACCACCTTGCGTGGGCTTGCCCGATTGTTTCTCCGTGCCGCCGTACGTGCCCGTCATGCCGACTTCGCAGTACTGCTCCAGCCCTTCGCCGCACGAGGCGCAGCTCTGGCAGCTGTCGACCATGCAGCCGACGCCAACCATGTCGCCCGCCTTATGGCCTGTCACGTCAGCACCGGTGGCGACAACCCGGCCGATGATCTCGTGTCCCGGCACCTGCGGATAGGCGATCGGGCCCCACTCGCCGCGCACGGTGTGGAGGTCGGAATGGCAGACGCCGCAGTAGAGGATCTGGATCTGCACGTCCCGGGGGCCGGGGGCGCGACGATCAAACGACCAGGGAGCGAGCGGCGTCGTCGCGCTGTGTGCCGCGTACGACTTCGTGGGAATCATTGGGGAACCGGTAACGGGGAGTGTCAGTGGGATTGCGACCAGAAAGATCAACGCGACGGGAGCCGGTCACGTCTTGTCGATAACTGTGGTGAACTGCACAGTACAGCCCATCGGTTCCCCCAATAGTCCCGCGTTCCCTCCCCGTGCTCCTCTCCATGCGACATCATCGAATCCTGGTTGTACTCGCGGGCGCCGCGGCGCTGCTTTCGACCGGCGCGGCATCGGCGCAGCCGATCGACTCGGCGACCGTCGCCGGCATGCGCTGGCGCACCGTCGGCCCCGCCAACTTCATGGGACGTCTGTCCGATGTGGCCGGAATTCCGAGCCCATCCAAGACGCTGTTCATCGCCGCCGCCGCGGGTGGCATCTGGAAGACCACGAACAACGGCGTGACCTGGCGTCCGGTGTTCGATGACAAGCGCGTGATTTCGATGGGCATGCTGGCCATCGCGCCGACCGATACGCAGCAGGTGTGGGCAGGCACGGGCGAACCGAACTCGCGAAACTCGATCGATCCGGGCGGCGGCATCTACAAGTCCACCGACGGCGGTCTGACCTGGACGCTCAAGGGGCTCGAGAAGACGGAAGCGATTGGCCGCATTGTGGTGCACCCGACCAATCCGAACGTGGTGTACGTCGCCGCGCTTGGCGCGACGTGGCGCAGCAATGCCGAGCGTGGGCTGTACAAGACCACCGACGGTGGCAATACGTGGCAGCTGGTGAAGTTCGTGAGCGACAAGGCCGGCTTCATCGATGTCGCGATCAACTCCACGAACCCGAACATCCTTTTCGCGGCCAGCTGGGAGCGGTATCGCACGCCGTATTCGCTCAAGAGCGGCGGCCCGGGCTCGGCGCTGTGGAAGAGCACCGATGGTGGCACGACGTGGACGGAAGTGAAGGGCGGCGGCTGGCCGGAGGGCGTGAAGGGACGCATCGGGCTCGACATCAACCTGGCCAACCCGAACGTCATCTACGCGATGCTCGAAGGCACCGGGACCGATGCGAAGGGGAGCTATGAGCCTTCGCGCACGCCGCGTGACAATGGGCTCTGGCGCAGCACGGATGGTGGCACGACGTGGACCAAGATGAACAGCATCAACGTGCGTCCGTTCTACTACTCGCAGGTGCGCAGCGACCCGAAGAACGCCGATCGCGTCTATTTCTCGAGCACGCAGCTGCAGATGTCGGACGACGGTGGCAAGACGTCGCGCAACGCCGCCCAGGACGTGCATGTAGACGATCACGGGCTCTGGATCGACCCGAACGATCCCGAACGCTGGGCGCTGGCCAACGACGGCGGCATCGCGTTCACCTTCGACAAGGGTGGCAACTTCAACCAGATGCAGAACCTGGCCATCGGTCAGTTCTACGAAGTCGCGTACGACATGTCGGTGCCGTACAACATCTGCGGCGGTGCGCAGGACAACGGCACCTGGTGTGGACCGAGTCGTCGTCGGGGGGCGCAGACCACACTCGGCTACTGGTACACGATTGCCGGTGGTGACGGATTTTA
>Ga0105048_10016419_pt1 | contig 11447 bp, 11 predicted proteins | sample MAT05_FD_78382 | JGI IMG/M metagenome (GOLD analysis project Ga0105048, IMG submission 78382) | Freshwater microbial communities from Lake Fryxell liftoff mats and glacier meltwater in Antarctica - MAT-05 | ecosystem: Environmental > Aquatic > Freshwater > Ice > Liftoff microbial mat | place...
GCGACGTGTTCGAGCAGATGGCGGGCGTCGAGCCGGTCGATCAGCCGGCTGGCGCGCCGCCAGAGATCGCCGATTTCTTCGCTCACTCGGCGAGCGTCGCGAGTTGCTCGGCCTGGTGCTCGCTGGCCAGCGCGTCCACCAGTTCGTCGAGATCGCCGTCCATGATCGCGTCGATCTTGTAAAGCGTCAGGTTGATGCGGTGGTCGGTCACCCGGCCCTGCGGGAAGTTGTAGGTGCGGATGCGCTCGGAACGGTCGCCGCTGCCGACCAGGCTTTTGCGCGCCGAAGCAATTTTTGCGTTCTGCTCGCGCTGCTGCGCGTCGCGGATGCGCGCGACGAGGACCGCCATCGCCTGCGCCTTGTTCTTGTGCTGCGAACGGCCGTCCTGGCATTCGACGACGATGCCGGTCGGCAGGTGCACGATGCGCACCGCCGAATCGGTCTTGTTGATGTGCTGGCCGCCGGCGCCCGAAGCGCGGAAGGTGTCGATGCGGATTTCGGCCGGGTTGATGTGCACGTCGGCGAGTTCGTCGGCCTCAGGCATCACGGCGACGGTACACGCTGAGGTGTGGATGCGCCCCTGCGCCTCGGTCTCGGGGACGCGCTGCACACGGTGCGCGCCGGATTCGAATTTGAGCCGGGCATAGACGCCGTTGCCAACGACGCGGGCGATGACTTCGCGATAACCGCCGATTTCCGATTCGCTCGCCGAGACCACCTCGACCTGCCAGCGCTGCCGTTCGGCAAAGCGCGTATACATACGGAACAGGCTGCCGGCAAAAAGCGCCGACTCGTCACCGCCGGTGCCGGCGCGGATTTCGAGAAAAACGTTGCGCTCGTCGTCATCGTCCCTGGGCAGAAGCTTTTTCTGCAACTCGTTCTCGATCTGCGGCAGACGCTCCCGGGCGGCCAGCATCTCGGCTTCGGCAAACTCCTTCATCTCCGGGTCGGCCATCATCTCGAGCGCCGACTGGCGGTCGGCCTCGGTGCGACACCAGCTGCGATAGAGCGCGACGATCGGGCCGAGCTCGGCGTGTTCGCGCGAGAGCTTGCGGTACTGATCCATATCGCGCGTCGCCTCGCCGCTCGCCAGGATGCGATCGAGCTCGTCGAGCCGGCCGACGAGGTTTTCGAGTTTGTCGCGGATGCTTTGTTTCATCGCTGATCAGTCAATGACGGTTGTCTACTATTTGTGCAGATGAAAAAGCCGCGCGACGAGCGCTTGCAACTCGCCGCGGTCGCTGTCGGCCTGGTTGAGTTCGCAGGTCGGCGCGTGCAGAAACTTGTTGGTCAGCCGGTGCGAAAGTTGCTCGAGGACTCTGGCCGGATCGTTGCCCTTGGCGAGAAGCTTGAGCGCGTGTTCCATCTCGTGGCGCCGGGCGCGTTCGGCCGAATCGCGCAGCGAGCGAATGACCGGGACCGTTTCGCGCGTCTGCAGCCAGAGCAGGAAAGTGTCGACGTGCGCGGCGATGATCGCCTCGGCGTCTTCGACCGCCGACTGCCGCGACTCGATTCCCGACTCGACGATTTGCGCCAGGTCATCGACGGTATAAAGAAAAACGTCGTCGAGTTTGCCGACTTCGACTTCAACGTCGCGCGGAACGGCAAGGTCGACCATGAACATCGGCCGGTGGCGGCGGGCGCGCACAGCGCGCTCGACGAGACCCAGGCCGATGATCGGCAATTGACTGGCGGTGCACGAGACGACGATGTCGAAGTCGGCGAGCCGCTCGCCGAGCTCTTCGAGGCGAATCGCGCTCGCCGCGAAGCGGTCGGCCAGTGCGCGGCCACGATCGATCGAGCGGTTGGCAATGACGATCTCCTTCGGCTGGTGCGCGGCAAAGTGCGTCGCGCAGAGCGCGATCATCTCGCCGGCGCCGATGAAGAGCACGCGCTGATCGGCGATATTCTCGAAAATGCGCTCGGCAAGCCGCACCGCCGCCGCCGCCATGGAAACGATATTGGCGCCGATCGCGGTCGTCGAGCGGACGTCCTTGGCCGCCGAAAAACCATGCTGAAAGAGCTTGTCGAGCGTCGTTCCGAGCGTTCCGACCTCGCGCGCGATGCGCACCGACTCCTTCATCTGGCCGAGCACCTGCGGTTCGCCGAGAACCATCGAATCAAGGCCGCTGGCAACACGAAAGGCGTGGCCGACCGCCTGGCGCTCGGGGTAAGTGTAGAGGTAGGGTTCGACAGCGTGCAGCGGCAGGCGACGATAGTCGGCGAGCCAGGCGCCGACGGCCTGCGGCGCGGCAGCCTCGACGTAGAGCTCGGTGCGATTGCAGGTCGACAGGATCGCCGCTTCGTGGACGCAGCCGGCACCGGCCAGATCGACAAGCGCCCGGCGCAACTCCTCGGCATGGAAGGCGAGTTGCTCGCGAACCGCGAGCGGCGCCGTGCGGTGATTGAGGCCGAGTGTGAAAAGCGCCATGGAGTCTGCGGTAGTTTCGGGATTTTTCGGCCAGCCCGGTACGACTGAGCGATGCGCCGATTATAGCATCCACCCGGCAACGGCCCGGCGGCCGTCCCGGCGGGCAGGCGACGCGAGAAGCGCGCAGCGGCTGTGTCGGGCCGGCGAAAAAATCTGTCGGCGTCGGGCTATTGCGGCGAACCAGCGCTTGCTTTGACGTGCTCACGCAACCAGGCGACAAAGAGCGCGACTTCGACGCGCTGGGCGTGGCGTTCTGGGTAGACGACGAAGTGCACGCACACCGGCAAGGACCACGCCGGGGTAAAAACCGGGCGCAGCCGGCCACTGGCAATATGCGGCGCGGCAATCTGCTCGCTTTCGAGCGCGACGCCCAGCCCCTGCACGGCGGCTTCGAGGGTCATGAACGAGCGGTCGAAGCGAAAGGCAAAACGCTCGGGAGTCCCGCTCAGACCCCGACTTGCAAACCAGGCTGGCCATTGCACGAGGCTCATCGTCGACTGGATCAGCGGGCGATCCAGCAGATCGGCGGCAGCATGGATCGGCAGGCGCGCGAGCAGGTCGGGGCTGGCAAGCGGCAGCACGCGTTCCTCGAACACCGGTTCGACAATCAGCTTGGGCCATTCGGGAACGCCGTAGCGGATATCGATATCGACCTGGCCGAGAGCAAAATCCGAATGGTCGGGCGAGGCCGACAGCGAGAGCGCGATCTCCGGATGGGCGGCGGCAAAGCCGGCGAGCCGCGGCATCAGCCAGACGCTCGCGAAGGTCGGGCAGGAATGCACGTAGAGGGTATTGCGCGCGCCTTTGCGCACGTCGTTGGTGGCATTACCGAGGGCGCCGAGGGCGCCGGAGACGCGCTTGAGATAGCTCTCGCCGGGCTCGCTGATGACGATGCCGCGCGGCGTCCGTTCAAAGAGCAGGAAGCCGAGAAAATCTTCGAGCTTGGCAATCCGGTGACTGACCGCGGACGGCGTCAGATTGAGTTCGACGGCGGCGCGGGCAAAGCTCAGACGGCGCGCAACGGTCTCAAAAGCGACCAGACTGGTGAGCGACGGAAGCTCGGTTCGCATCGGCCGACCCCATGAAATTAATTAACCGGATTATGAAATTTTAGCGTTTGCCTTCATGTAGCCGCACGCCGAATATTACGCCAACTTCCACCCGCTAATAAGGATCCAGCCCATGTTACTGAAAGATCGCGTTGCCATCATTACTGGTGGCGCCGGCCCCAACGGACTTGGTTTTGCCACGGCGCGCATGATGGCCACCGAGGGCGCGCACATTGTCATCCTCGATCTCGAGCGTGCCAACCCTGTGCAGGCCGCGGCAACGCTCGGCAGCGAACACCTCGGAATTGCCGCCGACGTAACCGACAAGGGCGACTGCGAAAAGGCCGTACGCGCGATCGTCGCGCGTTTCGGCCGCATCGACATCCTCGTCAATAACGCCGGCATCACGCAGCCGCGCAAGACGCTCGATATTGCCGACGCCGATTACGACGCGGTGCTCGACGTCAGCCTGCGCGGAACGCTGCACATGTCGCAGGCCGTCCTGCCGACCATGCGCACGCAAAAATCCGGTTCGATCATCTGCATCTCGTCGGTCTCGGCGCAGCGCGGCGGCGGCATTCTTGGCGGACCGCACTACTCGGCGGCAAAGGCCGGCGTCCTCGGCCTGGCGCGCGCAATGGCGCGCGAATTCGGCGCTGACAATATCCGCATCAACTGTATCGCGCCCGGACTCATCGTCACCGACATCAATCGCGGCCTGATTCCCGAGGAGCGCCGGGCGTCGATCCTCGAACAGATCCCGCTCGGCCGCATCGGCGAACCGAACGACGTCGCCGGCGCCTGCGTCTTTCTCGCCAGCGATCTTTCCAAGTACTGCACCGGCGTCACGCTCGACGTCAACGGCGGCATGCTGATCCACTGACATGATGAACAGGACTATGAACAGAATCGTCTCGATATCCGCCGCGCCCTACGACGGCTACGCCTTCCCGCAAGTGCTCGAGAGCCTCGCGCGCTGCAACGTCAAACACGTCGAGCCGGCGTTCATCGTCGGTTACACCGAAGCGTTTGACGAAGCCGCCTTCGGGCCTGAAAACGCCCGTCAGTACGCCGGCTGGCTTTCGGCAAGCGGCATCGACTGTTACGCCTTTTCCTCGCACATCGACCTCGGTCGGGCTGACGCGGTCGAGGTCTTCAAGGGGCGCATGGACTTTGCCGCCCGCCTCGGAGCGCGGGTGATCAACACCAACGCCGCGGCGCGCAGCAACGCCGCAGGATTTTTTGCCAACATCGAAGTCCTCTCCCGTCACGCCGAACAGCTCGATATGGTCATCGGTCTCGAGAACCCGGGCGACGGCAGCGACAACCTGATCAATACCGCGCAGGACGGCATCGACCTCGTCAAACGCCTCGGCAACGAGCGCGTGCGTCTTAACTACGACGCCGGCAACACCATCTCGCACCGGCCACCGCACGGCGCGGGCGGCGTCAACCCGGCAGACGACGCGCTGCTCGCCATGCCCTATTGCGCCTACACCCACGTGAAGGACGTCCGCGTCAGCGCGCAAGGCTATTTCTTCACGCCGCTCGGCGAGGGCGACATCGACTGCGCGGCGATCCTGCACGCGGTCAGCGCGACGCCGCTTAATCTGTCGATCGAAATGCCCCTGCGTCTGCACCGCGGCCCCGACGCCAAGCCGCGTCGCCGCGACGAGCCGGTGCCGCTCGCCGAACTCGAAGCGGCGATCAGCGCTTCACTGCGCTTTGTCGAGCGCCATCTTGGCGATAGCCACAACTGATCGGGGAAAAACATGAATCGGGTGATCAACGATCCGGACCGCGTCGTCGAGGACATGCTCAAGGGCATCCTGCGCGCGCATCCCGAACTCAAGGCCGCAGCCGACAACGCGCGCGTCATTTCTCGACGCACCGCGCCGCAGGCCGGCAAGGTCGGCATCGTCACCGGCGGCGGCTCGGGCCACGAACCGGCTTTCCTCGGCTACGTCGGCGAAAACCTCGTCGACGCGGTGGCCGTCGGCGAGATCTTCTCGTCGCCGACGGCCAAAAGCTTTTTCGGCGCCATGCAGGCGGCCGACGGCGGCGCCGGCGTCGCCTGCCTCTACGGCAACTACGCCGGCGACAACATGAACGTGAAGATGGCGATCAAGATGGCCGAACGCGCCGGAATGAGCGTCAGGACGGTGGTCGCCAACGACGACGTCGCCTCGGCGGCCAAGGGCGACGAAGCGAAGCGGCGCGGGGTCGCCGGCGAGATCCTGATGTGGAAGACGGCGGCCGCGTGCGCCGCCCACGGGGCAACGCTCGACGAGGTGATCGCCGTCGCGCAAAAAACCATACAACGAACGCGCAGCATCGGCATCGGCCTCAGTTCGTGCACCATCCCGGCGGTCGGCAAGGCGAATTTTTCGATCGCCGACGGCCAGATGGAAGTTGGCATCGGCCATCACGGCGAGCCGGGAATCGAGGTTTCGGACATCGTGCCGGCGACGCAGATGGCCAAGGCGATGGTCGATGCGGTGCTCGAGGACCTGCCCTTTGCCCGTGGCGACCGCGTCGCCGTACTCATCTCCGGCCTCGGCGCGACGCCGCTCATGGAGCAGTACATCCTCTACGCAAGCGTTGCCGAGTTGCTCGCCGAAGCCGGTGTGACGGTCGCCGTTCCGCTCGTCGGCAACTTCTTCACTTCGCTCGAAATGATGGGCGTCACGCTCTCGGTGCTCCAGCTTGACGACGAGCTCGAAGCGCTGATGCGTCATCCCTGCTCGGCGATCGGTCTCACAGTCGGCGCGGCGCAGGGGTAGTCATGGCTAATGATATTGAATTGCACGGCGCCGGCCAGGTCGTCCTCGATCTGATCGAGACGATCAACGAGAACCGCGCCTACCTCTCGGAAATCGACGGCGCGATCGGTGACGGCGACCACGGTATCAATATGAGCAAGGGCTTCACGCAGTGCCGCGACGCCCTGCTCGCGGCGCCGCAACCGCCAGGGCTCGCCGAATCCTTCGACACCCTGGCGATGACGCTGCTTGACGGCATCGGCGGCTCGATGGGGCCGCTCTACGGGAGCATCTTCATGGCTTTTGGCGAAAAGCTCGCCGGCCATGAACGCATGGATGCGCGGCTCTTCGGCGACGCGCTCGCCCAGGCCGTCGACGCGGTGCACACCGTCGGCGAAGCGAAAGTCGGCGACAAGACGCTGATGGATACGCTGGTTCCGGCGCGCGACGCCTATCTTGCTTCGCTCGCCGCCGGCGCCGATTTCTCTGCCGCGCTCGCCGCCATGGTCGCCGCCGCAGAAACCGGCTGGCAGACAACGCGCGCGCTGCAGGCGCGCGTCGGCCGCGCAGCGCGCCTGGGCGAGCGCTCGATCGGCGCCCTCGACGCCGGCGCAACCTCGAGCTTCCTGCTCTTGCGGACGTTGGCGAGTTCGCTGCACAGCCGCCTGCAGTGAACGCCTGAACGCCGGAGACACAACGATGAATAGCGCGCAGCGCGCCGACTCAATCCGGGTTCCCGCGCTGGGCGCGGTGCAGCACACAGCGAGGACCGGACGGCTCGGCAACGGCAAAGCCGGAGCCAGCCTCCCGGCAGTGCTGAAGAGTCCGACAGGCGAGCCGCGCGTGCCCGCAAGCGTCGTCAATTTTTTATTCCCGGCCAGGAGAGGTTCGGCGGCAGGGCTACGGCGGCCGGTATTTTCGATCTCTTCGGCAACACCGCGCGAATCGTCAAAGCCACGCTGAAGCCGCCGACCCCACCTGTCACCACCTTGCGGGAGTCCCATGAACGATACGACATTGCTAAACAGCCTCGTTGATAAAGCCCGGCGCATCCGCCTGCATGCCCTGCGCATGGGCGAAGTCCAGGGTCAAGGCTACATCGGTCAGGCGCTCGGCATCGCCGACGTCCTCGCCGTGACCTATTTCCACGCCATGAACTACCGCGCTGCCGATCCCGAGTGGGAAGGGCGCGACCGCTTCCTGCTCTCGAACGGACATTTCGCCATTGCTCACTACGCCGCGCTGCTCGAAGCCGGGATCATTCCGGCCGACGAACTCGCGACCTACGGGGCCGACGACAGCCGGCTGCCGATGTCGGGAATGGCGAGCTATACGCCGGGCATGGAAATGTCGGGCGGCTCGCTCGGCCAGGGCCTCGGCATCGCCGTCGGCCGCTGCCTTGGCTTGAAGCGCAAGGGCTCGGCAGCCTTCGTATATAACATGCTTTCGGACGGCGAACTCGACGAAGGATCGACCTGGGAAGCCGTGATGTCGGCAAGCCACTGGCAACTCGACAATCTGATTGCCATCGTCGATGTAAACAACCAGCAGGCCGACGGCCCGTCGACACAGATCATGGGTTTTGAGCCGCTCGCCGACAAATGGCAGGCCTTCGGCTGGCAGGTGCAGCGCATCGATGGTAACGACCTCGCGGCGCTGATCGCCGCCTTCGACGCGGCGCGCGCGCTCGCCGAGCCCCGGCCGCGCGTGATTCTCTGCGACACGTTGATGGGCAAGGGCGTACCCTTTCTCGAGACACGCGAGAAGAACCATTTCATCCGCGTCGATGCGAGTGAATGGCAGCTCGCCATCGCGCAACTCGGCGAAGGGAGACGGCCATGAGCGCAACGCCGGAAAAGAAACCGAAGCTGACGACCTCGGCGATGATCGCCTCGATTGCCGGCGCCGGACAGCGCACGAAATCGGCGCCGTTCGGCCACGCGCTCGCGGCACTTGCGCAGACGCGCGCCGACATCGTCGGCCTGACCGCCGACCTCGCGAAGTACACCGATTTGCACATTTTCGCCAAGGCGCATCCGGATCGCTTCTACCAGATGGGCATGGCCGAGCAACTCCTGATGATGGCCGCTGCCGGAATGGCCAAGGAAGGCTTCGTTCCCTTCGCGACGACCTACGCCGTTTTCGCGGCGCGGCGCACCTACGACTTCATACACCAGACCGCCGGCGAAGAGAATCTGAACGTCAAGGTCGTTTGCGCCCTGCCCGGCCTGACCACCGGCTACGGACCGAGCCATCAGGCCACCGACGACCTGGCGATCTTTCGCGCCATGCCTAACCTGACCATCGTCGACCCTTGCGATGCGCTCGACATCGAACAGGCGGTGCCGCAGATCGCGGCGCACCCGGGCCCGGTCTACATGCGTCTGCTGCGCGGCGAGGTTCCGCTCGTTCTCGACGAGTACGATTACTGCTTCGAACTCGGCAAGGCCAAGGTCTTGCGTGACGGCGCCGACGCGCTGATAGTGTCCTCGGGATTCATGACCATGCGCGCGCTCGAGACGGCGAAACTTCTTGCCGCCGACGGGGTCGACGTGGCTGTCCTGCACTGCCCAACGATCAAGCCGCTCGACGCGGAAGTGATATTGCGCGAAGCGTCGCACGCGGGCCGGATGGTCATCGTTGCCGAGAATCATTCGCTGATCGGCGGGCTCGGCGAAGCCGTCGCGAGCCTGTTGATGCGCGCCAACGTTCGCCCAAGCGCCTTCCACCAGATTGCGCTGCCCGACGCCTACCTCGACGCCGGTGCACTACCGACGCTGCACGAGCGCTACGGCATTTCGGCAGCGGCGATGGCCAGAAGCCTGCGATCCTGGCTGTAGAGAAGCCGCACGCAGTTCGTTGAAAAGATCACGTTGCGACGTTTCACCGGAGGATGAAAGTCCTTGTTCTGTCTTACCCGAAGCCGCACTTAAATCAGGAGAAAGAGACATGAAAACACCGTTCAAATGGCTGGCAATCGCCCTGACCGTCAGCGCGTTCGGCGTTGCGCCGCCCGTGCTCGCTCAAGCGCCAATGAAGCTCACGCTCGGCCACAACGCCGCGCCCGGCAATCCGAAAGCCGAAGCTGCACTCAAGTTCGCCGATATCGTCAAGGAAAAGAGCAATGGGCGGATTACCATCCAGGTCGCCGGCGCCGCGCAACTCGGCGACGATCCGACGATGGTTTCGGCGCTACGTACCGGCACGATGGACATCAGCCTCAATTCACAGGGTCCGGTTTCCGCCGTGCTGCCCGAACTCGCGGCACTGGGCCTGCCTTTCGTCTTCCCGACGCAGAAAAAAGCCTGGGAAATGCTCGACGGACCGATCGGTCAGGAACTCGCCAAGAAGCTCGAGGCGAAGAACCTGATCCTGCTCGGCTGGATGGATAACGGCATTCGCCAGGTTTCGAACAACAAGCGGCCGATCACCAAGCCCGAGGATCTCGTCGGCGTCAAGCTACGCACGCCGGCCGACCCGGCCACCGTCGACATGTTCCAGGCGATGGGTGCAAGCACGCAGCAGATCAACTTCAGCGAGCTCTATATCGCGCTGCAACAGGGTGTCGTCGACGGTCAGGAAAACCCGCTGGCGAACATTTACTTCTCGAAGTTGCACGAAGTACAGAAGTACATCTCGTTTACGAATCACAAATACGAGTCTTCGCCTTTCCTGATGAGCAGCATCTCCTGGGGCAAGCTGTCGGCCGACGACAAGAAGCTGATCATGAGCGCGGCCGCCGAAGCGACGGCGTTCGAACGCCAGCTGATGTTCGATTCGGACGAAAAGCTGCTCGCCGAGTACAAGAAAATGCCTTCGATCCAGCTCAATTTCCCCGACCTCGCACCGTTTAAGGCGGCGACGCAAAAAGTCTGGGACGCCTGGGAACAGAAGCCTTTCGGCGATTTCGTGAAGAAGTTGCGCGCCGCATCGAAGTAAGCGGATTCGTCGGCCGGGGCGGCGCTGCGCAGCGCTGTCCTCGCCGATCGCTCGAGGCTCATTCTTGAAGGGCAGATCGCATGCATAAAAAAATACCGTCGGCATCAGCAGGGCAAGCGCGTGAACAGGGCGAGGGTCGGAGCTGGAAGGCGTCTTGCGTGTCGGCGGCGCATGCGATTGAAAACGCGATCGGCACTCTGTGCCACGGCGTTCTGCTGAGTACCGGCCTGGCGCTGCTCGCTATCCTGACGATCGTCGTCATGCTGCGCTACGCGGGCGGGCGCAGCATCGATTCGGGCTCCGAGCTTTCGGCGCTTATTTTTCCGATTTTCGTCATGGCCGGAATCGTCGAAGCGGCGCGCGTTGGCGCGCACGTCGCGACGCAACTGCTGCTCAATGCGCTCAACGAACGTTGGCGCCTTCGGCTTGCGGTGCTCATTCACGCGGTCACCGCAGGCGTTTATCTCTACCTCTCGTCGTTCGCCTACCGCAATGCCGTGATCGCTCACGACGAGCTCAGCACGACGCTGCAGGTTCCTGGCAGTCTCGGCTACGGCTCTCTGGCCACCGGCCTCGCGCTGATCGGCGTCTGCAGCCTGTGCGCCATCGTCCGGCACGCGCTGGGCAACGAAAAAGTTATTGTCAATCTCGCTGACGCGGGTCCGGGGGTCGTATGAGTCTGATCATGGTCGTCGTTTTCGCAGTCCTGCTGCTGCTCTCTTTCCCGGTCGCGCACGGGCTCGTCGTCGGGTCGACGCTGGGAATCCTGTTCGGCGGGGACATGCCTTTGTTCGCCGTGGTCCAGCAGCTTTTTTCGCCGACGCAGAGCTTCCCGCTGATCGCCATTCCGTTTTTCGTCATGTCGGGCGAACTGATGATGAGCGGCAAGCTCGGCAAACACATGATCGATTTCGCCACCGACCTCGTCGGCCGCTTTCGCGGCGGCCACGCCCAGGTCAGCGTTCTCGGATCGACGCTGTTCGGCGGCGTTTCGGGGTCGGCCGTCGCCGATGCGACGGCGCTCGGTTCGGTCCTCGTCCCCTGGCAGAAGTCGCTCGGTTATCCAGGAGCCTTCTGCGGTGCGACGATCGCCGCGGCGTCGACGATCGACATCCTGATCCCGCCCTCGATCCCCTTGATCCTCTACGCGCTCGTTTCGAGCGCGTCGATCGGCGCCCTGTTTTTTGCCGGGATCGTTCCCGGGCTGATGCTGGCAGTCGGCTTCCTGGCCGTCTGCAACATCAGCGCCCGGCTGCGTGGCTTCCC
>Ga0105048_10016420_pt1 | contig 11447 bp, 11 predicted proteins | sample MAT05_FD_78382 | JGI IMG/M metagenome (GOLD analysis project Ga0105048, IMG submission 78382) | Freshwater microbial communities from Lake Fryxell liftoff mats and glacier meltwater in Antarctica - MAT-05 | ecosystem: Environmental > Aquatic > Freshwater > Ice > Liftoff microbial mat | place...
AAGGGATGATCAACGCCGGTACGCTGCCGAGCTTGACTTCGTTGACGCGAAACCACGCGTCGTAGCTTGCCACGGCAATGTCGCAGGCGGCGATCAGACCGACGCCGACCCCGTACGCCGGTCCCTGGACGCGGGCGATCGTCGGCTTGCTGAGTTCGTTGAGTGTGCTCATCAGGCGCGCGAGTTGGCGCGTTTCGCCGATGGCATCGTCCTCGCTCGTGGTCACCGCGCGTTGCATCGCCTTCGGATCGGCGCCGGCGCAGAAGGTCTTGCCGCTCGACGAGAGAACGACGACGCGCACGTGCGGATCGGCCTCAAGTTCGCGCAGGCCGGCGGTGATTTCGCCGACCATCGCCTCGTCGCAGGTGTTGTGGCGTTCGGGCTTGTTGAGCGTCAGCATTCCGACCGAATCCTCAACCTCGGTGATAATCGATTGAACCATAGAGCCTCCCCACCGATGGCCAGCACGCGCGCAAAGCGCATAGCATACCGAAATTAGGCCCGACGCTGCAGCCGGCGCCGCGGCGCCGCCGCCTTACCACCCGCGGCGCACTGCGCGTCGGCGACTACACGCGGCTTATGAAGGGGAGCTGGGCGATCGCTAACTGGCTGCCGGGCGAGCGTCGCTACACGATGCCCGGTGCGGCGAGCGCACTTTTCTTTTCCGCCGAACGGCTGGTCAGCAGGACGCCGGTGATGACGATGGCGCCGCCGGCAAGGACCGGCGCGTCGAGCCGTTCGCCGAGCACGAGCGCGCCGAGCAGAACGGCAAAGAGCGGGACGAGATTGATGAACGACGCAGTTCGGGTCGTGCCAATGCGTCCGATCGCCTCGCAGTACCAGGTAAAGGCAATCACTGTGCCGAAAAGGGCGAGGAAGACGATGCTCGTCCAGCCGCGCCAGCTCATCGCGCCGAAGGCGAACAGCGAGCCGTCGGCGAGCGCCGCTGCGGTGAGCATCAGCCAGCCGGTGAAACAGGCGCCGAAAGTCATCGCCAGCGCCGAGAAGCGCGCTGCGCAATAGCGGCTGGCAAGGGTGTAGCTGACCCACGACAGGGCGGCCCCGACGAGCAGCAATTCGCCGCCGCCGATGCCGCCGTTCAAGAGCTGGGTCGGGTGGCCGCGGGTGACGACCATCAGGCAACCGAAGAGCGCGAGGGCGACGCCAGCCGCTTTCTTGGGAGACATTGGCAGGCGAAACCACAGCCAGTCTATCAGCGCGATCAGCGCCGGAATCGACGCCGTGACGAGGGCTCCGCGGCCGGCCTCGACGCGGCGCAGGCCGTAGAGGAAAAAGACGTTGTAGAAGAAAACGCCAGTCAGACCGAGCGCGGCGAGCAGCAGCCAGTCACGTCCCGACCATTTCGGCCAGCCTTCGCGGCTGACGAGCAGCGCGCCGAGGATAGCTGCGGCGAGCAGAAAGCGCCAACTGGCGATGGCAAACGGCGACGCTTCCTGGACGGCGACGCGCCCGGCAATCCACGTTGCCCCCCAGAAGAGCGCGGTAAGGACAAGTTTGACGTAGGTGGTGGACAGCGACTTCGACATGACGGCCTTCGGCGGCACTCAACAAAGCAGGAGACGCGAGTGTACAGAAGCCGCGGTTTTTTACAATTGGCTTGGCGTCCGGGCGGGGATAAAATGCAGCCAACCCATCAGCAAGGAGACACCGTGGCCATCGACAATGCAAAGCGAGCGCACACTGACCGGATGATCGCCGAAGCGCTGCGCAACCGGCAGAACCGCGAATCGGGCTACCGCGAACAGGCGCTCAAGATCTACCCGTGGATCTGCGGCCGCTGCTCGCGCGAGTTTACGCGCGAGAACGTGCAGCAGCTCACCGTCCATCACAAGGACCATAACCACGACAACAATCCGGCCGACGGCAGCAACTGGGAACTGCTCTGCCTTTATTGCCACGACAACGAGCATTCGCGAGAGCTTGACGCGCAGGCGGCGCTCGCCGCCGGCATCGGCGCGCGCCGCCAAGCAGCCAACCGCGCAACCGGAAATCCGTTTGCCAATCTGAAAGACCTTCTCGACAAGAGTAAGCGCTAACATTGGGCGCCAGCGCTTGCTGGCCGACGGGTTCAGTATCTTGACTGCCTGACTGCGCCAAGGTGCCGGCCGCCAAAAACCTCGGTCGCTTCCTCGCTGCGGCTTATACTCACGCTAACGCCGTTTTCGACCACCGCCATGTATTGGGAAAAAGAACTCGAACAACTCGATCGCCGCGCGCTGGAGCGACTTCAGCTGCAGCGCCTGCAAGCGACGCTGGCGCAGGCCGCGAAGTCGCGGTATTACGCCGGCATCGCCGACATCGGCCGCGTCCTGCGCGCCCCGTTCACGACGATCGAAGCGATCAGCGAACTGCCGTTTACCGGCAAGGAGGATTTACGCGCGAGCTTCCCCTGGGGCTTTCTGGCGGTCGAGCAGCGGGACGTCGTGCGTCTGCACAGCTCGAGCGGGACGACCGGCAACCCGACCGTCGTCTATCACAACCGGCATGACCTTGCGAGCTGGGCCAACCTCATGGCGCGCTCGATGTTCGCCGCCGGCGTGCGCGATACCGACGTCTTCCAGAATATCTGCGGTTATGGCCTGTTTACCGGCGGACTCGGCTTCCAGTACGGCGCCGAGAAACTCGGTTGCCTGTCGATTCCGGCCGGCGCCGGGAATAGTCTGCGCCAGATCAAGCTGATGCGCGATTTCGGCACCAGCGTCGTGCACGCCATCCCGAGCTATCTCGGACGCCTGGCCGAGGTTTTCGCCGAGGAGGGCCTCGACCCGCGCCGCGCCACGAATCTGCACACGCTGATCATCGGCGCCGAACCGCACACCGAGGAGCAGCGTCGGCGCATCGAAGCGATGTTCGCCGTCAAGGCCTACAACTCCTTTGGCCTCTCGGAGATGAACGGGCCGGGCGTCGCCTTCGAATGTACCGAGCAAAATGGCCTGCACGTCTGGGAGGACGCTTACGTCGTCGAGATCATCGACCCGGTCAGCCTGTGCCCGGTCGCCGACGGCGAAATCGGCGAACTGGTGATGACGACGCTCGACCGCCAGGCAATGCCGGTCGTCCGCTACCGCACGCGCGACCTGACGCGGATGCTGCCCGGGCCGTGCGCCTGCGGTCGTACGCACCGGCGCATCGACCGCATCAGCGGCCGCTCGGACGACATGTTCATCATCAAGGGCTGCAATGTCTTCCCGATGCAGATCGAAGGCGTCCTCCTCAAGCTGCCCGAGGTCGGCGACGACTACCGCATCGAACTGACGACGATCGACGATCAGGACGAGATGGTCATCGCCGTCGAGGTCAAGGCCGAGTGGTTCCGCGGCGATCTCGCTTTTCTCGACCGCCTGCAGCGGCAAATCACCCGCCTGATTCGCGACGAGCTACTGGTCCGGCCGCTGATCAAACTGGTCGAGCCGGGCTCGCTTCCCAAGAGCGAAGGCAAGGCCGTCCGCGTCTACGATCGGCGCAGCAAATAGTCGGAGTCAAGTGATGAGTTACCAGGTTTCAATTTTTCTCGAAAACAAGCTCGGTCGCCTCGAAAAAGTGACCGGGGTGTTAAAGGAAGCCGGCATCAACATCCGTTCGCTGCATTTGAATCACACGGCCAACGGCTGGGGCATCCTTAACCTCGTCGTTTCGCGGCCCGAACTTGCGCAGCAGCGGCTTAACGAGGCCGGCATGTCGGCAGCGCTGCGCGAGATCGCCGTCGTGCAGATGGCCGATCAGCCCGGCGGCCTCGACGAGCTCCTCAAAGAAATCGTCCGCGCCGGCGTCAATTTCACCAACGCCTACGGCCGTGTCATCAGCGAGGGCGACAGTGCCTTCCTGGTCATCGACGTCGAGGACATACCCGACGTCGCCGCCAAGCTCGCCAGCGTCGGCCTCAAAATGCTGCCTGACGAACAGGTCTACGGCGATTGAAGAAAGGCCTGCATCCGCGCAACCAGCACGCCGGCCGCTACGATTTCGCGCGGCTCGTCGCAGCCAGCCCGGAGCTCTCGCACTTTGTCGCGCGCAAGGCCGACGGCGAAGCGTCGATCGACTTTGCCGATCCGAACGCCGTCCGGGCGTTGAACCGCGCGCTGCTCAAAAGTGCTTACGGCGTCGGCGGCTGGGATTTCCCGCCCGAGTATCTTTGCCCGCCGATCCCCGGACGCGCCGATCTCCTGCACACCCTCGCCGATCTGCTGGCGCAGAGCAACGGCGGCGTGATTCCCCGTGGTGACGCGATCCGCGTGCTCGACGTCGGCGTCGGCGCCAATTGCATTTATCCGCTGATCGGCTATAGCGAATACGGCTGGCGTTTTGTCGGCACCGACATCGACCGCGCCGCGCTCGCCTGCGCGCGGGCCATTGCCGACGCCAACAGCGGACATCGCGAAGCCATCGAACTGCGTTTTCAGGCCGACCCCCTGCACGTTTTCCAGAGTGTGCTGCACGCCGACGAGCGCTTCGATCTGGTCGTCTGCAACCCGCCTTTTCATGCCTCACTGGACGCGGCGAGCGCCGGCAGCGCGCGCAAATGGAAGCATCTCGGCAAGGGCGCGCGAGGTGAAAAGGCGCCGCTGCTCAATTTCGGCGGCCAGAGTCAGGAACTGTGTTGCGCGGGCGGCGAGGCCGGATTCATTGGCCGCATGATTGGTGAGAGTACGCGCATCGCGAACCGCTGCCTGTGGTTCACCGCTCTCGTCGCGAAAGCGTCCAGCCTGCCGGCGGTCAGGCGCGCGCTAAAGAGCGCCGGGGTGCAGCAGAACCGCACGATAAGCATGGCGCAGGGGCAGAAGACCAGCCGGGTCGTCGCCTGGAGCTACCTCAATGGGCGAGAGCAGCAGGCTTGGGGAAACGCATGGCGCGCCGAGGCGCCGGCAAGAACCGCAGGCCAGATGGGTGAGCCGCCATTTGCCGCGCTGAAAAGCCGTCCTTGAGGTAGTCTGTGAATGTGGCAGCGCACCGCACGCTTGCGTGCGTTAAGTGCCGTCCGCGAGCGGCCGCAATTGCTGGCATGAACAACGTTTGCGCGGGTCATTGACATGACGCTCTTGCCGTAGCGATGGTCAGCGCATTTCACAATACGATTGAATCACCCCGCGCACACACGATGGAGCAGCCTTGAATACCCGTATCGAACAGACCAGCCGCAAGGCGCAAATTGACGCCGTTATTCTTCAATTGCCGGGTGTCAGCGCCCGAAAAATCAGCGAACTTGACGCGTACTTCGTCAACGACAAGATGTTTGCCTGTATCAGTGGAAACGGCGTCGGCCTGCGTGTGCCGGTGGCGTCCGCAACCGAACTGCAATTCTCGCGACGCGACATCGTCCCATTTCAACCGCGCGGGATGGCGAGTACGCGGGAGTGGATCCAGATCGACCGGGCGAATGCCGCGGACTACGAGCAGGATCTCGACTTGTTCCGGGCCTCGCTGGAGTTCGTGAAAGGCGCCCGCACTCGTTAAACTGCGCGAGTAATAAAGGTCGGGACCTTGGCCAGCGCTCTGCGGCGGCTTGTCCTGAAGGCTGGCTGGTAGCGCCTGTCGGCATAATAATAGTAGAGGGGAATGACATGTCGCTCGCATCGCTGTTGCTCACGCTGCTACCGATTGCCGTCATCCTCGGCATGCTGATCCTCTGGAAGAAGCCGGCCGATGTCAGCGGCATTGTCGGCTGGGCAATCATTTCGCTGATCGCGGTCGCCGCCTTCGAGACCTCGGTCGAAGTCATTCTGCGTTCGACGGGCGCCGGCTTCATCCGCTCGTTCTCGGTCTCACTGATCGTCGCCATGTCGCTGCTGCAAATGGCGTACATGGAAAGGACCGGGGCGCTCAAGCGCATCATCATATTCATCAAGACGATCGCCCGCGACAATCGCGCCGTGCAGATCATGATTATCAACATCGGCTTCGGGACGCTGATGGTCTCCGTCGGTGCGACGCCGGTCTCGCTGCTACCGCCGATCCTCGTCGCCATGGGTTATTCGACTTATGTGGCGATCGCGTTGCCGGCGATCGGTTACGACGCCCTGTGCACCTATGCGCTGCTCGGCGCACCGATCGTCGTCTTCGTCGATGTCGCCAACAACTTTCTCGGCAAAGGCAACGAAATCAGCCTTTCGCAGGCCGGCATGGTGTTCTTCATGTTCCTTCCCGTCGTCTCGACGCTGATCGGCGTCTGCATGCTATGGATCGTCGGCCGCTGGCAAGCGCTGCGCGAGGGCTGGCTGCCCTGTCTGATCACCGGCGTCGTTATCGGGCTGGTCTCCTGGGTAACCAACCGATACGACAACCTCGTCGTCCTGACCGGCATTCTGTGTGGCCTGGCGGTGATTGTGGCGATGGTTATCTATCTGCGCATCACCGGCCGCCCGCTGATCGACAAAAGCCAGCTCACTGCCGAGGAACTGGCCTACGCGCAGCGCTATTCGCTCTGGCGCGCGCTCAGCCCATGGTTGATTCTCGTCGTCCTGATTCTGCTGCTCAATGTCCCCAAAGATGTTTTCAATTTCCTCTATCGCGAGCTGCGTCTGCCGATCAACGGCCTGACCGCCAACGGCGCGCCGCTCGACACCCGCGCGCTGTGGCAGGCGTACACTTGGATCCTCGTCAGCACGCTGCTGTCGATTCCGTTCATCCGTCCGAGCGCCGCGCAAATGACCGAGACGCTGAGCGTCTGGCGCAAGCGTGCGCCGCGCCCGGTTTTTTCCGCCGCGATTTTTTTTGCCATCGGCGAAATCATGAACATGTCGGGCTACAGCATGGCGACAAAAAGCTTTGCCGTGCCGAGCATGGTCAAGGTGCTCGCCGATTACTCGGCCGAGTATTTCTCTGGCGCCTATGGCGCGGTTGTTACCTTTATCGGCTTGTTCGGCGGCTTCATCACCGGCAGCGAGGCGTCGACGATCGCCATGTTCGGCAAATACACGCTGACCACGGCGCGCAATCTCGACATGGACACCTACGGGATGATCCTCATCATGGCCGGACTCGCCTTCGGTGGCGGGCTGGCGAGTGTCATCTCGCCGGCGAAACTACAGAACGCGGCAGCCTCGATCGACAAGCTCGGTGCGGAGAACCAGGTGATCCGCACCGCCTTTGTCTTCGCGCTGTTGCTCACGCTGGTCACTTCTCTGTTCGTTCTTTTGCTGCTCGCCATCGGCCCGATGAGCATCTAGGCCGCTGCCGTACTCGCGCTGTCCCTCGTGCAGCGGAGCCGGGTGCGTACTTTTCGATCGGTGCGTTAGCGCGCAGTGAGCGAGTCGCGCTCCGACTACCCTCGCGGCTGCGACGCTTTACAAATCACAGGAACCATTTGTGCCTCAGACCAACTATAAGAGCAGGCGCATTGCTGACCCTCCACTCCGATAAAAACACACGCCAAGTCTGAGCATGGTTCAATTTGATTATCATCTGTGGAAGCGCTTCCGGGCGATCGCTGCGCCCTTCTGGTTGCGCGACGAAAAGTGGCTGGCGCGCGCGTTGTTGGTCCTTCTCGTGCTGCTGTTGCTCGGGCAGACTGGCTTTTCGGTGCTCCTCAACCAACTCACCGGCGAATTTACCTCGGCGCTCGCGGCGCGCGACGCCGACCGTTTCTGGCGCTCGATTTTCCGCTGCCTGGCGATCCTCGTCGTCGCCGTTCCGCTTTACGGCTACTACTACTACGTGCGCGACAAGCTCGGAATATTCTGGCGGCGGTGGTTGACGCGCGATTTCCTCGGCAACTACTTCAGCGACCGAGCGTATTACGAGCTCAACGCCAGCGATGAAATCGACAACCCCGATCAGCGCATCGCCGAGGACATCAATACCTTCACCAACAAATCGCTATTCTTCCTGCTCATCTTCGTCGGTGCGGTTCTCGACCTGATCGCCTTCTCTGGCGTGCTCTGGTCGATCTCGCGAGAGATGGTCTACTTTCTCATCGGCTATGCGACCGCCGGCACGGCGATCACCGTCCTCGTCTTCGGCAAGGTCTTGATCGGGCTCAATTACTACCAGCTCAAGCGCGAAGCCGATTTTCGCTTCAGCCTCGTGCGCATCCGCGAGAACGCTGAAGCCATCGCCTTCTATCGCGGCGAGCCGCAGGAATCGCGGCAGATCAACGAGCATTTTGGCGCGGTGTTCGCCAACTTCAACAAGCTGATCAGAGCACAGCTCAATCTCAATCTCTTTCAGTACGCTTACCGCTTCATTACCGTTGTCCTGCCCAGCGCGATCATCGCCGGACGCGTGCTCTCGGGCGAACTCGAGGTCGGTCGTGCGATACAGGCAGCGGGTGCCTTTGCCGCGATATTGGTCGCGCTGACCGTCATCGTCGACAACTTCGAGAACTTCAGCCGCTTTGCGGCAGGCATCGATCGCCTCTACTGGTTCAAGGAATCGATATCGGGCAGGCGCAAGCGCTCAGCCAAGGCCGAAGAACGCGTTGAAATCGTGCACGACGAGCGCTTTGCCATCGAGCACCTCACGCTGAATACGCCAAACCACAAGCGCATCCTGATCCGCGATCTCTCTCTTGAGATCAAGACCGGCGAAGGCCTGCTGATCGTCGGCGCGAGCGGAACCGGCAAGAGTTCGTTGTTGCGGGCGATCGCCGGACTGTGGACTTCCGGCAGCGGTCGCATCGTGCGGCCGGAAATGGCCAACATGCTTTTTCTTCCGCAGCGGCCGTACATGCTGCTCGGCAGCTTGCGCAGTCAGCTGCTCTATCCCAAAGCAGTGCGCGAGTTCAGCGATGAGGAGCTGCTCGGCATTCTCGACAGCGTGAACCTTCCCAATATTGCCGCCCATTTCGGCGGCCTCGACGCAGAAATGGACTGGGTCAAGGTGCTTTCGGTCGGCGAACTGCAGCGCATGGCTTTCGCCCGCGTTCTTCTCGCCGCACCGCGCTTCGCCATTCTGGACGAAGCGACCAGCGCAATGGATCTGGTCAACGAGAACCAGCTGTACAAGCAGCTCTCGGCCAGCACGACGACGCTGATCAGCACCGGCCATCGTCCGTCGATCAAGGAACACCATTCGCAGGTTCTCGAACTTGCCGGCGACGGCGAATGGCGTCTGTATTCGGCCGATGACTACCGTTTCAGCCCGTGAAGGTTCTCGAACTTGCCGGCGACGGCGAATGGCGTCTGTATTCGGCCGATGACTACCGTTTCATCCCGTGCTTGCGGCGATCAGCCAGCCCTGCGTTCGGCAGGGCACGCCGAGGCTCCCGGAAAATTACAACGCTGGCCTTGGCAACCGCTCTATCCGTGCCGCTTGGCCAGGGCTCCCCAGGCAAAGAGAACGATAAAGGCGCCGACCACGGCGCCAATCAGCCCGGCACCCTCGCCGGGCGCGTACCAGCCCAGCGCTTGCCCGAGATAGCTCGCGACGACGGCACCGACGATGCCGAGAATCGTCGTCAACACGAAACCTGAGGGCTCGTTGCTACCCGGCATGAGGAACTTAGCGATGACTCCGGCGACAAAACCCACGACGATGGTCCAGATGATACCCATGGTCTACTCCTTTCAAAGGGGGCTCGGCGAAGGCCGAGCGGTGACAAAAATCAGCAAATCAAGACGTCTGTCAAAGACGGATTGGACAGTCGTTTTCCGGAAGTTGCACGAGCGGTCGAGAACTTTTGCTCGCGCGCTGTTTGAACTTAACGCATAAAGGAGAATGAAATGAGCCGCGGAATGCCATCCATGATTGCCCTTCTGGGACTTCTCGCTGCCGCCGGTTATCAGAACCGCGACAAAATCGCCGATGCGCTCGGCGGACTGAGGCAAGAGCCGGGCGGCGCGCCAGGGCCGACCAATGCGCCGGGCGCGCAGGGCGGTGTGCTAGGCAATCTGGGTGGACTCATCGGCGGTGCGGGTATTGGCAGTGTGCTCAGTGGCGGGTTGCGCGACCTCGTCGAACGCTTCACGCAGAACGGTCACGGCGGGGCGGCGGATTCGTGGGTCAGGCCAGGGCCCAATCAAGCACTCGCCCCGGATCAGCTCGAGCAAGCGATCGGTCCCGATGCGCTGCGTACACTGGCGCAGCAAACGGGGCTTTCGCAGGAGGAATTGCTGTCAAGACTGACGCGCGTATTGCCCGCAGCAGTGGATAAATTCACGCCCGAGGGCCGGCTGCCGACCGAAGACGAGGCGTCGCGGCTGGTCTAAGCCCACCAGAGAGGCCTGAGCGCGGCCGGATTCAGAACGAGGCAATCGTCGCGAAGCCGTGCTTCTGGAGCATCGCGACGCCGGCAGCGACGTCGATCACCTTGATGACGATCACCGCCTTGTCGGTCGTGTGCTCGAGCGAGGCGTAGAGATACTCGATGCTGACGTCCTCGTCGCGAAAGAGCGCCATGATGCGCGCCAGCTCGCCCGGGTGGTCGGGGACCTCGACGCCGATGACGTCGGTCTCGCGGGCGACGAAGCCCGCGTCCCGGAGCAGCTTCACGGCGGCGTCGGGCTGGTCGGCGACCATGCGCAGGATGCCGAAATCGGTCGTGTCGGCAATCGAGATCGCGCGCAAATTGATCTTGGCTCCGGCCAGCAAGGCCGTGACGTCGGCCAGCCGGCCGGTCGTGTTTTCCATGAAGATCGAAATCTGCTTGATGATCATCAGATGCTCCTCTTGTCGATGATGCGCCGGGCCTTGCCTTCGCTGCGCGCGATCGTGCGCGGCTCGACGAGCTTGATGTGCGCGCTGATCCCGAGTTCGCTTTTGAGTTCGTCGTGGATCTGCTTGCGCAGCGACTCCATCTTGCTCGTCAGGTCTGAAAACAGCGTTTCCTCGACTTCGACCTGGACTTCGATCTCGTCGAGGTGCGTCGCGCCGCGGTCGATGACGATCTGGTAGTGCGGTTGCGTGCCCTCGATGCGCATCAGCACGTTTTCGATCTGCGACGGGAAGCAATTGACGCCGCGGATGATCATCATGTCGTCGGTGCGCCCGAGTAGACGGTGGATGCGCAGCGTCGTGCGGCCGCAGGCGCAGGGCTCGCGCATGAGGTAGGTGATGTCGCGTGTGCGGTAGCGCAAAAGCGGCGTCCCCTCGCGCTGCAGGCTGGTGATGATGAGTTCGCCCTTCTCGCCGTCGGCAAGCACCGCGCCGGTTTTCGGGTCGATGATTTCGGGATAGAAATAGTCTTCGTTGAAGTGCTGGCCGTGCTTGTACTCGCACTCGGAAGCGACGCCCGGGCCGATCAGCTCGGTCAGGCCATAAATGTCGTGGGCGCTGATGCCGAGCTTGCTCTCAATCTCACCGCGCATGTTCTCGCTCCACGGCTCGGCGCCAAAACAGCCGGCCTTGAGCGGGAGCGCGTGCAGGTCGATCCCTTCCTCGAGCGCGGCTTCGGCGAGAAACAGCGAGTACGAGGGCGTGCAGGTGAGTAGCGTCGTGCCGAAATCGCGCATGATCATCAACTGGCGGCGGGTGTTGCCCGACGAGATTGGAAT
>Ga0105048_10016422_pt1 | contig 11446 bp, 10 predicted proteins | sample MAT05_FD_78382 | JGI IMG/M metagenome (GOLD analysis project Ga0105048, IMG submission 78382) | Freshwater microbial communities from Lake Fryxell liftoff mats and glacier meltwater in Antarctica - MAT-05 | ecosystem: Environmental > Aquatic > Freshwater > Ice > Liftoff microbial mat | place...
CACTGCATGACCATGGGAACAGCCAGCACCATGGCCAGCATGATCGAGGCGCTCGGTGTCGGCCTGACCGGCAATGCCGCTTACCCGGCGGTGGACGGCCGGCGTAACGTGCTGGCCCGCCAGTCGGGACGGCGCATCGTCGAGATGGTGCACGAGGACATGGTGCTGTCGAAGATCCTGACCCGCGAGGCATTCGAGAACGCAATCAAGACGCTGGCCGCCATCGGCGGCTCCACCAATGCGGTGATCCACCTGATCGCGATCGCCGGACGCATGGGCGTGCAGCTGAACATCGATGACTTCGACCGGCTGGGCAGCGAGATGGATTGTCTGCTGAACCTCCAACCCTCGGGCAAGTATCTGATGGAGGACTTCTGCTACGCCGGCGGCCTGCCCGTGGTGATGAAGGAGATCGCGCAGCATCTGCATCGCGATGCGATCACGGTCACCGGCAAGACCATCGGCGAGAACATTGACAGCGCCGAGAACTTCAACGAGGACGTCATCATGCCACTGTCCAGACCCTTCATGCAGAAGGCTGGTATCGCAGTGCTGCGCGGCAATCTGGCGCCGCGTGGCGCGGTGATCAAACCCAGCGCGGCGACCGCGGCGCTGCTCACCCACCGAGGTCGGGCGGTGGTGTTCGAGAACATCGAGGAATTCCACCGCCTGATCGACGACGAGTCGCTGGACGTCGACGAAACCTGCATCCTGGTGCTGAAGAACTGCGGGCCCAAGGGTTACCCTGGCATGGCCGAGGTCGGCAACATGCCGCTGCCGCCCAAGGTGTTGCGCAAGGGCATCACCGACATGGTGCGCATCAGCGACGCACGCATGAGCGGCACGGCCTACGGCACGGTCGTGCTGCACACAGCGCCCGAGGCGGCCGCCGGCGGGCCACTGGCCGTGGTGCGCAATGGCGACATGATCGAGCTCGATGTACCCAACCGCAAGCTGCACCTGGATATCAGCGACGAAGAACTGGCGCGCCGCCTATCCACCTGGGAGGCGCCGCCGCCGCCCCTGTCCAGCGGTTACTGGAAACTGTACGTCGACCATGTGCTGCAGGCCGACCAGGGTGCGGACCTCGATTTCCTGGTGGGCAAACGCGGCGCCTTTGTCCCGCGCGACAATCACTGAAACATCGGCACGGCGTTGCCGCTCTACCCGGGCGGTCATGAGGGGAACAGTGATGGACGCGCGCACATGGGACGTGGTGGCGCTGGGTGAGGCCATGGTGGAATTCAACCAGACCTCACCCAACGAGCCGCAGTATCTGCAGGGGTTCGGCGGCGACACCAGCAATGCCGCGATCGCGGCCGCGCGCGCCGGAGCGCGCACCGCCTACCTGACTCGCATCGGGGCCGACAACTTCGGCCGCTCGTTGCTGCAACTGTGGGGCCAGGAGGGCGTCAACACGAGCGGCGTGACAACCGCCGGCGCCAGCCACACCGGCATCTATTTCGTGACACATGGCAGCGAGGGACACGAGTTCCATTACCTGCGCGCCGACTCCGCGGCCAGCCGCATGACGCCGCAATGGTTGTCGGGCACGCCAAGCGAGCTGATCCGCGCCGCACGTTTCCTGCATCTGTCGGGCATCTCGCTGGCGATCTCCGCTGGCGCGTGCGACACAGGCTTCGAGGCCATGGCGATGGCACGCGAAGCCGGCACACGGGTGTCGTTCGACTCCAACCTGCGGCTCAAGCTCTGGCCGCTGGCGCGTGCCAGGGCCTGTATCCGGCAAGCGGTGTCGCTGTGCGACGTGTTCCTGCCCAGCCTGGACGACATGCAGGCGCTGACCGGCCTCTCGCAGCCCGGCGATATCGTGCGCTGGGGCCACGACCACGGCGCAGCCACGGTCGTGCTCAAGCTCGGCTCTGACGGCGCCCTGGTCAGCGACGGACAGACCCGCGAGCATATTCCCGCCCGCCCGGTCAACTTGCGCGATGCGACCGGTGCCGGCGACTGCTTCTGTGGCAATCTGCTCGCGCGGATGGCCAAGGGCGACGACATCTTTCGGGCCGCAAACTACGCCAATGCGGCAGCCTCCCTGTCCGTTCAGGGTTTCGGCGCCGTGTCGCCGATGCCGCGCAGCCATTCGGTCCTCGCGGTGCTGTGACCATGGCAGACCAAAAGCAACCACCGCCCACGGCCTTGCTGGCGCTCGACTGGGGCACATCGTCGCTGCGCGGTGCGCGACTGGACCCCGCGGGCCGGGCGCTGGAGGAACGGTCCTTCCCACGCGGCATCCTGACCGTGCCCGCAGGCGGATTTGCCGGGGTGTTCGACACCTGCTTCGGCGACTGGGTGCGCATGGGTGCCGAGGCCTGCCTGATCTCGGGCATGGCCGGCAGCAAGCAGGGCTGGGTCGAGGCGCCCTACTGCGCCTGCCCGGCCGGTTTTGCCGATGTCGCGAAGCAGCTGCGCTGGGTGAACGACGCCGCGCCGAGCCTGCCCACCGCCATCGTGCCGGGCCTGAGTTGCGAGCACCGCTGCGATGTACCGGGCCTGGCCAGCGTGCCCGACGTGATGCGCGGCGAGGAGGTTCAGATCCTCGGTGCGATGCATCTGGGCGGCTGGCGCGACGGCCTGTGCATCCTGCCGGGCACGCACAGCAAGTGGGCCTGGATCCACGACGGCCGGGTCACCACGTTCCGCAGCTACATGACCGGCGAGTTCTACGCACTGCTGAGCCAGCAGTCGCTGCTGGCGCGAACCATCGACACACAGGCACCGTTCGACGCCGACGCATTCGCGCTCGGCCTGCGGCGCGCGGGCCAGGGCGGCAACCTGCTGCACAACGCCTTCAGTGCGCGCACCCTGTCGCTGTTCGGGCGCATGGATGCGGGACCGCTGGCCAGTTACCTGTCGGGACTGGTCATCGGCGAAGAGTTGCATGCACAGGATGTGCACACGGCAGCCCGCATCACGCTCATTGGTTCGCAGTCGCTGACGTCACGTTATGCACTGGCATTCGCGAACCTGGGAGTGTCGACCCACAGCATGGGCGCCGAAGCCAGCTGGGCCGGCCTGCACGCCTTGAGCCACCATCTGCCCGAACGAGCAACAGCACCATGAAACCGAACCAGAAGTTCGCCATCCACTTTCAGAATCTTCCGCTGGTGGCCATCCTGCGCGGCCTGACGCCGCAGGAGGCGCCGGCCATCGGCGAGGCACTGGCCCACGCGGGTTTCGGCGTGCTGGAGGTGCCGCTCAACTCGCCCCAGCCACTGGAGAGCATCGATGCACTGGCGCGCGCCTATCCTCACTCACTCGTGGGTGCTGGCACGGTGCTCACCGTACACCAGGTGCGCCAGGTGCACGAGGCCGGTGGCCAGCTGATCGTGTCACCCAACGTCAACGCCGCAGTGGTGCACGAAGCGGTAAGCCTGGGCATGGTCTGCCTGCCGGGCATTGCAACTGCGACCGAGGCGTTTGCCGCGCTCGAAGCCGGTGCGCACGGCCTCAAGCTGTTTCCGGCGGAAGCGTCGTCGCCAGCGGTGCTCAAGGCCATGCTGGCCGTGCTGCCGGCCGGCACGCTGATGATTCCGGTCGGCGGCATCGTGCCCGGCAACATGGCGCCCTGGCTGGCTGCCGGGGCCCATGGTTTCGGCCTGGGCTCGGCCTTGTATCGGCCGGGCAAAAGCGCCGGTGCCGTGCGGCAGGACGCATCGACGTTCGTGGCCGCGTTCCGGGGCGAGCTGACAGCCTGAAGCGCAGCGGTCGGCACCGAGCGCGCTCAACCAGCCTCCAGCTGCCACCACGACGGCAACAAGGCCCGGTAACGCGGCTGGCGGTAACGCGCGTCCAGCAACACGACGCAGCCGGTATCGGACTCGGTGCGGATGACCCGTCCGGCCGCCTGCACCACCTTCTGCAGACCGGGGTAGACATAGGTGTATTCGTATCCCTGTCCGAAACGCGCCTGCATGCGTGCGCAGATAGCCTCGTTGACCGGATCGAACTGCGGCAGGCCGAGCGTGGCCACGAAGGCGCCGATCAGCCGGCGGCCCGGCAAATCGACGCCCTCTGCGAACACGCCGCCGAGCACGGCAAACCCGATCCCGCAACCGGTGTGATCGAAGCGCTCCAGGAAGGCACGCCGGGCCCTTTCGTCCATCTGGCGCTCCTGGGCCCAGACGGGTATGTCGGGACATTGGTGGCGCAAACGCGCGCAGGCCTGCTCCAGGTAGTCGAAACTGCTGAAGAAGGCCAGGTAGTTGCCACGCACCTGCCGGAACTGCAGCGCGATCGTCGCCACCAGCGTGTCGAGCGAAAGGGCACGCGCGTCGCGCCGGGTGGAAATCGGCACGACGCGCACTGCCAGTTGCTGGCTGCGAAACGGGCTGGGTACGTCGAGCCAGCGGGTGTGCTCGGGCAGTCCGAGCAGGGACTGGTAATAGTCGGCGGGTTGCAGCGTTGCCGAAAACAACACCGCGGCGTCGGCGCCTTGCAGGCGCGGCGCCAGGAAATGGCCAGGTACGACATTGCGCAGCGTGATCCGCCCCACGGCGTCCAGACGGTCGAAACCCGAGCCCTCGAGCCGCACCTGCCCGGCGTTCACGCCGTCCTGGATGGCGGGCAGAGTGCCGTCGTCCCGGGCGTATTCGCAGAGCGAGTGGTCGCCGAACAGGTCGGCCAGCGTGGCGATGGCCAGCGTACGGAAGTAAAACCGCAGCACGATGCTGTCGCCATCGAGCACGGTCGCGTTGACATGCTCACCCAGCGCCTGGTTGAGCTTGTGCAGCGCGCGCAGCCAGGCTTCGGGAGGTGCGTCGAGCAGCCGCCAATCCGGCTGCTTGCCGCTCGGCGCGTGACGTTCCTGCAGCACTTGCCACTGGTCGAGCAGGCCGTCGATGCGCGCCCGCAGCGCCGGTGGCCCCTGGTCCCGCACCAACAGGGTTTCGGCATGGCCCAGCTCGGCGCTGTACATGGAGCAACCCCGCGGTACCAGGTTGTGGGCCTCGTCGACCAGCAAACTGATGCGCCAGTTGTTCTCGACCGTCAGCCCATGCAGCATCGCACTGCGATCGAAGTAGTAGTTGTAGTCACCCACCACCACGTCGCTCCAGCGCACCATCTCGTGCCCGAGGTAGTACGGGCAGATGCCGTGCGCCAGCGCCACCGATCGCAGCGCCTGTCGGTCCAGCCACTGCGCGTGCGCCGCTGCCTCGCGCGCCGCTGGCAGCCGGTCGTAAAAGCCACGCGCCAGCGGACAGGATTCGCCATGGCAGGCCTTGTCAGGGTGTTCGCATGCCTTGTCCCGGGCCACCAGTTCGATCACGCGCAGCGGCAACGCGGCGGCTGCGGGCTGCGACGGTTCGCGCACCTGCCGCAGCGCATCCAGCGCCACCTGCCGGCCCGGTGTCTTGGCAGTCAGGAAAAACAGCTTGTCGGTGCGGCGTTCGGGCATCGCGCGCAGCGCCGGGTACACGGTGCCGATGGTCTTGCCGATGCCGGTGGGCGCCTGCACCAGCAGCGGCTGCGACGACACGCAAGCCTTGTAGACAGCCGCTGCCAGCTCGCGCTGCCCGGCGCGAAACGGGAGCTGCGGAAACGCCCGCTGCGCCAGCGCCGCGTCACGCTGGCGCCGATGCGCCACCTCCTGCCGTGCCCAGGCCAGGAACGGCTGGCACAACGCCTCGAAATACTGGCGCAGCGCGCCGGCCTCGAACCGCTGCTGCTGCGGCGATTCGGTCTGCTGCACGACGTCGAAATACACCAGCGACAAGCTGAGCGCCGACAGGCCGCGGCTCTGGCACATCAACCAGCCATAGACCTTGAGCTGAGCCCAGTGCAGGGCCTGCTGCTGCGCCGGCATGGCCTCCAGCGCGCCGCGGTAGGTCTTGACCTCTTCCAGCGTGTGGCTGCGCGGATCAAAGCCGTCGGCGCGTCCGCGCACCGCCAGCGGGCCGAAGCGTCCTGCCAGGCTCACCTCGGCCTCATGGTGCGGGCCGCGGCGTTGCGCGACCAGCTGGTGCCCCTGGCGCCCCTGCTGCGCGGTCGGCGACGGCGTGAAATGCAGATCGAGGTCGCCGGATTTGGCGGCGAATGCGCACAGGTTGCGCACCGATACGGTGTAGAGGGCTGGCTCGGCAACTTCAGCAACTTCAGCAACTTCAGCGGCATCGTCAGCGACGGCAGCTACCGCGGCATCGACCCGCCCCCGTGTCGCATCCGCCGACGCGACCGGTTCGTGCGAACCGGACGTGCTGTCGTTCGCAACTGCCAAGGTCATGCGTCTTGCGGCGATGGCGCGCCGAGCATCGCCTGTGCGGCTTGCCCCTCTTCACCGAAGGCTGCGGGCAGTGGCGTGGCCCTGGCCAGCGCCATCCACAGTGCAAACGGCAAGTCCGGCAGCACGCGTTGCGGCGCGTGCCGCAGCATCTCGAGCGGGCCGTCGGGCAGTGCCAGCATGACACCGCAGCTGGCGGGTATCTCGTGCTCCTGCGCGATCGGCCGGCCCCGGGCATCGCAACCGAGCACGTACCAGCACTGTCCGCCGAGGTCCAGGTAGCTGTCGCGCTTGTCGCCCAGGCGCAGATCACCCAACAGGTCGGCCCGGCTGACCTTGATCTCGTGCACCACCGGTTGCAGGTAGGCCGCCACCGTGGTGTTGCGGACGGAAAACACGTCGGGCTTGCAGATCTTCCAGCGCGCCGGCATGGCGGGCCGCTGCTCACCGTGCAGTGCGAAGTCCTGCCGCACGACGATCCCGGTGGCGGCACGCGCATCGGGAGGGACCGCCGGTGCAGCGTCGGCTTCGGATGGCAGGCGCGCCCGCAACGCCAGGCCGGTCCAGACGAGGCGCCCGTCGCGCAACAAGGCCTGGGCCACACGCGCCACCAGCGCGTCGTGCGCATTGAGCGCCTGCCTGTTGCGTTGCAGGGCCTGCGCCAGGCATTGGATGCCCAGTTCGGTCAGGCGCAGTCGCTCGGCCCAGCCGGGCTCCATCACCCGATGCAGCATGCCGCCGGCCAGCAGTTCGATCTCGACGCCGTCCTGGGTCGGCCAGCCGGCCGAGCGGTGGATATCGCGCAGACGGCGCGCTTGCTGGCGCGTCAGCATCAGCGCGTCGGGCGGATCATCCGGGGTGAGGCAGCGGCTGTCGTCCATGCGTCGTCCATGCGTCGTGCTGCGCCGAGCGGCGTCGCGACTTGCGTACCCAGCCCCGCGCGAAAACTGTTGATTTTCACAGTATATCGCCGCGCCGGGCAGGGCTATGCGAACATGGCACCCCGCCCAGCCGAAAACCGCCACATCCACCCAACGTCGATGGGTCATTTACTCGTACTCCTGCAGTTCGGCCTGTTGCTGCTGCTTGCCGCTGCCGCCGGCCCGTCCATCGCCAGCGGCGGGTTGACATCACCGGCCTGGGCGCTGGCCGCTGCCTCGCTGGTGCTGGCGGTCTGGACGCTGGCGCACAACCGCCTGGGCAACTTCAATATCCGGCCCGAGCCCAAGGACGGCGGCCAGCTGATCACCAGCGGACCGTACCACTGGATCCGCCATCCGATGTACACCTCGGTCCTGTTGGGTGCGACTGCGCTGGCCTGGCTCGCGCCAAGCTGGGCCTGGCTGGCCTGGGCCGCTTTGTGGGGCGTGCTCTGGACCAAGGCCACACTGGAGGAGCGCCAGATGACGGCACACCATCCGGGCTATGCCGCCTACCGGCAACGCAGCCGACGTTTCCTGCCCTGGCTGCTGTGATGACGCAGGCTCAGGTGATCACCAAGGCCCTGTAGGCCCGGGCGGTATCCGGAGTGACAGCGTCCAGCAGCTGCTCGTAGCGGGTCTTGTGCCGCACCCACATGCGCGCCGACGCAACCGCCCTGGACTTGCAGAACCAGTGGCAGGTGTGCTGCATCAGAAACATTTCGGCGCAGAGCCGGTAGGCACGGTCTTTCGACGCTTCGGCCGGGTCCACCTGTACCGCGCGGCGGATGCCATGCGCATGGATCGCGATCGCCTTGCGCGCATCGAAGCTGGCGGCCGGAAACAAGCGGTCCGCCCAGGGAATGGCCCATGCCAGCGTGCTGACCCGGGTCTGGTCGGCGCTGGCGCCGGCAAAACGCTTGGCGAACAGCTCGAACTGCTCGCACAGCGCGAGTTCCGCGCTGCGCAGATGGTCCCAGACCTGCAGCTGGCGCTGCGGATCGTTCTCGCCCAGCGCCCGCAGGTAACCCTCACTGAGCGTGGCCATCAGTTTCTCGATCTGGAACGGCTCCAGGTACGAGGCCAGCAGCACGATGCGCTGGCGCTCCTGCCGACGGCGCAGAACCAGCGCCGCAATGGCCACGACGACCGCGATGACGAGAATATCCATGACCTTGTGTTGCTCCTGCTCCTGCTCCTGCTCCTGCTCCTGCTCCTGCTCCTGCTGCTATCGCTGCGCTTCATTCAGGCCAGCAGACGCAGGCGCTGCAGGCCCGACCATGACTGCGCGCTTGCCAGTACCACCGGCTGCGCGATACGAGCCGATTCGATGCAGACCATGGTCCGATATCCGTCGGCTGGCATGTCGGCCAACCGGGCGCAACGCAGTGGCCCCGGGTTCCAGACCACGATGTCGGCAAATCCGGTGTGCTCGACCTGCAGCCTGCGTGCGTCGCTTTCGCTTTGCACCGACACAGTGGTGGCGCCTTTGACTGCGGCATAGACCCGGTCGACTTCGCCCGCGATGGACAGCCGGTCTTCCTGCTGTGTCTTGTCCTGGCCATCGACCGCATCGTGGTAGGGGCAACCCGCCAGTCCCGCAATGGAGACCTGTGCGCTGTCGCTCACCCGCAGATAGGTATGCAGCGCGGCCGCAAACTGCAACGGCGCCGGTCCGGGGTTGGCGCAAACCAGATCGAGCTCCAGTTGCAGGCCGTGCAGCCGCAGCCGCAACTCCAGCGCAAACGCATACGGCCAGATCGCGCGGGTGGCCGCGTCGTCGGACAGGCCCAGCACCACTGTTGCAGCACCGTCGGCGTCGTCGCCGGCGCGCAGCAACTGCCAGGCGCGGTTGCGTGCGAAACCATGGCGCGGCAACGGCCCCCGGTCGGAGAACTGCGGGAACACGACCGGCACGCCGCCGCGTATCGCCTGGCCCGGCGCAAAACCCGAGCGCGGCGACAGGTACAGTTGCTCGCCATGGCCGCCGGCAGGCAACCACGACACCACATGGCCGCCGTGCAGCGTGACCACGGCGCGCGCACCATCGGCGGCCTGCAGCAGCAACGCGGCGGTCCCATGCAATTGCAGTTCGGTCAGGGCCATGGCGCAATCCTCCTGGCCATCGTCACGGCTGCAATTGCGCGCAGTAGGTTTGCGGATCGGTATTGGCACCACACACGATCAGGCCCACGGCACGGCCGTCCAGTGTGCCGCGCAGCGGAAACATCAGCGCCGCCAGCGCCGCCGCGCCAGCAGGCTCGACCACCAGCTTGGCCACCCGGAACAGCAGCCGCATCGCCTGACGGATCTGCTCGTCATTGACCAGCACCACCGCATCGACGAAACGGCGGTTCAACGCAAACGAATACGGCTCGCAGCGCGGCGCACCCAGCGAGTCGGCGATCGTGCGAACCGCGTCGATGGCCTGCGGCGTTCCCGCGGCAAAGCTGCGCGACATGCTGTCCGCGCCTTCGGGCTCGACCCCATAGACGGCCGTGTCCGGCCGCATCTGCTTGACGGCGCAGGAGACGCCGGCACTCAGGCCGCCACCGCCGGTGGCAACGATCACCGCGTCGAGGGCCGAGCCGGCCTGCGCGACCTGGTCCATGAATTCCAGGCCCACCGAGGCCGTGCCCAGCGCCGTCTTCGGGCCTTCGTAGGGGTGGACGAACACCCTGCCCTCCTGCGCCTCGATCTCCCTGACCCGCGCAAAAGCCTGGTGCACGTTGTCGACCAGTTCCACCTCGGCACCCAGCTCGCGACAGACCTGGATCCGGAACGGGTTGGCGCTTTTCGGCATTACCACCTTGGCGCTCGTGCCCAGCGCCTGCGCGCTGTAGGCCAGCGAAATCGCATGGTTGCCCGCCGAGACCCCGGTAACACCCCGCATCAGCGCGGCGGCGTCCAGGTCCAGCATCACCGACAAGGTGCCGCGGGGCTTGAAACTCCCCGTTCGCTGGAACAGCTCCTCCTTGAGCCAGACACGGGTGTTGCGGCCGACGACGGCATCCAGCGCCGGGTCCTTCAGCAGACGGATCGATGTGGTCTCGACCCGGTCGCCCAGGCGCGCCCGGTTGGCGCGGATTGCGTCGATGGCAGGAAATTCAATCGAGGTCAGGTCCACGGTAATGCCTTGTCGGAGGTGGTGTGGTCGATGTTGATGGCGACGGCTTTCAACACCGGGCCACGCGGCGAGCTTATCGCAGGTCGGGCCCGATCTTGCGACAGCCATCCAAGGGCTGCGGAGCGAAGGACCTTCAGTGAGCGGGTATGCTGTGCGACAGGGCAGCAGCCACCGCCACGCGCCGCGCCCACGATCGTTTCTCGGAGAACCGCACGATGACCGGCAACAGCCCCAGCATTTTCTTCGGCCACAAGGGCCGCGTCGCCATCGTCACCGGCGGCGCACAGGGCATCGGCGAGGCCTGCGCGCGGCGCTTCGCGCGCGAGGGCGCCAAGGTCGTGATCGCCGATCTCGACGCGCAACGCGGCCGGGCGCTGGCCGACGAACTCGGGGCGACCTTTATCAGCTGCGACGTGGGCGACAAAGCCCAGGTCGATACGCTGGTGGCCACAACCGCGCATCAGCATGGCCGCATCGATATCCTGGTCAACAATGCCGGCATCCTGCGCGCGGCCGATTTCCTGGACATCACCGAGGCCGACTTCGATGCGGTCTTGCGGGTCAACATCAAGGGCGCCTTCCTGATGGGTCAGGCGGTCGCCCGGGTGATGGCATCACAGGGCAGCGGCGCCATCGTCAACATGAGCTCGATCAACGGCACGGTGGCGATACCGAATATCGCCAGCTACAACATCAGCAAGGGAGGCATCAATCAGCTGACCCGGGTCATGGCGCTGGCACTGGCCGACAAGGGCATCCGGGTCAATGCGGTGGCACCGGGCACCATCGCCACCGAAATGGCGGCCAAGGCGGTACTGGGCAGCGAGGAGGCGCGCCACAAGGTGATGAGTCGCACGCCGCTGAAGCGCCTGGGCGAGCCGTCCGAGATCGCCGACACCGTCGCCTGGCTGGCCAGCGATGCCGCCAGCTACGTCACCGGCGAGATCGTTGTCGTCGACGGCGGACGCATGTCGCTCAATTACACCGTGCCCGTCTGATGCCGCGCCGGGGCGGCACAATCGCATCATGGATATGCACCGCTGCGTCAACGGCGCACTTCGGCCGACCCCGGTTGGCGCCAGACGTCCGCTGGTGTCCCGCCGGTGGCCCGGTGCCGCGGTGACATGATGCCCGCCAGCCGTGCCCTCGGCCGCCGACCCG
>Ga0105048_10016424_pt1 | contig 11446 bp, 10 predicted proteins | sample MAT05_FD_78382 | JGI IMG/M metagenome (GOLD analysis project Ga0105048, IMG submission 78382) | Freshwater microbial communities from Lake Fryxell liftoff mats and glacier meltwater in Antarctica - MAT-05 | ecosystem: Environmental > Aquatic > Freshwater > Ice > Liftoff microbial mat | place...
CGTAGTCGATTGGTTGGCGCGCTTTTCCAGCGCCTGCAGCCGCGCGCGCAGGTCGTGCAGTCGCCTGAGCGCAGCGGCATTTTTCTCCCAGCGGGAATTGTCGTCGATCGGAAACAGGCCGCTGTAGTGGCCGGGCTTGAGGATCGAGCGCGTCACCACTGACGCAGCCGAGATGTTGACCCGGTCGGCCAGTTCCAGATGGCCCAGCACGACCGCCGCGCCACCGATGGTGCAGTGGGCCCCGATGGTCGCCGAACCCGCAACACCCACACAGGCCGCCATTGCCGTATGCCGGCCAACGCGCACGTTATGGCCGATCTGGATCAGGTTGTCGAGCTTGACGCCGTCTTCGATCACGGTATCGGCCAGCGCACCCCGGTCGATGCAGGTGTTCGCACCGATCTCCACGTCGCAACCAATCTGCACCGCACCCAGCTGCTCGATCTTTTCCCAGCCGTCCGGGGTAGGCGCAAAACCGAAGCCATCGGCACCGATCACCACCCCCGGGTGCAGGATGCAGCGCGCGCCGACGACGCAGTCTTCGCCAATCGTGACGCGCGACTTGAGCACCGTCCCGGCACCGATGCGGGCGCCGCGCTCGACCACGCACAGCGGGCCGATGGTGGCGTCGGGGTGTACGACGGCCAGTGGGTCGACCACCGCACTGGGGTGCACGCCGCCCGCTTGCGGGCCAGCCAGCGCTCGCTTCCAGAGCTGCGTCAGGCGTGCGTAATACACATAGGGATGGGCCGTGACAATGCAGGCGCCCCGGGCCAGCGCTTCGGACAGCAGTTCGGGGCCCACAATCACGCAAGCCGCGCTGCAACCGGCCAGTTGTTGCCGATAGCGCTCGTTCGCCACAAAACTCAACTGGTCTGGCCGGGCCAGGGCCAATGTCGACAGGCCCTGGATCAGCAGCGCGCGGTCACCATGCAGTTCGCCTCCCAGGGCTTCGACGATGGCGCCAAGCGAAAGAGTCACATCTGCCGTGTCCGCACGATCATTTTCCAGGCGTGTTGAGCGCCTTGAGCACCTTGTCGGTGATGTCGTGTTTAGGATTGATGTAGACCACCGGCTCCTGCAGGACCAGATCGTACTTTTCGGTCTCGGCGATCTGCCGAACCACCCGGTTGGCGCGTTCAAAGACCGCCTGGAGCTCTTCGTTCTTGCGTGAGTTGAGGTCTTCCTGGGCTTCGCGGCGCTTGCGCTGCAGGTCGCGGTCCTGGTCGACCAGCTGCTTCTGGCGGCTGGCGCGCTGCGTTTCAGACAAGGTGGGTGATTCGCGTTCCAGCTTGTCTGCCAGTGCCTTGAGGGCGGTACCCTGGTCGATCAGATCCTTCTCGCGCTTGGAGAACTCCTGTTCCAGCTTGGTACTGGCCGCCTTGGCGGCCGCCGACTCCTTGAGAATCCGATCGGTGTTGACGAAACCAACCCGGAACTCCTGGGCCTGGGCCTGCAAGGCCGCGCTGGCCACCACCAGCGCGATCAGCGCGCAACCGTGACGAAAGAGGGGCTTCATTAGAAAGAGGTTCCGATTTGAAATTGAATGTTCTGAATTTTATCGCCAGCGAACTTGCGCACGGGGCGCGACAGTGCCAGACGCAACGGACCCACCGGGGAAAGCCAACTGATCCCCAGGCCTGCCGCCGCACGCAACTGGTTGAGCCGGATCGGCTGGCCCTCGCCGTACACGTTGCCGATGTCGAAGAAGGTGAACAAACGCAAGGTGCGATCGTTGCCTGCTCCCGGAAAAGGCGTGAGCAACTCCAGATTCGCACTGAGCTTGCGCGTGCCGCCCAGCGAAGCACCGGTGGTGGTATCGAGCTGCCCAAGGCTGCCTTGCTCGAAGCCCCGAACCGAGCCGAGTCCACCACCATAGAAATTCTTGAACAGCGGGAACGAACGCCCGCCGATTCCCTTGCCGTAACCTGCGTCGCCGTTGAACGCAATCGTGAACTGCTTGTTCAGTGGCACGTACTGCTGGTATTGGTAGGTGGTCGACAGGTACTTGGCATCGCCGGCAACACTCCATTCAGCCGTCGCACGCTGGAAAACACCGTTGTTCGGCGCCAGCGCGCTATCGCGCAGGTCGCGCGACCAGCCCACCGTCAAGGGGACGGAATTGCTCGAGAACCCGAACTGGTTGGCATAGTTGGTGTAGGCCGCCGGCAAATTGGTACCGGGCACGATGCGGGTACGCTCAACGCCGCCCCCGAAATAGACCGTGTCGGACTCGGTGAAAGGCACCCCGAAACGCAGGGAACCGCCGCTGGTCACGAGCTTGTAGCTGTTGGTGTCTGAGTAGGGGCTGGTACTGCGGTGGTAGACGTCGATCGAGCGCGAGACGCCGTCCACCGTGAAGTAGGGGTCGGTGGTGCTGAAGACGATGGTGCGGTTGATCTTGCTGGTGTTCACTTGCACCCCCAGCGAATTTCCGGAGCCAAACGCGTTTTCCTGGCGAATGGCGGCAGTGAGGCCCAATCCATCGCCCGATGAAAAGCCAGCCCCGAGGCTGAGGTTGCCCGTCGGCTTTTCGACTACGGTCACGACCAGGTCGACCTGGTCCTGCGCGCCCGCCACTTCCTGGGTGTCGATGGACACTTCCTTGAAGAAACCCAGGCGGTCCACGCGGTCGCGCGACAGGCGGATTTTTTCCGAGTCATACCAGGCTGCCTCGAACTGGCGAAACTCTCGGCGCACGACTTCGTCACGGGTGCGGTTGTTGCCCGCCACATTGACACGGCGTACGTAGGCGCGCCGTGAGGGTTCGGCTTGCAGCACCAGCGTCACGCGGTTGTTCACGCGATCCACCTCCGGCTTGGCCTCGACTTGCGCAAAGGCATAACCAAAGGTACCGAAGAAGTCGGTGAACGCCTTGGTGGTCTGCACCACCGAATCTGCGTTGTAGGCCTCGCCGGGCTTGATGGTCACCAGGGGCTTGAACTCATCTTCCTTGCTCAGGTAGTTGCCCTCCAGCTTGACGGCAGCCACTACAAAACGCTCGCCTTCGGAGATATTGATCGCGATGTTGATGTCCTGCTTGTCGGGCGAGATCACCACCTGGGTTGAATCGATGCGGAATTCTAGGTACCCGCGGGTGAGATAGTACGAACGCAGCGTCTCGAGGTCGGCATTGAGCTTGGCACGCGAATACTGGTTGGACTTGGTGTACCAGCTGAGCCATCCACCGGTGTCCAGGTCGAACAGGCCCCGCAGCGTCGATTCGGTAAACGCCTTGTAGCCGATGATGCGGATTTCCTTGATCTTGGCGCGATCACCCTCGGTGATCGTGAACGCCAGATTGACCCGATTGCGCTCGATCGGGGTCACAGTGGTAACCACCTCGGCGGCATACAAACCGCGGTTGATGTACTGGCGCTTGAGCTCCTGTTCCGCGCGGTCGAGCAGCGCGCGGTCGAACGGGCGGCCATCGGACAGGCCGGCATCGCGCAGGGCATTGCGCAAGACATCTTTTTCAAATTCCTTGTTGCCACTGAAGTCGATGTCGGAGACGGTCGGCCGCTCTTCGACTATCACGACCAGTACATTGCCGTTGACCTCGATCCGCACGTCCTTGAACAGCCCCAGGCCAAACAGCGCCTGGATCGCCGCGGCACCCTTTTCATCATCGTAGGTATCGCCCACGCGCACCGGTATCGATGCAAAGATGGTGCCAGCCTCGACCCGCTGCAGGCCCTCCACCCGGATGTCGCTCACCTTGAAAGGGTCCACCGCCCATGCAGAACCGGCCGCCACACTGAGGGCCACAGCCACGGAGAGCAGATCCCTGCGAATACGTTTTAATTGCATGTTGTCTTGTCAGAAACGGTCGATTTGGTGGCGCGCTGATCACCAGGCGATCAGCCGAGAATCCGGGCCAGGTCGTTGTAAAGGGCAATGCTCATCATGAAGAGCAAAACAGCGACTCCGCCCCGCTGGAGCCGCTCCATCCAGGCATCGGTCACGCTGTTGCCGGTCACCGCCTCCCAAAGATAATACATCAGGTGCCCACCGTCGAGGACGGGCACCGGCAGCAGATTGAGCACACCCAGACTGACGCTGATCAAAGCCAGAAACAGCAGATAGGGCGCCAGGCCCAGACTGGCCGACTTGCCGGCGTAGTCCGCAATGGTGAGAGGGCCACTGAGGTTCTTCAGCGAGGCTTCACCGATCAGCATGCTGCCCAGCATGCGCACGGTCAGTGCCGACACCTCCCAGGTCTTGACCGCGCCAGCCCACAGCCCATCGAGCGGGCCATACTGAACCGTCACGAGTTCGGGTGGTGCGCCGACAAAGGCCCCGATCTTGCCGGTCCACTGGCCACCCTCCTGCACCGCCCGGGGCTGCACCACGATATCAAGCCGGCGGCCTTCACGCTCCAGCGTCCAGGTGCTGGCCGGGCTGGTGCCGCTGACAGCCGATGCCCGGATCAGGTCGCGCAGTTGCTGGCCGTCCTGGACCGTGACCGCGCCGACGCGCAGCACCAGATCACCCTTGCGAAGGCCGGCCGCAGCAGCCGCACCATCCTGCATCACCTCTCCCAGCACCGGACGCCCGAGCGGCCCCACGATGCCAATGCGCCGGAACAACTGTGCATCGACATCCTGGGTCTCGCTCTGGCTCAGGGGCAGTCGCCGCTCGCGGGCGGCTGCGGTGCCATCGGTGGCCCCCAGCACCAGCACCACATCGCGCTTCTTGAGTGCACCCTGGGCCAGGATCCAGCGCAGATCATCGAAGGATGCAACGGCACCGGGCTCCTCGCCATCCAACCCGGCACGCAGCACCAGTTCGCCACCTCGGATACCGGCTGCCTCGGCCAGCGAACCGGCCGCCGGGCTGGACAGCACGGCGCGCGGCTGCTCGATCCCACTCCAGTTGACGATCGCATACAGCACGACGGCCAGCAGCAGATTGGTCAGCGGACCGGCGGCAACAATGGCTGCCCGCTTGCGTAGCGGCTGGGTGTTGAACGCCAGATGGCGCTCGTGCGGCGCGACCGGCGCTTCGCGCTCGTCGAGCATCTTGACGTAGCCGCCAATCGGGAAGGCTCCCAGAACAAATTCGGTCGGTGAGCCCGCGGGCTGCCAACGCCACAACACGTATCCGAAACCGACCGAGAAACGCAGCACGCGGACACCGCAGGCCACGGCAACCCGGTAGTGTCCGTATTCATGGACCGCAATCAGCAGACCGAGCGCCACCAGAAACGCCAGCACCGTCAACATACCAGAGACCTCGCGAGATCAGCGCCCGGGCGCGTGAAGTAAAGCAACAGCACCATGTCAGCCATGGCCCCATTGATGGACGAATTCGCCTGCGACCCGCCGGGATTGCGTATCCAGCGCCAGCAGGTCTTCGAGCGTGGTCGCATGGACGGCCTGCACGGTGGCGAGGGTTTCCGAATTCACCGCGTGAATCTGATCGAACCGGATCCGGCGGTCGAGGAAAGCCGCCACCGCCACCTCGTTGGCCGCGTTCAGGATCGCCGGCGTCCCGACCGGCGCGGCGAGCACCTGCCAGGACAACTGCAGGCCCGGAAACCGTGCCTGGTGCCCCGGCGACTTGAACGACTCGAATGTGAGCGCTGCCAGTGCCTCGAAATCAAGGGCCTGCGCATTGGACGCCATGCGGGTGGGCCAGGACAGACCGTAGGCGATCGGCACCCGCATGTCGGCCGTACCGAGTTGCGCCACGATCGAATGGTCGCGGTACTGCACCATCGAATGGATGATGCTCTGAGGATGGATCACCACCGCGATCTGCCGTGCTTGCACGCCGAACAGATACCGCGCCTCGATCACCTCGAGCGCCTTGTTCATCATGGTGGCCGAATCGACCGAGATCTTGCGCCCCATGACCCAGTTGGGGTGCGCGCAGGCCTGTTCGGGTGTGACGTCCCGCAAGGTCGCAGGATCGCGGGTTCGGAACGGGCCGCCGGAGGCGGTCAGCAGCAGCGTGTCGATCACCTCGGGCCAGCGTTGTGCATCATCGGGCAGAGACTGGAAAATCGCCGAGTGCTCACTGTCGATCGGCAGCAGCTTGGCGCCGCCCTGCCGCACCGCGGCCAGGAACAACTCGCCGCCCACAACCAGCGCCTCCTTGTTGGCCAGCAGCAGGCGCTTGCCGGCCAGCGCGGCCGCCATGCAGGATGCCAGGCCGGCCGCCCCGACGATGGCGGCCATCACGATGTCGACCTGCTCGTCTCGCGCCACAGTGCACAGGCTGTCGGGCCCAGAGAGCACCCGGGTCGGCAATCCGGCCGAGAGGCAACGCTGGGCGAGTTCTGCCGCGTGCGCGGGCGACGTCATCACCGCGTAGGCAGGCCGGAATCGCTTGCACTGCGCCAGCAGATCGTCGACCCGGGTGGCGGCCGTGAGAGCGAACACCTCGAACCGATCCGGATGGCGTGTCAGCACATCCAGCGTGCTGACCCCGATGGAGCCGGTGGATCCCAGAATGGCGACGCGTTTGCGAATGGTCATCGGAGCACGAGCTTACAAGGCATGCAATAGCAGCGCCAAAGGAAAGGTCGGCAACAGGGCATCGAGGCGGTCCAGCACACCGCCATGGCCAGGCAGCAAGCCGCTGCTGTCTTTGGCGCCAGCCACCCGCTTGACCAGCGACTCCAGCAGATCGCCGACCACGCTCATCGCTGCGAGGGCCAGGATTGCGGGCCAGACCAACCAGTGAAGCGTGCGCGCCAGCTCGGTGTAAATGCTGGGAGTGTCCGCCTGCCAGTGCACATCGGCCCAGCGCCAGGCCAGCGACAGCACCAGCACGCCCAGCATGCCGCCGGCCACGCCCTCCCAGCTCTTGCCCGGACTGATGGCAGGCGCCAGCTTGCGGGCGATCAGGCGTCCGCCCCAGCGGCGGCCGGCGAAATAGGCACCGACGTCTGCCACCCAGACCAGCACCATCACCGACAGCAGAAAATTGGTGCCGATGGTTCGGGCCTGGGCCACCGCCAGCCAGGCTGTGCACAGCACGACGAGCCCCAGTACCAGGCGCCAGGGCCGCGGCAATGCGCGCAACCCGTCGGGGCCCCGGTACAACAGCCAAGCGCCGCCAACCACCCACAGCAGCGCTGCAAGCACCCACCCACCCAACAGCGGGCGTTCCAGCAGGCCGAAGGCCCAGGCCGCAGTACACACCGCCGTCGCCAGCAAACCCGTGGCCAGCGCAGTCGCCGACCCGTAGGCCGTCAGGCGCGCCCACTCCCATGCGCCGGCTGCAATGAACACCATGGCCACCACGCAAAAAGGCGCGGGCGAGGGGTAGAACAAGGCCGGCAACAACACCAGCAGCAGGGCCACTGCGGTGACAACGCGTTGCCAAAGCATGCGGGCTTGCCTCAGGCGGCCTGCTGGCTGGGCGTTGGCGCGCTCAGCTGCTCGGAAGTCTTGCCGAATCGCCGCTCGCGCTGGCAGTAGGCGGCAATCGCCAGATCGAGCGCGTGCTCGTCGAACTCGGGCCACAAGGTATTGCAGAAGTACAGCTCGGAGTAGGCCGCCTGCCACAACAGGAAGTTGCTCAGGCGCTGCTCGCCGCCCGTGCGAATGATCAGGTCGGGCTCGGGCAACTGACCCATCTGCATCTCGGCGCCCAGGCTTTCTTCGGTCACCGCCTCACCGCGCTGGGAGAGCCGATTGGCGGCCTGGACGATGTCCCAGCGACCGCCGTAGTTGAAACAGACGTTCAGGATCAGGCGGTTGTTGCCAGCCGTGGCTGCTTCGGCCCGCACCAGCCCTGAGCGGACGGCCGAGGCCAAACCAGACCGCTCGCCTAGGAAACGCAGGCATACGCCATCAGCCACGAGTTGGGGGACCTCGCGCGACAGCGCCATCACCAGCAGTTCCATGAGGCCGGACACTTCCTCTTGGGGGCGGTTCCAGTTCTCGGAGGAGAACGCAAACACGGTCAGGATCGACACGCCGCGCGCCGCACTGGCCCGCACACAACGTCGCAGGGCGTCGACACCGGCCTTGTGGCCCGCCGCGCGGGGCAGGAAGCGGCGTGTGGCCCACCTCCCGTTGCCATCCATGACGATGGCAATATGGTTTGGAACAGCGCTGCTCATGCCGATGGGAGGTGGAGGCCGAGGTTTTTGCCTCAGACCGCCATGAGGTCCTGCTCTTTGGCAGCCACCAACTGGTCGATCGACCCAATATGCCGATCGGTCACCTTTTGGATGTCGACCTCCGCGCGCTTGAGGTCGTCTTCAGAGGCCAGTTTGTCCTTGACGAGTTTCTTGACCGCCTCGTTGGCATCGCGGCGCAGGTTGCGCACGGCAATCTTGGCGCTCTCGCCCTCGCTGCGCACGACCTTGGTCAGTTCGCGGCGACGCTCCTCGGTCATGGCCGGCATCGGCACACGAATCAGGTCGCCCATCGAGGACGGGTTCAGGCCCAGATCGCTCTCGCGGATGGCCTTTTCGATCTTGGGGCCCATGCCTTTTTCCCAGGGCTGGATGCTGATGGTGCGCGCGTCGAGCAGGGCCACATTGGCCACCTGGCTGATCGGCAAACTGGAGCCGTAGTAATCCACCTGCACGGTGTCGAGCAGGGCCGGATTGGCGCGCCCGGTACGGATCTTGGTCAAGTTGGCCTTGAAGGCCGCGATGGACTGGTCCATCTTCGCTTCGGCGTTCTTCCTGATTTCAGCGAGGTCCATCATCTACTCCGACAATCTCGAGGCAGGTGCCCTCACCTGCCTGCTACAACACGAACCCCATTGTCACGCATAGACAAGGGTACCCTCGTCCTCGCCCAAGACCACCCGCTTGAGGGCCCCGTGCTTGACGATCGAGAAGACCTTGATCGGCAAACGCTGGTCACGGCACAGGGCAAAAGCCGTGGCATCCATGATGCCCAGGTTGCGCGCCATCGCCTCGTCGAAAGATATCTTGCTGTAGCGGGTCGCCAGCGGGTCCTTCTTGGGGTCGGCCGTGTAGACACCATCGACCTTGGTCGCCTTGAGCACGACCTCGGCGCCGATCTCGGCGCCGCGCAATGCAGCGGCGGTATCGGTGGTAAAGAACGGGTTGCCGGTACCGGCGGCAAAGATGACGACCTTGCCTTCTTCGAGGTACTGCAAGGCCTTGGGGCGAATGTAGGGCTCCACCACCTGCTCGATTGAGATCGCCGACATGACGCGGGCAATCAAACCTGCCTTGTTCATGGTGTCACCCAGAGCCAGAGCATTCATCACGGTCGCCAGCATGCCCATGTAATCGGCGGTCGAGCGGTCCATGCCCACCGAGCCGCCCGCCACACCACGGAAAATGTTGCCACCACCGATCACGACAGCCACCTCGACCCCCATGCGGGTAACTTCGGCTATCTCGTCGACCATGCGCACAATGGTGCCGCGGTTGATCCCGAACTGGTCATCGCCCGTCAGAGCCTCACCCGACAACTTGAGCAATATGCGTTTATGTGCGGGTTTGGCGTCTGACATGGACATCTCCTGGTTCAATTTCAACAAAGGGGCCACCACCCGGGCCCCGTGGCAAACCGCCGTGCTCAGGTCGACTGCCGCGCAGACGCCACCTGGGCTGCGACCTCGGCCGCGAAGTCGTCGACCTTCTTGTCGATGCCCTCACCGACAACGTACAGCGTGAAGCCGGTCACGGTCGTGTTGGCCGCCTTGAGCATCTGCGCCACGGTCTGCTTGTCGTTCTTCACAAACGACTGGTCGAACAGTGACACTTCCTTGAGGTATTTTTGCACTCCGCCTTCGATGCGCTTGGCCACGATCTCGGGTGACTGTACCGGCTTGCCGGCCGCAGTGGCGGCGGCGGCATCTTCGGCCGCCTTGGCGGCTGCCACCGAACGCTCGCGCGCGACCAGTTCTGTCGGCACGTCGGCGCTCGACAGGGCCACCGGCTTCATGGCGGCCACGTGCATCGCGACATCCTTGGCAGCGGCCTCGTCACCGTCATACTCGACCACCACACCGATGCGCGTGCCGTGCAGGTACGACGCCATCCTGGCGCCAGACCCAAAGCGCTTGAAGCGGCGAAAGCTCATGTTCTCGCCTATCTTGCCCACCAGACCCCTGCGGACGTCCTCCAGGGTCGGACCAAAACCGTCGTGCGAGAAAGCAAGCGCCCCCAGGGCGGCGACATCGGCCGGGTCATGCCGGGCCACCAGCGCTGCGGCGGCACCGGCCAGCGCCAGGAAGGCGTCGTTCTTGGTGACGAAGTCGGTCTCGCAATTGACTTCGATCAGGGCGCCTGCACCGCCTTCGCGGGCCGTGGCCACCACGCCCTCGGCGGTGATGCGGCCAGCGGCCTTGCCGGCCTTGGTGCCGAGCTTGACACGCAGCAGTTCCTCGGCCTTGGCCATATCGCCATCAGCGTCTGTCAACGCGCGCTTGCATTCCATCATGGGGGCGTCGGTCTTGCCGCGCAGTTCAGCCACCATGCTTGCCGTGATTGCAGCCATTATTTATCTCCGAACGTGATTCGAGAAAATTCCAGGGGGGCTAAGAAAAAAGGGGCATCAATGCCCCTTTCTTGCAAAGCCAGGGGTATCAGGCCGATGCCTCGTCCACTTCGACGAATTCATCGGAGGTTTCGGCCGACACGGCCTTGACCACATCGTCGACCGCATTGGCCCGGCCTTCGAGCACGGCATCGGCGATGCCGCGGGCATATAGCGTGACCGCCTTGGCCGAATCGTCATTGCCGGGGATCACGTAATCGATGCCCTCAGGCGAGTGGTTGGTATCGACCACACCGATCAGCGGAATGCCCAGCTTCTTGGCTTCGGCCACGGCAATCTTGTGGTAGCCAACGTCGATCACGAAGATGGCGTCTGGCAGGGCGCCCATGTCCTGGATGCCGCCGATGTCCTTTTCGAGCTTCTGGAGTTCGCGGGCGAACATGAGTTGCTCTTTCTTGCTCATGCTGTCCAGGCCGGCTTCTTGTTGCAGCTTCATTTCCTTGAGGCGCTTGATCGAGGTCTTGACGGTCTTGAAATTGGTGAGCATGCCGCCCAGCCAGCGCTGGTCGACAAACGGTACCCCTGCGCGCTGCGCCTCGGCGGCCACCGTGTCGCGGGCCTGGCGCTTGGTGCCGACCATCAGCACCGTGCCACGGCGGGCGGTGAGCTGGCGCACAAACTTGGCCGCGTCCTGGAACATCGGCAACGACTTTTCCAGGTTGATGATGTGAATCTTGTTGCGATGGCCGAAGATGAACGGGGCCATCTTGGGGTTCCAGAAGCGGGTCTGGTGTCCGAAATGGACGCCGGCTTCCAGCATTTCGCGCATGGTGACTGACATGGTGAGCTCCAAAGGTTGGGTCTAAAATCCGGCCCGCTATCCGTGAACCGGCAGCACAGCACGCCTATGGCGCCCTGGCTGCCGCAACACGAACACCTTGATGGGGCCGGTTTGCGATTTGTTCTGCAAAAAAGGCCTGACGCCCCTGGCAAAACCCAGC
>Ga0105048_10016427_pt1 | contig 11445 bp, 10 predicted proteins | sample MAT05_FD_78382 | JGI IMG/M metagenome (GOLD analysis project Ga0105048, IMG submission 78382) | Freshwater microbial communities from Lake Fryxell liftoff mats and glacier meltwater in Antarctica - MAT-05 | ecosystem: Environmental > Aquatic > Freshwater > Ice > Liftoff microbial mat | place...
AATCTTCTGCATAAATAAATGCAATGGCATTTTTACTGATTGTGGGCTGCCAAAGTAACCGGGTATCGGTGGTGTTTTGTGCAAACGAATGGGTACTAAGCAACAGGGTGAATGTTACTGTTTGGAATAAGCGATACTGTATCATAAATATTAAATTAGCGTGAAAGAGATTATAGTTTTAACGACCGGGTTGTTTACAAAGCCTGCAATAAATGTAAGCCTTTACCACAGCCAATGAGAAACTGGTAATGAATATAGTAACAAATGATGAAAAGAAAAATGCCTCGATGATAGAGTTGGCTGTTGCGGCTAATGTTCTATTTGAAACAATTTTTTTTGATTAAGCCACCCTTGCGGTTTTACTTTCCATTGTTCCTGGCACACGAAACATTCTATATTTTCAATCTCCGCTTTAGTTTGTTCTGCCACTAACGAAGGCGTAGGAAATCTTTTACAGAACGTAGTGTCAATTTATTATTGCCACCAACTGTTAATCTACTGCTGGAAATAAAATACAGCTATACTGAAAGCACAATAATGTGAGATTGATTTACACTTTCCCACAACGGGACAAATCTGACGGGATAATCCTCGTTTACTTTTCCTACACCAAACTTACCTGTTACTCAATTCTATTTGCCGTTGCCAATAAAATTTTTAATTTTTGAGGGAGAAAAGCAAATCATATGGCCAAAACTATCCACCTCATTTTTTTTATCACCATACTAGCTACACCCGCTACTTTGGTGGCACAAACCATAGACGACATTATCCGTAAAAGCGGCAATAATTTCAACACTATAACCCAACGTGCTGAAGCTTATTTTGCCCAAAAAGGAAAAATAGGCACTGGCTGGAAAGAATACGGACGCTGGAAGGCGATGGTAGAAAACAACCTGTTGCCAGGTGGTGTGGTGCCGAACATGACCGCTCGGAATGAACAGGCTCTCAACAATTATAAAATAAAATACCCGGTACCAGGCAGTGCCGATAACTACGCAGTACAAGCAGGCAATAGTTTGTGGACACCACTAGGCCAGCAAAACCCAACCATAGAACCCGGCGATAATCAAAATGGCGTCGGGTGCATCCGCTGCCTTGAGTGGAGCGGCACCAATATTTGGGCTGGTACACCAGGCGGCGGTATTTGGTATGGCGATTATGTTAGTGGCTCCACCTATAACTGGAACCCCCGTACTGACGGTCTGCAAAATCTGGCCATCACAGATATTGAAATAGCACCCACGCTACCCAGTAAATTTTATGCTTTAACCGGAGCTGTAGGTGGTGCAAGTGGTTACCGCAGTACGGGCGTAATTAAAAGCCTGGATGGCGGCGTTACCTGGAACCCCACCGGACTAACTTTTGCAAATGATGGTGACGAAAAAGGATATCGGCTGCTGGTTAGCAATATTATTAGCAGCACGGTGTGGGCAGCCACTACTGATGGCTTGTACCGCACCACAGATAATGGCGACAACTGGGATAGGTGCCAATATTATACTACCCCCGGCGGTACCCTTACTGATATGACAGGTTCCTACTTTGAGATTGTTTACAAGCCCGGCACCAGCACTATTCTCTATGCCACTGGTAGCGGCTACTTATACATTAGCTACAATAGCGGAGCCACATTTTTAAGGGTAAACAGAACTACCGCAAGCCTGCCGACTACAGGAGGAAGCCGCATACAGATTGGCGTAACCATTGCCAACGATGCCTACATTTATTTGCTGTACAGCAATGGCGAAAGTTTTCAGCAAGTGCTGCTAAGTACTAATGGCGGCAGCACCTTTAGCAGCCGCAGCACCACACCCAGCGACTTGTTGGGCAGTCAGGCATGGCGCAATACACCCATAGTGGTAAGCCCCAACGATGCCACAGATGTATATGTGGGCGGGCTTAACGTATACAAAAGCACCAACAGCGGTTCCACCTGGACGCTGATAAGCGATCAAAGCACCACAAGCACCACAAATTTTTGCCATGCCGATATTTTTGAATTGTATTGTACCACCACATACTTGTATGCAGCCACAGATGGCGGGGTTTACCGCATGACCCGCAGCACCGACAGCTGGGTACAACTCAACAACGACATGCAGACAGCTCAGGTGTACCGCATAGCCGTAGATCCCACGGCAGCGGCAGCCTACGTGCTTAATGGCACACAGGATAATGGCACCTATAGAAATAGCGGTGCCGTCTATCTAAATATTGGCGGAGCCGATGGCATGGAAAGCATAATACGCCCCAGCAATACTAATGTGGTATATGTAAGCAGCCAGGATGGTGGCGTGGTGCGCAGCGACGATGGCGGCAGCAACCGCAACGGTATTTTTACGGTAGGTGAAGCCAGTGGCCTCTGTGGCTGTACAGAAGATAGCCGATGGGTAACCAATTTTACTTTAAGGCCGGGAAATGACCAGCATATTTATGTTGGCTATAAAGCCATTTGGTTCAGCACCGACCAGGGTGAAACCGGCTGGACCAGGATTACACCCGCTTTTAGCAGCACGATTACTAACATAGAATTTGCCAAAACCAACAACACAATTATGTATGCAACGGATGGTGCAGTTGTAGCCCGATATAATTTAAGTGGCGGCACATGGAGCCGCACCAGCATTAATGGCGACCTGCCCGCCCAAAGTAGTTTTACCCGTGTAGCTGTGGACCCAACAGATGCTAACCATATACTTGTAAGTGTGGGCGGTTACACCAGCACCCGAAAAGTGTACGAAACCTTTGAAGCAAATTTATCGAGCCCCAACTGGACCAATATTACCCGCAACCTGCCCAATGTGCCTATTAACACTGTTATTATAGACGATGATGGTGCCAATACCATTTACCTCGGCACCGATATTGGCGTTTTTGTTACCAATAACAACCGGGTAAACTGGCTCATGTTTACCAACGGCCTACCCACCACCCGGGTTTACGATCTCGAAATAAATACGGATGCCAGCCCCGACGTAATTTTCGCCGGCACTTTTGGGCGGGGCATTTTTAAAGCGGAAACTTATACCGGATGTGTAAGCGCTGCCACATTGAGCGGAAACGTAGAAGGACTCCATTATACCGAGACTAATCTCACTATTGTTTCTGATCAGAAAATAAGTGGTGGTTCAGGTACATCAGTAGGGTACAACGCTGGTGCTTCCATTACGCTGAACGAAGGTTTTGAAGCAAAGGTTGATTCTAAATTCGAAGCTTACTTAGGCGGTTGCACCTCATCCGGCACACCGCCCAGGCCTTTAAAAATTCAAAAGAAACCCGATGCCGCTAAGCCGGAAAAACCGGGTATAAAAAAGTAATTTTCCTTTAAAGAATATTTTCATTCAAGCAAAGGCCGTACCCCAACCCGCATTTCGTAAAACAAGTTCGGCGGCATTCGCTACACTTTACGGCGGCCGTCTTAGGCTTCTTTTCAACTGAGTGCTGCTTATTGAGCCCATCGAATTATCGTATTAAAATCGCAAACAATTGAAGTGCTTATCATTATCAATGTAGCTGGAATTTCATGCAGGTTTTCTCATACCGATGGCCAGCAATAAGGCACCTAGCGGAAGCGGCACCCACCAAAAATCCTTCAGCTCTGTAAGATGTCCATTGCTGGATCCAATAAAATACATAGCTGCAGCGGCTGCAAAACATAATACACCAAGGCCAGTTAATAGTTTTTTGTTTTTCATGGCGCTAACATTTTGCACGAAAGCTAATACACAGTATTGATATAAGCAATAGCCAAAGCCAATAGCCGGTTTACAATTCCACACACGGTCTAATAAGTTTTACCTCCCACTGTGCTATCATCAACATTCCTTTTAATAAAGTCAAATTTTTAAACTTATCCGGCTGTTGGCAATGTAAAAATTAACGAGTTTATAGTTTTTTATTTTGTTCCCTTTTGAAAAACAATTCTAAGTTTGTGTGTTGAAAAAAATTCTCCTCATATCGTTATTGGCTGTTTACAGTGTAGCCACTATGGGTGCCAATGTGCATGTGCACTTTTGTATGAATGAGTTTTCCAGCTGGAGTTTTTTTGAAGCAAAGGATTCGAAATGCGGCAAATGCGGCATGGATGAAAAAGACCAGGGTGGATGCTGTAAGGATGAACACCAGCATTTCAAACTCGATACTGACCACCAAAAAACTGATGTTGCACAGTTGCAGCACTATAAGTTTTTCCCTCAAATTGCTACACCATTTACGGCACATACTTTTACCCCGCAGGTCAACATTACTGCTGCACTGCCTGCATCATATGCCCCCCCCAATATACACAAGCAGCGGCTGCATGTGCTTCATTGTGTTTTTCTGATATAGTTTATTGGTTTGTTTTTCTAATGTACCGTCGCTTTTTAGCGTTACGGTTCTTTATGCTATACCGTACCCAATAAATTTTTTTACAAAGAAAAAAACAACAATGAAAACAATCATTTTAATGGCCTTTATTGCCATACTTGCCAGTACAACTGCCACAGCACAAATTAAAAATGCTAAGACCAAAACCGTAAAAGTTAATGGCAACTGCGGCATGTGCGAAACCACAATAGAAAAAGCCGCCAACAAAAAGAACATCTCAAAAGCCAGTTGGAACCAGGAAACTAAAATGGCCACCATTACCTACAATGCAAAAAAAACAACGCTAAACGCTGTATTAAAAACCATTGCGGATGCTGGGTATGACAATGAACAATACACAGCGCCGGACGATGTTTACAGCAACCTGCACGGCTGCTGCCAGTACGATAGGGAAAAAATAGAACCATCAAAAGCAGACACTACAAAACCAGGTAAACAATAAAACCTGCTTTAAGCTTTATAGCCAGACATACTCACAAAATTTATAAAATGAAAAATATAACCGCAACCCTGTTACTGATGTTTACGATTGCATCGGCCAGCGCACAATTAGAAATCGGCGATACATTACCCGATTTAAAACTAAAAGACAATCAAAACAAAGAAGTCTCCATAAGCGCTTTTAAAGGCAAAACAGTATTGGTAGATTTTTGGGCATCGTGGTGCGGCCCCTGCCGCAAGGCTAATAAAACACTGGTACCGTTCTATAAAAAACACAAGAGCCAAAATTTTGAGGCCATCAGTATTTCGGTAGATACCGACAAAGTAAAATGGCTACAGGCAATAGTAAAAGACAAACTGGTACACACGCAGTTGATAGACCCAAATGGTTTTGATGCGGCTTCGGCACTCCTGTTTGGCGTAGAGGCCTTGCCAACTACCTATCTGTTTAGCGCAGCCGGAAAACTAGTGGCCATTGACCCGACTGAAAAACAAATTATTGACCAATTAAAAAAGAAGTAAAATGAAAAATGTAAAAATATTATTCGCTGCTATGCTACTGCTAGTGGCTGCAACAACAGCACAGGCGCAAATTACAAAGGCAGAATTAACCGCTACGGGCCTTACATGCTCTATGTGTTCAAAAGCCACCTACAAGCAATTAGTATCAATACCCGAAGTGGAAAAGGTGGAGACAGACCTCAATAAAACGGCTTTTGTGCTCTACTTTAAACAAGGCACCAATGTAAATGTCGGCAGCCTTAAAAAGAAAGTAGAAGATGCCGGTTTTTCGGTTGGGCAACTGATAGTTACGATGAAAGTAGATAATCAAAAAGCGGAGAACAATACCTCCTTTACCCAAAATAATATCAGCTACACTTTTATGAATAGTACGCCAAAGCTGTTATCTGGTGAGGTGAAAGTGAAAATAATGGACAAAGGATTTGTGACCGACAAAGAGTACAAGCAACTGGTTAAGCTGGCAAAGCAGTACCCAACGTATAGGGAGGCTACGGCTAATGCTTACCACATAAAAACACTTTAAAATGAAAAATTTATTAATGATACTATTTGCTTTTGCTGGGTTTGGTGCAAAGGCTCAGGAGCTTTTTGTGTTTACCGAACCAGCTAGTAACATGCCTTCTAAATCTTTCGGGATAAGAGATATGAACTCGGTAATGTTTGAAAAAGATGGCAAAATAAATTACCACAATATGCCCGAACTTATGTGGGGCATTAACAAAAAGTGGATGGTACACCTGCAGGGATTTGTTAGCAACAGGCAGGAAGGCGGCCTTGAAGCCGAGGGCGGAAGCCTATACGCCAAGTACCGTTTTTTAAGCAAAGACGATTTACAAAGCCACTTTAGAATGGCCGCTTACGCACGGTACAGCCTTAACCGAGCCGATATACACCAGCAGGAAATAGAAACTATGGGCCACAATACAGGTTACGAACTTGGGTTTATAGCCACTCAATTGTTACACAAGGTTGCTATAAGTAGTTCGGTTAGTTACGAAAGAGCTTTGGACAATATGCCCGATTATAAATTCCCGTCAACCGAAAGCAACAGTGCGGTGAACTACACCTTATCTGTAGGTAAGTTAATACTGCCCAAAACCTATACCAGTTTTACCCAGACTAATATGAATTTTATGATAGAAATGCTGGGTCAGCGGCTTAACAGCAATGGCAAATCCTACCTCGATATTGCACCGTCTGTACAGTTCATATTTAACAGCCAGGCCAGGGTGGACTTTGGCTACAGGCAACAATTATACTCCACTTTATCACGAACCGCTCCTAATGGTTTTGTGCTAAAATTCGAGTACACCTTTTTTAATGTTTTTAAATAACACCAACCCATGAAGTTTTTAATAGCACTACTTTCCATCGGCTTTGGCGTACCCGCTATTTCCCAGGAAAAAATAAATTTTGCCCTTCCGGCGGCAAGCCCATCGGGTTCGATTACACAACAGCTGGGTACCGCTGATGTTACTATTACTTACTCACGGCCAATGGCCAGAGGCCGAAAAATATTTGGCGGCCTTGTACCATTAGATAGTTTGTGGCGCACAGGGGCCAGCGGCTGCACCACCATAGAATTTACCCAGCCCATGATAATGGCGGGCAAAACTTTGCAGGCGGGCAAATACGCCCTCTTTACTATACCCGGCGAAAAAGATTGGACTATTATAATAAACACCGATACAGCACTGCATGGGGCTTTTGGCTACGACACAAAAAAAGACATCTTACGATTTAAAGTTCCCTCAGAAACAGCAGGTAAAACCCAGGAGGCATTTACCATGACTTTGGAAGACATCAACAACAAAGGTGGTGGTAACCTGTGTCTGGCTTGGGAAAATACAATGGTTAACATACCAATGAGTAGCCCTGCAGATGAAAAAATTATGGCCGTTATTAACCAGCGGTTGATAACAAGTAAAGAAGCAAACGCTGAGTTGCAATACCAGGCAGCCAATTATTATTACGCCACTGGCAGGGATTATAAGCAAGCCGTTATTTGGTTAAACGAAGCAGAAAAAGCTGACCCCGAAAATTTTTATTACCCCAATCTCCGGCAGAAAATTCTTGGAGATTTAAAAGATTATAAAACCGGATTGGAAGCAGCTAAGAAGGCACTTTCATTGGGAGAAAAAAAGAAGATGAACGGCATCCCTGCTTTAAAAAAACGTATAGCTGATTGGGAAATAATTGTTCAAAATAAGTAGCCCGAATGTTGTAATGACGGCAACAAACATTTTAACTAAAAAAAATCACATGAAACTTTCCATCCTTTTTATGGCAATAATCGCCATTTTTTTTAGAGCCTGCGATAATAGTAATACCACATCAACTAAAACTGAGATAAAAAATACAACAATGGATTCTGTATCTGTAATACCTAAAGTGGCAGAAGTATTTGCATGCCCTATGCACCCCGAAGTAACAGGAAAAAAAGGCGAAAAATGTCCGAAATGCGAAATGGAACTTACTGTGCCTGTTAAGTAAATATTTGTAGACATGCTATTTTTTTGGGCAAAATAATGCCCATGGCCGAGGTCTTTTCTAAAGGCTGTAATCCAAGTTGTCACTAATACAAATGCCAAACTTTTTAGGATTGGAAATAATAAAAGCAAAAATGAAAAAGACCTTTTTAATATCATTTCTGATATCTTTTTGTTCCCTCGCCTCCATGGCACAGGCAGTAACCTACACCTGCCCCATGCATCCTGAAATACACGCTGCTAAGCCGGGCAACTGCCCTAAGTGCGGAATGAAACTGGTAAAGGAAAAAGTGAAACCAGTTAAGCAGCCAGCCATTAAAAAAAAGGCCCCTCCATTGCCAAAAACGAGGGTACCGGAAGTGAAGGTGAAAGACAGTATGAAAATGGAGCCGAAAGAACAGGTCTCTACCATAACCTACACTTGCCCCATGCACCCGGATATACATGCCGCTAAACCTGGCAACTGCCCAAAATGCGGAATGAAATTAGTGCAGGAAAAGGCTCAGAGTTCCGATGCATCCGAACCTGAACAACACGGTGGCATGAAAGACATGGATAAACAAATGGACGATATGGGCGATACGAAAAAGGACAATATGGATATGGGTATGGATAACTACAATATGGTGATGGACAATATTAAAATGGCCAAAAAGAATTTGGGGCCAATAAAAACCACCGTCAATAATACCCCACAACGAACCGTGCGATACGATTTATATATTGCCGATACCATGGTAAGTTTTGGTAAAAAATCTAAAAGAGCTATCGCTGTAAATGGGCAAATACCCATGCCCACACTCACTTTCACCGAAGGTGATACAGCAGAAATTTACGTGCATAACAATCTTAAAGAAGAAACCTCCCTGCATTGGCACGGACTATTTCTTCCCAACAGGATGGATGGCGTACCAAATCTTACCCAAATGCCGATTAAGCCCGGCGAAACATTTTTGTACAAATTTCCCATTATTCAGCACGGCACCCATTGGTACCATAGCCACACAGGTTTGCAGGAGCAAATTGGTATGTATGGCATGTTTATTATGAACAAAAGAAAGGAATGGGACATACCTACTATACCACTTATACTAAGCGAATGGATAGATATGAAACCCAAAGAAGTGCATCGCAGCCTTCATGCCGCCACCGATTGGTTTGCTGTGCAAAAAGGAAGTACGCAAAGTTATGCTGAAGCTATAAAGCGGGGTTGGTTTAAAACAAAAGTAGCCAACGAATGGAAGCGTATGAACGCCATGGATTTGACAGATGTGTACTACGATAATTTTTTAGTAAACGGCAAAAACCAAAATGAGCAGCCGCAATTTAAGGCAGGCGATAAAGTAAGGCTTCGCATTGCCAACGGTGGAGCATCCGATTATTTTTGGCTATCGTATGCAGGTGGTAAAATAACAGTAGTGGCTACCGATGGCAACGATGTTGAGCCTGTAGAAGTGAACAGGTTAATTATAGCCGTTTCAGAAACATACGATGTAGTTGTAACCATCCCTGAAAATAAGAGTTATGAATTTTTGGTTACACCCGAAGACCGTACAAAACATGCTTCGCTGTGGTTGGGCAGTGGCGAAAAAGTAGCAGCAACAAAAATGAAGCGCCCCAAATATTTTGCAGGCATGAGGATGATGAATCAAATGATGGATATGAAAGGCAACATGATAGAAATGGAAGGCATGAAAATGCAGAATCAAATAATGGACATGAACACCGTAATGTACCCTGAAATTACAGGTGAAGATGAAGGAAAAAAAACTTTGAGGCAAGAAACAACACATGCTGGTCATGAAGACCATACTATGCAAATGCCCAATAACAACAGTATGCAAGGCATGAACAAGGCAACTGAAAATACCGACATTCTATCACTCAACTATACCATGTTGCGTGCCCCCGAAAAAACAACCTTGCCAAAACCCTCAGATGGTGCACTGGGGGGCTTAAAGGAATTAAAATTCGACCTAACCGGAAATATGAACCGGTATGTGTGGACATTGGACAACAAAACAGTTTCTGAAAGCGACAGGATTTTAATTAAAAAAGGTGAACATCTTAGAATCATTCTTTTTAACAACAGCATGATGCGGCACCCCATGCACCTGCATGGCCACGACTTCAGACTCTTGAACGGACAGGGCGACAATGCCCCCATGAAAAACATTATTGACATCATGCCCATGGAAAGGGACACCATAGAATTTGCAGCATCTGAGCCGGGTGGAGACTGGTTTTTTCATTGCCATATACTCTACCACATGATGAGTGGAATGGGCAGGGTTTTCAGGTATGAAAATTCTCCCCCCAATCCTGAAATACCCGACGCAAAACTTGCCCAACGGCAATTGTTCCGCGACGACAGGATGTTTCACCCCATGGCCCGTATTGGCCTGGAAAGCAATGGAAGCGATGGCGAAGCCATGATAGCCAATACCCGGTGGAAAATAAGTAGTCTTTGGCACCTTGGAATGCACGACAGGCACGGCTACGAAAGTGAAACAATGATTGGACGTTACCTTGGTCGTAACCAGTGGTGGTATCCATATATTGGTTTCGATTACCACTACAAAGCCTTTAACCCAAAAGAAAAAAATATTTTTGGCAGCGATGAAAAAAACATGTTTGGCCAGGTGAGCAATAAAGAAAACCGCAGCACGGTGGTGGCTGGTGTGGCCTATACACTACCCATGCTTTTTGTGGCCGATGGAAGGGTGGATGGCGATGGCAAATTCCGCTTCCAGCTAAGCAGGGAGGATGTACCAATCACCCGCCGCTTACGATTTAATATCATGCTGAATACCGACAAGGAATATATGGCAGGTTTCAGATACATCCTCACAAAATACTTTTCACTATCCACACACTATGATAGCGATATGGGTTTAGGCGCGGGGGTTACCATAACTTATTAATTTCAATTTCTTTTACAGTAAAAAGCCCCCTTGATTTCTTACAAAAGGGCTTTAAAATTTATAATATCAATCAGGCTGTTTATACCAAAGTGACAAAATAACTAGTCCAATAGACTTCATACAAAGACGATAAGGAGTAAAAACGCAAAGAAAAATATTGGCCTATCTAAAAAATCCAATTGGTATTACATTTTTTTTAGTTACCCAGCTACGGTTTTTTATGGCATCTACATCGGTTCCGTACCTACACATTGGCGTTAAGTTAATTTTCTTACGAAACACTGAAATACAATACTATCAACACTTTTAGAGAATATAGTACACATTTCTTAACCTAAGGCTTCAGCCTTAGGAAGTGGCAAGCATTATTTCACCTGCTACAAAATTACCGCCCATTAGTCCCAAGGCTGAAGCCTTGGGTTGGGAATGGAATCCTATATCTACAACCTATTTCTATTTTTACAATTGTAACTCCCATTTTACACCCTTAACTTGACGCCAATGCGTACCTAAAGGATTCAACAGCATAAAATATGTCATCATTTTAAGCCTATACCACAACTGGAAAACTAAATTTAAAAAGTCTTTTACGCATTAATTTGCTGGTGCTCCCTTTATCTCCAATACAAAACCGGCTTTTACTTCTACCGTAGTATTGGGCATAACCCTAAGGCTGCGAACACTGGCATTGCTATTTA